>OLQH01001209.1_pt1 | contig 21846 bp, 20 predicted proteins | sample 1672671 | NCBI WGS metagenome assembly OLQH01 (sample SAMEA3136712, study PRJEB25190) | human gut metagenome
TCAAGCTGATGTTTGCGCCTTTTTTCTGCATTGTTTAACACCTCCTTCGTCAGAACTTTATAGGCTTCGGCAACTTTGCCTTTGGGATCATGCTTAAAGATACTGGTTCCCTCAGCGCTGATTTCCTCTGCACGGACAGAACGGGGAATGTCGGTCTTGTAAACCTTCAGCTTTCCTCCATAGCTCTCCCGAATCAGATTGCTGATGTCCTTGGAGTAGTTGGTTCGGCTGTCCACCATCGTCAGAAGAATCCCTTCGATTTTCAGTTTGGGGTTGATTTGCCTCTTGACCTTGTTGATGGTTTCCAACAGCTGTTCCAAGCCCTTTGCCGGAAGATATGCCGCCTGAACAGGTATCACCACATTGTCGGCAGCTGCCAACGCATTGACTGTCAGCATACCCAAAGAGGGCATACAATCCAGAAGAATGTAGTCATAGTTTTGCTTGACTGTATCCAGGTACTGACGGAGAATGGTTTCCCGGCTCATTGCATTGACCAGAGAAACCTCCAAACCTGACAGCTCAATATTGGCAGGCATCAAGTCCACACCTTCCGGGTGATGAAGAATGCCTTCGCCGGGAGCAATCGGCTTTTCCGTCATAATCTTTCCCATCATGTCGGAAAGAGTGGGAGACAAGGTATCCGGGTACGGATTTCCCAGACTGACAGTTAAGGAAGCCTGCGGGTCTGTGTCTACCAGCAGAACCTTTTTGCCCTCCATTGCAAGTCCTACACCCAGATTTTCTGTGGTTGTGGTCTTGCCCGTTCCGCCTTTCTGATTGACTACGGCAATGACGGTTGCTTTTTTCGACAAATATCTTCACCTCGCTTTCTATTCTGTGTATGCTGCATTGATTACCACCTCCCTCCAAGTTTCCCCGAAGCCATATCGTGCCTGACCTTTGCGTCATAGTGGGCGCTTATGGTGTAGGGGGCATTGTATATCGAAGCAAGTAGATACTGCTTGATATTGCGAACATCGGTTGTATTTTCCTTGAAAGAACTCATTACAAACCTAATATGCTCAGAATCCAGTTTCATAAAACTGCTTCTGACAATTCCAATCGGTTTATCATCGCTGGCAATCCGAATTTGCTTACGGTTGCTGCACATGACCTCAACAATCAGATGCAGTATCAGATCGAGTATCTCATGGTCATACGGATAATCCTGTTTGAGATAATCCATGGAAAGGTGTTCATAGAAATACTGGTAGTATCGTGCGAACTCATCTGTCCCGTCGACTTCCTTTCCACTAAAACCGGAAGAAAAGAAAGGATCAGTATCACTCAAATCAGTATAATTAGTATCAGTATTATTACCTTGTGCTTTTGACAGTTCCTGAATTGTGTTTTTGACAACTCCAGAATTGTCCTTTTGACAATTCAAGAATTGTCTTTCCACAGAACCGGAAATGAAGTTCTTTACATAGATCAGGTTCGGTTTCCCAAGTCCCTGTCGCTTGCGTTCTATCAGACCGCATTTCTTTTCCAGCTCATCCAGCAGCTTTACCGCTTTCTTTTCGGCACAGCCTAACGCACCTTTGATTTCTTCAATGGTGAAGATGATATAAACACGGCCTTCCTCGTCCAGCCAACCGTTCCTGGCTGACAGGTTCATGCGGTCAAGCAGAATCCCATAAAGCAACTTGGCATCGGTTGATACATTCCAAAAGCAATCCTCAGTGAACAATACCTTTGGCACACGGTAGAATGCGAACATCTCCGCCTGCTGCCCATAGAAATAATCATACGTCACGCATCCTCACCACCTCTTTCTGCGGAAAATGCTCTTTTTTCAGAGGGGTTCTGCGGAAAGTCGTATCCTTCAGTCTGTATGGGCAGCGGACAAAAGAACAGGAACGGTATCTCCATCGTGGCTGATAATTCTCACAGTCTTTGCAGCACTTCGGCTTATCACGGCGATTGTATTCATAATCACGCATATCAGCGAACCCCCACATCTCTCATAATCTTCTTGGTACACCAGCCAATGCAAGGATGATCTCGTCCATACGGACAGCCATCACATTCCGTCTTGGGTTTCGGGGGTACAGAGATTAAGTAGTAGCAATTTTCTTTTCCCAGACGACAGCCCTGCTTTCGATTCTTCCAGAAGTAGCAGAAGCGGCAATCGTCCGGCTTATCTGCGGCATAAACAGTTTTGCTCAAAATAGAACCCTCCAATCATTCTGACTTGCCCTGAAATTTTGGCATAAAAAAGAGCGTCTACCCAACCCCGAATTATGGGGCGAATAAACGCTCTAAGTAGTTTTATTTGACTGTTGATGTACACCGGCAGTTACTCCAGACGAACCCGCAATCCCACAAGGGAAGGGGTGGGAACCCCAACCAGATACCATCCTCTTTCATCCCAGCCGTACTCGATTCGAGTCGGTTTCCATCGGTTGTTTACAAAAACATCCATGCAGGTGCCGCAATGCAACCCGCCGTAATAATCCTCCAGACCGAACCGCACATCCATGCGCTCGGACTTCTGATCGTAGACCAAAACACCTTGCTTCATTCTGATACCTCCTTACACTTTGAGTTTCGCCAGTTTTCTGGCATCATATACAAGGTATGTTTTGAAGTAAAAAGTCCGTGCCTTTCTGTTTACTCCGGAGATATTTCAGTCTGAAAGTTTGGACAAAATCAGCGAAAACCCGGTGTTTTCAAGGCTTCTGAACTTTTGTCCTATTATAACTCAATCATCGATCCGGCGCACGATTCCGGTTGCTTTCATAGCAATTCCGCCTCCCATTTTCGGTATTTCTGCTGCGATAGTGGTAGTATTTACTGAAATCGTGCAATTCATGTAGAAAAACCGTATGCACAATGTGTTCCTATTCATGAAAATTATGGTTTGCAGATCTGTTTCTTTCGCGTTAGCAGCTGCTCTGCACAGCGGACGCACGGCTGATATGTAATCAATCCACAAACTCCTTTGTCGTCCATTGTTTTTCTGCCAGTCCTCGAAGAACGGATACAATAAACGTCAGTATATTCAATATCATGCTGTATATTCTCCTCATTTGCGTATTGCGGCAAAATAAAAAATCCCCGATCAAACCGCAAGGTCAGCAAGTTCGGCTGACCTTGGGTTAAACCGAGGATTTTTTTGATTCTGCTTAATTTTTCGCCTTGCTGCCGACCAGATAGCACACAGCGGCAACGATCATGCCGTTGATGGATGCGATACCCCACGGGACCAGATTTGCCACCACAGCGCCCAGCACAACGCCGAAAACCGCAAACCAGTTGACGTTTTCGGTCACTTCAACGTCCTTGTACTTTTCACGGTCCATGAAGAAGCTCATCACCAGAATGATGCCGACCGGCGGCAGCGTACAGTTGAGGATATTCAGCCAGCCGGTGAAATTCCAGTACAGCCAGACCGCAAGCACGGTGCCGATAATACCGGAAACCAGCACCATCGGCTTCTTTCTCTGGCCGAAAATGTTCGCCAGACCCAGACCCGCCGAGTACAGTGCATTATCGTTCGTGGTCCAGATGTTGAGACCGAGGACCAGAATCGCCAGATAGAACAGACCGAGGTTGATCATAACCTCAAAAATGTCATTGCCGCCGACGTAGACCGACGAAATACCGCCGAAGAAAAACATCAGCGAGTTGCCGATAAAGAACGCGATAACGGTCGTGATCGCACCAACCTTGCCGTTGCGGGCAAAGCGGGAGAAGTTCGGCGTTGCCGTGCCGCCGGAGACAAACGAGCCGATAACCAGACCGGCGCCGCCGACAACGGTCAGCGTACCGCTGGACTTGGCAAACTGATCAATCAGCGTACCGTTGCCCTGTTTGACCGCCATCACCATGGCAACCGTACCCAGGATTGCAACCAGCGGAACCGCAATATAGCTGATGAGCGTCAGCGATTTGATGCCGAAATACGCCGAGGCCGTCATGCACACACCCGCAATGATAACGAGCACCCATTCAGCCGCTGTGCTGCCGCCGAGCAGCTCATTTGCAACCGGAATGGCAAACATGGCGATACCGACGCCGAACCAGCCGATCTGCGTAAACGAGATCATCGCACTCGGCAGGTACGAGCCTTTTACACCGAAGGCTTTGCGTGCCAGCAGGTCAAGGCTCATGCCGGTTTCCGCGCCGACGTAACCGAGCAGACCGGTGTACAGGCTCAGGATCAGGCCGCCGATGATCATGGAGATGATAAAGCCGCTGAAATCCAGTCCGTCTGCCAGCTCCTTGCCGACCCACATGCTGGCCGAGAAGAAGGTGAAACCCAGCATGATCATAAACATAGTTACGATGCCGCGGCGCGCATAATGCGGCACAGCCGCTTCCGCAAAGTCGATATCGACCGGTGTGTTGTCATTTTTCATAGATTCTTATCCCCTTTTTGTGGCAATACCGCATAATTGAACAAGAGCGATTGGCGAGCAAATTTTGCGTCCTGATTAAGCGCGATTCTGCGGTAATACTTGCTGTATTACCGTGAAATCGTAACGACAGCAGGGTACAAAATTTCCGCAAGGCGCCGCAGCTTTAATTGTGTGGTATTGTCTTATTTATTAAAGAATGTACTTTTTGAGCGTTGTGGTGAACTCGTCAATGCGCTGACGTGCGATCTCCTCCAGCGTTACGTCCTTCAGGCTCTCGACAAAGCCGCGCTCCTGCTGATACAGCCAGCGCGTCAGCTTTGCGTCCAGCTTTTCATAGTGGCAGTCCTTCAGCCAGTCCTCATAGGAAATCGGCAGCGCATGACCCAGTTTTTCCTCCAGCAGCGCCTGCTTGTCGATCTTGTCGGCACGCGCGAGAATGCCGTTCCAGAATTCCAGCACCTCTTCAATGTGCTCGTGGATTTCGTAACGGCGTGCACCGCCATCGTAGATCGTGCACTTCTCAAACAGCGGATTCTGCATGGAAAGCGTCTGACGGCGGAACTCCGGCGCCACAATGCCGCCCTTCCAGTAAAAGTCGATGAGCGCACGGTTGATGCCGGAAACGCCCTTGTCGCCTTCCTCGTAGCAGCTGAAAACGCCCTCGTAGTACACGGTGATAAAGCCCTCAAAATCCGGCCAGTAGGTGCGGATTTCTTTAGTCAGCTTTTCGAGAATCTCAATGCCCTGGGTACCGCCGATGGTAAACAGCAGAATGTTACGCAGCTTGGCGCCCTGCTTGCGGTAATAGTCGGTGACATAGCGCAGGCACTGCACAAGCGTCTCGCCCGAGGCGATGATATCGCCGATCATCAGCGTGCTGTTGGGCACCATGGTCAGCTTGCAGTACTTGATATCGAGTGACATCTCATCATTCTCGCCGAACACGCGCTCACTGGACATAAAGCTGATGTCATGCACGCGGATATGCTCCTTGTAGCAGCTTTCCTCGAGCGGGTAGTTGAGTGCGCCGCGCAGAATGGACAGAATGTTCGCCGAAGTGATCTTTTTCTGCTCCTTGAGGTAGTACATCATCTGCGAGGTAGCCGTCACGAGCGACGCATACACCTCGTAGCCGACAACCTCCGGATGGTTCATCAGCTTGCGGGTCTCTGCCTCCGAGACGATGTAGTATTCATTGACAAAGCTGCCGCCCGCCAGACGGTAGCAGTCCACACCCTGATCGCTGAATTCCGGTACGATATGGACGTCATTCCAATTTTCGATCATATCAGTTTCCTCCCTAAAAAAAGGGACCGACTGCCATTTTTGCGGGCAGAAGGTCCTTGGTTTTCATCGTTTTCCTATTGGATTCAACGGAACGCCGCATGTTCTGTTTTTACACAGCATATCCGTCCATCCCCTCTTTTTCGACTTCATTTTACTGCATTTATTATACGGGAGAAACCATACCGTTGTCAACAGCTTTGCAAGCCTCAGGCCGGATTTCTTACTTATAATCCGCATTCAGAAACAGCGGCTTGATCGTAGAAATCTCGGCGTATTCCTCCTGCGAGACCTGCATATCCGCATTCATGGTCTGCAGATCGGTCTTGACGACCTCAAGTGCCTCCATGACGTTCAGCGCATGGCCTTCCGCGATGGCCTGCTGCATACGGCGCAGCACGATCGGGTGCGCGTACCGTGCGGGCAGCGGAAATGCCGGAAAACGATCGATATAGTTCTGCATCTGTACCCGCGCCTGCTTATCCCCGCGCAGAACAGCCGCATTGTTGTTGCGCGCCGTCGGCAGCAGGCGCCATCCGCCAAACAGGAAAACTGCCGCCAGCAGACACAGCAGCAGGTATCCGCCGGAGAAACCGCGGCACACGAGCGACACCACGCCGTAAATCAGCGCCGCCGCCCCGAGCACCATGATCGCTGCAGCCGCCCAGCGGTATCCCGCGCTCCTGCTCTGGTAGTTGCGCCGCCGTTTGGCTGCACGACTGAGCCGCTTGTACAGCTCGGGTTTGCGCTCGAGGTACGCGATCGCATTCTCCAGCTCCTCAATCTCCCGCTCGGCGCGTATGCTGAGCGGCGGCCGTCGGCGTTCTTCCGCCCTCCGGCGCTCGTACTCGACCTCGAGTTCAGCCTCCTCTTCCTCGCTGACGCACGGAATCTCCGGATGCATCTTGTGCAGCACGCGCAGCAACTCGTCAATCTGATCCTCGTACTTGAAACAGCACACCTGCTGCATGCCGCCGTCATACTCCACAAGCAGACAGGCTCTGCCTGCAAGCACACCTCGGACACCGCCGGTGCCTTCTTCTATAAACTTAAATGCCCGCGTAATGGCGGAAAACGGCACATAATAATGCCGGTCAATAAAATAACTGTTCAAATATAATGCCCGACGACCAACACCGCACGGACCGATCCGGCGGCAGTGCTGCTTATCGCGGACAAGCGAAGCGTCATCCAGCATGGTTCTGCTGAGCGGACGCGGTTTAAAAATCATATTCATCACCTGTAAATATTGTAGCACAAAAGCGTGGATTCAGCCACCCGATCCCATAAGAAATCCTGCTGCGGCGCTTCTTTATGCAAAGCGACAAATTCTCTCTTTCAGACAAATCGTTTTTGGCATACTATCCAAAATCATAGTATTCCTATTGACAATTAGGATATTCAAGTCTATACTTTCAATCATCGAAACCCTATAGGATTTATATGAATTGAAAGGAGAACCTGTCATGAGCCGAATGTACTGTATGAATCGCTGCTGTATGTGTATGCACCGCTGCTCGTGTATGCGTTCCCTTGTGACCTGGCGAATGTGCGAATAACGCGCATAAACCATCTTGGCGGAAGGCATACGTCTTCTGCCATTTTTTGTCGAAAGGAGTTCTCCCTTGTGAAGCATTTTGTCAAATCACTGCCAGTTCTCTCCATTCTGCTGGCGCTCGCCTGCGATATTCTGCTGCCGGATTCCGTGCAGCATCCTGCCGCAGAACATCCTTATTTTACATGGGCGCTGCTCATCGGACTGGCCGTGTATGTGATTGCCCTGCTGATATCGCTCGGCAACACCAAGGTACGCGATAAGCTGTCGTACAGCGCACTGTTCTATGCAGGAGCGGTTCTGGTGCTGAACATCCTCAACCTGCTGACCGCCAAGTTTGCGATTCTGCCGGTGCTGTACTTTCCCTCGCTCGACCGTGTGTTCGGCGTTCTCGTTGAAGACAGCGCGTTCCTCGCGACCTGCCTTGCATACTCCGCACGCCTGCTGTTCTTCGGCTGGCTCGGCGGTGCGGTTGTCGGCGTGCTGACCGGTATCGCCATCGGCTTCAACAAGACCTTCGCCTACTGGGTACAGCCGCTTGTCCGCGTGCTCGGCCCGATCCCGTCCACCGCGTGGATCCCGCTGGTGCTCATCGCTTTCCCGACTGCGGTTTCCGCCAGTGCCTTCCTGATTGCGCTGGCTGTGTGGTTCCCGACTACCGTGCTCACCAGCAGCGGCATCGCTTCCATCCCCAACTCGTACTTTGAGGTCTCCTCGACGCTTGGCGCGGGCAGCTTCTACCGCATTGCCAAGGTCGGCATTCCGGCGGCTATGCCGCATATGTTCCTCGGCCTGTTCAACGGCACCTGCTCGTCGTTCATTACGCTGGTCACCGCCGAAATGCTCGGCGCCAAGTACGGCATCGGCTGGTACATCAACTGGCAAAAGGAAATGATGGCATATGCCAACGTATATGCCGGACTGATCATCATTGCAGTCACCTTCTTCATTCTCATCACGCTGCTGTTCAAATTCCGCGACCGCGTGCTCGCATGGCAGAAAGGAGTTATCAAATGGTAGGAAGTATTTTGATTTCGGGTGTATCCAAGCATTTTGTCAATCCCACCGGAGAGCGCATTACCGCTCTCGACAATGTTTCGCTCGATATTCCCGCCGGTTCGTTCGTTTCACTGATCGGACCGTCCGGCTGCGGCAAGTCCACGCTGCTGCGTTTGATCTCCGGTCTGATTCCAATGGACGACGGCAGCCTGACGCTGGACGGCACACCTATCAAGGCCCCCGGTGCAGACCGCGGCTTCATGTTTCAGGAGCACACGCTGTTTCCGTGGCTGTCGATTTACGATAACATCGCGTTCGGTCTGCGCGCCCGCGGCATCTATAAGCAGGAAAAGGACCGCGTAGACGAATTTATCGAGATGGTTGGCCTCAAGGGCTTCGAGCATTCGTATCCGCACCAGCTTTCCGGCGGCATGTGCCAGCGCGCGTCTCTCGCAAGAGCACTCGTTGGCAAGCCCAAGGTGCTCCTGCTCGATGAGCCGCTCGGTGCACTCGATGCCTTCACCCGCATGAACATGCAGGACGAGATCCTGCGCATCTGGAAGGAAACCGGCATGACCGCCATCATGGTAACGCATGATGTGGATGAGGCCGTGTATCTTTCGGACAAGGTGGTCGTGATGACACCCCGACCGGGACGCATCACCGGCACGCTGGATATCAAGTTGGCCCGCCCAAGAGCACGCAGCTCGGAGGATTTTCTTCACTACCGTGCGGAGATCCTTCGTCAGCTCCATTACGGCGGCACGATCAAAGAGCCCAACTACTATATTTAAAATCACATTAAAGAACGTACGTTCATTATTATTGTTTTTATTATATATTTTCCTTGAAAGGACAGAAAACCATGAAAAAGAACGGTATTTTATTTCGAGTGGCAAGCGGACTTCTCGCAGCTGCACTGACACTCTCGCTTACCGCCTGCGGCGGCTCAAGCAGCAATTCGGACGCTTCCGCGGCAGCAGATTCCGGCGCAACCCACCTGCGTCTGATCTACTCTCCTTCTCTCTGTGCCGCACCGATGTACATCGCGATCGAGAACGGCTACTTTGAGGACGAGGGTCTGGACATTGAGCAAGTAACGGTGGACGCGGCACATGTTTCCGAGGCCATCGGCGCGGATCAGGTTGATGTCGGCATGGGCCTGATCGGCAAAATGCTCCAGCCGCTGGAAAACGGCCTGCCCATCAAGTTCACCACCGGCATCCACACCGGCTGCACCAAGCTGCTCGTGCCCGGCGACAGCGGCATCAAGAGCATTGCCGATCTCAAGGGCAAGAAGATCGGCGTACCCGGTCTGGCTGACGCGGCAACCGTTGTCTCCAAGCGCTCGCTGAGCGCGGCAGGCATCGGCGTGACCGACCAGAACATGGAGGTTGAATTCTCGGTTTACTCCCGCAACGATCTGGCACAGGCACTGCAGAACGGTGCCGTTGACGCAATCGCACTCGGCGACCCGGCGGCTTCCATTGCAGAGGAGCAGTACGGTCTGACCGCTCTCATCGACACCGCAACCGATCCCGAGTACAAGGACGAGTACTGCTGCGCAGCATTCGTCACCAGCAAGCTTGCTGAGGAGAACCCGAAGGCTGCAGCAGCCTTCACCCGTGCCGTACAGAAGGCATCTCAGTGGGTACAGGAAAACCCGGACGAGACCGCAAAGATCATCACCGAAAAGGAGTATGTCTCCGGCGATGTGGACTTCTGCGCACAGATTCTCAAGACCTACAACTACAAGCCTTCGGTTCAGGGCGGCTATGACGCACTCAAGCAGAACGCCGAGGAGCTGACCCAGATTGGCGTGCTCAAGGAAGGCACCGATGCGACCAAGTTCGCAGACAATGCATATATCTTCTTCGATGATGTTCCAGATGCACCGGAGAACGACGCTTCCACCGATACCGCCACTAAATCCACAAAGGCCTCCTCTGTCAGCTTCCAGCCGGCAGCAGCAGCCGAGGCTGAGGACGACTGCTGCAGCGGCAAAATCACCAAGCCCGCACAGGACACAAACGCAAAGGCATAACATCGTTTTTACAGGGAGGAAAGGATTATGTCGGAACTGAAATGCAAACACAGCTGCTCGGACTGCAGCAGACTCGGCTGCCGTTCGGCCAGCGAGGAGCAGTACCCGCCGTTCTGCCTGACGACGAACGTAGATAAGGCACTGCTCGAGGAAACACTTGAAATCTACCGCAACGACCCGGAACAGGGTCTGATTGCCCGCACCTCCGCGTGCATTGAAGGCGAGTTTTACGGCCGCCTGACCCGTGTCGAGGAAACCATCGAGTTCATCAAGCGCATGGGTTATAAAAAGATCGGCATCGCGTCCTGCGTCGGTCTGATGCGAGAGGCTTCCATCTTCGCCCGTATTCTCAAGGCAAAAGGCATCGAATATTTCACGGTCGGCTGCAAGGTCGGTGCACAGGACAAGACCGAGATCGGCGTGCCGAACGAGAAAAAGCTCAACGGCGGCTGCGGACACGAGTCCATGTGCAACCCGATCATGCAGGCCAAGACGCTTGCCGCGCACGGCTGCGATTTCAACATCGTGATTGGTCTGTGCGTCGGACATGATACCCTGTTTCTGCGCCACAGCAAGGTTCCGACAACGGTGATGATCGTCAAGGACCGGGTACTGCAGCACAATCCGGTGGCGGCACTGTACGGCGTACAGTCCATGTATTCGCGGTTTAAGGATTTGGGATTGTAAATTCAGCAGACCGGCTGCAATCCGACACCGTCCGAACTGCATCCCTGCGTTTTTACCCTTTGGGCTTCATCATCATCTCTCTTGCGCCGTTTTGAATGATTGCAAAAATCCTCCTGCCTTCTTTCTGAAGACAGGAGGATTTTTCAGCTTAACCTGTAACATCGGGCATAGCCGAGGCAGCTCATCTGTTTTTCTCTTTGCCGAGCGTTGAATACAGCACACCGAACACGATAAGCACCGCACCGGCAATAAAGCCGACCGTCATGTGCTCGTTCAGCAGCAGGACACCGAGCACCATCGAGGTGAGCGGCTGAATCGGGTAAAACAGAGAACAGGTGCTCGCCTCTGCACGGGAGAGACAGTAATTCCACAGCGAATGCGGAATGGTCGTGCAGAAAATCGCCACATAAAACAGCACAAGGATGTACTTCGCGTGCAGGAAGTCCATCTCCGGGTGGGTGATGATCTCGCGGAGCATCAGCGGCAGCGTACCGATAGCAGCAACATAAATACCACAGGTCGTGACGGTCAGCGCGTCATACTTCTGCGTGAACGAGCGCATGAACACGCTCAGCGCGCTCCACGTCAGCACCGAACCGAGCGAAAGCGCTATGCCGAGGATATGACCGCCGCCGGCGTCTCCCCCGACGATGCAGACCGCACCGGCAACTGCGCTGACAATGCAGACGACCTTCTTCATCGTCATGCGCTCATGCAGCAGCAGCACCGCAAAGAAGCAGATAGCGATCGGGTTCATGCAGTTAATGAGCGATGCCAGCGATGCGCCCGCCAGCTTGGTGCCGTACTGCTGCAGACCGATCGACAGCACATAGCCGCCCAGACCGAACATGATAACATATTTCCAGTCACCGCCCTTGATCCTGCGCGGCTTTCCGTTCGGGTCGGGTTTGCGCAGGCGCTGCAGGATGGTCATGGCAATGGCTGCGATGATGTAGCGCAGGCACAGAAGCGTGAACGGCTGAATCACATCGAGCAGTACCTTGCTTGCCGTGTACAGGCTGCCCCAGAAAATCGTGGTCAGCACAAGCAACAGGCAGGTTGTTTTATCGTTCTTTTTTTGTTGCACAGTTTGTCAACTCCCTTTTTGTGCATTCTGAGTTAATTGTAGCACTATTTCAGCGAGTTGAACATAGGACGATATAATTTTTTAGTGATGTTGCATTATGCTACTCCCACTACGTTCTCCACACTTCACTCTGTATATACGATAAAAAAAGAGGACCCCAAGGTCCTCTTTCTCGCGCTTTAATAAACGTACTCGAATTCGAACTCTCCGATCACGACCGGAGCGCCCTCCTCGATGCCCATTTCCTCCAGCTTGGCATAAATGCCGGCGGACTGGAGCATACGGTCCATATACTGACGGGATTCGTAGTCGTCGATGTTGACCGAGCCCATGATCTTATCTACCCACGCGCCGGTGACAACATAAGCCTCGCCGTCGCGCTCGATAGTCCAGTCGTTCTCAGTCGCAGCCTTCTCCTCGACCTCGACGAACTCCGGCTCGTACACGAATACCGGCGGGAGCTGCTGGAGCTCGTGCCAAGTCAGGTTCATCAGCTCTTTCACGCCCTGATTGGTTGCCGCAGACAGCTCCGCAAACAGAAAACCATGCTCCTCCGCGTACTTGCGGATCTTTTCGACCGGCTCACGGTCGTCGCCCAGCAGGTCGGTCTTGTTGGCAACAATGATCTGCGGACGTGCTGCCAGAAACTCGCTGTAGCCGGCAAGCTCGGCGTTGATCTTCTCAATGTCGTCGATCGGGTCGCGGCCCTCACTGCCTGCCGCGTCAACCAGATGCAGCAGCAGACGGCAGCGATCAATGTGGCGCAGGAAGTCGTGGCCCAGACCAGCACCCTCGCTCGCGCCCTCGATAATGCCCGGAATGTCGGCCATGACGAAGTTCTGCTCCTCACCGACCGAAACCACACCGAGGTTAGGCACCAGAGTCGTGAAGTGGTAGTTTGCAATCTTCGGGCGCGCCGCCGAGACCATGCTCAGCAGCGTGGACTTGCCGACATTCGGGAAGCCGACCAGACCGACATCGGCCAGCAGCTTCAGCTCGAGGATAATGTCGCGCTCGACACCCGGCAGACCCGGCTTGGCAAAACGCGGTGCCTGACGCGTCGGCGTTGCAAAATGCGTGTTGCCCCAGCCGCCGTTGCCGCCCTTGGCTGCTACAAACGGCTCGCTGTCGGACATATCCTTCATGACCTGACCGGTTTTCTGGTCACGGATGATCGTGCCGCGCGGTACGCGAATGATCAGATCCGCACCGTCCTTGCCCTTGCAGCGCTTGCCGCCGCCCGGCTCACCGGGAGCCGCGACATACTTTTTTTTGTAACGGAAATCGAGCAGCGTGGACAGATTGTCGTCCACCTTGAAGATGACCGAGCCGCCGCGGCCGCCGTCGCCGCCGTCCGGACCGCCGGCTGCCACATACTTTTCGCGGTGGAAACCAACCTTGCCGTCACCGCCCTTGCCGGATACGATCTTGATTTTTGCAATATCAATAAACATGGTAGTCCTCCTTTCTTCTCAAAGGTGTAATATCTATCTAAAATCAACAAAATCCCAGACGAAGTCTGGGACAATAAAATACCAGTTTGCTTGCAAACTGCAACCACATGGCAGATTTTCCGAACGGAAAATCGAGCCATTGGCTCGCCACAGCGAATTGCGCCTCCGGCGCAATCATTTAATCGCGGCACTCCGTGCCGCAACAAAACGTCCAGCTTTGCCGGATGTTTTGTTACCCCGACCCAGCCGCATTGGGACGCAGCGCGACCAAGAAGTCGCGCAAGGATAGCGTCGAGCGCCGTTGGGGTATCAAATTTCGGTTTCGCAAGGAACCGGAATTTGAATATAGGGGGCTTTTGAAGCCCCCTATACGCAACGCTATAATTACTGCGGGTAAACGGAAACCTGCTTGCGGTCCTTACCCAGACGCTCGAAGCGAACAACGCCCTCAACCTTTGCGAACAGGGTGTCGTCCTTACCACGGCCAACATTCACACCCGGGTGGATCTTGGTGCCGCGCTGGCGAACCAGGATGTTGCCTGCCGGTACGGTCTGACCGTCTGCACGCTTTACACCCAGTCGCTTGGACTCGGAATCACGACCGTTCTTGGTCGAACCAACGCCCTTTTTATGAGCGAAAAACTGTAAGCTAATCTTCAGCATCTGCTTGCACCTCCATTACGTTCAAGAAATCAGAATAGTTTTGTTCCAGTTCGGAAAAATGCAGCTTCAGAGCACAAAGTGCATCCTGTCCGCGTTCCACATCGCCTTTCGGCAGCGTAAAGCGGATATGCGCTCCGTCATCCTCGATGAGAGTATCGATCGGAATATGCTGTACATCATACAGCAGCGCATGCGTCAGCATAACCGCACTGGAGATCGCTGCGCAAACGATGTCTTCCCCTTCCTCCGCATAGCCTGCGTGGCCGAGAATATCCACCGCGAGGATTTTATCCTCCTGCAGCGAAAAAGTGACTTTGGTCACGGTCTTACGCCTTGATGGACGCGATGGTCACCTTGGTGTACGGCTGACGATGACCCTGACGACGGCGATAACCCTTCTTCGGCTTCATCTTGAAGATGTTGATCTTCTTGCCCTTGCCGGTCTTCTCAACCGTGCCGGTTACAACCGCGCCGGAAACGTACGGAGCGCCTACGGTGATGGAATCACCCTCGCCTACTACCAGAACCTCGTCAAAGGATACGGTAGCACCGTCCTCTACGCCGAGCTTCTCAACGTAGATTACGTCGCCCTCGGATACCTTGTACTGCTTGCCGCCAGTTTTCAGAATGGCATACATGTGTTTTCCCTCTCTTTCGTTGTAGAGTCACGCTTGGCACGGCGGTGCATCGTTTGATACACACTTACAAAAGCCTATGCACAATGCGGCTTTTAATAGCATAGCACAAGAGGCACGAACTGTCAAGTCCATGCCTCTGATTTTTTTAATTTTTCCGCAGATTATGCGTTTGCATCCGCAGATGCGGAGGAAGCGCTGCTGTCAGACGAATTGTCGGACGCACTGCTGTCGCTTGAACTGTCAGAGCTGCTATCCGAGCTACTGCTATCGCTCGAACTGCTGCCGGAAGCCGTGGTATTGCTGCTGTTATTGAAGAACGAAGCAACAAAGTCATAGAAGCCGGACGGAATCGTGCTCGTCGAGCCGGTTGCGCTGCGGTCGGTGCTGACAAAGCCGGTGTCACCCTCTGCAAGACCGATCACGCGGTCGGTGAACAGCACATAGTACTGGCAGATCGGTGCATCGCCGGTGGAGGCAGCATAGCCGGAAGCGTCATCGCGGTACTCGCCCAGCTTGTCCTGCAGATAGCCCTTCGGAACGCTGATGTAGCGAAGCTGCGAGCCGGTGCTCTGTACTACATAAACGCCGTCGTTCAGCATCGGGATCAGGTCCACGATGCTGTTGGTCTCTGCGGTTTTAGCCGCAGGAAGCGTTGCAGTGATGCTGCTCTGCAAGGTCTGATTCTCCTGCGTCAGCGCACCAATCTGTGCGGACAGATTGTCCTTATCCTTATTCAGTGTTTCGATCTGCGAGTTCAGGTCCGCAATTTTACTGCCGCGGGACTTGAACAGTCCGCCGAAGATGATCGTCAGCAAAAGCAGTACCAGCACGGCAATGCAGAGCACCATGCGGTAGTTCAGCTTGACCGATGCTCTGCGCATCGGCTTGCCTTTGCCCATACGCATGCCGGAACGCACCGGACGTGCCGACTGACGTCTGCCTGTGCGTGCGGGACGCTCACTGCGGTCGAGGCTGCTCGAGCGCTCACTGCGGTCCGAGGCACTTTCGAACCGGCTGAAGTCCGGCTCAAAGCGGTCGAATCTGTCGAAGCGGTCGTTCTGATCGTTCTGATCCATCATTAATTCTCCTGCCTTTCAGCTGCGCTTACTTGGACGGATTTTCGATGACCTGAACCTCACCGTTGGAGTGGCCGACGATCATGCGCTTGCACATGTTGAGGAACAGACCATGCTCCAGCACGCCGAGCATGCCGGTCAGCTTGGAGTAAACGTCCTGAATGTCAAAGCCTGCGCCGAGGTGCAGATCCGCGATGAAGTTGCCGTTATCGGTAACAAAGGTCTTGCCGTCGCGTACACGCAGAACCGGATTCCAGCCGTAAGCTGCCATGCGCTCCATCGCCTGCTTGGAGCCGTACTGTGCGATCTCAACCGGCAGATGGAAAGCGCCGATCTTGTCTACCAGCTTGGACTCGTCCATGATCCAGATAACTTCCTTCGCCATGGATGCAACGACCTTCTCGCGGTACAGCGCACCGCCGCCGCCCTTGATGGCGTTGAACTGCGGGTCGATCTCATCTACGCCGTCGATTGCCAGATCAACGTGATCCAGCTCGTCGATGGTCAGCAGCGGAATGCCCAGTTCACGAGCCTGCGCCTCGGTAGCCTTGGAGGTCGGGATCGCCTGAATCTTCAGGCCGTTTTTTACCATCTCGCCTACTGCATTTACCATGTGGTACGCAGTGGAACCGGTGCCCAGACCAACAACCATGCCGTCCTTTACATACTCTGCCGCCTTATCGCCGGCAAGCTTCTTCATATCCATTGTATTCGTCCTCCCCTGACGTGATAAACCGTATGTTGCGGTTAACTCATTAGCTTTATTATAGAATGAATCCGGACAAAGGTCAATCTTTTCTAATTTACAAAATAAAAACAATCCCGCCGAAATCTGGAGGGATTGAAAAAGGCTGTGATTGATTACCGCCGCACCGTGCTGCACATTCTGTCGAACTCTGCTATACTTAACGGTAAGAAAGGTGCTGCTGTGCTTTCACGGTAGGCGGTCGGGCAGTATCCTGTTATTCTGCAAGAGTGATTTGCGAAAAAGATGCGTCCTGTCGCGGCGAACCTTTGCAGTAATACGCGGTATTACAAAAAGGTTCAACAAAGACAGGGCGCAATATTTTTTTGCAAAGCACCGCCGTCGGAATGACAGGATATTGCCCGCAGCCCCTGCAAGGGGGTGTTGCCGATGGACTATAATGCAATTATTCTTATTTTGATTTTTGTTACTGGTTACATCATCGCAATAAAAAAGAAATAACAGCCTCTCACTCCCAATGATTGCGGTTATTTCTTCCGTTTTCTTTAGGGGCTGACCGTCTACCGGCAGCACCTTTCGTTATCTTTAGTATACCCGCCCGCACCCGGATTGTCAACCCGGATACGGGCGGTTTTTGTTTACTGAATGCCGTGCTGGAGCTTTGCCGCCTTGAGCGTATTCTTCATCAGCATGGTGATGGTCATCGGACCGGCACCGCCCGGAACCGGCGTCATGTAAGAGGCCTTTTCCATAACTTCCGGCGCCACATCGCCGCAGACTTTGCCCTCGGCGTTGCGGTTGATGCCAACGTCAATCACCACTGCGCCCTCCTTGACCATATCCGGCGTAATAAAGCCTGCCTTGCCGACAGCGGCTACCAGAATATCCGCACGGCGGCACACCTCTGCAAGATCCTGCGTGCGGCTGTGGCAGATGGTAACCGTACCGTGACGGTGCAGCAGCAGCATGCTCATCGGCTTGCCGACGATATTCGAGCGGCCGACCACAACGCACTCCTTGCCCTTCGGGTCGATCTTGTACTCGTCGAGCAGCTCCAGGACACCCGCGGGCGTGCACGGCACGAAATCAAAATTGCCGACCATGATCTTGCCGACATTAACCGGATGGAACGCGTCCACGTCCTTTTTCGGATCGATGGCGTCGATGACCGCCTGCTCGGAAATATGCTTCGGCACCGGCATCTGGCACAGGATGCCCGAAATTGCCGGGCTCTCGTTCAGCTGTGCGATCAGACCGAGCAGTTCCTCCTGCGTGGTCTCCTCGGGAAGCGCGTACTTCTCGCTGTAAAAGCCGCACTGCTCGCAGGCGCGCTCCTTATTGCGGACGTAAATCTCGCTCGCCGGATCGTTGCCGACGATAATAACCGCCAGACCCGGCGTTACACCCTGCTTTTTCAGTTCTTCGGTCTCTGCCAGAATGCTGCCGCGCACCTTCGCGGACAGTGCCTTGCCGTCCATTCTTACTGCACTCATATTGTCATTCTCCTTTATCGTGAAATGTTATTCGCCTTTTTTCTCGTCCGCCTTGTCCTGCTCCGGCGCGTAGAACGCCTTTTCAACCTTGATACGGTTATACTGCCGTACCAGCACAGCAATCGCCGCAATGCAGCTTATGCCGGCCAGCAGCTGCGATACGCGCACCGGGCCGAGATACAGGCTGTCCGTCCGCAGGCCCTCGATCCACGCACGGCCCAGACCGTACCACGCTACATACAACAGCGCCATTTCGCCCTTGAACCTGCGCTTCTTCGAATAGAAATGCAGCACAAGGAAACCGACAAAGTTCCACAGCGACTCATACAGGAAGGTCGGATGCACCGGAGAAGCGCCGTCAATGCTCATGCCCCACGGCAGAGAGGTTGCACCACCATGTGCCTCACCGTTGACAAAGTTGCCCCATCTTCCGATGCACTGACCGATCAGCAGACCGAACGCCGCCAGATCACATAGACTAGCAAACGACAGTTTCTTAATTCTGCTGTACACCGCCAGTGCAATCACAACACCGATGACCGCACCGTAAATTGCGATGCCGCCCTTCCAGATGGCGATGATCTCATTCGGATGCTGGCTGTAATAGCCCCATTCAAACGCCACATAGTAAATACGGGCGCAGATGATGCCGACCGGCACACAGATGATCAGGCAGTCCATCAGATTGTCCGACGTAACGCCGAACTCCTTCGTCCGCCGATTGACATACAGCGCCGCCAGCACAAAGCCCAGACAGATAATGATGCCATACCAGTAAATATCCTTGCCGAACAGATTGACGGCGACACGGTTGATGTTAAAATTCAGTCCGAGCACCGGAAATGAAATTGCGTGTTCCATGATCTTTCTTCTTTCTATCGTTACTTCGGCTCTACCACCGACATGGTCGAGCGGTTCGGCTGTGCCCAGCGGCAGAACATTTCCTGCACATCCTCCGCATGGATGGTGTCAAACAGCCCGGCAAAATCCAGATAATGCTCGCCCGCAAAAACAGAAGCGATCTCCTGCCGTGCATACAGATCGGGCACATCCAGCATACGCAAACGCATGCCGTACAGCGCGTTCTTCATGCGGCGGAACAGCTTCAGCTCGATGCCCTCCTGCGCCAGCCGTGCAGTCTCCCGCTCAAGTGCTTCGCGCACAGCCGCCGGATCTCGGCTCTCGCCACCGAGGATCGCGCATGCGCCATCCGGAATGAGCGAATAATCCACATCAAAATCGCGTCCGAGCAGCCGCTTCTCGTACAGCTTTGCATACAGCGGAGAGGTATCGCCGCACAGAATACGCACCGCCAGATCACCGATCAGACTGCGGCGCAGGCGGCTTTCGCCTGCCGGAACCGGCTCGTCCTTAAAGCCGACCATGCACTGCGGCAGCGACACCTGCATTTTGCGCGTCACAACCGGCTGATGGACTTCCGCGCGGCGCTCGCCGTAATGACGCTGACCGATCTCGGGTGCGTCCTTCGGTGAAATCTCCTCTGCCATGCGGCATACCTGCTCGAAGTCCGCTGTGCCGCACACCACGAGTGCCATGTTCTTCGGACTGTAAAATGCACGGTGACAGGTGTACAGCAGCTCCGGTGTAATATGCGAAATGCTCTCCTCGCTGCCCGGAATGGACACGCGCACCGGATGATTGCGGTACAGGCCCTCATACGCGCCGACGAACACCTCCCAATTAGGTGTGTCCTCTACCATGCGGATCTCCTGATTGATAATGCCGCGTTCCTTCTCCACGTTTTCATCCGTGAAGTACGGCGTGAACACGAATTTAAGCAGAATCTTCAGATTCTCCTCAAACCGGTCGGTGCAGGAAAAGTGATACGCCGTCATGGTGTGGCTTGTGAACGCGTTCGGACTTGCACCGGTGCGGGCGAATTTCTGCAGTGCATTGCCGTCCTCATCCTCGAACATCTTGTGCTCAAGGAAGTGCGCAACGCCCGCCGGTGTGTCATACCGCTTGCCCTCAAAGGTGAACGATGCGTCCACCGAACCGAAATCGGTCGCCAGAATGGCGAAGGTCTTGCTGAAACCCTTCTTGGGTAGATAGCAGATTCGCAGACCGTTTGCCAGCGTGCGGGTCTGCATACTCTCGTGCAGAGCGGAATAATTCTTTGTCATTTTGCCGCTCCCTTCATAAAGAATACCGTGTCAAGCGCTGTGCTCTGTGCCGCGGCAATGACCTGCTCGCGCGTGATGTCGGTCACCTGCTCGATGCGCTCCTCGGGCGATACGAGCGTGCCTGCAGCCGCCTGTCCCATCCAGTAGCGCTCGAGTGTAAGCGGGTCGTCGAGCATGGTGCGCCAGCCGTTGACCAGCGTTTTGCGTGCGCTTTCGAGTTCTGCGTCCGTAATTTCGCCCTTGCGGCACAAATCCAGCTGGTGCAGGATTTCATCGCGTGCGACCTCGAAATTTCTGTTCTCAATGCCGGAGCCCACGATCATCAATCCCTTAGAGGCGACAAACTGTGCGCTTGCATAGTAGCACAGCGACTTTTTCTCGCGTACGTTGAGAAACAGCTTCGCGCTTGTCGAGCCGCCGTAGATGGTCTGAAACATCCAGTACGCCGTCGGTTCTCCGCCGGTCAGTGACGCACCGCCGGTACGGAAGCCGAGCGACAGCTTGCCCTGGGTTACCTCGGCATCCTCAACGACCTCACGAACATCACCGGCAGGCCGCGCCTGCACGACCGTGTGCGGCTGATACAGCGTGCCCTCGCGCGGCTGGGCCAGCGGCGTTGCCATGAAGTGCGCTTCCACCTCGTCCGGCATCATCGTACCGCAGTAGAACAGCTCCACCTGCGCCTCACTCAACGCACGGCGATAGGCCGCGTACAACGTTTCCGGCGTAATGCGCTCCGCCTGCTCGATCGTACCGAGCGCAGACTTGCCGTAGTCCTCGTTTTCGCACATGATCTCGTTCAGCCGGCGCGGCGCCCACGAACGCGGATCGTTTTTGAGTGCGGCAATGCGGTCGATCAGATTGCCGCGTTCCCCCTCTGCATAGGCGGCGCAGAACAGGCCGTCCTGCAGATACGGGTTGTACAGCAGATCGCACAGCAGACCGATCACACCAGCGGTCAGACCGTCGGCTCCCGGTGCATAAGCCTCATCAATACAGTCGGACAAAAAGCCGATGCACAGGTTCTCTCCCTCCTTGCGCACTGCGGCTTCAATGCGCGCACCGTACAGCTCGTCAAGCGCGGTGCCGAACGCCTGCATGTCGTTCAGCCTGGCCGTGCCGCGGCGCAAAACCTGCGGCAGACACGCGCGCAGCGCGGCATCCTCGCCGCCGAGCGGCAGCACCAGCATCGCACGCAGCACTGCCCGCTTAAACTTCGGTGTGGTCACGCAGGTGAGATTGATTCCCGCACCCAGCGTTTTTCGGGTCACTTGTTGCATAATTTCCCTCGATTCCGGAAAAGTTTGTCTAACGGGTTATATTATACCGTATATGTGGGAGTAACGCAAACGTAGTTTATGTGAAGTTGCGGCGGTTTAACCGCAACGCGGGCTATTCCGGCACCGACCCGCTGGGATGCACGAACCGCGCAGGCGGTTCGCCCTATCCGGGCAGCATTTCTCAGCACCGGCTGAGCGGGGTACTCGAACTGCGCAAGCGTGTTCGTCCCTAACAGGCGGAGAGTTTTTCGCTGAAATTCAGCGAGGAGTTGCGCTCTGCGGAGCGCGGGAGATTGCCGCACCCGCGGCAGGGACAAAAAGGAAGGACAACCTGCGGTTTTCCTTCCTCTTTGAACTCCTGCCTTTCCC
>OLQH01001219.1_pt1 | contig 21616 bp, 23 predicted proteins | sample 1672671 | NCBI WGS metagenome assembly OLQH01 (sample SAMEA3136712, study PRJEB25190) | human gut metagenome
CATAGAGCGGGCCTCTTAACTCCCCGTTTACTTCTTCATAATAGGGAAGGTTGATTAAAAAAGGCTTCACCGTGCCATAACGATCTTCCCCTTTGACCCGGATCAGATAAACCCCTTCTTCCACAGAAAAAGTAATGTTACCTCCCTGATCTGTCTTTCCTTCCAGCAGAGGTTCTCCCTCCAACATACCGAAGATTTTCTCCGCCGCCTGATCCAGAGATGCGCTGTCCTGCGGATAGTCTCCTATCCCATATTTTTCTTCCAGGACAGGTTTTCCAAAGGTATCTACGGTTCCCACCTGATATCCTTCCACAGGAACCCCTTCCCTTTCCGATAACTGTGTCTGCAGATCCTTTAATCGCACCCGGATCTCTCCGGTTCCTGCAGCTGCTGTCCGCTCTCCTGCTGAGATTCCAATCACACAGGCCGCCATCAGAACCAGAATTTTAAACCTTCCTCTCCTTCTCTCTCTCATACTTCTCTCCCTTCCTGTTAAAACGATATAATAACCAGATCATCCAGATAAAAAGCAAAACTGTCACGCCAACCCACCAGTATTTCTGCCAAAGCCGTTCCGCCCGCTGTCCCAGGTCAGCCTGCTGCTCCCTTTTTTCGGCCTCCTCATAGGGAATCCTCCTGCCGTGAACATAAAGCCTGTGGCTGTTAATGCCATAAGGCGTACAGGTGATCAGAGTAACCAGATCTTCTCCCTGCCGGATCCTTAAAGGCTCCACCTGATCCGGAGTCACCGTCTCGATCCCGCAGATTTCATAAGCCAGAACTTCTCCCATTACCCGGATATAGAAGACGTCCCCCTCGGAAAGAAGATCCAGTCTGGTAAACATCTCTTTTCCCGGCAGCCCCCGGTGAGCCGAAATACAGGCATGGGTGCTATCCCCACCCACAGGAAAAGAGGAGCCTTTTAAATGACCGGCTCCTCTCTGCAATATGTCCTCTGATGTCCCATGATAAACCGGCAGCTGTACCTGAATCTCCGGTATCTCAATCACTGCCATTATCCCTTCGTCGTCGGTATCTAAAATCTCATCATAATACTTATCTTCTGCCTGTGCCTCTGCAAAGGCATCTTCCAGCGAAACGCCCGTCCCGTCTGCCAGCCGTCTGTTGTAAGCTCTGGCTTCCTCAAGCGCTTCTTCCTGTCCGGAAATGTTCAGCTCTCCGGTTCCCTTCTCATACCGAACCGCCGCCTGTTCCTGAATCTTTTCATTATAGATCCTGGCCAAAAAGGGATAATCCAGAATCCCGATAAAGATCAGAAAAACCAGGGCACAGATCCAGGACATTGCTTTTTTACTCATTTTATTTCCCTTACTATGTCTGTAACTAATATTTTTATATCTGTAAATAATTATACTGTAGCTATAAAAATATTACAATAAAAATATCATATTTTTACATGATTTTTTTTAAAGAGGAGAATATGCAGGAATTAAATTTTGAAAAAATCGGACAAAAGCTGAGAGAAGTGCGGATTTCCAGAAATTTAACCCAGGAATACATCGCCAACATGGTAGATATCAATACCAGCCATATCAGCAATATTGAAAATAACCGGGTCAAAATCTCTCTGACTACCCTGGTTTCTGTCTGCAATGTGCTCGGAACCACTGTGGACTATATTCTGGCAGACGAATACAGCGATCCCTCTTCCGCACTGGACCGGGAAATCTTAAAAGAACTCCGTTCCTGTGATAACAAAACCCGGGAACAAATCCTAAGTATCGTCAGGATTCTGAAATAAGCCGGCTTTCTGCCGTCAGCTGAATTCCCCAGGAAAGCCCGGTTTCAAATCCTGCCTGCTCTCCCAGAAAAACAGCCTGAAAAATCTTATCTTTGTACCGTTCTGCCTCCCCAGGTTCCATTTTCTTCACATCCTCCGCTATCAGCCGCACAATTTTTTTCTCAATCCTTGTTTCTGCCTCCCGCATAAATTCCGGATTCTCTTTTAATAATTCAAATAACTGATCTGTCTTCATGTTCTTCTGTCCTCGCATTCTTCTCTTCCTAATGTAAATAATATTCTTCTCCCAGCTCAGACCTTATTATAAGCCAGAAAAGAATTGCAGCCGTACAAAAAAAGCGCCCGATACAAAGAGAAAAAACAGACACATTGTACCTGCTTTCCCTCTTTGCATCGGACGCCATCGCGCAGTCCCCTGTTCTTTATTTTTTACGGTCTCTCCAGCGTAATCCGGCCGATCTTTCCGTTCCGAAATTCTTCCAGCAGAAGCCGGGCAGCTTTCCCGTAGTCCAGTTCCCGTCCCTTCAGAAGACAGTTTCGCGCCTTTGCAACCGCCTCCAGCATCTTCAGTCCATCTTCTGACTCTTCAATTCCGTAGCGCTCCGCCAGAATTCCGGGATAGTCTGTATGGAGACGCTTCAGAAGTTCCAGCGCCAGCTCATCCAGATTCAGGATTTCATCCTTGATGGATCCGATCAAAGACAGTTTGATCCCTACCTGCTGATCCTCAAACTTGGGCCAGAGAATTCCCGGCGTGTCCAGAAGTTCCAGATTCTTATTCAGCCGGATCCACTGCTTGCCTTTTGTCACGCCCGGTTTATTTCCTGTTTTTGTGCAGGCTCTTCCCGCATAAGAATTAATAAATGTGGATTTTCCCACATTGGGGATCCCCACTACCATAGCCCGGATCGGCCGGTTTAAGATTCCCCTCTTCCGATCCCGCTCAATCTTCTCCCGGCAAGCCTCCTGCACGACTCCCTGAATTGATTTCAGACCCGCACCGCTTCTGGCATTTACTTTCAGCACATGGATTCCTTTCTCCTGAAAATATTCCTGCCAGAGCAGATTGCAGCGCTCATCAGCCAGATCTGATTTGTTTAACAGCACCAGACGCGCCTTATTCTTTCCCAGATCATCAATATTCGGGTTTCTGCTGGACAGAGGAACCCGGGCGTCCACCAGCTCGATAATCAGATCGATCAGTTTCAGGTCTTCCTGCATCTGGCGCACCGCTTTCGTCATATGACCGGGATACCACTGTATATTCATACGATCACTCCTTCCGTCTTAATCGCCCACAAATCCAAACTTGTTCCAAGGGGCAACCGAAAACCATACCTTCCCCTGGATCGAACGTTTCTTTACATTTCCAATATCTGCATAGCGGCTGTCCTCGCTGTTATTCCGGTTATCTCCCAGAACAAAGTACTCATTGCTTCCCACCGTCACGCCGCCTTCTGCCAGACCCGGATTCTCAATCGTCCCCAGATCCAGCTCTGTTTCATAGAGCTCCTCATTCACGTAGATCTCTCCATCCCGGATCTGAACCGTATCCCCGGGCAGCCCAATGATCCGCTTCACATGAATACTGGAATGTTCCTCATCCCCGCCCGCCTCAAACGCGATCAGATCTCCCCTTTTGGGAGTTCCCAGCTTGTAGGCCATCGTATTGATACAAACTTTCTGTCCTGCCTGTATGGTAGGCTCCATAGACCCTTCCTGCATAGTTACAGTCTGAAAAAAAAGCACGGCTGTCACCAGAGCCAGCAGAACCACCGCCAGAATCTGAACTCCCCAGACCAGAACCCTTCTCATCTTCGAGTGGCTCAGATAATCTCTTACATATCTGGATCGAAATTTCATATCTGTCTCCTTCCCAGTTTGATAAACAAAAAACGCCGCGGCAAAAAGATCAAAGATTTGTCTTTCCTTTCTGCAGCAGCGTCTTTCTTTCTAAACTTATTTCACCAGCTCTTTAACCTTTGCAGCCTTACCGGTACGCTCTCTTAAGTAGTTCAGTTTTGCACGTCTTACTTTACCGCGGCGAACTACCTCGATCTTCTCCACATTGGGGGAATGCAGCGGCCAGGTTTTCTCAACGCCTACGCCGTTGGAGTTCTTTCTTACAGTAAAGGTCTCGCGATTTCCGCCGCCCTGTCTTTTCAGGACAACACCCTCGAATACCTGGATTCTCTCACGGTTACCCTCTTTGATCTTTCCGTGTACGCGCACGGTATCGCCTACGTGGAACTCGGCGATGTCAGTTCTTAACTGAGCTGCTTCAATGTTTTTGATGATTTCGTTCATGTTTTTATCTCCTTTTCTTCTGGATGTTCTTAATGCCCACCGGCAACAGAGGACCATCTTTTACTCACAACGCATTTCATTATACTATAAAGTACGAAAAATGACAAGCTTTTTCCCTTAGAAAATTTCCGGTTTTCTGGCTGTCCTGCACTTTTCCCTGAGCATAGCCTCCACGGCAGAAGCATCAAAACTTCTTGCCTCTGCCGGACAGACCCGGGCACAGCGCATACAGCTGATGCATTTTTCCGGATCAATTTCAAGCGTATCGCCGTCAATCGCACCTGCAGGACATTCTTCCGCACAAATCCCGCAGTCCAGACATTTCTCCCGCTCCAGGAATTTTTCCACCGGTTTCGCCTTCTTCTTTTCAGGGCAGGGATTCCCCGGAACTTTCACACGCTTTCTCTGCGGAGCCAGAAGCCTCTCCCAAGTAATCGCGGCAAAATCCGCTGCCGCCTGCAGATCTTCCCGATTCGGCCGCCCCTCCGTGACAGCGGGTGCAAAAATATGCGGTACAACTGCCGCCATAGCTCCAATACAGAAAAATCCCTGTTTCTTAAGCCGGTATGCCATCTGAGCCAGCGTGTGCTCATAATCCCGGTTTCCATATCCGGCCAGCAGCACACAGGGATTCCCTTTCCCTTCCAGATTCTGAAACAGTCCTTCCATCGGTGGAAGCTGTCCGGCATATACCGGAGCGGCTGCCAGCAGAACGTCTCTCTCCTCCAGCACAAACTTCTCTCTCCGTATCTCCGGCCGGTTCAGATCCAGCCACAGAACCTCCTGGTCAAAAGCTTCCGCAAAAGCCTCGGCCATCCGCCTCGTCCCCTCTGTCGGGCTGAACACGGCTGCAACCAGGCGGAATCTTCCCTTTAAAAGGTCCGGGCGCCGCTCCCTGGTCCGCTGCACAGACCGGGCAGCCCGCCAGGCTTCCACCGGCCCGTGGGCTCCGGATAAAAGGACTTCCGGCACCGCTTTTTCTCTCCACAGAGCCGGCCGGGTGTAGTGCGGGTATTCCAGCAGATTATCCTGAAAGGATTCAAACTGAGCAGACTCTTCATTAGAAAGAACACCCGGCACAAAACGGGAAATTGCATCCATCATGACCATGGCGGGAAGCTCCCCGCCGGTCAGCACATAATCCCCGATGGACACATAATCCGTCACTACCTCTTCCAGCACACGCTCGTCAATTCCCTCATAGTGGCCGCACAGAAAAACGATTTCCTGTTCTTCTGCAAAGGACTCTACCATTTCCTGGCAGAAAGGCCTGCCCTGGGGCGTCAGGTAAACCGTACGGGGAACATGTCCTGCCTTCTCTTTGACCGCCTCCCAGGCTTTGTACACCGGTTCCGGCTGCAGCACCATTCCCGCTCCGCCTCCGTAGGGATAGTCATCCACTTTCCCGTAACTGTTCCCCGCATAGTCTCTGATATTTACAGTCTCCAGCTCGATCAGACCCTTTTCCATGGCCTTTCCCATAATGCTGTTGTCCATTCCTTTTTGTATCATATCCGGGAAAAGAGTCATTACATAATACTTCATGTGCCCTCCTAGATCAGTCCGGGCATAAGATGCACTTTCATCTTTCCCTCTTCCACCTGCACTTCCAGGATGCATTCCCGGATTGCCGGCAGCAGAACCTCCCCGTATTCCGGTGTGTCGATGAGATATACATCATTTGCCCCGGTTTCCATCACATCTTTCAGAACGCCGAACGGCTTTCCGTCCTCCGTCTCCACCTGCATTCCGATCAGGTCTGCAATATAGTACTCCCCTTCTTCCAGATGCTGCCCTTCTTCCCGGGGAATGAAAAGTCCTCTCCCCCGGTACTTCTCTATATCATTGATATTGTCATATCCCTTAAATTTCAAAATCGCAAACTGCTTGAAAAATTTAACGCCCTCCACTTCAAGGGACAGCTGTTCTCTTCCGGTATCCAGCATCACTTCTTTCAGCTCCCGGAACCGCTGCGGACTGTCTGTGGTGGGAAAAACCTTCACCTCTCCCCGCACCCCGTGGGTAGAAGAAATGACACCTACCTGCAGATACTGTTCCATCTCGATCTCCTTCTAAATCTATATAAAAAATGTGCCGTATCCGCCAATACCCGGAATCACTCCCGTAGCAGTATCTGACAAATACAGCACCCTTTTCCTACTGCAGAATTTCCACTACAACCTTCTGTTCATATTTTGAAGATGCAGCTTTTACCACAGAGCGGATTGCTTTCGCGATCCGACCCTGTCTGCCAATGACCTTGCCCATATCGGACGGGGCCACTTTCAACTCAACTAAAATAGAATTGCCATCCTCACGCTGGGTGACTACCACCTCTTCCGGATGCTCAACAAGAGATTTTGCAATTACTTCCACTAATTCTTTCATTACACACCTCCGTATCTGGCAAATTCCTATTTCTCGATACCAGCCTGTTTGAAGATTCTGGCTACAACCTCAGTGGGCTGTGCGCCGTTTGCCAGCCATTTTTTAGCTGCCTCTTCATCTACTTTGTACAGGCTCGGCTCCTTGTTGGGATCGTAGTATCCGATCTCATCGATGAATCTTCCATCTCTGGGGGAGCGGGAGTCTGCTACAATAATTCTATAGAAAGGTGCCTTTTTCTGACCCATTCTTCTCAGACGAATTTTTACTGCCATGTGTTTCACCTCCTTGAACACTTTAAAATCATTTATCTAAAAGGGAAGTTTAAATCCTCCTCTTTTACCGAATTTACCGCCTTTGCCCATCATTCCGGGCATCTGCTTCATCATTTTTCTTGTCTGCTCAAACTGCTTTACGAACCGGTTCACTTCACTGATATCCACACCGGCTCCCTTGGCAATTCTCTGCTTTCTGGAAACATTTAACAGATCCGGGTTTGAACGCTCTTTCGGCGTCATTGACTTGATAATGGCTTCTTTTCTCGCCATATCCTTCTCGTCTATCATTCCTTCCAGATCCTTCATCTTGCCCATTCCCATACCGGGAAGCATGTTCAAGATACTGGAAAGACCACCCATCTTCTTCATCTGCTCCATACTGTCCAGATAGTCGTCAAAACCAAACTGCGCTTTCCGGAGCTTCTGCTCCATATCTCTGGCCTTATCCTCATCGATCGCTGACTGTGCTTTCTCGATCAGGCTCATCACATCTCCCATGCCCAGGATCCGCGACGCCATACGCTCCGGATAAAACTGTTCCAGATCAGAAAGTTTCTCTCCCATACCTACATAGAGAATCGGCTTTCCGCTGACTGCCCGGATAGAGAGCGCAGCACCGCCTCTTGTATCGCCGTCCAGTTTCGTAAGGATCACACCGTCGATACCGACCTTTTCCTGAAAGGACGAAGCTACATTCACTGCATCCTGTCCTGTCATAGCGTCAACCACCAGGATTGTCTGATCCACCTGAACTGCTTCCTTGATCTCAATCAGCTCCTGCATCATATCTTCATCGATATGAAGACGTCCTGCCGTATCCAGAATGACTACATTAAACCCGTTCTCTTTTGCATGCTCAATGGCCGCCCGGGCAATGTTGGCCGGTTTTTGTCTGTCTCCCATGGAAAATACTTCCACGCCCTGTTTCTCGCCGTTGATCTGCAGCTGTGTAATTGCTGCCGGACGATACACATCGCAGGCCGCCAGAAGGGGCTTACGTCCCTTATTTTTCAACTTTCCTGCAATCTTGGCTGTAGTCGTTGTCTTACCTGCTCCCTGCAGACCTGCCATCATGAGGACGGTAATCTCATTTCCCGGCTTCAAAGCAATCTCTGTGGTCTCGCTTCCCATCAGAGACACCAGCTCTTCATTTACAATCTTGATCACCATCTGGCCTGGATTCAGACCGTTCATCACGTCCTGTCCCACAGCCCGCTCCTGCACGGATCTGATAAACTGCTTCACTACTTTGAAACTTACATCCGCCTCAAGAAGCGCCATTTTTACTTCCTTCAGTGCCGTCTTAACGTCGGCCTCTGTCAGCTTCCCCTTGCTGCGCAGGTTCTTAAATACATTCTGCAGTTTATCTGTCAAGCTTTCAAATGCCATAAATTATAATTCCTCCAGAATTTCATGGGAAATAACCTCGATCATCTCCAGTGTTTTCCCGTCCACACGCTCCTGCGGCTGTTTGGTCAGCTGATGAATCCGGTGTACCTTGTCCTTGATACTCTCAAACTTCTGTACCAGCTGCAGCTTCTCCTCATATTCCTGAAGAATTCTGCTGCTGCGCTTCACCATGTCATAGACTCCCTGACGGCTGATCCCCAGATCCGCTGCCACCTCGCTCAGTGAATAGTCATTCAGAATCACATCTTCATAGACCTGACGCTGATGGTCTGTCAGAAGTTCCCCGTAAAAATCAAACAGCAGTGCCTGTTCCACAAGCTTTTCCATAAGTTAATCACCTTTGCTATCATACACAATAAAAGAACGGCTGTCAAGTATTTTTTCTTTACATTTTATTTTTTTACCAGCGCTCGTCAAAAGACTCTTCTGACTCATTCAGCGGAAGATCTTTTTCTTCCATCTCTTCTATTTTTATATATTTATCCTGATACAGCTTTCCCAGCAAAAGTCCGATGGCGCTTCGATCTCCCTGTGCCTCCATCTCCACTCTCCCGTCAGACAGATTTCGCACCCATCCGGTCAGCCCGTACTTTCTGGCCATATAGGTGGCTTTAAAGCGGAAACCCACCCCCTGTACCCATCCGGAAAAATAGTAATGTCTTCTCACCTTCATTTCTTTTCTCCCTTCAGCTGCTCATCCATGCTTCCGGACCGGAATCCCTGCAGATCCATCGTAAGATAGGAGAATCCCAGTTTTTTCAAATATTCCGTTACCTGTTTCTTAAGCTCTGTCAGTGTTCCAAACTGTTCCGGAAGAATCTCGATCCGCGCCATGTCCCCGTGAGTCCTGAGACGCACCTGGGCAAATCCCAGTTCTTTCAGGAATGTCTCTCCCTTTTCGATTCTGTGCAGTGCTTCCTCTGTAATCTTCTCCCCGTAGGGAATCCGCGTTGCCATGCAGGGGGAGGCCGGACGATCTGAGATGGAAAGCCCCCGCTCTCTGGCCCACCGGCGCACTTCCTCCTTGGTGAGCCCCGCTTCCGCCAGCGGACTCACCACTCCCAGCTCCCTGACCGCTTTCAGCCCGGGGCGGTATTCCTTCAGATCATCTCCGTTGGTTCCCTCCAGCACAGAGCCGCAGTTCAGTTCCCGTCCCAGTTCACACAGTTTTTCAAAAAGAAGCCGTTTACACCGGTAGCAGCGATCCGGCGGATTATCTCCGATCCCTGCCTGCGCCAGCTCATCTACCACAATCTCCCTGTAAGGGACTCCCAGTTCTCCTGCTGTCCTTCTGGCCGTCTCCCGGTCAGCTGCCGGATGAAGAGCCGTAACCAGCGTAACCGCATAAACTGTTGTCCCCTGACGAACAGCTGCATCCCGGGCCAGAGACAGAAGAAGGCCGGAATCTGCACCCCCGGAAAATGCCACACAGCAGTCTTTTTTCAAAAGCTCTTCTATGCGTCTCATCGCCTGTTCCCGGGCTTTCTTTTCTGTCGGCATGCTTTTTTTGACAGCCTGTTCATAAATCTCTCTCCAGGGTTTCCCCAGTGTTTCAGCCGCTTTTTTTACTGTTTCGTACTCAGGATAACCATACGTTTCCTCTCCCAGACGGCAGACCTTCAGAGCCACCGGAATCCCGTCTACCATAACTTCTTCCATATGGCGTTCCAGAACCCGGCGCCCTGCCGGAAAGCTGCGGATCCCGATCGTAGTCGTCTCCCTGAAAATGCAGTCTTCCAGCTCCTCTTTCTGCTCTGCCCGGCAGACTGCCCGCAGAAGATAGCCGGGGCGGTTTTTCTTCATGGCTGCCGAATGGAGGCTCACATCCAGCGCTCCTTTTTTTTCCAGCTGTTCCCTGACGTAACCCAGCTGCTCTCCGGTGCAGTCATCCACATTTGTCTCCAGAACAAAAACCTGCTCTTCCTCTTCCTCCTCCAGAAGAAATACTCTCAGCACATTGGGATGGGTAAACTCCCTTTCTCCTGTCCCCACTCCGATTTTCAAGATCCGGCAGTTTTCGGGCCTCCTCTCTCTCGTCTGAATCGCCGCAGCAATCGCCGCCCCGGTAGGAGTCACCATTTCTCCCCTTGTCTCCGTAAAAGAAAGACGAAGTCCCCATTCTGCCGCAATCCGGCTGACTGCCGGCACCGGAACAGGTATCTCTCCGTGCTGGCACTGTACCGTACCACAGCCTTCCCGCAGAGGTCCCACTGCCGCTTCCCGGATCCCCAGACTGACAAAGCAGGCGGCAGAAGCCACCAGATCCACAATCGAATCCACTGCTCCCACCTCATGAAAATGCACCTCTTCCAGCGCTTCTCCATGAACCTGCGATTCTGCCCTGGCCACAAGATAAAACATTCTCTGAGCCAGTTCTTCCACCGGATCATCCAGTCCTGCTTCTGAAAGGAGTTTTACAATGTCACCATAATGCCTGTGCTGATGCTGCTCTTTCGCAATGTTCACCCGAAAAGCGCAGCCTTCTATCCCTCCTTTTTTTTCCCGGCTGATCTGCACTTCATATCCGTCCAGTGCAAGCCGTCCCAGCTGTTCTCTCATATAAGCCTCGCTGGCTCCCAGATCCAGGAGAGCTCCTACTGTCATATCCCCGCTGATCCCGGAATTTCCCTCCAGCCACAGTACTTTTTTACTCATCTTTTCTTCCCCTCTCCGCCAGACGGTTGATCTGTGCTGCCAGATACCCCGCTCCGAATCCATTATCAATATTCACCACGCTGATTCCCTCCGCACAGGAATTCAGCATGGTGAGAAGGGGCGCCACTCCCTGAAATCCTGCGCCATATCCCACGGAAGTCGGCACTGCGATCACAGGATTTTCCACCAGCCCTGAAATCACTCCCGGAAGCGCGCCTTCCATTCCTGCCGCTGCCACAATACAGTTTGCCTTCCGGATCTCATCCAGTTTTGAAAAAAGCCGATGGATCCCGGCTACTCCCACATCAAAGAAGCGTTCCACCCGGCATCCAAAAAATTCTGCTGTCCGGGCTGCCTCCTCTGCCACCGGAATATCTGCAGTTCCTCCTGTACAGACTGCCACATAGCCTGACGGAGACTTTTTTTCAAATACAAGCTGAAGCGTTCTGCCTGTCTTTTCATACTCTGCCTCCGGAATCCTCCTCTTTACCGCTGCGGCCTGCTCCGGGCTCACCCTGGTAGCCAGCACATTTTGTCTGTGCTCTGCAAAATGGCTGCAGATCTCTGCAATCTGCTCCACCGTCTTTCCGGGACCATAGATCACCTCTCCAAACCCGGACCGCAGCGCCCGGTGATAGTCAAGTTTCGCACACCCGATATCTTCATAGGGAAGCTTCTTTAAATACTCTTCCGCCTCCTCAAGCGGCATGCTTCCCTCCTTCACCCTTTCCAAAAGCTGTCTTACGTCCATTTCTCTCATCCTTTCAACGGCTCTTCTAGCGTCAGTATACCATATCCGCTCTTTCAGCGCAAAGATTTCCCCGCAGAGATTGAATCCGAAAAGACAAAATGGTACAATAAAATTAATTTCGTTAAGGAGGTCATTCCATGGAAAAGGCAAAAGTTTATTTCACAGACATGCGCACCACTCCCACCTGTAATCTTCAGCAGAAGCTGGAAAAACTGATTCGCAAAGCAGGTATCGGAAACATCGACTTTGACAAAAAATATGCCGCTATCAAGATTCACTTCGGCGAGCCCGGCAACCTGGCATTCTTAAGACCCAACTACGCCAGAACTGTGGCCGATGTAGTAAAAAGCCTGGGCGGCCGTCCCTTCCTCACAGACTGCAATACACTGTATGTGGGCGGGCGGAAAAACGCTCTGGATCACATTGATTCTGCTTACCAGAACGGCTTCACCCCCTACTCCACCGGCTGTCACGTGATCATCGCAGACGGCTTAAAGGGAACCGATGAGTCTCTCGTCCCGGTAGAGGGCGGCGAGTACGTCAAAGAGGCCAAAATCGGAAGGGCTGTTATGGACGCCGATATTTTCATCTCTCTGGCTCATTTTAAGGGACATGAATGTACCGGTTTTGGCGGCGCTCTTAAAAACATCGGCATGGGCTGTGGGTCCCGGGCCGGAAAAATGGAAATGCACAGTGCCGGCAAACCCCACGTAGATCAGGATCTGTGCATCGGCTGCAAAATGTGCACCAAAGTCTGTGCTCACAGCGCCATCACAGTAACAGACAGGAAAGCCTCCATTGATCACAGCAAATGCGTAGGCTGCGGCAGATGTATCGGTATCTGTCATCAGGATGCTGTCTGTTCCGCTTCCGATGAGTCCAACGATATCCTGAATAAAAAAATTGCAGAGTACACGAAGGCTGTCGTTCAGGGACGTCCCTGCTTCTACATCAATATGGTCATTGATGTCTCCCCTCAGTGCGATTGTCACGGTGAAAATGACGCCGCCATCGTTCCTGATGTGGGGATGTTCGCCTCTTTTGACCCGGTGGCTCTCGATATGGCCTGCGCCGATGCGGTCAACCGCCAGCCGGTTATTGAAAACAGTCAGCTGGGTGAACACCTCCATGACGAGGGGGATCACTTCCACAAAGTGGGACCGGAAACGAACTGGATCGTCTGTCTCGACCATGCGGAAAAACTGGGGCTTGGAACCAGAGCGTATGATCTGATCACAGTAAAATAAGAACGTACTGCCAAAAGGCGGCTGCGAGAAGGGGGGAAGAATCATTCTTCCTGCCCTGCCCGCAGCCGCCTCTTTGTCTGTCCGGATTTAATCCAGAATCTTTAACCGGAACTGCTTTCTTCTGTGCTCTTCCCGGGAGATCTTCCCGGAGAATCCGGCACTGTGCAGTTCTCTTTTTCCTGCCCCTGCCAGCGCTTCTCTCCTCATGGGATATCTGGCAAACTCGCCTTCTTTCTCCTGCCGGTTGCCCTTTTCCAGTCTTCCAATCGCAAATCCTACCACACTGGTGAAACAGAAGCAGATCCGCCCGATCAGATAAGACCAGCTGTGCATTTCCCCGTGACTTCCTGCCACACGGATCCTCAGCTCATAGAAAAAAACTGCCGTCAGAAGGATGAAACAAATGAGCATCGTCCAAAAAGCTATGTTTTCGTACATAAACCCATCTCCTCTCCACAAGAAAACCTGTTCCAGTTGTTATTATTATATTACCTCTTTCCCCTTAAACAGTCAATTATTTTTGGGATTTTTTATTAAAATTTCAGACTTTTTAGAGATTGGGACGAATTTGCTTCGGCTTATAACCCTGCTCTTCCAGAGCCCGTATGATTTCCATCTTGTGATCCGTTCCAAAAGCCTCCAGCGTAATCTTCAGCTCCACCGCCGCATTTCTGTTGACACTGTAGAACTGATTGTGATCCAGGCGGATCACGTTTCCTTTTGCATCCGCGATGATTCCGGATACCCGGGTCAGTTCGCCCGGCTTATCCGGCAGAAGCACAGAAATTGTAAAAATCCTGTCTCTCTGGATCAGACCATGCTGAATCACAGAAGACATGGTGATCACATCCATATTTCCGCCGCTTAAAATGGAAACAATCTTTTTATTCTTTACATTCAGGTGCTTCAAGGCTGCCACTGTAAGAAGACCGGAATTCTCCACGATCATCTTATGGTTCTCCACCATATCCAGAAAAGCTACGATGAGCTCATCATCCTCCACCGTAATTACGCCGTCCAGATTCTTCTGCAGATAGGGGAAAATATTGTTTCCCGGCGTTTTCACTGCCGTACCGTCCGCGATCGTAGTTACTCCGGGGAGGGTGGTCACTTCTCCTTTTTCCAGCGATACCTGCAGGCAGTTTGCACCTGCCGGCTCCACGCCGATCACCTTGATATTGGGATTGAGAAGTTTGGCCAGGGTAGATACACCGGTAGACAGTCCGCCGCCGCCCACAGGTACCAGAATGTAATCTACCAGAGGAAGTTCTTTTACGATTTCCATGGCGATGGTTCCCTGTCCGGTAGCTACGGCCGGATCATCAAAAGGATGCACAAAGGTATACCCGTGTTCCTCTGCCAGTTCATACGCTTTTGCGCAGGCCTCATCGTATACATCTCCCCAGAGCACCACCTCTGCTCCGTAATTTTTGGTGCGCTCCACCTTAATAAGCGGCGTAGTTGTGGGCATTACGATGGTAGCTTTCACCCCGTAGCGCTGGGAAGCGTAGGCCACACCCTGCGCATGATTTCCGGCAGAAGCCGTAATCAGTCCCTTCTCCCTCTCCTCCGGACTCATGGTACTGATCTTATAATAGGCGCCCCGCACCTTATACGCACCGGTGCGCTGCATATTTTCCGGCTTTAAGTAAACCCGGTTGCCTGTCTGAGCACTTAAATAATCGCTGTAGATCAGCTTCGTCTCCTGAGTTACCTGTTTTACAATTTCTGATGCTTCCTCAAATTTATCTAATGTCAACATATTCTCAATCCTCTTTTACGTCAAACAGTGCATTTACAAATTGTTCCGAATCAAATTTCTGCAGATCGTCGATCGTCTCGCCCACACCGATATATTTTACCGGTATATCAAGCTCTGACTGGATCGCCACTGCGATTCCTCCTTTCGCCGTTCCATCCAGTTTGGTGAGGATGATACCCGTTACATTGGCCGCCTCCGCAAACTGTCTGGCCTGAGCCAGGGCATTCTGTCCTGTGGTTCCGTCCAGAACCACCAGAGTCTCCAGGTATGCCTCCGGATATTCTCTCTCCAGCACGCGATAGATCTTCTTTAATTCTTCCATCAGATTCTTCTTGTTATGAAGCCTGCCCGCCGTATCGCAGAGCAGCACATCCACATTTCTGGCCTTTGCTGCCTGCACCGCGTCATAGACGATTGCCGCCGGATCTGCTCCCTCCTGGCCCCCGATCATATCGACGCCTGCTCTGTGCGCCCACTGAGTCAGCTGCTCTCCCGCCGCTGCGCGGAATGTGTCTGCTGCCGCCAAAAGCACCTTTTTCCCCTGGTCTTTTAACTTGCCGGCCAGCTTGCCCACAGAGGTCGTCTTGCCCACACCGTTCACTCCGATGATCAGCACCACCGATTTCCGGTTTTCAAATTCATAGGCTGTCTCTCCCACGTCCATCTGGTGCTTGATGCTGTCGATCAGAAGCTGCTTGCAGGCAGAAGGTTCCTTAATATGCTGCTCCTTTACCTGCTCTTTCAGATGCTCGATAATCTTTGTCGTCGCATTGATCCCGATATCTCCCATCACCAGGATTTCCTCGATCTCCTCGTAAAAATCCTCATCAATACTGGAAAATCCGCTGAAAATGCTGTCGATCCCGGATACAATATTATCTCTGGTCTTTGTCAGTCCGGCGACCAGCCGCCGGAAGAACCCTTTTTTCTCTTCTCCCATCTCTTCCTCCTGTTATTTATCTAAATCATGTTCTATAAGATTTACAGACACCAGGGTGGAAACTCCCTTCTCCTGCATGGTAATTCCATAAAGCCGGTCTGCCGCGTTCATGGTTCCCCTTCTGTGTGTGATCACAATAAACTGTGTATTCTTAGTCAGTTTGTGCAGATATTTTGCAAACCTTGTCACATTGGAATCGTCAAGCGCCGCCTCAATCTCATCCAGAAGACAGAACGGGGACGGCTTTAAATTCTGGATCGCAAACAGAAGAGCAATGGCGGTCAGTGCTTTCTCCCCTCCGGAAAGCTGCATCATATTCTGCAGCTTCTTGCCCGGTGGCTGAGAAATGATCCGGATGCCCGCCTCCAGTACATCCTCCTCCTCGATCAGCTCCAGAGTTCCCCTTCCGCCACCGAAGAGCTGCTTGAACACCTTATCAAACTCAATCTGTATTTCCCGAAACTTCTCCGTAAACTGTCTGCGCATTCCTTCATCCAGCTCAGCGATAATATCTTTCAGGGTTTCCGCTGCTTTCACCAGATCTGTATACTGTCCGGAGAGAAATGCATGGCGCTCGGACACTTCCTTATATTCTTCAATGGCATTTACATTAACGCTTCCCAGCTTTCTGATCCCATCCCGCAGTTCCCCGATCTGTCTTTTGATCTCACTGCGCTCCGGCCTTTCTTCCAGCTCCATCTCTTTTGCCGCCGAGGGAGTCAGTTCGTATTCCTCCCACATATAATTAACCTGTGTCTCTTTCGTCTCCTCCAGACGTTCCATCTGGCTGCCAAGACGGAAGCATTCCTTATCCATGGCGGCAATATCTCTGGAAAGTGCTTCCCTTCTGGCAAAAAAGCCCTTGTGGTGCGCCGACATTTCTTCCTTTTCCCGGGCAAGCTCTGCCAGTTTCTCTTCCTGGCACTGTGCCTGTCTGCCTGCTTCCGCGATCTGGTCTTTCAGAATCCTGATCTGCTCTTCCTTCTCAGCCAGGCGGCTGCCGCTCCCCTCCATCTCCTGACAGATTGCAGCTTCCTCCTGGTGCAGTTTTTCTTCCTCCTGCCGGAGACGCCCCATATTCTCCTGAAGGAATCCCGCCTGCTGCGCCACAGTCTGATAGTGCAGCCGGATTTCTTCCAGTTTCTGACTCTCCGCCTGTTCCTGTTCTCTGCGCTCATCCAGCTGTTTCTGACTCTCCAGTGCTTTCTCTTCCTGCCTTTTCTCCTCTTCTCTGGAGGATTCCATCTCCGCCTCAATTTCTTTGCGGTTAAAAGTAATCTCCCGGATCTGACCCTCGATCTCAGCGGCCTCCATGCGGAGTTTCCGATAACTTCCTTCCAGCTCTTCCGCCTTCTGCCGGGCCTGCTGCATATTGATCTTGGCTGTATTCTGCCGGATCTTCTGCCCCTGCAGCCGATCGCTGATCTCCACCAGCTGATCCCTCAGCTGATTCCGCTTCGCCCGCTTTTCTTCCACCTGGCTCTGGGCTTCCTCCATCTCCTTTTTGAGGCGCTTCACGCTGCTCTCCAGCTCCTCGATTTCCCGGCGCCTTCCCAGAAGATTACTGCTGCTGCGAAAAGCGCCTCCCGTCATGGAACCACCCGGACTCAAGGACTCTCCCTCCAGAGTGACAATTCTCAGACTCTGGCGGAATTTTCTCGCCAGCAAAATGGCATGGTCAATCGTGTCTACCACCACCGTCTTTCCCAGCAGATGTTCCACCAGAGAATCATATCTTTTCTCTGCTGTCACCAGAGTGCTGGCAAGCCCCAGCACCCCTTCCTCCTTCAGCGCCTGAGGCTGGGAAAAACCGCCTCTTCTCTGCATGCTGGTAAGCGGAAGGAAGGTCGCCCGGCCTGCCTTATTTCTCTTCAGAAATTCAATCAGATACTTTGCCGTACTCTCGTTATCCGTAACAATATTCTGGATACTTCCGCCCAGAGCCGTCTCAATTGCCGTCTCATACTTTTTCTGCGTCTTGATCAGATCTGCCACCACGCCCAGTATTCCCGGCTTTCTGTCTTTCTGCTCCATAATACGCCGGATGCTGTTTCCGTAGCCATCGTACCGCTCTGTAATATTTTTCAGAGATTCCAGACGGGAAGCTTCTCTGTGATAAGCTGTCTGACCTGCTTCCAGCTGGCGATGCTGCTCATCGATCTCTTTTTTCAGTTCCGCAGCCTGCTGCTCGATCTTTCTGTATTCCTCTCCCGACTCTTCCATTTTCCGGGAGACAGCCTCATACTCCGCCTGATAGTTTTTCAGCGTCTCTGTCTGCCGGTTCTCGTCCCCCTTCATCTGCAGCTGCCGGCTGGCCAGCTCTGCTTTCCGGATCTGGATCTGCTCCAGCATAGCGTCATAACGCTGCAGTTTTCCTTTAGTAGAAGCCCGCCTGTTTAAGATTTCAATAATCTCATTTTTTGCACTTTCCGCCTGTTCTGCATAAAAAGAGGCTTCCTGCTGCAGCTTCTCTACGGTTTCCTTCTGTTCTTTCTGCTGCCCCTGTACCTCATCCAGCTGACGAAGAAGTTCCTCCTTCTGCTGAAGACAGGATTCCATCTCTTTCCTGCGGTGCAGAAGTTCTTCCCGTATCGCATCTTTTCTGTTCTGATAATGCTGATCGTTGGTACGGACCGTATGAATCTGTTCCTCCAGAACCCGGATCTGGCCTTCCATCTGCTGCTGTGCAAGAGCATTCTGCCCGGAAGCTTCTCTCTCCCTGGCAGTCCTCTCTTCCAGTTCCTCCAGATTTTTCTCCAGACGCTCATATTCTTCTTTGGTCTTCTCGAACTGCTGCTGCAGATCTTTCAGCTGATTTTCCGCCGTATCCTGTTTTTCCTCTGTTTCTTTTATCTGGAGCGCTACCCGCTCCATCTCGATCAGAAACAGATTCACATCCAGAAGTTTTAATTCTTCTTTCTTCTTCAAATAGATCCTGGCTGTCTCCGACTGCCGCTCCAGCGGCCCCAGCTGCCGGGTAAGTTCCGATAAAATATCTGTCACCCGAACCAGATTCTGCTGCTCTTCCTCCAGTTTTTTCAGCGCGGAAGCTTTTCTCCGCTTGAATTTTACAATACCGGCCGCCTCATCAAAGAGTTCCCGCCTCTCTTCCGGTTTTCCGCTTAAGATTTTATCGATCTGACCCTGGCCGATGATCGAATAGCCCTCTTTTCCGATACCGGTATCATAAAACAGCTCATTAATATCTTTCAGTCTGCAGGCCGTCCCGTTCAGGAGATATTCGCTCTCTCCGGAGCGGTACAATCTTCTTGTAACCGTCACTTCTTCATATTCAATGGGCAGCTTATGGTCAGAATTATCCAGTGTGATCGCCACCGAAGCAAACCCCAGAGGCTTTCTTGTCTCCGTACCGGAAAAAATCACATCCTGCATATTTCCGCCACGCAGCTGCTTGGCACTCTGCTCTCCCAGTACCCAGCGGACTGCATCCGAAACGTTGCTCTTTCCACTTCCGTTTGGTCCCACGATTCCCGTGATCCCATTGTGAAACTCGAAGATTATCTTATTGGCAAAGGACTTGAATCCCTGCACGTCAATACTTTTAAGATACATACTTCACCTGCCTATTTTTTTAGTAAGCGGATGGCATTATAGGCAGCCTGTTGTTCCGCGGCCTTTTTCGTCCTTCCCTGTCCGTGCCCGATGACTTTTCCTTCCAGCTGCGCCTCCACGGTAAAGGTCTTATTGTGATCCGGGCCTTCTTCCTTTGTCAGTACATATACTACTTCTGATGTGTATTCCCCCTGGACAATTTCCTGCAGGGTAGTCTTGCTATCATAAAAGAGCTGTTTGTGCTCCACGTCATTGAGCACGTGGGCCAGAATAAACTCTTTTGCATTAGCAAAACCACCATCCAAATAGATAGCTCCAATGACAGCCTCCACAGCGTCTGAGATAATGGAGTCCCGCGTTCTTCCACCTGTGGCATCCTCACCCTTTCCCAATCTCAGGTACCTGCCCAGAGACAGCTCCCGGCCGCAGAATGCAAGGGTAGGCTCACATACCAGACTTGCGCGCTTTTTTGTCAGTTCTCCCTCCGGCTGGTCCGGGTAATTCATATATAAAAATTCGCTGGTAACCACCTCCAGCACCGCGTCGCCCAAAAATTCCAGACGTTCATTGTTATAAAGCTTATCCATTCTGTGTTCATTGGTAAAGGAGCTGTGTATCAGCGCCTGGTTCAGAAGCTCCATGTCCTGAAATGTGTATCCGATGATACGCTCCAGCTCCAGCAGTCCGTCGTAACGTCCCATAGTTCTCTCCTTTTTCTGTTCTTCAGATATCCTTTATCAGAAAAGCTGCTGCACCAAGATAGTGCAACAGCCCTGTTCCTCTAAGCATTATCCGATTGCTTTTTTAATCTGCTCAACGGCATCGCCCACTGAGACAATCTGTTCAGCTTCCTCCGTTGGGATCTCAATATCGAATTCCTCTTCAATCCCCATAATGATCTGGAAAATGTCAAGGGAATCTGCCCCTAAATCATCTACAAATGTAGTGTCCGGTGTAATCTCCTCCGTATCAACATTTAATACCTCTGCAATAATCTTTTGTAACTTTTCCAATTCCATGTCATGTAATCCTCCCTTAATTTTCTTCTACATTACCAGAAATATGGTCTTTGATTTTGCCGTTGATATCCTGGTTTTTAAATTGAATACATTGGATAATAGAATTCTTGAATTCTGACGCCTTGGAACTTCCGTGGCACTTTACCACCAGTCCTTTCAGTCCCAGAAGCGGCGCACCGCCGTACTGGCTGGCATCAAAGCTTTTCAGCACCTTTTTCAGTGAGGGCTTCACCAGAAGTGCCCCCAGTTTGCCCCGGAAGCTGGATACCATCGCTCCTTTTATCTTGGATATGAGGGTATTGCCCACACCTTCGTACAATTTCAGTATAACATTTCCCACAAATGCCTCACAGACAATGACGTCGGCATCTCCGTTTGGAATGTCCCTGGCCTCAATATTTCCCACAAAGTTAATATCGCTGCACTCTTTCAGCAGAGGAAAGGTTTCCTTCACCAGAGCGTTGCCCTTCTCCTCCTCCGCACCGATATTGACAATCGCCACACGGGGGTTCCTGATTCCTACGACGTGTTCCATATAGACGGATCCCATGCGGGCAAACTGCACCAGATGGGAGGGCCGCGCGTCCACATTAGCCCCGCAGTCGATCAGAAGCGAGACACCGTCCCTGGTGGGAATCAGCGGTGCCAAAGGGGGGCGTTCCACACCTTTGATTCTTCCTACCAAAACCTGCCCGCCAACCAGCACAGCTCCTGTACTTCCCGCGGACACAAAGGCGTCAGCTTCCTGGTTCTTGACCATCTTCATCCCCACTACAATGGAAGAATCTTTCTTTCCTCTGATGGCTGTTACCGGAGGTTCTCCGGTCTCAATTACCTCTGCAGCCGGTATGATAGTTACTCTTTCCTTGGGGTAGGTACAGCCCGCCAGCTCTTTCTCAATCAGCGGTGCCTGTCCTACCAGGAGTACCTGCAGATTTTCTTTTTCATTCACTGCTTCTATGGCACCTTTTACAGCCTCCGCCGGGGCATTGTCTCCGCCCATGGCATCCACTGCCACTTTTACTAACTCGTCCATGTGTTTCCTCCTAATAATACCTACCCACAATATTACTAAACATCGAAAGAAAATGCAACATTTCCGTTATTTTTCTTTATTCCATCTTTCCGTCACTGCCCAGATGATAGCCTTCCACGTCTTTATCTGCTGCCATAGAGCCGTCTTCGTTCAGATAATACCAGCTGTCGCCGTCCTGGAACCAGCCCGTTCTGATATAGCCGTTCTCATCAAATACGTACCATTTGCCCTGAATCTCTTTCCACTGGCTCTTTATAAAGCTTCCGTCAGCATTTTCAAACCACCAGCCTTTGTCATCCTGCTTCCACTGACCGGATTCCGCGTTCACTACATTGCCCTCTTCATCATTTACAATGACTTCCGCAGTCTCACTGGTAGTCCCCTCCGTAGAATTCTGAACCGTGTTGGTGGCTACTACATAATAATAGTAGATCCCCGGCTGATCCGTTGGCGGGGTATACGTATCGTCCGTGGCACCCTCGATTATGGTT
>OLQH01001221.1_pt1 | contig 21580 bp, 19 predicted proteins | sample 1672671 | NCBI WGS metagenome assembly OLQH01 (sample SAMEA3136712, study PRJEB25190) | human gut metagenome
CATGAGTGCAGCTATGACGAGAACGGCACACGCAGACAGGACATTGATATTTATTACAGCTTTGTCGGCAAGGTAGAACTTCCCGACGAATAATGCCCGACCTATCCGACACAGTAGCTAAGTGCCGGATGGGAACGGCAAAAAAATTTTACACTTCTATTGCTTCTTTATCACACACAAGCAAAATCACAAGGTATCAAGCAAGTAATTCGTATATTGCGGTGGTGAGCCTAATTTTATTCGGCGGCTGTGCGTGCCGCCTTTAATTCTCATTTTCGGTCTTGCCGATAAATCTGTAATAAATTTCTATCGGCATTACCTTTTCGCCGTTTTCGTCCGTTTTTTCGTGAATGACGATTTTGTCAATAAGGCGGTTTAACAAATCCGCCGTGAGCTCTTTTACGGGCGAATACCGTTCTATCAAATCTGCAAAATCCTTTGCCGATTCGGTTTTCTGCTCCGTCCTTGATAATCTCGTCTGAATTTCATCATAACGATTTTTTAATTCCTTTTCCTCTTTTTCAAGGCTTGCGGATATTGAAGCGTAACGCTCATTCGATATACGGCCGAAAACCTTATCCTCATACATTGCCTGCAAAACCTTGCTTATCTCGTCAAGCCTTTGCGTTATTTTCTGTATTTCCTTTTTGGATAACGCACTTTCGCCGCTTTGCATATCGCCCGTACTCTGAATAAGCCTTTTCACATACGCAGCCTTATCCTCTTTTGACAGCCGTATATGGCAGTTAATATCATCAAGCACAACGCTTTTCAAATTCTCGGCAGTGACGGAATGGTTTGTACATACGCTTTTCCCTCTGTGAACATACAAATTGCATTGATATTTAGCGGTATTTGTTACGCTGTTTTCCTTTTTGTAGACAAGGCTCGAGCCGCACTCGCCGCAGAATACCAGCCCCCGAAAAACATTATCGGGATTTAATTTGTTTTGAGGTTTTTTGACTGCAATACGCTTTTGAACGGTGTAAAATGTTTCCTTGTCAACAAGCGGCTCATGCGTGTTTTCAACCCGTATATGCTCGCTTTCGGGGCGTGCAATCAGCTTTTTGTCCTTAAATGATTTTGAGGTAAATTTAAGACTTACCATATTACCGATATACACCTCGTTTGACAAAACATCTCTGACCGTTGTCTGAAACCAGCTGTACGGATATTTCACCTTTTTGTTTTCACGCATAACGCCGTCCTTATCTCTGACATAAGCGCCGGGCGTGGGAATATGCTCTTTTTTTAAGGCGGTTGCGATAGCACAGCACGATTTGCCGTCCAATGCCATTTGGAACATACGCTTAACGATTTCTGCATTCTTGTCTGGAATTAACTTATGCTTATCCTCCGGCGATTTTCTGTAACCGAACGGAGCAAACACACCCGTAAATTCACCTTTTAACGCTTTGGTTTTATACGAAGAACGGATTTTACGGCTGATGTCGCGTGCATACCATTCGTTGATAATATTTTTGAACGGAGCAAATTCGTTATCACCGCTTGCGCTGTCAACATTATCGTTTACGGCAATAAAACGAACATCATATTTCGGAAACATAATCTCGGTGTAATAACCCGTCTGCAAGTATTCGCGTCCAAGTCTTGACAGGTCTTTTACAATAACCGTGCCTACATTTCCGTTTTCTATATCGGTTATCATTTCCTGAAAACCTTTGCGTTCAAACGTTGTGCCCGAAACACCGTCATCTATGAAATACTTGCAGTTGGTGTGTCCGTTTTCGTTTGCAAAATGTTCAAGCATTGCCTTTTGGTTTTGTATGCTCATACTGTCACCGCCCAAATCATCATCTCGGCTTAACCGGCAGTAAAGAGCCGTTATTTTATTAAATTGCTGTTTCTTATTCATTGATTCCTTCCTTTCCGAACAGCAATTTAAGATATTGTATATTTTAATTATACCGTGCCTTTGAAAATATTTCAATGCCTAATCAAAAATTTCTGTTCTTTCGGTATCTTTTTATTATGAATTATGGTATAATTATAAATTAAGAAAGAAGGACTTGCATTGACTGTAAATTGACTTAAAATTGAGTAAAAAGGAAGTGAAATTTTAATTATGAAAATATGCGATTTCTGCACGGCTGCAAAAATAATACTTGATTTTGTTGCAGTCAGCAAAAGTATAAGCCAGCTTGATTTTATGTATGACTTATTCAAGGACTTTATCGAAAGCGACGAAGGCATTGACTTTGATTTCGACAACGGACTTGTGTGCCGCTGGCTGAACGGAACGGCAAAAATAAGCTCTCGCCTTACAAGCTATTATTCCGCAAACGGAAATATTGAAGCAATGGCGATTGACATTGAACAAAATATTTTGCCCCTGCTCTACGATAAATTTATGGCGGCAGAGGAACTGTATCATCTTTTGATGAACGATACGACCGTATCGGCTAATCTAAAAAGTGAACTTACAAAAAATTATCCCTATAACAATGATATTGACCTTTCAAATTTCATAAGCCGTGTACTCTTATTTACAATGAACAGAACATTTATCAAACACGATGTCAAGACGAAAGAATTATTATCAACGGGAACGCTCTCGCCCATTGTGAAAGATTACATCTATGACATTGTACCGAAACCCTGCCGTCATTTCTGCGGACGAGAAACCGACCTTGAAAATATACACGAATTACTGAAAGAAAACGATAAAATATTTTTAACGGGAGTTGCGGGCATAGGCAAAAGTGAGCTTGCCAAAATGTATGCCGAAAAATATAAAAAAGAATATACAAATATTTTGTATTTACGGTATGGCGGAAACTTAAAACAGATGATTGCAGACTGCGATTTTGCCGACGATACGGAAACCGAAACTGACAGCCGTTTTGAAAGGCACAGCCGATTTTTGAAAAGTCTGAAAGAGGACACGCTGATTATCATTGATAATTTTGATATTGTGCCCACACCCGAAAGCGGTTTTGACGATATTATGCAATACCGCTGCAAAATCCTATTTACAACAAGGTGCAGATTTTCGGAATACACGGAATTTGAGGCTTTGGAAATGCCGAAAAGTACCCTTATCGGGCTTGCCGAAAAATTTTATGACAAAACCGAACAGAAAATTGAAATTGTAACGCAAATCATTGACGAGGTACACCGTCACACTCTGTCAGTCGAGCTTGCCGCCCGTCTGCTTGCCTGCGGAATATTAAAGCCGAAAAAACTGCTTACGGAACTGAAAAAATCAAAAAGCATACTGCAAAGCGAGGACAAAATAAATATCGTAAAGGACGGCAGAAACCGGAAAGCAACCTATTACGAGCATATCCACAGGCTTATGTATATTGCCGGACTTGACGGCGAGTGCGGCGAAATATTAAAATGTATGACATTTATTCCCGATGATGGCATAAACCCAAGGCTTTTTGCACGGTGGCTGAACTTAAAAAATCTCAACAGCCTTAACCGGCTAATAGAATACGGAACGATAAAACGGAATGAATTACACAAAATTGTTCTGCATCCTCTGATAAGGGAAATCACGCTTGACGATAAAAAGCCGAGTATTTCAAATTGCGAAATTTTTATCACCGGCATACATAATCTGTGCCTTATGCACGGAGCAGACCTGCCGTATCACACTACAATGTTTAAGGTGATTGAAAATATAATCCTGCTTGCAGAAAAGGACGATACGGACAAATACAAGATATTCATAAAAGACGCATTTGCGTATATGGAAAAGTACGCATATCAAAGCGGAATGAAGCTGATTATTGCAGAGCTTGAAACAATGGCGCATAACAATGATGACCGTGCTTTGCTTTTTGATTATAAATCGGCGTATGAGCACATCTGTAATCAAAATATATCCGCCGCTTTGGAATATGAACTGCAAGCCGTAAATTTATGCGATGAAAATACAAATCCGCACCTTACAGCAAATATTTACGCAAATACGGGCGGCTTGTATCACACAAGCGGAAATGTATTCAAGGCAAAAGAATTTATGGAAAAGGCATATTATATTTTAACGGAAAATAACTTGCAGTACACAGCCGACAGTATCGCTCAAATCTGCAATTATGCCAACCTTGCCGCAAACTTAAGCGAGCCGGAAAAAGCAATAATGGCATTAAAGAAATGCACCGAATACACGGAAGAAAACAGCGGTATTTATGCGGAGCTTTTATGGAATACAGGTATTATATATTTGCAGATGAACGATAAGGCAAACGCCGTACCGTATTTGAAAAGGGCATTGAATATCTATGCCGAAATTTATGAGGACGAGCCGGAGCTTACACAGCGGAAAATATCCGAACTGCAAGACGCTGTTTCCGCATACGGAATCAACGCAGAAAATTTAATATCGGAAAATTAGTCAATTTACGCTCAATTTGCACTCAATGTAAAACGGCCTCTTTTCCTGTAAACTGAAATTACAGTTTGCAGAGAAAGGAGGCTTTTTTATGTTCAATAATAAACCGAGAGCAGCGCCTATCGGAAACGCATACCGCAGAAAATGCGGCAAGGTTACATTTATTGTTTCGTCATTCGGAAATCCCGATACGAAACAAACGGCAGACGATTTGATTTTATCAATGCTGAAAAACAAGGTAAAGGAGCGAAAAGCAGTATGACAGAGGACGAGAAAAAATTATTGCAGGGAAAGCACAGATTAGAGGAAGCGCTGGCGCGTGACAGAGTAAAGGAACGCAAAGCGAGAACGCACAGGCTTATCGTTGAGGGTGCGGCTTTGGAAAAGGTTTTACCCGAAATAAAAACGGTAGAAACCGATAATCTGGAAGAATTTTTGCATCGGCATTTCACTGAAAATCTGATGTAAAAACAACTTATTTTAAGGGGATTTCCGCATAGAAGTCCCCCTTAATTTCCCCATAAGGGCGCGCTTACTCACCACTTGACCGCAGGTCAAGCGGTGGTACTTGCCGTTGGCAAGCCGTGCGCTCTTGCAGAGGGCTCGTCAAATTCGTTCTACTCATTTGCCGTAAATTCCGACGGTTTTGTAATTTTACAAAACAATGCACCGATAAAAAACGTGCATATCGGTATTTCATACCTTGTCGGAATTTTGATAAAACCTATCGCTGATAGCTTTTATCTCAAATGTGCGTTATCTGTCATACATCTTCCGCCCACTTTCTTTTTGAAAAAAAGAAACAAAAATGTCACGCAACAGGACGGATTTTATCAGGTAAAATCAAGCGTTTTCGGGCTTACTTTCACAGAGGTAATATATAACCCTTAAAGTCCCCGAAAACAGCTGTCTATTGCGTGACGGAAAGGAGCAATCCGCTATGGCGATTTACCATTTGGAAGCAAAGGTCATTTCAAGGAGTGTCGGCAGAAGCGCCGTTGCCGCTGCCGCATATATGAGCTGTTCCAAGATTTTCAACGATTATGACGGTGTGCAGCACGATTATACGAGAAAGCACGGGCTTATATATGAACAAGTGCTGCTGCCGCCGCAAGCTCCGTCGGAATGGCAAGACCGAAGCGTGTTATGGAACGCCGTTGAAGAAGCGGAAAAAACAAAGGACAGCAGACTCGCACGGGAATTTGTTGTTGCCTTGCCTGTTGAGCTGAGCAGAGAGCAAAATATATCCTTAATAGCCGAATATGTAAAGGAAAATTTTGTAGCAGACGGAATGTGCGCCGATTTCTGTATTCACGATACGGACGGACATAACCCACACGCACATATTATGCTGACCGTTCGACCGCTTGACAAAAACGGCAAGTGGCAGAGCAAAACCGAAAAAGAATATTTGTGCGTTAAAAACGGCGAAGAAAAAGGTTTTACATCAGCCGAGTTTAAGGCGGCACAGGCTGACGGCTGGGAAAAACAATATCAGTATTTTGTCGGCAAAAAGAAAGTATATATGCCGCCGTCACAAGCGGAGGGGTTAGAGCGTGTTTCAAAATATCCGAAAAGCACACGCTACGGCAGACAAAATCCCATAACGGAGCGTTGGAACAGCGAGGAGCAGTTGCAGATATGGCGAAAAAATTGGGCTGGTATTTCAAATAAATATCTTGAACTTGCAAAATCCGAAAGCCGTATCGACCACCGAAGTCATAAGGCAAGGGGCATTGATGAGCAGCCGACAATTTATGAGGGAATTTCCGCAAGGATAATTGAGAAAAAAGGCGGTGTTTCCGAACGGTGCGAATTAAATCGGCAGATTAAAGAGGACAACCGTATTTTGCGTGAAATTAAAAAACGGATAAAAAAGCTGACGGAGGCAGTCAAGCACACTCTGCCTGCCGTTGCGGAAACGCTTGAAAAATTACGCAGTACAATGATTCATTGTCGGTATGTCATAAATTTTGCGGATAAGTGGAAAACCGCAAAGACAGCAGAAGCCGCAAGGCTGAAAATTCACTGCGATGATTATTCTGAAATCATCGCTGAATTAAAATCAAAAATCAGCGAGCGCAAGCAGAAACAGGACGAAAAGGCAAAAACGCCGCCGATTAAGATTTTCAGGCATAAGGAATTAACGCAAGCTGTCAATGAACTGTCGGAGCAAATTGAGGAATTGCGTACAAGGAAAAATACAATTTTAGCAAACCTCAATACAAAGGATATTCAGACGGTCAAGACTAAACTAAACGATATTCAAAAAGCCGTTCCCGTTATGGAAAGACACTCAAACGAGAGTAAAACAAGACTTGACAGCGCTCAAAAGGAATATGCCGAGTTAAAGGAACAGGCACAGGAATTTGATACGGAAGAATTACAAGATTTGCTTTATGACATAAGACCACAGGCTGAAAGTGAAACAATATCCGAGCTGCAAAAAATTTACGGCGGCTCATTTGTTCGGAATATTTATGATACCGCAAAATCCGAAACAGATAAAGCCATAGGCGAAGCGGACAGGTATTCCGTACGCAAACGGCTTGAAAATTACAGGAACAAGAAAAGTGTGCAAAAATCCGAAAATATTCGCCGTAAACAGGAAAAAGAAAATGAACGGTAGATGTAAAGGACAAGGCACAATTGAGCAAACAGACAGTTAAAAACACCGTAAAATCAACACTTTTAAGGACGGTTTTGAGAAAGGTAATACCCTAACCCAAAACCGCCCCGGAAATGACTTCTATTTGCTCAATTCGCAAAAAAATTCAAGTCAAGACTTGGGTGCGAGAAGTTGAAAATCTTGTTTTGATATGGGTAATGTGTTTATATATTCCGAACAGTTTTATGTGTCAAGACTTAGTTAAAATTTATAAATTCATTAAAAAGGATTGACAAATGTAGCTGACTATGCTATACTGATTACAGTAGCTACGAGTGTAATTACACTTAACAAAAATCTTATGACGCATAAGGGGGCATTTTATATGTCAAATGCAAAACACACAATTACCGATTCGGAATACAGTATTATGAAAATTTTGTGGAACTCGGAAAAGAAAATGACGGTATCCGATGTTGTCAGGGCTCTTGACGGAAACGACTGGACGCCGTCTACCGTTTCTACATTTTTGCAGAGATTACTAAAAAAGAATGTTGTATCTTGTGAAAAAAAGGGAAACACAAATTTATATTATCCGATTTTGAAACAAAATGATTATGATATGAGCGAAACCGAGAGCTTTTTATCAAAGATATATAAAGGCTCGGTTAAAAATCTTGTTGCGGCACTCTATGAGAACAAAAAGCTTTCCAAAGAGGATATGTCGGAGCTTAAAAGTATGTTTGATTTGGAGTGATAAATTTGTACGACATTTTCAAAACAGTGCTTATATTAAGCCTGTTCGGCTTCGGGATAACGGCACTGCTTTTACTCTTAAAGCCCATTACCGCAAAAAGGCTGCCGGCGAGGTGGCAATACTGCGTATGGGTTGCCCTGCTGATTTCTATGGTATTACCGGCATACAAGCTGATACCGAAAAAAGAGGCTCAAAAACTTTCAATAGCGCCGCAAAATCAAACGGTGCAGACGCAAATACAGCCGCAGGAGGAAATCAATCCCGATACGGTTGTAACCTATGACACACCGATTGAATATCGAGAGGTTAATCTATCGCCCAAAATTCAAATACGGCTCTTTGACCTTATCGCATATATATGGGGCGCAGGCGTTCTCATATTTTTGCTTGTTGTCATGATAAGCTATTTTAGGTTTTTGTGCCGTAAAAACAAAAATGCAGTTAAAATTACCGACAACAAGATGTTTTCGGAAGTAAAAAAGGAGCTTAAAATTAAAAGGCGTATCAGACTGAAAGCGTCATCGGATATAGGCTCGCCTATGCTTGTGGGGATATTGTTTCCGACAGTATATATTCCCTGCCTTGAAATTCCCGACAACAATATGCGTATGGTACTTTTGCACGAACTGACGCATTATAAGCGAAAGGATTTGCTTGTGAAATGGTTTGCAATTTTGGTAAATGCCGTTCACTGGTTCAATCCGCTTTGCTATCTTGCCTGTGCCGCTTTGAGCGAAGCGTGTGAGGTGTCGTGCGATATGTCGGTAACAAAAAATATGTCCGAAGATGAACAAAAGCTGTATATGCAGACAATTCTTAATTTAGTCGAGGAAAGGAGCTAAAAAATGCTTGAAAATTTATATACAACAAAAATGAGCGCAAACAAAAAGACCTTGCAGAACAGGTTTACAAAAATTCGCAGGAAAAGCGGACGAATTTCAAAGATTATGGCGGCGGTGATGTCCTGTGTCATTGCGGTAACAATGCTAGGCGGGGCTGTCGTTATGGCGGCAATGGACGGTTGGGAACTAAACAACGGAATAATTATTGTGAATGGTGAGAAACAAACGATAGATATTAAGCACATTGAAAACTCACGGTATTTGAATACCGACAGTTATTATGTCCCGCTCCGAAAAGTATTTGAAATACTTGGCTGTAATGTGCATTACAATGTTCCGAAAAGCAATGTGCCCGATTATATGAAAGGCAAAAAAAGCTTCCCGTCCTATGCTTGGGAGGGACAAGAAAATCTGGTTACTGATTCTGTAACACAGCAAATTTACGGTGCAACCACAGGGGCAAATATAAATATGCCTATTATTGAAATTGTATCTGAAAATGGAGAGAAATGGTATTGTCAGATAGGCAGCGAAAAATACACTAACGCTTGGGCTCCGCCCGTTTTGCTGATTGAAGATACCTCGTATATTTCAATCCGTGCGATTGCCTATTATTTGATACCCGAAAACGAAGATGATGACTATTCTATTTTGTGGGATGCCGTTGCACACGATACATATTATTTAGGGCGTTTAACCTTTGATGAAGAAACATTAACCCTGACTATTGATACCAATGCCGGAGCCGGAAACAGCGTACACAATGACACGCTAAATACGATATTGGAAAACGATGCATTTAGAATTATGCAGAGAATAGAAAGCAGAAATTACTTGGTATGTATGATAGAAAATTATACTCAAGCAAATGCGGAAACTTGTATCTCCATTGATAAGGCAACAGGAAAAATTGCACAGTTGGAAACATTCCCGTCTGATGTTGCTGTTCGCTTGGGATTATCGTTTGAAAATGAAAACACTTTTGTGTTAAAGCAGACAATATTAAATTCCGATGAGCTTCAAGAGATTAGACGATATGATTTAAGCACACAGCAATATAAAGAGCCTTTGAAAATGGAATATGTAGACTGGAAATCACAGGAATAACGGGATAAGGAGCTAAAAAAATGCTTGAAAATTTATACACAACAAAAATGAGTGCAAATAAAAAGACATTGCAGAACAGATTTACAAAAATCCGCAGGGGAAGCGGTCGGATTTCAAAGATTATGGCGGCGGTGATGTCCTGTGTCATTGCGGTAACAATGCTCGGCGGGGCTGTCGTTATGGCGGCGGTCGGCTCTGACGGCTTGGAGCATTGGAATAAAAACGAGATTTATTTTCTCGGCAGTATGAACTTTACGGCAAATACTTCGGGAAAGAATGTTCCATATTGGGTAAATGAAGATGTTACGGGAAAGGACGGAAATATATCCGTTACAATAACGAATTATCAAATGCGGCGTAAGGTGAGCGGCTATGTTTCGCTGTATACAATAGCTGAGCTGTCAGGTGCTAAAGGGAAAACAAAGCTTATTTCAATAAACGGCCACAATATAAACCGTGCGGCAGCCTATGACAGCAGCGGAAATTTAATAAACGGCGGAGTAACCTCAAGCCTTAACTATCCGTATGCAAGCAGCTATCGCCTTATAGAAGCAGCCGAAACGGGCGGACTTTTGGAGTATGCAAAGCCCTTTGTTGAAAACGGTATGCTCGACAGAGAAAGCGGAAAAAGAAAATGTGTTGGTGTTGAATTTGGCATAGATGAGCAAAAGAATATACGCGCAGTACGTCTTAAGCTTTGTTTAACCAATGAAGATAACCCCTATGATATACAGAGAAATGATGATTTTGATGCCATTGACGCATCGGCAGACAGTTTGAATATTATCGAGACTATCGGAGATAAAGCAGAAGATTTCTTTAACTGCGGCAACAGTATGTATTTTACGGATTTTGAACGTGATTACAAAAACATAGAAAACAGTGCTGTTAAAATAAGCGTGGAAAAAGCCGTGCCGGAAGAAATTATCATTGATACGGATATTAATTTAGAGAATGTCGGTTCTGTTGAAATAAGAGTTTTGAACAAAGAAAACAATTCCGTAGCCGCACAAGGCGGCACTATGACAACAAGCAGACATACAATCACAAAAAAGTATACGCCTGATGATGAAAAACCAACATTTAATCCCGGCGAAAAATACAGGGTATGTGTAGGGGTGATTGATAAAAACAACAATTTGATTTATCGCTGGCAGGAATATGTGACAATTAAGTAAAAGGAGTAAAAAATATGCTTGAAAATTTATACACAACAAAAATGAGCGCAAATAAAAAGACCTTGCAGAACAGGTTTACAAAAATCCGCAGAAAAAGCGGACGGATTTCCAAAATTATGGCGGCGGTTATGTCCTGCACCGTTGCCGCTGTAATGCTCGGCGGAGCTGTCGTTATGGCGGCGGTCGGCTCAGACGGCTTGGAGCATTTTACAAAAAACGAGATTTATTATAAGGACGGCGTTAAATTTTCCGTAAATGTTTCGGGTAAAAATGTGCCTGCATGGGTTTATGAAGATCTTGCAGGCGAGGATGGAAAAATTGATGTTACCGTAAACCGCTATCAAACCAGAGATTTAAAGGGAAATGTAAACAATGATCACCTAATCGGGCTTTCGGGCAAAAAAGGAAAAATAAAGCTTGCGTCACAAGGTTGGTCAATGGCATATAAACACGACGACGGTGTTCTTATTCCCGATTATTTACGCCAATATCCGTGTTATTCTGAAATTAATTTTATTGAGTTTAACAATGTCGGCTATGCGCCCGATTCAAAGGTGATAACTGCTTTGACGGACAAAAAGGAAAGCAAGTACAGACGAATTGAGGTTTATTTTGCTTTCAACGATAAAAAAGAAGTGCAAACAGTCTTTTTAAACCTCGGTATTGCCGATAAAAATGACAATCCGTTAAATATGTCATTCGATGGCTTGCAGCCTGTTGACGGATTAACGTACATAGGTAATTTTCTTGAAGATTATACAAATGATGTTTGGAATGTCAGTGCGACTAATTATTATTTTACTATGTTTGAGAACAATTACCGCAATAAAAAGACAGATGGTATTGACTTTAATATCGAAAAATCAACAACGGATGGTATTGTTATCGGCTCAAAGGTTACTCTTCCACAGGTCGACCGCATTATAATAAATGTATATAAAAAGGACGGAAACGAAGTAGCTTTTATTGATGAACAGGATAATATAACCGCACCGCAATATGTCTTGACACCTACAAAAGACAAAGTTTATTTGCATACAGGTAACGGTGAACCGCCGAAGCTTATCAGGGAAACAGCCATTCCGGGAAATCAATTTGTAAGCGGCGGGAAATACCGTGTATGCATTGCTGTTTTGGATAAGGATTATAACGTTATTTACCGCTGGCAAGAGTATGTAACAATTCAATAAGAGGAGGTACTGTAAAATGAAAAAATTAATATTCAGCCTACTATGTATAATGATGCTGTGTTCTGCGGTTACATTTGCGGCAGGAACCGAAACGATCGGAGGAAAAATCACACTGACACAATTTTTGGGTGCGAACCGTGAAGATGTTAAAAGTGTTGCAATAACAACTAACACAAAAACAGATTATGTTGATAAAAACGCTTTTTATGATATAAGCGACAGTCTTATGCTCACCTCAACTTTTGAGCCGGAGTTAATAACACTTGAGGGTACATACATAACAGTCGAAAAAACAGACGGAAGTTTTTCGTATGCGTTTATAGGACAAAGCGGCGGCGTTGACCGATACAGCGCTTTAATGAGCAGAATGCCATATGCACTCTATACGACAGAAAATCCGTCAGCGTTTATGTCGCTGATTAACAGCAGTAACGACACGGATTTCAATGATATTAAAAATCACTGGGCAAAAGATACAATAGAAAAATGGAAAGACAAAGGCGTTATATCCGGTTATCCTGACGGAACTTTCAAGCCCGATAATCCCGTAACTCGTGCAGAGCTTGCAAAAATACTTACATTGGCATTTGACCTGCAAGAAAGAAGCCCGCTCGGCTATGAAGATGTTAAATCGGAAAATTGGTATTATTCGTATTTGGAGCGCTGCGCGAAATATATTCCTGTTTATCCGCTTCCCGTATCTTACGAAACAAATACTCCATATCAAGAAGTGACCGAAAAAGGCTTAAACTATTATTTGCCCGAAACACCGGCTATGCGTATGCACGTTGCGGAAGCGTTGGTTGAAATTAAAAAGGATAAAGAACAAATAAATACGGAGCTTCCGTCAATACAGGATATACAAGCCGATGTGACGGCTGCGTTCAAAGATGATGATTATGAAAATCTTTACGCAATGCACGGCACAATTCCCGAAAATGTAATAAGAATGCTTGAATATACCTACCTTGCAAATAAACTTGGTATCATGCAAGGCGACTCTAACGGATATTTTCGTCCGTATGACAGCGTAACAAGGGCAGAGCTTATTACTATGCTTGACAGAATGACATCAACAGCGGATTGAGGAATTTTATTTGCTATGACAACAAACGAGATTAAACAGGCTTGGTCGATATGGATTAACGAAAGTGAAAAAATTATAACCGTTAAAAAATCTCACGGCGGAAAAGAAATATTCTTTGAAAGCCGTGAGGTTGGTATGAAAAAGGTATGCGAGCTTGTTTCAAAAGGCTATAGGATAGGATAAAACGGGGGGTGAGAACGAGATGCGAAAGCTGCTTCTTATCATATCGGTATTCATAATATGTTTTTCGTGTGCGCCGGCAACATTTGCAGAGCAAGCATACTCTGATGAAAAATGTTCCGAATGGGCATATTACTACATTAAAGACGCAGAATCACCTCTGTATAACATAATGCCGCAGGAAATGTACGGCGGCGATTTTACAGCGTCTGTTACACGGCAAGAATTTTGTGAGCTTATATACAATACGGTCGGTTATATGAACGGTGTTACAAATGTTTCGGATGAAATCGGAAAATCAACGCCGATTTACCCCAAATTTTCGGGAAAGACATCACCGTTTGAAGATACAAACAGCGAGTATATTTTAGCTCTGTATGAAAGCGGAATAATTAAGGGCAAAACCGAAAAAAACTTTTGCCCGTCGGATTATCTGACAAGAGAGGAAACAGCTCTCATTATAAGACGCACTGCCAAATATTGCAATTTGAAAAAGCTGCCGTATAAATTGCCTTTTAATGATACTTATTCTCTGACAGATGGATCATCGGACGCAATAAAATCCGTCTGCGGAATGGGAATTATGAACGGAACGGGCGAAAATCATTTTTCACCTTCAGAAACGCTTTCAAAGGAACAGGCGGCTGCAATCGCAATGCGGCTTATAAATTGCATTGCACATCACAGCGAAATCAATTCGGAACTATCCTGTTATTTTAATTTAATGCAGATGTGGATTGAGGACAAAGACGGCAATGCGATTTTTATACTTCCGATGTACTGGGCAACATATGATTACCGCATTGATTACGGTTACAGCGGTTGGGATTTCTTTGAACACAACAAAAAGACTGTGATTGCCGTATTCGGCAGCGACGCGCCGCAAACAGAAGCACATACGGAGTTTTACGAACTTCCGAGCGGAAATAAAATGCTTGAACTTCCGAGAAAGGCGGGATATTTTCTTGGCATTACAGAGGACGGAAAGTATATTATAACCTATGATATAACAAAACCCGCCGAGTATGGCTCGTGGGGTGAAACAGTCTATGGTGTTTACGACTTTAACGGTGCGGAAATACTTCCGCCGATTTATAGCCGGGATGAATTACATAAAGCCGGTTATATTGATTATGACAATAAATAATGCTCGGTAATTAAAAGAGCATAATCATAACCGAAAACAAATCCGGCAGGGTTATTCCTTGTCGGATTTGTTTTTTAAAAAGCAGTAAATTATACGCTGACATACCGTACGGCAGAGCCTGCATACAGCCTCAAAACCGACTGCGCCGGCAACTTTTGTTATTAGGATATGCCGTCGATAAACAGCGCATTACTCACACAGGCTATGTATTTATATATTCCGAACAGTTTTATGTGTCAAGACTTAGTTAAAATTTATAAATTCATTAAAAGGTCTTGACAAACTATGTCTAATGTGGTAGACTATACATGTCGACAACAGTAGATTATATTGGAGGTATGCCTTATGAAACACATAAATATAGGTGAAGCAGAGCTTGAAATTATGAAGGTTGTATGGAAAGCAGAAGAGCCGATAGGTTCAACGGCAATCGGAAAAGCCGTTGAGGAAAAGGGCTGGAAGCGCACAACAATCGCCACATTTCTTGCAAGGCTTGTTGAAAAAGGCGCATTGTCTGCCGAAAGACGGGGCAAGGCGTGGTATTACACACCGATTTTAACGGCAAAGGAATATAAAAAATCGCAGGTAAAAAATCTTATTAAAAATCTGTTTGACGGCTCAGCCGAAAATTTGGTTGCCGCACTTTTTGAGGAGGAGCAGTTTTCGGAAAAGGATATACGTGAACTGAAAGCGATTTTTGAGAAAAAGGAGGGGTAAAATTGATTGGTGAATTATTTAAAGCTCTTTTAATCACATCACTTGCAGGCTCTGTCCTTGCGGTTGTTATCAGCCTGCTTCGCCCGATAACGAAAAAGATTTTCGGGTATTCGTGGCATTATTACATATGGCTGTGCGTGCTTTTTGTAATGCTTATGCCGGTGCGATTTAATGTTAATACAACGCCTGCGCCGAACATTGCAACGCAAACGGTACAGACACAGCAAACAGTTGTCAGCGAACAACCCGAAACAACCGAGAATATTGTGCAGACAGCCCCGATTCAAAAACCGCAGCTTTTGCAGAAAGCAACTGTTATATGGGATAGGATAATTTATAACCGAATGAATATTTTAGCGTATGTATGGCTTATCGGCGCAATAGCTTTAATGCTCTTAAATGTTGTACGCTATGTAAGGCTGAATATTAAAATACGCAAAAACAGCGAGGTTATATCCTGCCCCGAAACAAGAGCGTACACCGACAGGAAAATCAATGTTCGTGTGTGGGAAAATGTTGCGTCACCGTTTATAACAGGTATTTTCAGACCAATGCTGATTTTGCCGAAAACAGAGTTATCAGGCGAACAATTAGACAACATACTGCGCCACGAAATGACGCATTTTAAGCGGCACGATATTTTATATAAATGGTTTGCAGAGCTTGTAAAATGCATTCATTGGTTTAACCCAATGGTGTGGTATGTTTCAAAGCAAATTGCATCCGAGTGTGAAATATCCTGCGATATGGCGGTTACAAAAAATATGACGAACAGCGAGGAAATGAGTTATATAAGCACAATTCTTTCCCTGCTTCCGACGGGTAAATCAATCGGGCTTCCGCTTACCACGCAAATGGCAAGCAGTAAAAATTTTTTGAAAAGGAGATTTGTTATGATTAAGAATAAGAAAACAACAAGCAGATTTATGTCGGTCATATCCGCTGTTATTGCAGTTGTTATGCTTTCGACAACGGTTTTTGCAAGCGGTGTATTGTCTGATTTGACGACCGATGATTACACGGTTGAAATACTGAATAACGGCGAAAAAATTGAACTCACGAATAAGCCTTTTATCGAAAACGGAGAGGTATATGTTCCGCTTAGAGAAGTAATTGATAAGAGCTTTTCAAAAGACGACGGGGTTACAGATATAAAATGGAATGACGGAACAATAGATGTAACTATTGCGTACTATCAGGGTGAATCGGGAATGTATCGCCTGAAAATAGGCAGCAATCTATTAGGATTAAAGCATATTTCTTTTGATGAACACGATAAAAATTTTGATGAAATAGAAAACAATGTCGGTATCACTCAGGGTTTAAAACAAACTCCTGTATTAAAAAAGTCAACGACATATATTCCTTTGAGAAATGCAAGTTATATGCTGTTTGGTTTTACAAACAGACGTGATGAAAACAAAGTACCTCGCGAGCTTATATACGACGTTTATGACAAAAGCGGAAATATAATTGATTACAGCGGTTTCTATCATGTCGTTATGGGAGAGTATACGATTAAAATTCCTAAAAGCTGGAGCGGAAAATATTCCGTTGAGATGGCAAACAATATGGTCAGCTTTGTTCAAAAGGCAGCCTATGATAAATACGGTATCGGCACATTATTCCGCATTGAAAAAACAAATGCAGAAAATGCAGATGAAATATTAAATATGCTGGGCGGAAGCCGACTGCTTTACAAAGATGATGTGTATGCGTATATTTTTGAAGTTCCGACCGATGTTCAATATCCGGTATGGGAAGGCAGAGATGAAAACGATATTGAAATTGCAGCTGAATATGAAAAAATGTTCAAAGATGTTGCACAGATTGCCGGCAGCTTTCAGGATGAATCAAATGCGGAGCATCTTTCTTATGAAGAAATGCAAAAGTTTTAAGCGGAAGTTGATATCGGACATTTTCCATGGCGGCTTGACCCTAATGCTGTCATTTTAGAATTTATGGACAAACAAGGTCTTTCGGGCGGAAAGATAACAGTTCTTGTCGGTGCTGAAACGGTTTCAGCCACTTATGTATGCAATAACATTGAATACGAGATTGAGTTATACAGACCGATATACAAATGGGAACAGGGAATTTTGGTTGTAAAAAGTTTTTTGAAGAAATAACAACTGTCATATGATACAGTAAATACCCAAAATCAACAGACAGAAAAAATTTAAACTGGTAAAGTGTAAATTTTTATTTGCTATATAAACAAATTTTCTGAAAAAGTATTTACAAAACTCTCTGTATATGTTATAATTATTATGCTACATACTATACTTATAATGGAGTAAGTATATTTTCTCGTCACAAGGTGTACGCTTATAGGTAAAAGCGTACACTCCGGCTATTATAACTTTGTGACGAAGTATGTAAGTATAAGTGTGTAGCAACCTTATGCTGGAGTTAGTGCGTTTTTCAGTGTGTAACTCTGCATTGGGTTACACACTTTTTTCATCTTGAAAGAAAAAAGACAATGTACAAAAAATTTGGTAAGAAATTAAGGAGGCGACACGCAATGAAAAAAACATTATCAATTTTATTAACCGCTGCAATATCAGCAGCATCGGCAATTTCGGCTTTTGCTTACGACAAGACAAATATAACCGTTTACAACACGGAAAAGCACGGCTTATATATAACTGTCGGCGGAACGAAAATATATTGCGAAAAAACCGAACAACCGTTTATCGACGAAAACGACAGGACGCAAATTCCCGTCCGTGCCGTCAGCAATGCGCTGGGCAAAAAGGTAGATTGGAACGATACCAACAAGACAGTCACCATTTCAGATTATAACGATGACAAAAACACTGTTGTTTTTACTATTGATTCCAAATCAATGCTTAAAAACAATAACGCAGTCAATATGGATACAGAGCCTAAAATATTCAATAATCATACATATGTGCCGCTTAAGTTTTTGGGTGAGGCTTTTGAATGTGAGGTGGAATATACAACCGCAGACAGATTTTCGGATATAACCGTAAGCCGTATATCTGATTTTGCAGGATTCAATCAGGCTGACAGTATTACCGTATGGGGCAATATAGAAAGCCTTTTCCACGAAGCCGGAGGGCTGGGCTCTATAATGCCGTATGAAGGTGAGGCACCTGACTTAAACGCAAACTATATAAGAGCATATAAGGTTATAATGAATGAAAATGATACTGATTCGGAATATGATGTCTATTGGGACACCTTGTATCATAAAACTTTTGTAAAAAAGGACGGCGTTTTATATACGGCAAATGATGCTTTCCCTCGCTTTTTGGATTCTCTTTTGGAAGCAGGCGGCGATGCGATTTATGTTGTTGATGATAAGGACAGAGAGTTGTTTGCAAAATACGGTTGGAATATAAATTATAAACTTGCGTCGCTTACAGATACTTTACCGCAATTTAATGAGTTTGGCGATTTTTCCGCAAATGAGTACTATTATCTCTACAACAATGAACTTTCAAAGGATATTGGACTTGATTTAAGCAAGTATGCCGAAAAAGATGTAACGGTTGATATTTATCAGCTTCGTGAGGGTATGCCCGAAAAATTTTATCCCATAACCACTGCAAGAGGTATCGTTGTTAAATACGAAAACGAAATTATAGGAGCGTTTATAAGCACAGGACGGCATCAAGTTGAAAATGCCTGCAGCTTATCGGGAAAGAGCTTTGATGAAATAACAAATGTAAGCTTTGCAGACTTTATTGTACCTCTGCTGAAATCCGAAGATGATATGAAATCAAAAACGCCCGAAGAAATCATTAAAATGTATTGTGAGGCTTTGAATGAAAAAGATGAAGACACAGCAATACAATGTATTGCAAAAACTACAATGTTCGGTGGGGTTACGTCGAACCTGTTAAATACGGAATTATATGACAGTATTCCGCATTTGCCGCTGACAAATAAAACCTTTGTCAAGGACGGCGAAAGACGGATTGACAATATAAAATCAATTTCAAATGTGGAAATTAAACCCCATAATAATAAAAATTCCGATGAAAAGCATAAGTCTTATACGGTAACATTTGATGCCGAATATGTGCAGGAAAGAGTGATCTCAAACGGAAGTCAGTATTGGATATGCACGATGGTTTACGAATCTGACAACACCGGTTGGAAAATATCTTCTTTCGGGCATTGATAAAGCCATAGGTCAGGAGAAAATCAAGCTACTGGATTTTTGTCGACAAAAAACATTATGAATCGGAGGTGAAAAGGCAATGAAAAAAATATGGTTTTTAACTTTCATCGTATCAGCAGTAACATCCACTATTGTATATGCCGGCGGTTACAGTTTTCACGACGGCGTTTACAGAGGCGAAAAATGGGAGTTTGATTTCGGTAAGCCGAAGAAAAATTATATAACAATCATACCGAAAGACATCCCTCAACCAAGAGTACACGGCAACGGATATATTGTGCGTGATACAAGCCCCGAAAAACCATACGACATAATATTATTATCCGAGCAGAAATAATTTTCACAAATGGCTATATTATAAAACCCAACAAATATCGTGATACCCGTTTTGTGTATCACGATATTTGTTATGTGTGTAGAAAACGAAAACTGCATTTTCGGACAAGGTAATATAAAACCATTACCTTGCCTGTTTTGACCTCTGAAACCCCTTATTTTATGCGATAAAAAACGCTTAAAATGCCAACATATATCTTTAATTATTTTAACAATATCTCAAATTGCCGTTTCTATAAAATTTTTTGTATTCCACCTCAATAAACGAATGACACAACTCATGGCCGGCGGCGGGGTCGTGGTGATTGGTACTACCCTTATCCCGTTACTATCAGGGCTGTTCTAACTGATGGACAGTATATTTGAAAGAATCACACAGGCGATCAACGAGTTTTTAATTTCCCTTATCGAGGGAAGCCTCAGCACCATGTTTAACGACGTCAACGAAAAGGTTGGGACGATTGCAGCAGAAGTAGGCAAAACGCCCCAGCAGTGGAACGCCAGCGTGTTTTCCATTATTCAGACGCTTTCGGAAAACGTGGTGCTCCCCATTGCGGGGCTTATCATCACATTTGTATTGTGCTATGAACTTATCACCATGATAACCGAGAAAAACAATCTGCATGACGTAGATACATTTATGTTTTTCAAGTACATCTTTAAGGCGTGCGTTGCGGTATTTATCGCAACGCATACCTTTGATATTATCATGGCGGTATTCGATTTGGGGCAGTATGTGGTGCGGCAGAGCGCCGGGGTGATCGGCGCGAACACGAACATAGATATATCCGCTGCCCTTGTGGATATGCGGACAACGCTGGAGGCAATGGGGACGGGTGAACTTGTCCTCTTAATGCTTGAAACAGCGCTCGTCAGCCTGTGTATGAAAATCCTGTCGGTATGTATCACCGTCGTTATCTTCGGCAGGATGATTGAAATTTACATTTACAGCTCGGTAGGAGCGATCCCGTTCGCCACTATGACAAACCGCGAATGGGGACAGATAGGAAATAACTATTTAAGAGGGCTTGTGGCTCTTGGCTTTCAGGGATTTTTTATTATGGTATGCGTCGGCATTTACGCCGCATTGGTAAACGGTTTTACCGTTACCACCGATATTCACGCGACCATATTTTCTATTGCGGCCTATACCGTGGTACTGTGCTTTACCCTGTTTAAGACCGGAAGTATCTCAAAGTCCATATTTAATGCACACTAAAAACGATTGATAATTGACGATGGACAATTGACAATGATTAAGGCTGAAAGGAGTTTTACGGATGTGAAAAAATATGCAATTATCTACGCCGATCCTCCGTGGAAGTATCAGGGCGGAAAGGTCAGGGGCGCGGGGGTCAACCATTACCCCGTTATCCCACTTGACGAACTGTGCGACCTGCCCGTATCAAAATTTGCGGCGGAAAACTGCACGCTGTTTTTATGGGTGACCTTCCCGAAGCTGGAGGAATGCTTTGAGGTTATCAAGGCATGGGGCTTTGTATATAAAACAGTTGCGTTTGTCTGGATAAAGCAGACAAGGAAAAGCGGCGGCTGGTTTATGGGCTGCGGGCATTGGACGCGTGCAAACGCGGAAATCTGCCTGCTTGCCACCAAAGGACGGCCGCAGAGGTTATCTAAAAGCGTGCGCCAGCTTATCGTCTCGCCCGTGGAGCAGCACAGCAAAAAACCGGACGTTGTGCGGGATAGGATTGTAGAGCTCGTGGGCGACCTGCCCCGCCTTGAACTGTTTGCACGGCAAAAGGCGGCGGGCTGGGACGTTTGGGGCAACGAGGTATTAAATGATATTTGGATTGAGTAAAGGAGTGAAACTATTGAATAAATCGTATGTGCCGGTATACCCGTATTCTTTGGAGGAAGCGCAAAGGAACGGCGAGACGGATTTATATAAACAATC
>OLQH01001222.1_pt1 | contig 21552 bp, 9 predicted proteins | sample 1672671 | NCBI WGS metagenome assembly OLQH01 (sample SAMEA3136712, study PRJEB25190) | human gut metagenome
GTTCCAGGTCTCCAGCTCACGGTTGGCAGTCTCGAAGGAGACGTAATCGGTGATGGCGTCGGCTGCGGGTGCAGCTGCGCCGGAGGCAGCACCGGAGGTGCTGGCAGCAGTGCTGCTGGAAGAACCACCGCAAGCGGCCAGGATGCTTGCAGCGCCCACGACGCCGGAAGCCTTGAGGAAGCTGCGGCGGCTGATGGAATGAGACTCAAAATTTGCGTTCATTGTGTTTTCCTCCCAATTATTTTTTCGTGTCTCGGCTCTATGGCGCAGGGTACCTTGCCCTGCCGATTTCCCACTCCTACGAGATTATCTGCCCCTCTGTATTACCAGAGAATACAAAAGAGCGCAGAAACAGACCCCTCTGTCTGTGTCTGTGCTCCTCCCGTAAAATCCTTAACACGACATATATTGTACCATCGAAATAAATGGTTGTCAATGGAATGGAAATCGCTTTTTCTTCTAAAAGAAAGCCGTACCCTGCATAGAGATGAAATAAATTTACTTTACTGTGATGAAGAGTGACGAAAATAAGATAAACAGGCCCAAAAACAAAACAACGGGAGCTGTTCTTGGATTAAGAACAGCTCCCGAGTGTGGGATACGGGCCGGAAGCAGGAACTCCCGGCGGAAAAGAGTTAAGAAAAAGTTAAGATTTTGCGGCGTCGAAAGCCTTGGCAAACTCCTCGTACTGAGCGGTGGTGTAGGCGTCCTCGCTGGTCTCCCAGTTGACGTACTTGAAGTTGCAGGGGCCGAACATGGCGTTGATCTTGGTGTACTCGTTGACGTGGGTCAGGCACCAGCGGACATCGTAGTAGCAGGGGACGGCCAGCGAGTTGTTGATCATGTAGGCCTCGGCCTTTGCGAAAGCCTCATAGCGGGCGTCGGTGTCGTCCACGATGGCGTTGGCCGCGTTGACAAGGTCGGTGAACTGTTCGAACTCGTCTACCAGCTCCTTCTGGTAATCGGCGGGCTCCTCCGCCACCAGCTGGATGTTGGAGTAGTTGACGGCGTAGTAGGCGTTGGAGTCGTGCAGGATCTCCTGCCCCACAAAGTTGACGGGGTCGCCGAAGTCTGCGCCCCAGCCGTTGATGACGAAGCCGTGCAGCTTGGGGATGCGGACTTCCTTTGCAAGGCTGGAAACGTAGGTGCCGAGGTCCAGCTGGATGAAGTCGTCGCCGAAGCTGTCGGTGAAGCACTGCTTCAGAACGGTGGCGTTGTCCTGAGCCACGGTGTTGCCGGCCACGAAGAAGAAGGGCGCCTTGACCGGGAAGGTGACACCGATGGCGGTCAGCTCATCCATGGCCTGCTTCTTGAGGGCGGCGATGGAGTCGGCGGTGGACTTGCGCAGATGGACCATGGTCTCGCCGTCATACTTCTCGCCGTCGATGCCCAGCTCCTTGGCCACCAGATCAACATAATCGGTGCCTTTGGAGTTGTAGCAGACACCCTTCATGGTGTAGTAGTTGTTCTCACACTTGAGGGGGTTGATCTTGTTGAAGCGTGCGTAGTAGGGAATGAGGTTCAGGCCCTCCTGGAAGCAGCGGCGGAATGCCCGGTTGGCCACGGCCTTGTTCCAGTTCTCGTTGGGGGTGCCGTCGGTGTTGAGGCAGTAGAAGTTGAAATGGAAGTCGTAGGCGTACTTGGTGGGGCGCTTCTCACAGAGCTGGTCGTTGTAGGCGTTGGAAGTGTCGGAGGTGATGGTGGTCAGGGTGCTCTCGCTCAGCTCCAGTTCGTCCAGCTCACGGTTCTGATACAGCTGGTAGCCGACGGTCAGGTCGGTGATCATGCTCAGGGACACGCGCTCGAAGCGGCTGCACTCGTCAGCTGCATAATAGTGGGGGTTCGGGATGAACCGCTTGGAGTTGTCGGAGACGAATTCCTCGATGAGGTAGGGGCCGCAGCACCACTGCTGGGTGTAGTCCACGCCGCGGAAGCCCTCGACGCCCAGCTTTTCCACCAAAGCCGGGGGTGCCGGATAGCAGCAGACGTAGGAAGCCACGGTGTCGAAGTAGGGGCAGGGATTTATGCAGGTGTAGACGACGGTGTAATCATCCGGTGCATCGATGCCGACGCCTGCGGCCAGCATATCGTCGTAGGTCAGGGCCGCGGCGGCTGCGTCGTCCATCGCATAGGTCTTGTCGTAGTAATCGGCTGCGCCCACGACGGTGGTGGAGGGCATGGAGGTGTTGGCGGCCTGATTCTTCTTTGCGTTCAGCACCCACTCGAAGCCCACGAGGAAGTCTTTGCTGGTCAGGTGGTCCTGCACCTCGCCGTTCATGTCCACCCAGTCCACATCGTCACGGAGGTGGAAAGTCCAGACAGTGGAGTCCTCGTTGTGCTCCCAGCTCTTAGCCAGAGCCGGCACCGGCTTGCCGTAGTTGTCGAAGCTGATAAGACCGTCGATGATGTTGGTCGTCACGTTGAAGTCGATGGCCTGCTGGCTGTAGAGCATATTCCAGCTCTCGATCTCACGGCCGGAAGTCTCGTAAGTAAACAGCTCGCTCAGGCCCTTGCCGGAAGCAGCTGCACCGGAAGAAGCCGACGAAGCGCTGGCTGCGGTGCTGGAAGAAGAGCCGCCGCAGGCAGCCAGCAGACCGGCTGCGCCAACAGCGCCGGCACCCTTGAGGAAGCTGCGGCGGGTGATGGTGTGAGACTCAAAATCGTGGTACATATTCTTTCCCTCCTGTAATGACTGGTACGGCTCTGCGTTTCCCAAATCCCTATCCTGTCCATACTGCTTTACCCTCCCACAAGGTCTGGGAGCCGTCTTCATAACCATTGTATACCGTCTGAACGGTCTTTTTGCTCAGATACTGCGTTGCTCTCCCTTGCAATCCGTCAGGATCGCTGCGGAAAATCGCCTTGTCTGTGGGCAAAAATCTTCGCCTGTCCGGCGCACTCTGGCCATGAACCCGGCTTCAAAAGGGTACAAAAAGGGCGCAGAGACAGATTTTATTGATCTGTTTCTGCGCCCTTGCAGAACCCGTATCGATTGCAAATATTCTATCATCCCACAGGCGGGAAGTCAAGAAAAACAACGCTGGCACGGATTGAATCTTATTGATTCAGCTAACACATAAAAGTGAAAAGATTTCATGTGATGACTGAAATGGAATGACTTTTGCGTCTGCTTAGCCCTGAATCGCAGCGTCGAAAGCCTTGGCAAACTGCTCGTACTGGACGGTGGTGTAGGCTTCCTCGGAAGTCTCCCAGTTGACAGCCTTGTAGTTGCAGCCGCCGTACATGGCGTTGATCTTGCTGTACTCGTTGGCGTGGGTCAGGGACCATGCGATGTCGTAGTAGGTGGGGCTGACCAGCACGTTCTCCAGCAGATAGGCCTCAGCCTTGGCGAAGGCCTCGTAGCGGGCGTCGGTGTCGTTGACGATGGCGTTGGCGGCATTGACCAGATCGGTGTACTGCTCGAAAGCATCCATCAGGTCCTTCTGGTAGTCGGCAGGAGCCTCAGCCACCCGGGCGATGTTGGAGTAGTAGTGTGAGTAGAAAGCATTGTCGTCGTGGAGGGTCTCCTGACCGAGGAAGTTGACGGGGTCGCCGAAGTCGGCGCTCCAGCCGTTGATGACAAAGCTCTGGAGCTGAGGAGTGCGGACCTCCTGGGTCAGACTGGAAACGTAGGTCTGGATGTCCAGCTTGATGAAGTCGTCGCCGAAGCTGTCGGAGAAGCACTGCTTGAGGATGGTGGCGTTGTCCAGCGCAGAGGTGCTGCTGGCGATGATGAAGTAGGTGGCCTTGACGGGGAAGGTGACGCCGATGGCGCTCAGCTCCTCCATGGCCTGCTTCTTCAGGGCGGAGATGTCGCCGCCGTTGGCACGCAGGCGGATCATGGTCTCGCCGTCGTACTTCTCAGCGTCGAAGCCCATCTCCTTGGCCACCAGAGTGGTGTACTCAGCGCCCTGCGTGTTGTAGCACAGACCCTTCATGGTGTAGTAGTCGTTCTCGCACTTCAGGGGGTTGATCTTGTTGTAGCGGGAGAACCATGCCTTCAGGTTCAGGCCGCGGTAGAAGCACTGACGGAAAGCGGTGTTGGCGATGGCCTTGTTCCAGTTCACATCGGGGGTGCCGTCGGCGTTGTTCTTCTGGTAGTTGAAGTGCATGGCGTAGGCAGAGGGGCGGGCGCGCTTCTCACAGAGCTGGCTGTTGTACTCGTTGTTGGGGTCGGAGGTGATGGTGGTGATGGTGCTCTCGTTCAGGTCGATCTCGTCCAGCTCGCGGTTCTGGTAGAGCTGGAATGCGATGGCCTGATCGGAGATCATGGTCACGGTCAGACGCTCGAAGCGGCTGACGTTGGCAGCATCGTAGTAGTGGGGGTTGGGGATATAGCTCTTGGTGTTGCCCTGGATATACTCCTCGACGATATAGGGGCCGCAGTACCACATGTTGGTGTTGTCGCAGCCACGGAAGGTCTCGATGCCCAGCTCGTCGATCAGCACCTGAGAGGCGGGGTAGAAGCTGGTGTAGGAGGCCACGGTATCAAAGTAGGGGCAGGGGTCCTTGCAGGTGAACACCAGAGTGTAGTCGTCGGGAGCCTCGAGGCCCACGCCTGCGTCCAGCATATCCTGATAGTGCAGGTCGGCGGCGGCAGCGCCCATATCTTTGGTCTTCTCGTAGTACTCCTCAGCGCCCACGATGTACAGGGTGGGCATGGAGGTGTTGTTGGCCTCGTTCTTGGAGGCGTTCAGCACCCACTCCAGACCGACCAGAAAATCGGTGGCGGTGATGTGCTCCTTCACCTCGCCGTTGCAGTCCACCCAGTCCACATCGTCGCGCAGGTGGAAGGTCCAGACGGTGGAGTCCTCGTTGGCCTCCCAGCTGGTGGCGATGGCGGGTACCAGCTTGCCGTAGCAGTCGAAGCTCATCAGGCCGTCCCACAGGTTGGTGACGACGTTGGCGTCGCTGAGGGTCTGGCTGTACAGCAGGTTCCAGCTCTCGATCTCACGGTTGGCAGACTCCCAGGAGATGTACTCCTTGAGGGGGGTGGCACCGGTGGAGTTGGGGGCCTGTGCGCCGGAAGCAGCCGTGCTGCCGGCGTTGTTGGACTTGCTGCCGCCGCAGGCGGACAGCAGGCCGGCGGCACCCACGACGCCTGCGCCCTTCAGGAAGCTGCGGCGGGTGATGTTGCGGGACTCAAAATCGATGTTCATTGAGATACGCTCCTCCGAGATATTATTTTCCTTTTTTCCTATCCTAAATGCAAAAAATGGCGCGCTCCGGGTGCCAAAAACGCACAAAGCGCCCGGGACTGCACCTTTCGTATTCTAACATTCTGGGCAAAAGAAGTCAATGACATACGGCGCTGAAATAGAAACAAAATGGTAACGGATGCTTTTTTCTGAAAAATTGCGGCAAAAAAACGGTAAAGAATGGAAAGAAGTCGTACCTTTACAAGATGATGGATGGATACAACGAAAGTCGGAAAACGCAAAGCGGCTATCTTTTTTCATAAAATCATGCTACAATAAAAAAGAATGTTACTTCTATAAAAGGAGCGTCCTTGGATGAAAAAGCTGGTTTCGATGTATCAAAAATATATGTTCCGCCCCATTTTGTATAAATCTGTCACCCGGGTGTCAGTGGTGGCTGTGCTGATGCTGCTGTGGGACCGCTACGTCAGCGACGGCACTTTTACGATGTGGCAGGCCCCGGCCCTGCTGCTGGGCGTCGTGCTGCTGGCGTGGGCGTGGGTGAACTACCTGCGTCTGGACGGCGTGACCATCCATCATCTGGGCGAAGAGTTTAAGAATATGGGCAAAAAGAAGAAGTTCCACTCCACCAAGTCCATCGTGGACTTTGCCGATGAGCGCATCGTCTCCTTCGAGGAGCTGGAACCCGAAGAGCGCACCTATTGCAGTATGCTCTCGAATCTGCTCCTGGGCGGGGCGCTGCTCATCATCGGCCTCATCGCAGGCGCAGTGTGAGGGCAGCGGACATGGAAGAAAAAAGCGAAAAACAGCTGGTGGTGGGCATCCTTGCCCATGTAGACTCCGGCAAGACCACCCTCTCCGAGGCGATGCTCTACCGCGCGGGCAGCATCCGCAAGCTGGGCCGGGTGGATAACAAAGATGCCTTTCTTGACACCGACACGCTGGAAAAGGCGCGTGGCATCACCATCTTTTCCAAGCAGGCCCTGCTGAAAACGGGAAGTACGAATATCACCCTGCTGGACACCCCCGGCCATGTGGACTTTTCCACCGAGACGGAGCGCACGTTGCAGGTGCTCGACTACGCAGTGCTGGTCATCAGCGGCACCGACGGCGTCCAGAGCCATACCGAGACGCTCTGGCGTCTGCTGCGGCGGTATCATATCCCGACCTTCGTGTTCATCAATAAAATGGACCTGCCCGGCCCGGGCAAAGAGGCGCTGCTGAGCCAGCTTTCCCACCGTCTGGGCGACGGATTCGTGGATTTCGGTGCAGAGCAGGCCGAACGGGACGAGGCACTGGCCCTCTGCGACGAGCGCCTGATGGAAAAGATGCTGGACGCGGGCAGCCTGACGGCGGAGGACATCATCCCGGCCGTCGCCCGGCGGCACGTCTTTCCCTGCTGGTTTGGCGTGGCCCTGCAGAGGGAGAACGCAGGCGGCTTACAGGGCGTGGACGAGCTGCTGGCCGGCCTCGACGAATACACCCGCGCCGCCCCGGCGCTGGAAGCTTTCGGTGCGCGGGTGTTCAAAGTCTCGCAGGATGAGCGGGGCGAGCGGCTGACCTGGCTGCGCGTCACCGGCGGTGAGCTGAAAGTCAAAGCCCAGCTCACCGGCGAAGCGGACGGCGAGCCCTGGGCCGAAAAGGCCAACCAGCTGCGGCTTTACTCCGGCGCAAAATATACGCTGGCAGAGGCCATCGGCCCGGGGCAGGTCTGCGCCGTCACCGGACTGACCCGGGCGAAGCCCGGCACCGGCCTCGGGGCCGAGCGGGACAGTGACCTCCCGGTGCTGGAACCTGTCCTGAGCTATCGGGTATGTCTGCCCGAGGGCGCGGATGTTCATGCCGCATTGGGCAAGCTCCACCGTCTGGAAGAGGAAGAACCTCAGCTCCATGTCGTCTGGAACGAGACGCTGGGCGAGATACACGTCCAGCTCATGGGCGAGATTCAGCTCGAGGTGCTCAAGAGCCTGCTGGCCGAGCGGTACGGGCTGGACGTGGAGTTCGACTCCGGCGGCATATTATATAAGGAGACGATCACCGAGGCCATCGAGGGCGTGGGCCATTATGAGCCGCTGCGCCACTATGCCGAGGTGCATCTGAAGCTCGAGCCGCTGCCCCGGGGCAGCGGGATGCAGTTTGCCGCCAACTGCCGGGAGGAAGAGCTGGACAAAAACTGGCAGCGCCTCGTGCTGACCCATCTGGAAGAAAAGCAGCACCTCGGCGTCCTCATCGGCGCGCCGCTGACGGATATGAAGATCACCCTCATCGCGGGCCGCGCCCATCTCAAGCATACCGAGGGCGGCGACTTCCGGCAGGCCACCTACCGCGCCGTGCGGCAGGGCCTCATGATGGCAAACCAAATCAAAAAGACCCAGCTCCTCGAGCCGTGGTATTCCTTCCGGCTGGAAGTGCCTGTGGAGAACATTGGCCGCGCCATGAGCGACGTCCAGCGGATGGAGGGCAGCTTTGACCCGCCCGAGACGGCACCGGACGGCCAGACCGCCACCCTCACCGGTTTTGCACCGGTGGCTGCCATGCGCAGCTACCCCATGGAGGTGGTCAGCTACACCCGGGGCAGGGGACACCTGAACCTGACGCTGGACGGCTACCGCCCCTGCCACAACGCGGCGGAGGTCATCGAGGCGGTGGGCTATGAACCGGAACACGACCTGGACAATCCCGCTGACTCGGTGTTCTGCTCCCACGGTGCGGGCTTTGTGGTGCAGTGGGAGCAGGTGCGCAGCCATATGCACGTGGACAGCGGCTGGGGCCACACCGCCCCGGCAACAGAAGAAACAGCGGCCCGTCCCCGCCGGATGGCGGCTTACCGCGCTACGCTGGAAGAGGACGCCGAACTGCTGAAAATTTTTGAGCGCACCTACGGCCCCATCAAACGGGACCCGCTGGCGGCGTTCCGCCCGGTGCAGAAGCGGGAACGGCCCGATTTCGCCGCCGAGCAGTGGGAGATCGCCCCCGAATACCTGCTGGTGGATGGCTACAACATCATCTTTGGGTGGGACGAGCTGAACGCCCTCTCCAAGGAGAGCTTCGACGCCGCCCGCCACCGGCTGATGGACATTCTCTGCAACTATCAGGGCTTCAAAAAGTGCGTCCTCATCCTCGTGTTCGATGCCTACCGTGTGCCGGGCAGTCCCGGCAGCATCGAGCAGTACCACAACATCCACGTCGTCTACACCAAAGAGGCCGAAACGGCGGATATGTTCATCGAGCGCGTCACCCACGAGATCGGCAAAAACCGCCGGGTCCGGGTGGCGACCTCCGACGGCATGGAGCAGGTCATCATTCTGGGCCACGGCGCCCTCCGCGTCTCGGCCCGGATGTTCCACGAAGAGGTGCAGGACGTGGAAAAAGAGATAAGGCGCTGCATTCAGGGGGAGGCGTGAGCATGACACCCGAAATTACGGCTGAATTTGTCTGGTCACATATTCCAAAACGCCCGATGGAGAGCAACAAGGGCAGCTTCGGCGCGGTGTTGGCTGTGGCGGGAAGCGCCTGCTACCGCGGTGCGGCGTCGCTGACCGTCGAGGGCGCTCTGCGCACCGGCGCAGGCATCGTCACGCTGGCAAGCGTCGAGCCGGTGTTGGCGGCGGTGTCGGCACGCCTGCCGGAATGCTGTCTCTGCCCCTGTGAGCCGGGGGCAGAAGGGGGGATCTCCCTCCAGAGCATCCCCCGCATCCTCCGGCAGAAGGCCACCGTCCTGCTCATCGGGCCGGGACTGGGCTATCTTGCCCAGAGCACGGCCCGTGCCGCCGAGACGCGGACGCTGGTGAAGAAGCTGCTCACCGGCTTTTCGGGCAGTGCGGTGCTGGATGCCGATGGCCTCAACGCTGCCGCCAGCCTCATGAACGCGGGTGAGGAACTGCCGCGCCCGGCCAAAGAGCTGATCCTGACGCCCCACCCGGGGGAGATGTCCCGGCTGACGGGGCTTTCGGTGGAGGCCGTTCAGGCCGACCGGGAGGGTGTCGCCCGGCGGTATGCCACTCAGTGGAATGCGGTGGTGGTGCTGAAAGGGGCGCGGACCGTGGTCGCCGCCCCGGATGGCCGCGTCTGCGTCAACCCCACCGGCAATCCCGGTCTTGCCCGGGGCGGGAGCGGCGATGTGCTGGCCGGTATGATGTCGGCCCTGCTGGCCTGCGGTCTGTCCGCCTGCGAAGCCGCCGCCTGTGCGGTCTGGCTCCACGGTGCCGCCGCTGACCGTGCCGCCCGCCAAAAAGGCGAATACGGGATGCTCCCGCAGGATATTTTCGCCCATCTGGGGCAGATGTTTGCGGAAAATGACCGTTGAAATGTGAAAAACAAAATGCAGAATGCATAAAATTTTGCACTGATTTCCGTCGATAGATACAAAAGAGGTGTTGAATATGGTTGAAAAGTTGGAAAAAATCATTTCGCAGAGCCAGAACATCGTCTTTTTCGGCGGTGCGGGCGTGTCCACCGAGAGCGGCATCCCGGACTTCCGCAGTGTGGACGGCCTCTACCATCAGAAATACGATTACCCGCCCGAGACGATCTTGAGCCACACCTTCTGGGAAGAGCGCCCCGAGGAGTTCTACCGCTTCTACCGCGATAAGCTCATCGTCAAGGGAGCAAAGCCCAACGCGGCGCATCTGCGTCTGGCGAAGCTCGAGCGGGAGGGCAGGCTGAAAGCCGTCATCACCCAGAACATCGACGGCCTCCATCAGGCGGCAGGCTCCAGGACGGTGTACGAGCTCCACGGCAGCACCCTGCGCAACTACTGCGTCAAGTGCGGCGCGTTCTACGATGTGGACTTCATCGCCAACAGCACCGGTGTGCCGCGCTGCCCCAAATGCGGCGGTATCATCAAGCCGGACGTCGTCCTCTACGAAGAGGGGCTGGATGAGCAGGTGTTGTCCGGGGCCGTCTCGGCCATCCGCCGCGCTGATACCCTCATCATCGGCGGTACCAGCCTTGTGGTCTACCCGGCGGCGGGACTCATCCGGTACTTCCGGGGCGACCACCTCGTGGTCATCAATATGCAGCCCACCAATGCGGACGCCGAGGCCGATCTGTGCATTGCAAAGCCCATCGGACAGGTGCTCAGCGAGGATGTTGTGGTGGACGATTGAATGATAAAAAATAAGAGGCCGCTGCAAGCAACCTCTCCGTCACGGCTTTGCCGTGCCACCTCCCCTATCGAGGGGAGGCTTTGGCATGGCGGAAAGCCCCATCTCTTCGCCAGAGGCTCCCCTACTAGGGGAGCTGTCGAGCGATAGCGAGACTGAGAGGTTGTACTTTGCAGCAGCCTTTTTATTTTACACTACGATTATATAATATATAAAATCAGTCAATAGTCGTCTTGGTTCGTCCAACGCCCAGCACGGCGGTGGAGATCTTCTTCCAGCTGTTGCAGCCGCAGACGCCGTCGACGCGCAGACTGGTGCGCCGCTGGTAGCCCTTGAGTGCTTCTTCCGTCCGGCTGCCGAAGATGCCGTCGATGCGGTTCCCGGTCTGGTAGCCCAGCGTCGAGAGGGCGTCTTGGAGGATCATGACGTAGCAGCCCCGGCTGCCCCGGCGAAGGGTGGGGTAGCCTGCCGTGGTGCCTCTGCAGGCGGGTGTGCCGTAGCGCCGGTCGAAGTGGACCCATGTGGGGGTCTGGCTCAGAGGCTCGACATAGCCCCACGCTCCGGTGGAGCGGGCGGCGTTGTAGATGGCGGTGCGCTGGGTCTGGCTGAGGCTCTGCCCCACGTCGAAGGCCACGCCGGCATAGTGCTGGCTGCGGGTGCCGTGGCCTCCCTCCCAGATGCGGCGGAAGGCGTATCCCACCGGGATGCCCCTGCCGTATTTGCGGCGGGTGAGGTTCCACGCTTCCATTGCCGCGATGGTCGTCCAGAGCACCGGGCTGTTCGATTTGCCCCGGAACTCCCGCACGGTCAGAGTCCTGCCGGTGCTGTAGGGCATGGGGTCGTTCTCGCGCAGGCTCGAATAGGTGTAGACTTTGTTCTCGTAGGCGTCATAGACCAGTAAGCGTGCCATCTCTCATCCCTCCTCGGTGCAGTTGTCGCAGGCAGTATGGCTCTGGGCGCGGAGTGCGGCCCAGGTGGGCCGGTCCACGACGCCATTTGCCTCAAGACCCGCCCGCTGCTGCGTCTCCTTCACAGCGGCGGTGTCCTCCGGGCCGAAGATAGCGTTGTCGGCGACGTAGTCCTCCTCGCAGTAGAGCTGGGAGCGGTCATTGAGCCAGCCCTCGATGAGGCGGACGTCAGCGCCTGCGCTGCCCTCCTTCATGGCCCGGCCTGGGTAGTCCGGCCCCTGCTCGGGATGCCGGTCGGGGTTGGGGGTGAAGGCCGCCAGCTGTAAGCTCAGGGCTTCCACTGCTGTCCATGTTTCGGCGTCTGCCACGCCGGTGGCGGGCAGGCCCAGAAGCTCCTGCGCGCTGGCGGTGGCGTCCGCGGTCTCCTGTGTGTACTGTCTGGAAAGCGCGGGGGACGCTACACTGTCGTAGTAGTAGGCGATGCGCTGCAAAAGCAGGGTGTAGTAGAGCACGGCGCTGCTGTCGGTGCCGACGGTGAGCGGCGTGCCGGGGTAGGGGAGACGCTTGAGGGTAACCACCGGCCCGGACGAGCGGAGGGCCGACGCTTTGCCGTAGAGCGAATCCCATGTCTTCCGGCCTACGATGCCGTCCACCGTCAGCCCGGCGAACCGCTGATAGGCCCGCACGGCGGCCTCGGTGGCCGCGCCGAAACGGCCATCAATGGAGACAGAGGGGATGCTGCTCTGGTAGGCGCTCATGAGGTAGAGGTAGAATTGCAGCTCTCGGACGGCGGTGCCGGTGGAGCCATTGCGCAGCACGCCCGGGTACTCGCCGGGCCGCAGGCTGGGCGAAAGCAGGCGGTTGGCGATGTCGTTGTAGACTTCGTAGAGCTTGTTCCATGTCGTCCGGCCCACGACGCCGTCGCTGGTGAGGCCGAAGTAGGTCTGGAACCGCCGCACGGCCGCTGCGGTAGACGAGCCGAAGATGCCGTCCACGGTGACATTGTTGAGACTGGAATAGACCGTCCGAGCGATCTTCAGCCAGAACTGTACCAGCCGGACGTTCTGGCCGCTGCTGCCCTGCCGCAGGGCGGTGCCGGGGTAGGCGTTGGGGGTGCCGTTGTCGGACTGGATGCTGCGGAACTGGTCGTACAGCTCGGTCCATGTGGTGAGGCCCACGATGCCGTCCACCGTCAGGCCGTAGCGCCGCTGGAACGCCCGGACAGCCGCCGCTGTGCCGCTGCCGTAGACGCCGTCCACCGTGACAGAGGGGATGCTGCTCTCATACTGAGCCAGCGTACTCAGCCAGAACTGCACCTGCTCTACCTCGCTGCCGGTGGAGCCCTGTTTGAGGACGCTGCTGCCGAAGTTCCATGGGCCGTCCGGGAGGGTGCCGCTGAATGTCTCGCCTTCACTGGTCAGCTCGGCGAGGTCCTTCACCGAGACGTAGATATAGCTGATCTTATACCAGGTGCTGCGGCCTACCACACCGTCGGCGGTGAGGTTGAACTGCTTTTGGAACTTTTTGACCGTCTCGGTCATCTTGCGGCCGAAAATGCCGTCCACCGTCAGCAGGCCGAGGAAGGGATAGTCTTTGGTGATGCGGTTGAGCTGCCGCTGCAGGGTGAACACCGCCGCTCCGGTGCTGCCCTGCCGCAGAGGGCTTCCGGGGTAGCTCTGGGGGATGGACTGGATGTTGTTGGTGCGGATGATCTCGATGTTGTTGCCATAGTAGTATTTGAGGATGCTCAGTGCATTGCGGCCCTGATTGGCCAGCGTGACCGTCCCCCACTGCTTGAGGCCGGGGCAGGTGACGGATTTGCCGTCGCAGTACTCGGCGTAGTAGGGGTTCACGGTGCCGGTCTTGCGGATATAGGTGTTGAAGATGTCGTCCGTCAGCCGCACCATGACGTCGAACACCGTCCGGCCATGGACGTAGTATTGGTCGTAGCTGGTGGAGTTGGTGATGTTGAAACTGTAGCCCTTGCTGGGGTACCACTCGGTGTAGATGCGGTTGAGAGCCAGCGAGATCTGGCAGTGGATGTTGGCCCGCAGGGCCTGCTCGGGCCACGGGGAGCAAAATAACCCAACTGGCCAAAGCTGCCTTTTTGTCAAGGGATAATAATAGAACATAAGCAGTATCAATATATGAATTTTTATTGAAAATCCATCATGGCGGTGGTAAAATTATCCTATAGTTCTGTCATGCTGTATCGATGCCTTTTTGTGGTATTCGGGAGTGCAGAACGGCAGCTGCCCAAGAGTTGTGAGGAGAACGATTTGATGAATAAAAGAACATTGCACCGCCTTATTTCTGCATTTGCGGCATTGGTGATAGGTCTATCTGTACTGACCGGATGCGGAACAAAAACCGCCGAAAATGTGGAAAAGCAGGAGGATGCTCAGACCATTCAGGTGTATCTGTGGACGAATAACCTGTACGAAACCTATGCGCCTTATATCCAGTCCCAGCTGCCGGATGTAAATATTGAATTCATCGTAGGAAACAACGATTTGGATTTTTACAAGTTTTTGCAGGAGAACGGCGGTCTGCCGGATATTATCACCTGCTGCCGCTTCTCGCTGCACGATGCGGCTCCCTTGAAGGACAGCCTGATGAACCTTGCCTTGACCAACGAAGCGGGCGCTGTCTACAATACCTACCTCAACAGCTTCAAAAACGAGGACGGCAGCGTGAACTGGCTGCCGGTCTGCGCCGATGCCCACGGCTTTGTGGTCAACCGCAGCCTTTTTGAGCAGTACGATATTCCTCTGCCCACCGATTACGAGAGCTTCGTTTCGGCCTGTCAGGCGTTTGAGAAGGTGGGCATCCGCGGCTTTACCGCCGATTATACCTACGACTACACCTGCATGGAAACGCTGCAGGGGCTTTCTGCTGCCGAGCTTACCACGACTGATGGGCGCAAGTGGCGCACTGCTTACAGCGACCCTGCCAGCACCGAACGGGTGGGTCTGGACGACACCGTGTGGCCGGGGGCGTTTGAGCGGATGGCGCAGTTCATTCAGGATACCCACCTCACGGCAGACGATCTTGCGTTGAATTATGACGATGTGATCGGGATGTTCCGGAACGGAGAAGTTGCCATGTACTTTGGCAGCTCTGCCGGTGTCAAGATGTTTCAGGATGAGGGCATCGACACGATCTTCCTGCCCTTCTTCAGCCAGAACGGCGAAAAGTGGATCATGACCACTCCGTATTTCCAGATCGCTCTGAACCGTGACCTCGAGCAGGACACCGCGCGCCGCGAAAAAGCCATGAAGGTGCTGAACGTCATGCTCTCCGAGGAGGCGCAGAGCCGCATCGTTGCCGACGGGCAGGACCTGCTGAGCTACAGCCAGAACGTCCCTCTGCGCCTGACCGAGTACATGAAGGATGTGCGCGATGTGGTGGAAGAAAACCACATGTATATCCGCATCGCCTCCAACGATTTCTTTGCCGTCTCCAAGGACGTTGTCTCCAAAATGATCGCGGGCGAGTACACGGCACAGCAGGCTTATCGTGCGTTCAATGCCCGGCTTCTTACCGAAGAAACGCCTGCCGATGACGAGATCGTGTTGACTTCCGGGAAGAGCTGCTCCAATGTCTTCCACGCAAACGGCGGCAGCGCCTCCTTCTCCGTTATGGCGAACACGCTGCGGGGCGTTTATGGCACCGATGTGCTGCTTGCCACCGCAAACAGCTTTACCGGCAGTGTGCTGCAGGCAGATTATAACAAGAAAATGGCCGCTTCCATGATCATGCCCAACGGTCTGATGTCCCGCCAGCGCACCATGACCGGCGCAGAGCTGAAGGAGACTGTCCGCGCCTTTGTGGAGGGCTGCGAGGGCGGGTTTGTGCCCTTCAACCGCGGTTCTCTGCCGGTGGTCAGCGGCATTGCCGTGGAGGTCAAAGAGGCAGGCGGCAGCTATACCCTGACCGGCATCACCCGGAACGGACAGCCGCTCCGGGACGACGATACCGTTACCGTGACCTGTCTGGCAGCGGAAAATCAGATGGAAGCGCTGCTTGCGAGCGAGAGCGGCAGGTCTTTGGACGGAGATACATGGGTAAAAAACAGATGGCGCGATCATCTCTCCGGCGGCGGCGCAGCGCTTGCAGAGCCTGAAAACTACATGACACTGAGGTGAGCGGGATGGAAGACGAAAAGCATAGATCCAAACGAAACTGCCATCCCCGGCAAAAGTGGCTCCCTGTTGCGGCCATCCTTCTTCTGGTCTTGCTGATAGCAGGTTTCAGCGTTCGGTACATCTCGTTTGTGTCCCAGACCATCTATCAGGAAAGTACCTCGCATCTGGAAGAGGTGCTGCATAAATCCAATAATATGCTGAAAGAGCTGGTGCGCAAAAATGTGAGCTACCTGCATCTGTACAACGGCTTTCTGGAAACTGCCTCGGATGAGGCCGAAATACAGGCGTATATCAGGGCGGCACAGCAGGAGGCTGGGTTTGCCGAATTCTACTTTCTTACCTATGACGGCAACTACATGACCGTGACGGGGGAGACCGGCTATCTTGGCCTGCAGACCAATCTGGATGAAAAGCTCGCTCACGATGAGGATGTCGTCGTGAACACGGCGCTGCCCGGCAAGCCCCAGATGCTGGCGTTCATCTGTCCCGAAACGCAGGGCAGCTACCGGGGTTTTGCCTACGATGCCGTTGCCATCTCTTATTATAATGATGCGGTGCTGAGATTACTGGACAATTCTGCCTTTCAGGGCAATGCCAGCAACTATGTCATCTACCCGGATGGGCGGGTGGTCATCGACAGTTCTGTAAACCGCAAGGAGACCATTTACAATTTCATTGCGATGCTGCGCGACCATTCCGATCTTTCCGAGGCGCAGATCCTGGATCTGTCCAATGCCTTTGCACAGGGCAGCAGCGGAAACCTGAGGGTCAAACTGGGCGACACCAGCTATTATCTGGTCTACGAGGGCACAGCGGTCCAGAGCTGGACGATGGTGGGGCTTGTGCCGGTCAGTATTGTCAATGCTAATCTGGACGAACTGTGGTTCCGCACGGCGCAGATCGTAGCGGGCATCGCCGCAGGTCTTGCGGTGCTGGCCATTCTGCTCATTGTGTGCAGAAGCCATGTCACCCTGCGCCGGAAGGATACCGAGATCCGGTACCGGGACGAGTTGTTTCAAAAGCTCTCGCTGAACGTGGACGATGTTTTTCTGATGCTGGACGCAAAAACCTCCCAGACGGATTACGTCAGCCCGAACATTGAGCGGCTTCTGGGCATCCCGTGGAGAGAAGTCCGGCAGGATGTCCATGCTCTGGACAAGCTGGGCGCCCCGGAGCAGGGCAAAAACTTTCTGGATGGGCTTCTCAGCGGGCAGCAGCGGGAATGGGATCTCGAGTTTGAGCATCTGGAAACCAAAGAGCGCCGCTGGTTCCATAACATCGCCATTGGCAGCGAGGTGGAGGGCAGGACCAAATACATCCTTGTCATGTCCGACCGCACCGCCGACAAACAGGTGAATCAGGCGCTTTCGGATGCCGTTGCCGCTGCCGAGACTGCCAACCGCGCCAAGAGCACCTTCCTTTCCAATATGTCCCACGACATCCGCACCCCCATGAACGCCATCATCGGCTTTACCACACTGGCGATCAGCAATATCGACGACAAGGAGCGGGTGAAGGATTATCTGGCCAAGACCCTTGCTTCCAGCAACCATCTGCTCTCGCTCATCAACGATGTGCTGGATATGAGCCGCATCGAAAGCGGAAAGATCCATCTGGAAGAGGTGGAAGTCAACCTTTCGGAGGTGCTGCACGATCTGAAAACCATCGTCAGCGGGCAGATCTACGCAAAACAGCTGGAGCTTTATATGGATGCGATGGATGTGACCGACGAGGATGTCTACTGCGATAAGACCCGGCTGAACCAGATCCTGCTGAACCTGCTGTCCAACGCCATCAAGTTCACCCCGGCGGGCGGCACGGTCTCGGTGCGGGTGCGCCAGCTTGCCGGGCAGGTGCGCGGCTGCGGACAGTACGAGTTCCGCATCAAGGACAACGGCATCGGCATGAGCCCGGAATTTGCCAAAAAAATCTTTGAGCCGTTTGAGCGGGAGCGCACTTCCACGGTCAGCCGTATCCAAGGCACCGGCCTTGGCATGGCCATCACCAAAAACATCGTGGATATGATGGGCGGCACCATCGAGGTGCAGACAGCGCAGGGCAAGGGCAGCGAGTTTATCATTCGTGTGCCGCTGCGGGTGCAGGCAGAGCACCGCCCGGTGGAAAAGATCACCGAGCTGGAGGGTCTGAAGGCTCTGGTGGTGGACGACGATTTCAACACCTGCGACAGCGTGACAAAGATGCTGGTCAAGGTGGGAATGCGGGCGGAGTGGACCCTTTCCGGCAAGGAAGCGGTGCTGCGCGCGCGGCAGTCCATCGAGATGAGCGATGCCTACCACGCCTATATCATCGACTGGCGGCTGCCGGATATGAACGGCATCGAGGTCACCCGCCAGATACGCAGTCTGAACGACGATACCCCCATCATCATCCTGACGGCCTATGACTGGTCTGACATTGAGGTGGAGGCAAAGGCCGCCGGTGTGACCGCCTTCTGCTCCAAGCCCATGTTCTTGTCCGACCTGCGCGAGACCCTGATGAGCGCTCTCGGCCAGAAGCTGACAGATGCGTCGCAGGAGATTCTGCCGGAAAAGAACGCCGACTTCAAGGACAGACACATCCTGCTGGTAGAGGACAACGAGCTGAACCGCGAGATCGCGCAGGAGATCCTGCGCGAGTACGGCTTCCGGGTCGATACGGCGGAAAACGGTGAAGTGGCGGTGGAAAAGGTGAGCACCGCAGCGCCGGGCAGCTATGATCTGGTGCTGATGGATGTGCAGATGCCGGTGATGGACGGCTACACCGCCACCCGGAAGATCCGCGCACTGGATGACCCTGCCCGGGCAAAGCTCCCCATCCTTGCCATGACCGCCAACGCCTTCGACGAGGACCGCCGCAACGCATTGGAAAGCGGCATGAACGGCTTTTTGTCCAAGCCCATCGTGATCGGCGACCTTATGCAGGAGCTGCACAAAATTTTGTGAGCCAAACGCCTGTCAGACAAAAAATAATAAATAAAGCACCCGCAGCATTCGCTTCCAGAGGTCAAGAGCCTCTGCGAAGCCTGCTGCGGGTGCTTTTGCTTTTGTCGGCTGGCAGCCGTTATGATTTCAGTACATCTGCGAGGACCTGCAGCAGATGCGGAATATCCAGCGGCTTTGCAATGTGGCCGTCCATACCGGCCTTCAATGCATTCTGACGGTCTTCTTCAAAGGCATTTGCCGTCATTGCAAAGATGGGAATGCCTGCCTTTGCAGCATCCGGCAGGGCGCGGATCTGCCGCGTTGCCTCGTAACCGTCCATCTTGGGCATCTGGATGTCCATTAAGATCAAATCGTACTGCCCGGGGGCCGCCTGCTTCATCTTCTGGACAGCAATCTCGCCATCCTCAGCAGTGTCTACCGCAAAGCCCGCTTCCTTCAGGATCTCCAGTGCGAGCTCACGGTTCAAGGCATTGTCCTCCACCAGCAAAAGTTTCTTTCTCTTGAGCTCGGAGGCATCTGGCTGCGCTGGCTTACAGGCAGGCTCTGCACCGTACGGTTCTGCCAGCACTCTGAGCAGTTCGGAAAGGAACAGCGGCTTTTCGCAGAAGGCGGTCACTCCGGCAGCGCGGGCTTCCTCTTCAATATCCGTCCAATCGTAGGCCGTCAGAATGATGATAGGGCAGCTTTTCCCGATCACCTTGCGGATCTGCCGCACGACCTCGATGCCGTTCATATCGGGGATGAGCCAGTCGATGATGTAGACGCTGAATTCGTCGCCCTGCTCCATGGCGTATCGGGTGCGGATCACCGCTTCCCGGCCGGAGATCGTCCACTCCGGCCGCATCCCGATCTTGGACAGCATGGTGCTGACGCTCAGGCAGGTGTCGGTATCGTCGTCTGCTACCAATGCGCGCAGCCCTTCCAACTGTGGGAGCTGCTTGGGCTCCACCCTTTGTCCGCTGAGTGCGAAGCAGAGATCTACGATGAATTCGCTGCCCTTGCCCGGTTCACTTTCAATCGCAATGGTGCCGCCCATCATATCCACAATGTTCTTGGCGATGGACATACCCAGGCCGGTACCCTGAATGCCGCTGACGGTGGAGCTTTCCTCCCGGCTGAACGCCTCAAAGATGTGCTTCTGGAACGCTTCGCTCATACCAATGCCATTGTCCTTGATGCGGAACTCATAGCAGCCACGGCCCTTGGGCGCACCGTTCTTCTGGGCAATGCGGATGCTGATCGTACCGCCTGTAGGAGTGAACTTGATGGCGTTGGACAAAATGTTCAGCAGGATCTGGTTCAGCCGCAGCGGGTCGGTGATGATGTCCTCGTTCTCTACGTCCATAGTATCAATGAAAAGCGACAGCCGCTTTGCCGAAACATCGGGTTGGATGATGGAGCGCACATCGTGGACGAGGTCCGGCAGATGCACCGCTTTTTCTTCAATTTTTACTTTTCCGCTCTCGATGCGGCTCATATCCAGCACATCATTGATGAGGGAAAGCAGATGCTGGCTGGAGGTAGAGATCTTTTTTAGGTAGTCCAGCACCTGTTCCTTATTATCAATATGGGTCGCAGCCAGCGAGGTGAAGCCGATGATGGCGTTCATCGGGGTGCGAATATCGTGGCTCATATTGAACAGGAACTCCCGCTTGGCACGGTTTGCCGCACCCTCGTGCTGGAGTGCGATCTCCAGTTTGCGGTTCTGTTCCTCCAGCTGAGCCTGATACTTCTTCTCCTGCTCTTTCTTCTGCTGCTCCATCTCCTGCACGGAGCGTCTGCGCAGCACCCGAAGGACCATTACAAGCAGGATGTAACCGGCCAGCGCCATCAAAATCAGCGGAAACGATTCACGGAAGACGGATCTTTCATCCGTATACGCATAGAGATCGAAAGACCTTCCGTGGCAGTACATTCCAAAATAGCAGCCGGAGCCGTTCCAATCGTGGGTATGGGTCAGCGTTTCGGCAGCCCCGGCTTTGCGGATCTCCCGCACCGGCAGACTGTCCGCAGCATCCTGCCCGATGAGCTCCGGGCGGTTGGAGGCAATGACCTGATTGTTCTGCACGATGAACAATGTGCCGCTGGTCTCAACCGAGTAGCCGTCCAGTACGCTCTGGATGGACAAGGCCGTTCCCTCTATAAATTCTGCCGGGGTATAGCGGTAGGCAAGCAGGATCACCTCTTTGCTTTCTGCCCGGTGTGCCGCAACATCCACGGCAGACCCATCCTCCAGCAGGACCCGCTTCAGGTAGGTCTTTTGCGGGTAAGAGAAAACGTCCAGAACGGCATCATTCTTGAGCTGCTCTCCAAACCGGGCATAGCCGATGCCGTTCGTTGTGGATTCGCACAGGAGCGTACCGTCCGGGGCCAGAACTGAAATACCTGTGAGCCAGAGCAGCTCTGCCTGCCTGTTCAGGCATTCCGGGTCGGAAAGGTCGAGCGCAGGGTCCTGTGCCAGCTGATGCACCGATACCGCCGTGCGGCGGAGCGCTTTGGCCACAATCGTATCATTGTGCTTTTCAAAGCTGGTGGACTGGGATTTGACAAAATCAAGGATCTGGCAGAAACGAGCCTCCGTTGCACGCAGTGCCTGCCAACTCGAGAAAAAAACGACGCCGGCCATAAAAAGCACGCCGATGATCAGATAGAGCCCCCATCTCCATGTATCTGAGATGGTTTTGTTTTTACATGCCAATGGTGTCCACCTCCAGATACTGCGAAGGATGTTCAAGATACTTGCCAAGGATCTGCTCCAGTGTGCCGTCTGTGCGCATCTGTGCAAGAACAGCGTTCAGCTGGGTGTCCAGCCCGCGGCTGTCGTTTTTGGCAAAGGCGATGCCCAGCCCGGTGACCAGCAGCGGTTCTTCGAGGATGCGGAACTCCACGGAATTGTCCTTCATGTATTGCAGGATGGCTGTCTCATGGGCAGCGATGGCATCCACATAGCCGCAGGCCAGCATCGCATACTGCACGCTGCGGTCTTCGGTGCTGAACACCTCGACGGTCTGCGGGATGCGCGGGTCGGAGCCGCTGAGAAAGATCTCCTCCGGCTTGCCGGTGCTCTGTACGGCGATGGTCTTTCCGGCAAGGTCGCCGAGTGTCCGGATGCTGCTGTCGGCATCCACCGCAGCCACCTGACGGCTCACCATGTAGGGCCCCGCCCAGCGGTATACCTCCTCGCGCCCATCCATGGAAAAGCAGCCCCAGATGCAGTCGATGGTACCGCTTTCCACCAGATCTGTTTTTTGCTCCCAATCGATCGGTTCAAACCGGGCAGCATATCCCAT
>OLQH01001226.1_pt1 | contig 21534 bp, 18 predicted proteins | sample 1672671 | NCBI WGS metagenome assembly OLQH01 (sample SAMEA3136712, study PRJEB25190) | human gut metagenome
GCAAACGGCCGGACCGCACCCAATCTGGTGGTGATCTCCTTTCACTGCAAAGCCGCATGCATGGAATTTTTCAGGGACAGGGTAATGGATATTACGGAGACAGAACGGACACTGCTGGCCAGCATCATTTCCGAAGCCAGGAATTGTATCTGTCCGCCCTTTGACAACCCTTATACGGAAAAAATGCAGCGTCTGGAGGATCCGGTATTCGGGGCCGAACAGTTGATCAAACTCTATATGGAACAGATGCTGCTTCTGATGATACGCCGGGGAGAGCAAAGTTCCCTCGGGGACGCCCATCCGGTAAAGTCTGTTACCCAGCACAATGAATCTATGCTCTATCAGAGAGTGGTCAATTACCTGGATGAACATATCCGGGAGCATATGACCATCGAAAAGATCTGCAAGGCAAACCTCATCGGAAGGTCCCAGCTCCAGAAACTTTTCCGGGAGCGGAACCACTGCGGGGTTATTTACTATTTTTCCTGCCGCAAAATCGAACTGGCCAAGGAGCTTATACGGGAAAACCATCACAACTTTACACAGATATCCGATGATCTGGGGTATACCTCTGTACATTATTTTTCCAGACAGTTTAAAAAAATTGCCGGGATGACCCCTTCTGAATATGCATCCTCCATAAAAGGACTGGCAGAGCGCAGATGAGCTGTTTTATTATAATATTAACAAAAAGACCTTGCATAATAACGGATTTCAGAGTTATTACGCAAAGTCTTTTTTCATTATGCTTCTTTTACCTTCTTGTAAACAGTAATCGCCACGTCCGGACATACCGTTTAACATATCCCGCAGCTGTATTACAGCCTTTTATATCACATCTCTCTTATCGATATCCCGGTAGGATACGTAGGCAATGGCCAGCCCTAGGATACACAATCCGGCTGGAACCAGACTGATGGAAAACAGGGACAACTGCCCCTGATCCCCTCCGAAGGAAGAGTTCACCAGACAATTGATCACCACCCCCGCTACAATCGTAGCCGTCACTGACTTCCTGCGCATTCCAAAATAGAGGGGAATCATGCTAAGTCCCGCAGTTGCTCCGGCACTGAACACTGCACCCGGAAGCCTTCCCATTATCTGCATCAGCGTGATGGGCTCTGTAACAATAGTAATCCAGCGATTTGCAAGAAACATCCCTATGCCAAAAATAATTTCAGATAGCAGTATAGTTATAAAGGTAAATCCGAAAACAATACAGAGCTTGCATCCCATTATTCTCTTTCTGGATATAGGGTAAGAGAAAAGGTTCTGAATCGTACCCTCCTTATATTCCCCAATCACAACATTTCCCAGCATTACGCCGCCGAAAATGCCATAAGAAATCCGGCAGAGAATTTCTCCGAAGGCCAGCATCTGGGAAGCATTGTCAAACATCCTCTCTCCCTCGTCAATAATGGAGCCTGTCAGGATAGTAAAAGCCAGTATAGACGCTGCAATAATCACAAACGCTCTCACAATACTGCTTACTTTTATTTTAGCAAATTCCAGTTTCATTAATTTAAGCATGTTCTCCCCCTCCTATCACAGTGTCCATAAAATAATCCTCCAGGGAATCATTTTTACATGACATGTTGAGAATTCCAATGTTTTCCTGCACCAAAGCCCTGGTGATCAGCGTCTGGTCCTCTATCCCATAAACTCTGAGGCCGGACGGAGAGATCACTCTGAAGTTCAGCGCAGGGAATCTGTGATCCAGTACAGTAGCTGCCTTCTGCACATCATCCAACTCCAGCTCTATATACTGTACGGCATCTTTTCTGATCTCCTTCATAGATACCTCCCTGAGCAGACGTCCTTTGTCAAGCACCCCTATCTCATCCGCAATCTGTTCAATCTCTGTAATAATATGACTGGAGATTAATATGGTTGCGCCGCAGTTGTCCCGCAGGCTCACCAGCAGTTCTCTCATCTGACGGATTCCCATAGGATCCAGACCATTAATCGGCTCATCAAGAATAAGCAGGCGGGGGCGTGTAACGATTGCCCTGGCAATCCCCAGCCGCTGCTTCATACCCAGAGAAAACTCCGATACCACTTTATTCCGGCAAGAGGACAGCCCCACCATCTCCAGCGTCTCCTCCATTTTTTTCTGATCATAATACCCCATATACGCACAGTGGAGCTTCATATTCTCCCAGGCAGACAGCCTGCTGTAGAAGACTGGTGTCTCTATGATACTGCCAATCTGTCTGAGATAAGCGACGGACTCATTTTGCACTGGTTCCTGAAAGACATGGATATTACCCATAGTAGGTTTTACCAGGTTCAAAATCATCTTCATAATAGTAGTTTTGCCGGCTCCATTAGGACCCAGAAAACCGTATATTTCTCCCTCCTGTACATGCATGGATACATTGCTCACTACTTCTGCATCCCTATACTGTTTTGTCACACCTTCTAATACAATTATATCTGACATAGCAGCTCCCTCTTTTTTCTTATTTACTTATCTGAGGACTATTATAACGTACAGGAAATTCTATATATAACAAATTCCTTACATTTTTCTGTTAGGAATCTTACAATTCCCATCCCCCCGCTCCAGGGGAAATTCCACTGTAAAGATAGTATTCACAAAGGGTCTGCTCTCCAGACGGATTCGGCCCCTCATGGCCTCTGTGAGACGTTTGGTAATGGTAAGTCCCAGACCGCTTCCGTGATATTTTTTATTTCTGGAGTCTTCCAGTGTAACCAGGCGCTCAAAAACCTGGTTCTGATTCTCTTCCACAATCCCCTTTCCTTTGTCGGAAACTTCAATCAAAACAAAGCCGTGACTCTCTCTCACGCAAAGACCGAGGTAGCCGCCGTCGGCCCCATACTTCATGGCATTTTGAAGCAGATTATTTAAGATTCGCTGCAGGGCCTGCTTATCCCCTTCTATATAAAGCGGAGCCTCCGGGATTTGGATGTCGGTCCGGAAACCGGGCCGGTTCAGCGAATCATAATAATTAATAATCTCATTTCTGCAGATTTCACAGATATCCAGCCGGATGTGTTCCAGGGCAATGTCCCCCGCCTCCAGCTTTGCCAGGTCAAAAAACTCATTGATCATGTACAGCACATCCTTCGTTTTTCGGTGGATTTTTTCTATTTTTTCATAGGTCCCCGACTCCATGTTCTCCCGACTGCTCAGTATCATCTCTGAATATCCGTAGATAACAGTGAGCGGGGTCTTGAGATCATGGGAGATATTCGCCAGCATCTTCCTGCTTTGCTCTTCATATTGTCTCTGCATCTGTTCCAGATCTGACAGATGCTCCAAAAACAGGTTGACTTGGATCAAAAGTTCCTGGATCGCTTTTTCATCAGAAAAAAGCAGGATTTGCTCCTGCTTTGCATTGCTCCCGTATTCTGCCAGCTCTCTGGTGAGGATCCTAAGCTGCTCTGTCTGGTTTCTGTATCTGCTCTGGGCCCTAAGCCACAGAACTCCCAAAAACAGAGCGGCCATAATCAGAAGTATAACTGCCATACGTATTCTCCTTACTCACTTTCCAGTTTGTACCCAATCCCCCATACCGTTTTAATGTACCGGGGCTGGGAAGGATTGTCTTCTATTTTTTCTCTAAGACGGCGAATGGTCACATTGATTACATTCTCATCGTTCAGGAATTCATCATCCCATATCTCCTGATAGAGCTGTACCTTGGTGTATACTTTACTTGGATGGAGGGCAAACAGCTTCAGAAGTTCATACTCTTTAGCCGTAAGCTTCAGCAGCCTTCCGCCTTTGGACGCCGTCAGATTTTCCGTATCAATCAACAGTTCCCCCAGGCGGATAATTCCTTTGTCACTGCTCTCCTTCTCCTGATATTCTTTATTTCGTCTCAGACAAGCTTTCACCCTGGCCTGGAGTTCCACCACGGAAAAAGGCTTGGTGATATAGTCATCAGCCCCATATTCCAGGCCCAGCACTTTTTCATATTCTTCATTTCTGGCGGAAAGGATCAGTACTGGCACTGTACTTACTGCCCGTATTTTTTTCAGTACCGTCAGTCCGTCTACCCTGGGAAGCATCAGATCCAGCACAAGCAAATCATACCCGGCGTTCTCAGAAAAAAGGTCCAGTGCTTCCTGCCCGTCTGCAGCTGAGGATGTGGTATAACCCGGCAGGGCCAGCGCTTCCTCCAGCATCTCCCTTATGTCTCCGTCGTCCTCTACAATTAAAATTGATCGATTCATAGATTCCCCTCCGTGTCTCCTGCATTCCTCCCTATCTTAACACAGATTTGGAAAATAATCACCACGGTTATCTATTCCAGATAAATCGTCACCGGTCCCTCTGCGCCGCCTATCACGGAGATGTCCTCTGCCTGGAGCAGATCCAGCAGTTCCTGCACCCTTCCGGCTGAGCTTCCGTACTCTTTAATGCTGCTCCCATCTTCCAAAAAAGGAAGACTGCTTTCATCCCAGTACCTTGTCATCAGAGTTTCCTCCCCGGCATCTTTTAATGGAAACTGCCACTGTACCTCATCCAGATTATCTGTCAGGGCCAGCAACAAGGCCGAGGCTCTCATCATAGTCCTCTCCAGTTTACGGTCATCAGACAGCGGGTCCTCATAGACCACCCGAAGGACATAGGGTCTTCCACTTGTCTCCAGTTCCGTAGTGTAGACTGCCTTGGGCATATATCCATTGCCGGAGAGAATGCCTAACAGCTTCCCATTGGCGGAAGCATCTCCCAGATAGGGATGTCTGGCCTCAAACAGTGCATTTGCCTGCCGTGAGATCGCAAGACCGGCCATTAATTCTTCCTGATCTTTCTCTGAAAAAATGATCCGGTACAGAATGGCTAGGTCATTCTCACCTACTGCCCAGGGATTCTCCATAAAGTCTTTGCAGGAGTACCCATGAAGAATGCCCTCCGACGCATTCACAGCTGTCAGCACCAGATCCTGCTCCGGTTCAAATGATACTTTACGAAAGGCTTTGTCTGCCTCTTTCGAAGCTTCCAGCACAGAGAGACTGATTCCCCTGCAGGTATTCCCGGGTAATTCACTGACCAACTCATAACCTGCATCTTCCGATGAAAACTGCAGATTCAGGTGTGCAGCGCTGTATCCTCCCTTTGGACTGCGCTCCACCCAAAAACCGGTTGTGCCGGTTCCCCCAAAAGGAATCCCCCCCTCCCCTACTCCTTTGCAGACCTTCACTTCTCTCTGTTGTAAACTGCCGTTATGATACACTTCTGTATAGAGGGCAAAGGATCTGATTTTTTTCTGCAGACGGTAAGAAAATGAGGAAGACTCCCCGGGCATACTTTCCGATACAGACGGCTGCAGATTCTGAAACTGTATATAATTCTTCTTCCCTGTTCCATTGGTCCCGCAGATTACCAGCAGAACAGCGCACAGGCATACAAGGCCTGCTGTGCTCCATACTCCCAGTCTCCGGAATCTGAGAATGTTTTTTATTCTGCCTTTCGTTTGGCTCTCCCCAAAGGATAGTGGCCGAGGCACAGAGAACCTTCGCCCTGCGGCAAAGCACAGCAAAGCCATACTGTAGTCTGCTTTGGCATTCTCTCCCAGATGCCTGATCACCCATTCGTCACAGCTCATCTCCATATCCCTCTCCATACAGTAATAGGCGGCCCAGACCAGTGGATGAAACCAGTAAACTGCCAGAAGAACAAATGCAAATAATTTAACCAGATAATCCCTTCGCCTGATATGATACTGTTCGTGGAGCAGAATAACCAACATCTGCTCCTCGGGAAGCCGAAAGGGAACATAGATTTTAGGAGACATCAGCCCCATGACAAAGGGCGAGGCAATCTCATCACACTCGAAAATATTCTCCCGCATAAGGACAGCTCTGGATATCTTCTTCTGTACTCTGAAATATGCGATCCCCCCATAGAGCAAAAGCAGCACTACCCCTGCTATCCATATTCCGGAACCAATCTGTCCCAGAGACAGGTTTCCCCGCACTCGTAACACATCCCCGGCGGTGCTGCCCGTTCCGGTAAGATTGTCCACCCCACGCACAACCTCCGCTGTACCTCTTGCCGCTGCATTCTGAGGAATCCTGGTGATAAGCCCGCTGTCATTCAAGCTCTCCCCCTGTTCAAAGACTGAGAGATTAAAAAGACTCAGCCAGGAAGACAAGGATACCGGGCAGATCAGCCGGAAGGCCGCCCCACTCCAAAGACAGTAGGAATAAATCTTGGGCGCCTTTCTTAGGAAACACCGGATCACAAGCACAGCCAGAATCACGCATCCCCCCATGGCACCCAGATCCAGGATCCTGAAAAATAATCTTTCTGCCATACGTTACACCTCCCTGTGGGAATCAATCAGCTTCTTTAGCTCTTCCGCCTCCTGTTCCGATATCTTTTTGTCTCCCAGAAATGCGGTGAGAAAGGATGGGAGCGAGCCGTTAAACGTACGCTCTACAAAATAATCGCTCTCCTTTGCCTGCACTTTTTCTCTGGGAATCAGGACAGAGACCACAGCATCCACATTCTGTATGTACCCCTTTTCACAGAGCTTCCTGATTGAAGTGTAAGTGGTTGACTTTTTCCATCCCAGAGTTTCGCGGCACAGCTGCACCAGTCTCCCGGATCCCACCGGCGCATGTTCCCACACAACCATCATAAAACGGTAATCGCTGTCACAGAGTTTGTAATATTCCATGCAATTTCCTCCTCTATCTTTTAAATCATATAAGGTCGGTTGTTATAGACCTAATTTAAGTCTATAACAACCGACCTTATAATACAAGCATTATTTTTATACTTCCTTTTTTAATGGCAGCGTCGCCTTTCGGAGCCACTCCCGCTCTTTTTCAAGCAGCAGCGGCCCGATGGTCTGGTACACCCTCTCATGATATTCATTCAGCCACTGAATCTCTTTTTCCCGCATCATCTCAGGGATCACGGCAGTCGTATCAATGGGCACCAAAGTCACAGGCTCAAATTCCATAAACTGGCCGTACTCGGTTTTCTCAGCTTTTCTGCACAAAAGCAGATTCTCGGTCCGGATCCCATACTTCCCTTCTGCATAGAATCCTGGTTCATCAGAGGTGAGCATCCCCTCCTCCAGCACAGCGTTTTCTCCAGGGACAGAAGAAATCTTCCACCGGATTGAATTCGGCCCCTCATGAACGTTTAGAAGATATCCAACTCCGTGACCGGTCCCATGATTATAATCAAGTCCACACTCCCAAAGAGGTCCTCTGGCCAGATAATCCAGATTCGCACCGCAGCATCCATAGCGGAATCTGGCTTTTGCCAGGCGGATATTCCCTTTCAGAACAAGGGTAAAATGTTTTTTTTGTTCCCTGGTCAAAGGTCCCACAGCCACTGTTCTGGTAATATCAGTGGTTCCCTGCCAGTATTGGCCGCCGGAATCCAGCAGAAAAAAGCCCTCCGGCCGTATCTCTGTGTCTGACTCCTCTGTGGGACTGTAGTGGCACATTGCTGCATTCGCTCCATAGGCGGCTATGGTGGAGAAGCTCAATCCCAGACAGTCTGGATCTTCCCTCCGCAGCTTCTCTATATAGGCAGCTGCGTCTAATTCCGTAATTCTTTCTTTTCCCACCCTCTCAGAGAGCCAGTACAGGAAACGGCATAGGGCTACTGCATCTTTGATATGAGCAGTCTTAAGATTTCTGATCTCAGTCTCATTCTTTACTGCCTTTTTCAACGCGGTTGGATTTCTGTCATCTATAATCCTGCAGAAACGCCCGGTTACCGCCTGATAAATGGCATAGTTCACAGTCTCCTCATCCAGAAGAATAGCCTCTTTGGCTGCAAGCCTGTCCGCATATTGATAGACAGAGAAATAGCTCTGACAGGTGATTCCGTCTTCCTCCAACTCCCGGCGGAGGCTTTCCTCCACTGCTTCCCTCTGGACAAACAGTACAAACTTATCCTTTGTAACTGCCGCATAGGATAAAAAGACTGGGTTGTACACAATATCGTTCCCCCTCAGATTCAGCAGCCAGGCAATATCATCCAGGCTGGCCAGGATATGGACAGCGGCGCCTCTCTGTTCCATCTCCATTCTGAGCTCTTCTATTTTTCCCTTCCTGGATTTGCCGGCATAGCATTCCTCCAGACGATATATAGGCTCACAGGACAGCCTCGGGCGATCCGCCCATACAGTGTCTCCCAGATCCTCCTCCCAGGCGATTATTCCATGCTTGCTTTTTATGCACTGTTCCAGTTTCTTGCCTAAAGCAGCACTTACTGTCCGTCCGTCAAAGCCAAGGCATCCGTCTTTAGGAATATTCTTTTCAATATATTCCTCTGTGGTAGGTACGCCCTCCTCCCCCATCTTCATGAGAAGGATCCCGCTCCCCTCCAGCTCCTTGGCTGCCTGAACAAAGTATCTTCCGTCTGTCCAGAGAGCTGCCTCTTTTCTGGTTACCACCAGGGTTCCCGCTGACCCGGTAAAGCCTGACAGAAATGCGCGGAGTTTAAAGTATTCCCCCACATACTCAGACTGATGGTAATCTGCGGTGGGCACAAGGTAACAGTCTATGCCCCGTTTCAACATAAGACTCCTAAGTGCCTGAATCCTTTCTTTTATCATAGCTTCTGCTCTCTCCTTCCTGTCATCTCCCCCTAAGAAATCCCTTTCATTGTCAGCGCAATTCTTTTTTTCTGCAGATCCACACTTAAGACCTTTACTTCCACTACATCCCCCACACTGACTACCTCCAGGGGATGCTTGACAAATTTTCTGTCTGTCAGCTGAGAAATGTGGACCAGTCCGTCCTGATGCACACCAATATCCACAAATGCGCCGAAGTCAATTACATTGCGCACTGTTCCCTTTAATATCATGCCCTCTTTTAAGTCTTTCAAATCCATAACGTCTGTTCTTAAGATAGGTTTCGGCATCTCGTCTCTGGGATCCCGGCCTGGTTTTTCCAGTTCCTTCACAATGTCCCGGAGCGTAATCTCGCCCACACCCAGTTCCTGGGACAGCTTTTTATAGTCCCGGATGCCTTTGGACAGGCCGGCCAGTTTTCTGCCCGCCACATCCTTGGTGGTATATCCCTGCCGTTCCAGCAGCTTTTTCGCGGCCTCATAGCTCTCCGGATGCACGCTGGTGGCATCCAGAGGTTCTTTTCCCTCTAGAATTCTCATAAATCCTGCGCACTGTTCAAATGCTTTGGGTCCCAGTTTGCCTACCTTCAGAAGTTCTCTGCGGCTCTGGAAGCGTCCGTTTTCCTCCCGGTAGCTTACAATATTCTTCGCAATGGTTTTCGTAATGCCGGAGATGTATTCCAGCAGGGACGCGGAGGCTGTATTTAGATCCACACCCACCTTATTTACACAGTCTTCCACCACACCCGTTAAGGCTTCCCCTAACTTCTTCTGGTTCATATCATGCTGATACTGGCCTACACCGATGGATTTGGGATCGATCTTAACCAGCTCGGCCAGGGGATCCTGCAACCGTCTGGCAATAGATGCGGCACTTCTTTGTCCCACATCAAAATTGGGAAATTCCTCAGTGGCCAATTTGCTGGCCGAATACACAGAGGCACCGGCCTCATTGGTGATAATATACTGTACCTTTTCCGGTATTTCCTTTAAGAGCTCAACAATAATCTGCTCGGACTCCCTGGAAGCTGTGCCGTTGCCCACAGAAATCAGAGTAATATGGTAGCTTTTAATCATTTTTTTCAAGGTTTCTTTAGCTGCTGCGATCTTCGCCTCCGAGGTAGGCGCCGTGGGGTAGATAACCGCAGTATCCAGTACTTTCCCGGTGGCATCTACAACCGCAAGCTTACATCCGGTACGAAAGGCGGGATCCCACCCCAGTACTACCTGCCCGGCAATAGGAGGCTGCATGAGAAGCTGTTCCAGGTTCTTCCCAAACACCTTAATGGCCCCGTCCTCTGCCTTTTCCGTCATATCGTTGCGTATCTCCCGCTCAATGGCCGGGGCAATCAGCCGTTTATAGCTGTCTTCCACGGCCTCCTCAAGAACCGGAGCCGTATGCGGATTATCTCTGGTTATCACCTGTTTTTTCAGATAGCGAAGAATATCCTCCTCAGGGGCTGCAATCTTCACTGTGAGAATTTTTTCCTTTTCCCCCCGGTTCAGCGCCAGAGTTCTGTGGCCAGCTACCTTCGCTACGGGTTCTTCAAAATTATAATACATTTCATATACAGACTGCTCTTTTTCATCCTTGGCAGCAGAGAGAATCCTTCCGTTTTTGAAGGTCATATCCCGGATACGCATTCGGTAATCGGCTTCATCGGAGATATACTCTGCAATAATGTCCCTGGCCCCTGCAATAGCCTCTTCCACGGTCCGGACTTCTTTTTCTTCAGACACAAAGGCTTCGGCCTCTTTCTCTACAGGCTGGCCTGTCATCTGCAGACGAATAATATTCGCCAGCGGCTCCAGCCCTTTTTCTTTGGCAATGGTAGCTCTTGTTCTTCTCTTAGGCCGGTAGGGACGATATAGATCTTCTACCACAACCAGGGTCTGGGCCGCCAGAATCTGTGCCTTCAGCTCATCGGTCAGCTTCCCCTGCTCTTCAATGCTGGACAGTACCTGCTGCTTTTTTTCCTCCAGATTTCTGAGGTAGTTTAAGCGTTCAAACAGGTCCCTCAGTACTTCGTCGTTCAGGGAACCGGTAGCCTCCTTCCGGTATCTGGAAATAAATGGGATGGTATTCCCTTCATCTATTAATTTCACAGCAGCCTCGACCTGCCATCTTTTTACCTGCAATTCTTCCGTTAATGCCTGAATAATATCCATACAATTCTGATCCTTTCCTTTTACTCTAACTTTCACAATAGCAATGAGAGGCTCATTTGTCAAGTTCCATCCAAATCCCTCTGTTTTGCCTGTATATTATTTTTCTCCGTATACGCTCCTGCCTTTTTATGATATAATAAAACCCGTGCATTTATACAAACAGAACTGGCGGATCTACCGCCGGCTTCTGGACTGGTTCGCGAACTTCCCAGTATAAAAAACCAAGTATCTCAATTGCTGCCATCGGCAGACTAAAAATGTAAAGGAGATTGGAGAATGAATGCTAAAAGAGTCATAATTGATTGTGATCCCGGTATCGATGATGCCCTGGCCCTGATGCTGGCACTGGCTTCACCGGAGCTGGATATTCTGGGGATTACCGTAGTCTGCGGAAATGTCCCCGCGGCAAAAGGTGCCGAAAATGCCCTGAAAGTCCTGGACTGGATGGGACGTACGGATATACCGGTGTATCTGGGGGAAGAGAAGCCCCTGGCCCGGGATTACACAGATGCCATGGATACCCATGGACTGGATGGTCTGGGGGAATCCGGTTTCCCCTCTGTAACGGCTGCCCGCCCGAAGTCCGGAGCCGTTTCTTTTCTGACAGAAACCCTGAAAACAACAGAACAAGTATCTATCATTGCACTGGGACCTCTGACCAATATCGCCAGAGTTATTTCCTGTGCCCCGGACTGCCTGCAGGGGCTGGATGAATTCGTATCGATGGGAGGCTGCTATAAAAGCCATGGAAACTGTTCCCCTGTGGCTGAATACAATTACTGGTGCGACCCCCATGCCGCAAAGGTTGTATACGAAGCCTTTGCCGGGCTGCCTCAGCTGAAAGGCAAGCGGATTCATATGGTGGGTCTGGATGTCACCCGGAAAATCGTCCTCACCCCCAGCCTTCTCTGGTATATGCAGTCCATAAATCCCTCCATGGGCAGCCGGATTGCAGCGATCACCCGATTCTATATGGATTTTCACTGGAAACAGGAAGGAATCATTGGGTGCGTCATCAACGATCCTCTGGCTGTTGCCTACTTTATTGACCGCCGCCTCTGCAGCGGTTTGTCATGCTATACGACCATTGAGACAGAGGGAATCTGTATGGGGCAGAGCGTGTCTGATACTATGGATTTTTGGAAAAAGCCCCACAACAGCTTTATCCTGACACAGACAGACGCCTTCGGTTTTATAAAGTTTTTCTTACAGCGGGTGATACATGCACAAGAAAGCCAGATGGAATCGGTCCTCCCACAGATAATGGCGCCGGACCCTGCCTGTGATTTCCAGGAAAGGGGCGGGTTTTTATGAAAAAAATGACCGTACTGCAGCTGTGTCTGCTGGCTTTGGCTGCTGCCCTCAATACCGCAGGAGCCTCTGTTGCCCTGGTTCTGCGTCTGCCTATTTATCTGGATACTCTGGGAACTATGCTGGCTGCTGCCCTCTTCGGGCCAATCTGGGGCATGGTGCCCGGGCTAATCAGCGGTCTTTTCTGCGGAGTGACCAGCGATATTTATGCACTATACTATATTCCGGTACAGCTAATCACCGGCTTTGCCGCAGGACTTGTGTTCACGCGTTTTACGCCAAAGGGCTGGAAGATACTGCCCGCCTCTTTGTTTGTCTCACTTCCCGGAACAGCAGTGAGTGCCACTGTGACAGCTCTGCTGTTCGGAGGGATTACCTCCTCGGGATCCACTCTGCTGGTGCAGCTTCTTCATGGGATGGGCGCAAATCTCACCCTATCAGTCTTCCTGGTACAGGCAGCAACTGATTATGCGGACCGGGCTATTGTCATGGCGGCAGCTCTGGCTGTCCTCCCGCTTCTTCCCGGCTCTGTGAAATATCTATTGCAGAAAGGGGATGGGCACCGTGGAACGCTATAACCGTATCACCAACAAAAATAAGAGAGAAATCGTCCTGTTGAAATCCCGGCCCTGCGCCTGGGGAAAATGCCGTTTCTGTGACTTTATTGAAGACAATACCCTGGATAAAAATGAAATGCTGACCTTGAACGCCAGCGTTCTCTCACGGGTAACCGGTGAGTTCGGGGTACTGGAGGTTATCAACTCCGGCAGCTGTTTTGAGCTGCCCGTGGAAACCCTCGCCCTAATCCGAACAGTTGTCCGGGAGAAAGGGATTCACCGGCTGTTTTTTGAGGCCCACTGGATGTACCGGAACCGCCTGCAGGAACTAAGAGACTATATGGGTATTCCTATTGTCTATAAGATTGGGGTAGAGACATTCGACTACGATTTCAGGGAGCACTATCTGAACAAGCATGCCGATTTCCGTTCTCCGGAAGAGGTCAGCCGGTATTTTGATTCACCCTGTCTTATGGTGGGGATAAAGGGACAGACCAGGGAGATGATCATAAATGATATAACCATACTGAAAGAACACTTTCATCTGGGTACGATTAATATTTTTACCAATAACAGTACAGAGGTAAAGCGGGATCCGGAACTGGTGGAATGGTTTATGGACAAATACCGACACCTTCTTTGTGATCCCCAGATAGAGGTTCTCTATGAAAAAACTGATTTCGGTGTGGGGGATTAGAGTTACGCTTGATACAATGAAAGTAACATGATACAATAAATGGGATTAGAAACGAAAGAGAGGTCCTTTTCATGGATTACAATCATATGCCCGGCGGCTTTCAAAACGGCCCTTCTTATTCCAACTCCAGCCAGCAGATGTCCGGGCTTCAAAATCATTCAGAAGGCCTGGCCACGGCCGCTTTGGTTCTGGGCATATGTTCTATCGTATTTGCCTGCTGCGGCGGTTCCCTGTTCTTCGGAGCCCTGGGAATTATTCTGGCCCTGCTCTCAAGGGGCGGATCCCGCATGGCCAGCAATGCAAAAGTAGGACTTGGTCTGTCCATCGGCGGCTTCAGTCTCTGCCTGATCCTTGTTTTTGTCTCTGTCACCAGCTTCTTAACCACCACCGACGGTCAGAAGTTCTTTACGGTTATGGAGCAGCTAATGAACGGAGACCTAACCTTTGACTCTCAGCAGGAGATGGAGCAATATCTGTACGATTACTTCTACAACAATGGCAAAGGGACGGTTCCGGAAGCAGGCGGCGGATCCTCCACTCCCCCAGATACCTACGGCGTACCTGACGGGGATGGAGCCTATGACGACTACTATGATTATTATGATGACTTCTTTGACGGCGGAGAGTATTATGATAACGGCGAAGAGTATTATCACCAGTACAAGGAACATGAGATATAGAGTGATTTCAAAAAGGGAAAGGACGGTGTCCTTTCCCTTTTGTATTACAGCTGTATACCCCACACAGCCAGCAGAATATTTTTAAAAATCCAGTTTACAGCAAGGATTCCCAGTGCAGTATACAGATATCCCTCTCTGAACCTCATCCCAATCTTCCACCTGTTCCCCGACAGTATCTCTATGGTATTGGATACCATAAACCAAACATACAAAACTGCCGCATAAGGCACCAGAGGATGGTACCATAACGCCTGTACCAGCCTTCCGTGAAACAGAGCAATTGCAGCCCTTGTTCCCCCGCACCCAGGACAGTAATATCCCGTATATCTGTGAAAAATGCAGGGAAGACTATAATCCGAATAACTGATATGCAGCCATCTTGCGGCAAGAACGATTCCGGTGCACGCCGCCAGCAACGCCCACCCTGTCCAGTAAAGGCTTCTGTTTTCTCTTTTACTTATGATTCTTTTCATGGCAGGTGCTGTCCATTTCTTGTAAAGTATCTCGGGCTCTCAGATTATTATAACCATTTTTACCTGTACGTCAAGAGGAATTCCCCGCCTCACACAAAAAGTATAGACATGTCCATACTAATATAATATAGTAAATATCACCCGGTTCGGGACTTTTATACATGATATTGCATAAGTTTCTATGGCAAATTCCGGCCTTTTTCAGTATAATAAATGCAGACCATTTATTACTTAAGATACAGGTCTAAGAATCTGGACAATATAAGGAGGATAAGATTAGATAAAGGGGAAATAAAAATGGAATACCAATTGATTTACAGCAACAGGACAACTCTGGCCATACAGACCACAGAAGAAGGCACTGTCCTTGTAAAAGCGCCTAAAAAATACTCAAGACGAAGAATCCGGCAGTTTGTCCGTTTTAAAGAAGGCTGGATTACCAGGAAAACGGAGCAGAAAAAGGCAGAGGCCTGGTATATCAATGCCCAGCCCTTTACCAGAAAAGAGCGTTCTTATTACTACGAAGCCGCGGCAGAGCTCTTTGAGGAGAAATCCAGCTATTATGCGGAAATCATGGGAGTTACATATAACAGAATCACGATCATGGAGAAGCGTTCCAAATGGGGAAGCTGCAGCAAAAAAGGGGAATTGCAGTTTAACTGGCGGCTTCTTCTGGCGCCGGAGCCTGTGCAGGATTATGTGGTGATTCTGGAACTGGCACAGCTCCTGAAGGGAATGTATTCCACAAGGGAAGTATTGGAAAGTATGATGCCTGAATATGAGTATCAGGAGTATTGGCTGAAGGCCAATGGTATCATACTGTGGAGCAGGGCGTAGGGAATGTTCTTTTGTAGATTAGCAGCCAGCACTAGATTAAGTGCATGGCTGCTATTTGATTGGTGGGATTGGTTGGATTTACATGGACCATGCAGTGTTTTACCTGGGGAAATTCCTGCTCTATGGTGTCGTGGACTGATTCCGCAATTTTGTGGGAGTCGTTCAGGGTCATATCTCCGTTGGCAGAGATCTCGATATCCACGTATACTTTGGCGCCAAACATTCTGGTGCGGAGGAGATCGATGCCCTCTACCCCCGGAGTAGAGATGATGGCGGACTCCATGTTTCGGATGGTATCCTCGTCGCAGGATTTGTCTACCATTTTATCCATGGCATCTCTGAAGATGTCGACTGCGGCCTTTCCTATACAGATACAAATTCCCACGCTGACAATGGGATCCAGAATGGGTGCCCCCAGCCTGGCACCAAGTATGCCGATGAATGCGCCTACCGAGGAGAGCGCATCGGATCTGTGATGCCAGGCCTCTGCCATAAGTGCCCCTGAATTAATCTTTTTGGCGGCAGCTCTGGTGTACCAGTACATCCATTCTTTCACGATAATGGAAAGCACTGCTGCGATCAGTGCCAAAACGCCGGGCACCACCAGAGTTCCTTTGTCACGGTGTATAATTTTCTGTATCCCCCCGATTCCGATGCCCAGCCCTATAAGCATAAGAATCACAGCAAGCAGAATAGATGCCACACACTCCAGACGTTCATGTCCGTAAGGGTGTTCTTTGTCTGATTTCTTATCTGCTACAGTAACGCCTATCATCACGATAAAGGTTCCGAATACATCGGATGCGGAGTGCACGGCGTCTGAGATCATGGCCCCTGAGTGGGCGGCAATTCCAGCCAATAATTTAAAAAGGGACAGGATCACATTAACCCCGATACTGACCCTGGATACTTTCATTGCTACCCCTTTTTCTTTTGAACCTTCGTTAGTGTTTCCCTTATTCCTTCGTTCCATAATAGTTACCTCCATTCTCTTTGTGAATAAGATAGCTCTATGGCACCGGCGGCTGAGCCGCCACGCAAAAACCTGTTGCTTTGTTCACCGCGAGGGTACAAGAAAGATTGCGCCAAAGCGCAATCTCCGCCATCGGCGGGCTGTCGCATGCAGCATCTTCCTTTCCGCCGCAGTGTGTTCCCCCGGAGTTTTTTTTTATTACATACGGAACGAAGTTTCCTATGTAATAAAAAAACACCTGCGGAACAATATTAGTAAACTACTGTCCCACAGATGCTGCTTACATCTGCTGTCGCATACACGCGACCCGGCCCCACAAATGGAATATCCATTTATCGCCTGCTCAGTTTGTACTGTAGATTTATGCAGTGCAAAGAGTATTTTATATATCTTATGAAAAATATCCGGCTTTGTCAATACTTACGCCTTTATTATTTAGCACATGCCACAAAAAGAGTTTCCATAATGCCTCCAAAGCCGATAAAGTATTTGTCCGTACGTTCTACCTGGATCTCAAGTCTTTCCTTATCATACCCCCGCTCCAAGGCCTCCTCCTCCGCCCGTCTTACCGCAAGTTTTTCTGCCAGCGCACAGGCCTTATCGTCCTCTTTGGGTTCGAAGATAACTGCCTCTCCTTTGGAGCTGACCCGAAGGTGGGTCACAGCGCCCCCGTTGTCATACACGTAAGTCACCATAGCCTGAGCCGTTACTTCCATATTACAGATTGCTGCCCCTATAGCATTGGCAACTCTGAAATTCTCAGGAATCACCGCCCGGGTCTGGAGTGCTTTTGCCACATCCTCTGTGAATACCTTGACAGGACCGCCAATTCCTATGAGCGGATACTCCAGCCGGAAGAGAGCTCTGAATTCCATGCCGCCGGGACATTCCTGTCCTTTTTTCTCCCCTTTTGCCTCCTCCCACTGACAGGCTATCATCTGTTCCAGCACCCCGCCCAGACCATCTCTTGCCGCCTCACTGTATTTTCTCACCATGGCCGCCCTGACTATATTCCGGTACATTTTAAACTTTACCCTGTCGTAAATCTTTTCACAGAGATCATCCAGCGTCCAGCCGTGAATATGAGCCAGATAAACTGCCAGGTTCTGAGCAGCCTGAGTATCGTGGTCTGTAAACTCCCCTCTCACATGCATAATATCCGTAGGGGTAAGCCCTGACTTCATAATGATTCCTCTGCTTTCAAGACTGCCAAGACGCAGATCACTGACACTCATCTTTAGCGTCCTGGCAAGCTGTCTCATAGACATAGGCTTTGTCTCCAGTGCGCAGATTATATCTCTTTCATGAGTCGGAAAGCTGCTGATGCTTTGCACTGGTTTTGTAAGCTTATAATACTCATGAGCATGATTGGATATCTGCCACTCACTGTTTCTCAGGGCACTCAATTCCTCACAAATCTGGGGATATTCCGATGCCAGAATACAGATAGGGATTACTCTGCCATCCATGATCACTGGCTCGTTATCCTGAAACTTGACTTCGCTGTCCCCTCCCAGTCCGAAGGTGTCTATGTACACGCCCTTCACAAACGTCTTCCAGTCCCCGATGGTAATTCCCCCGCGCACAATGGACGGGGCACCGCCTCTTAGGATTGCGATATCTGAAGTTGTCCCTCCCATGTCAATCACATAGGCATCCTTCTCTCTTGTCAGCCCCCCAGCCCCCGTTACACTTGCCACAGGGCCGCACAGAAGCGTTTCAATAGGATGAAGTCTGGTGTACTCCACCGACATCAGCGTCCCGTCGCTGCGCACAATGGAAACGGGACAGTCAATCCCCAGTCTTCCCATAACACCCTTTACTGCCCTCAGAAACTCGTCAATCAAAGGAATTAATTTACCGTTCAGATATGCGCCCAGCCCCCGCTTTATAAATCCCAGCTCTTCGAAAAGCTCATATCCGCAGACAACGGTTTTCCCCAGAACTGACTGGATGATATCCCTGGCCTTCCGTTCCAGAACCGAACCGGTCTGTGCGGTATAAACTTCGCTGACTGCTATTACATCACAGCCGCCGCACTCCTCCCGTACCATCCCGGCAAATTCCTCCCAGTCCGGCATGCAGGGGATCTCCCCGGAAAACTTTGTCTTCGTATCAATGCAGAGCAGATCTCCCGGAGGTATTGCCCCCAGTTGAGCCGTAATTCTTAAGGCAGACTCCTTATCTGTTCCAAAGAGAATCAGTTTTGCCTTTCCATATTTCTTCTCCACACATGCATTTGTGGCCAGCGTTGTGGATAAAGCCACCATTTTACAGTCTCTGAGGTATTCCTCCGGTACCTGCCCCAGCGCGTTTTCAATTCCCGTTTCCAGGTTATCCTTTGTGGTCAGTGCCTTCGCCGACGCCAGAACCTCTCTGGTCTCTTCGTTCAGGACAGCTGCATCCGTATAAGTTCCCCCGGTGTCAATCCCAATCACTACATTCATGCTAAGACCCCTTTTCTTTATGATCTAACTTAACTCAAAGTATAACCTATTTGAACACCTGGTACAATCTCATGAAATATAATATCGCATCTTTTTTTGTGGTTTTATACTAGTCTAATAGAGTCACTGGAGGTATAATAAAAACAGAATTGTTTGGAAAGGAAGTCACTATGAAGAAAAAGCCGCATAACCGGGGATTTACTCTGGTTGAAGTAATCGTCGTTCTGGTCATAGTAGGTATCCTGCTGGCCTTTCTCATCCCTGCACTTACCGGCTATATCAAAAAAGCTGCAATAACTGCCTGTAATGCCAATAAAGCCCAGCTTCTGAGAGATCTGACCGCAGAAGAAATTTATACCAAACAGGCAGACGGCTACTATGACACCAGAGAACTTCAGGAATTAGCAGACAAGTCTGAGTACAAGTGCAAGCAAGGCGGCGCCTATGAGGTAAGCAGAGGTTCTGACGGAACCATTGTTATATTCTGCCGGGAGCACGATAAAAACTATAATTTTAATATGAATGAGGCGCTTTCTCATGTAATATCCAATAACTCCGAAATCGCCAGTCTGATAAAAAACTATGCAGATCAGAAAAAACATATAGATTCCACGTCCGGGACTGGGAAAAGCTACGAACAGATCCTAAGCGCTTTGGGACAGGCGGGATTCAGCGCCTCTCAGGCAGGAGTCCAGACCTGGTCTCTCCAGGGTATGGGCAATGGAAATTATTATTTTTACTGGACAACAGAGGATATTACTTCCAAGAATCCGGGAGACAAAGTCAAAGTGCTGCGGTATAATTCTTCCCGGGGAACTTATACGGCCGGATATGTCACCATAGAAGAGAACACTTTAAGCGCTTCTGACCCCTCCGACGGGCAGAGCCATACTTATAATGTGCTCGGCAGAGGGGATACCAAGTGGGAAGAATATAAAGATACCCCGCAGTCAGACAAGGATAAAAAGGACTACAATACGATCTTTGATGTGTTCAAGAAGATGTAAAAGAAATATACATAAGCCCCCCTTCTCACGGGGACGCCCTGGAGCGTCTTCCCGCAGAAGGGGGCCTTCTTCTATGCCTCTGTACTGTCTGGCAAATTGGCAATCTCCCTCATCCGTTCAATAATAGGAAGATGCTGGGTACACTGCTTTTCACATTTCCCGCAGGCCACACACTCTGCCGCCAGTTTTTTGTCTACATCCCAATGGAACCGGAATCTTCGGTTAATCTCCTCGACCTTCCCGGTGAGGATCTTCTGATTATAGGCATCCATGTATTTTGGAATCTCAATGTCTTTCGGACATCCTTTGCAGTAGCCACATCCGGTGCAAAGGTCATTCAGGGCAATTCCTTTTTCCTCAAACCTGCGGGCTACCTCTTTCGCCGGCCTTTCCTCCAGGTTCTCCACCGCTTTTACCGCATCGTCTATATGAGCTTTTGTGGTACATCCTGCCAGTGCAACTGTGATTTCCCTGTGAGATGCCACAAAACGCAAAGCTGCCTGGGGTACCGTCAGATCCGTTCCCTCCGTCAGATAGGAAAATGCCTTGGGGTTCTGAGGGATGAGTCCTCCGCCCAGAGGGTTCATTACCACCACTCCCATGCCGTTTTCATATGCCTTTTCAATCCCACTCTGGCGGAACCGGTAATTCAGCGCGTTGTAGCCGATGAGCATTCCTCTGAATTTCCCGCTCTCTACTACAGTCTCAATATCATTTCCCTGCATATGGGAGGAAAATACAATATTGCGGATCAGTCCCTCTGCCTTTGCCTCCTCAAAAAAGCGGTAAAGAGCCTCCATGTGCTTCTCCCAGGATTCCAGATTCAGCATGCACCACATATGGTAGAAATCAATATAGTCTGTCTTCAGACGCTGAAGGGACATTTCAAGCCTTCTGCGGAACAGCATCCTGTCCGGCTTCTCTGTGCCCAGGGTGCTGAAGTTTGTCTTTGAAGTCACATACACCTGGCTTCTTTTTATCTGAGACAAGGCCATTCCCGTTACAATCTCACTTTTGTCCTCGCAGTAATTGGGCGCGGTATCCCAGTAGTTAATCCCCTTTTCAAAAGCATAAAGAGGAATCTCCGCACATTTTTCCAGCCGGCCGGCCCTGATGTCCTCTGCGTCGTACCGCATGGTACCCAGACCTACAGCTGAGACTTTTATACCTGTATTGCCGTATGATTTATAATACAAAACGTTGTCCTCCCATTGTGTTTTTCTTAATTTTATCATGGCTGGAGAGGATTTACAAAGATTATATGGCTCCGTATTCCCTTTTCAGTATTTCAAAATAGTCCGTTTTCTCTTCCTCTGTTAATTCCCGTATGACCCTGCAGGGAACCCCTGCGGCCACAACATTCGCCGGCACATCTCTGGTAATTACGCTCCCAGCCCCTATAATGGCGTTATCCCCTATGGTTACTCCCTGATCAATATGTACACCTCCTCCTATCCAAACGTTGCTGCCTATTGTAACAGGCTTCGCGAAACAGGCTCCCGCGGCCCGTTCTTCCGGGTCAAAGGCGTGCCGTGTAGTATAAATCCCAACCCTGGGACCAAACAGTACATTATCTCCAATTTCGATTCCACCGCCGTCCAGCATAACACAGTCAAAGTTTGCATAAAAATTATTTCCAATCTTGATATGGAATCCGAATTCACAGCGGAATGAAGGTTCAAAAAATACATTTTCCCCCATCTCCCCCAGCAGTCTTTTTAAAACAGCCTCCCTTGCCTCTTGGGGCTGGCCATAGGTACGGTTGTATTCATCGGTCAGGAATACCGTTTCTTTTCTTGCCTCGA
>OLQH01001228.1_pt1 | contig 21524 bp, 18 predicted proteins | sample 1672671 | NCBI WGS metagenome assembly OLQH01 (sample SAMEA3136712, study PRJEB25190) | human gut metagenome
GATATAAAACAGAGCTCCCCCCAACGCGGCGGCCTCAAATTCACAGGCACACGCTCGAAGATAACTTCCATCTGTAGGAAAAGTACTTCGTTCTGAAACAAGCGCCTGCAGGCGCGGGAGATAAGGTTTCAGATAAGGTCCCATATATCCTCCCAGCACCAGGGGAATGTCCAAACACATATTAATATCATTTACCAGGATCGCCAAATTGTCCAGATATTGATCCACCAGCTTTCTATATGCTTCATTCCCCTGATTAACCTCTTTGAAAAAGTCTGCCAGATTATTATCTGTAAACCTGGACAGAATCAGTGCCGAACAATACGCTTCCGCACACCCGCGTTTTCCACAGGAACAGATCTCGCCATCCGGAACGATTGTAATATGACCAAATTCAGCACTTCTGTTCCCCATCCCGGCAAAAGGCTTTCCATCCACTAAGATAGATCCTCCCACCGTATTGCTAAGTAATAAATAAGCTATATTCTGGTCTGTATAATCTTTTTTCCAGAATTCTGCCACTCCGGCACAACTGGCATCATTAAACAAATGACAGGGAAAGGAGAAATACTGCTGCAGTTTTTCACAGAAATCCCTTGATATCGGCATCGTTTCCGCACTTATAATTTCTTTCCTGTCAAAGGATATAATTCCTGGAATCGCTATACCCATTCCCAGAATTTTTTCCTCTGATATTTCGTTTTTCCGGATAAATCCCCGAATTTTCTCTGCCAGTCTGTTACAACAGTCATCGGAAACATTTAAATCAAACTTTTCTCTCACATGATCGATAATCGAACCATTTAAATCTGCGGATACCATAGAAATATGATGGGGTGTAATATCCAGTCCGATAGCTACACGGTAATCCGGAACAATAGATAAAGCTCTCGCTTTTCTTCCAACATTGGAAGAAAAAGTTCCATTTTCGGCTACCAGTCCTTCTTCCTTTAACGAATTCAAGTTCTGTGTTGTTGTTGGAAGACTCAAATTTAATTCTGCAGCTATTTCCTGTTTTGAAATTCGCTGACGGGCAGCAATCAGACGAAATACTCGATTCCGGTTAATCTGTTTCACTGACTGCAAAGTTCTTTCTGCCATAAAACAAGCCCTTTCTCACGTTATTTGTAATTTCCATCATATAACAGTTTTCTTTATTTGGCAATCCATTTGGCAAATTTATTTATATTTATCCTTATTTCCCTTGACTTTTTGTTTGATGTGCATTAATATGTCAATAAATTATATAAAATATTTTTACAAAATACTTTTTCTTAAAAGGAAGGAGACCGAACATGAAAGCTGCATATTTACAGGAAAAGCAAAAAATCGTTGTACGTGATGATCGTCCCTTGCCCTCCCCATCTGCAGACCAGGCTCTGATTAAAATCGAATACTGCGGAGTCTGCGGCTCTGATGTACATTTCTACAGAGAAGGAAAAGTTGGAGACGTTCCCGCGCCTAAAGACTTTATCCTAGGCCATGAAGTGGCTGGCACTGTAGTAACAGTAGGAGAAAATGTCAAACACTTAATCCCTGGAGACCGTGTCGCTCTTGAACCTGGATACCCTTGTGGAAAATGCCAGTTCTGTAAAACAGGGAAATATAACCTCTGCCCGGATGTACAGTTCTTCGCAGATCCACCTGTAGCAGGCGCTCTCCAGGAATATGTCGTTCACCCTGCCAGTATGTGCTTTAAACTTCCTGATAATGTATCCACAGAAGAAGGGGCTCTTGTGGAACCTCTTTCTGTCGGTATGCACGCAGCTTCACAGGCAAGTGTTACCCTGGGAGACCGTGTTCTTATATTAGGCGGAGGCTGCATCGGCCTTGTCACCATGCTTGCAGCCAAAGCACGGGGCGCTTCTTTTCTGGTTGTGGTCGACTTATTCAAAAAGCGTCTGAATATGGCTCAAAAACTAGGGGCTACTCACGTAATTGATGCCAGCTGCGAAGATGTGGGAAAGCGTGTAAAAGAAATCTTCGGCAGCCTGGGAGCTGATATTGTCTTTGAAACTGCAGGAAGTACTTCCACAATCGCCCAAACTCCCCATTACGTAAAGCCTGGAGGCACAATTTGCCTAGTAGGTATGGCTTCGGAAAGTATGGTGTCCTATAACTTCAATCAGATTATGATGAAAGAAGTTACCATAAAATCTGTATTCCGCTACCGCAATCTCTATCCCTCCGCAATTGACGCCATTGCCAGCGGTGCGATCAATGTAAAACAACTAGTCACCCATCATTTCACTTTCGACCAAACAGATCTTGCATTTCATACCGCGGTAACAAATGCAAAAAACGAAATTAAAGAAATTATTCAGTTCTGACCTTCAGCGGCAGCATCTCCAGTTCTTCCAGCGCGATACAGCTGGGGATGCTGCCCTTCTCCACCGCCCTCCTGCATTCTCTCAGGTTCATCCACCGAACCTCCTCCACTTCCTCTGTCTGAAGCTTCAGCTCTGACAGATCAGGATCCTTCCACAGACAATAAACCCGGCTTACCTGGTTATCCACAAAAAGCTCCCCGTAAAACACTTCTTCCCAGTAAATGGTTCTTGTTCCCCGGAAACAGAATTCTTCTTCCGAAGCCCGGATCCCCAGTTCCTCCAGAAGTTCTCTTCGTGCTGAGGGAATCCATTCTTCCCCGGCCGGAATATGTCCGGCGCTGGAAATATCATAACATCCGGGATGAGAATCTTTTCCCTGACTCCGTTTCTGCAGAAGAACCTGCACCTCGCCTTCCTGCTCTCTTAAGATCCACACATGGGAAGTTCTGTGCCGTATCCCGCGGCGATGCGCCTCTTTTCTCTCCACCCGCTCTCCGGTGGGATTTCCCTTTTCATCCACCACATCTAACCATTCCATCTTTTTCTCCTCTCCGGTACTGGGTAGGGGTAATTCCCAGACGCATCTTGAAACACTTATTAAAATAACTTGCTGAACCAAATCCCGAGGCAAATGCAATCTCTGTCACCGAATCTTCCGTCTGCTCCAGCGCATCCAGCGCCATGCGCATGCGATACTGCTGCAGATATTCTCCCGGTGTACACTGCAGATATCTCTCAAAGCAGCGCAGACACTGACTTCTGCTCAGAAAAGCGGCCTGTGCGATATCTGCAAGACGGATGTTTCCGCTGTAATTCTTATGGATAAAATCTGTCATCTTCCGAATCCTCTCATGTCCCTTTTCCAGCGCTCTCCCCGCCTTCTTCTGCGGGAAGTTCCCCTCACACAGAAAAACCAGCCAGAGCCAGGCCAGTTCCAGACACATCCGATACTCCCAGTGTGCCTCCCCTCTCTTTTCTTCCAGTCTGCAAAGTTCTCTCAGATGACAGAGTGTCTGAGGAAAGCACTCATCCAGAGGAACTCCCGCCACTACAGGATCTTCTGTAATTCCCCTGACTTCCTGTGCTTCCATACGGCTCCCCTCGTAAAAACTCACCATTTTCTCAGGAAAGAGAAAACTCCTGTAACTGCTTTCTCCATGCCCGTCAATCTGATGCAGGCAGGACCGGTTCAGAAACATCCCCTGCCCCTCTCTCATTTCCCAGCGCTCCCCATATACCCGAAAAGTCACCCGGCCTTTTCTGACATATACAAACTGAAGCTCCTCATGCCAGTGTGTGTGAAGAAATCCCTGATTCTCCGGCTCGCAGCGGCGCTGATCTACATGCAGCACAAGCAGCGGAAAATCCGTTCCCTCATAGGGATTTCTGGAATAAATCTCCGTTTTCTCCCGCTCCATCCTCCTCACTCCCATCAAAAATGAAACTATTTTACTATATTATAGCGGATATTCTGCTATTTTCCCACTGATTTTCGTGATATTCTTTTATCGCAAACAAAATTATGATTTTATTTTGGAGGTTCGTATGATTATCGAAGGAAATGAAACAGAAAAAGAAGCTATGCGGCTCTTTCATCTGGGACGCCGCGCAGAAGGCCTGCAGCTGCAGGAAGCATTTGCCGCCGCCTTCCGCACGGAATATGCAGTAAAAGATCACTGTCCCTGTAAGAAAAAAGACTGCCGCTACCACGGAAACTGCAAAGAATGTGTCGCTATCCACAGAGCGCACGGAGAACATCTGCCGGAATGCCTGGCTGCCGCTCTCCGCTAAGCCCTCCCAGCTGCCCCTCATATCCGGGCAGGATTAAAGTTTCTGAAACGTCTCTTTTAAGGCAGGATACAGCAGGCGGAATTTCTGATACCTGCGCTCATATTTTTCCACCAGTTCCGGTTCCGGCTCTACTGTCTGAACCACCTTTACCAGTTTTTCCGCCGCTTCCTGTACCGTCCGGAAAGCCCCGCAGCCCACCGCTGCCAGAATGGCTGCACCGTAACCCGGTCCTTCCTCACTCTCAATCACTTCCACAGTGACATTCATCACATTGGCAATAATTTTTCTCCACAGCGGGCTTTTTGCTCCACCGCCGCAGATTCTGGTCCTGGTGATCTCCCGGCCCAGATTTCTGGCCACTTCAAGCGAATCCCGCAGTCCAAAGGCCACCCCTTCCAGAACTGCCAGCGTCATATCTTCCCGCGTTGTATCCATGGTCATTCCGGTAAAAGTCGCTCTGGCTCTCGGATCATTGTGAGGAGAACGCTCTCCCATCAGATAGGGCAGGTAGAAGACCTGATTTTCTCCCAGTTTTTCAATCCCCTTCTGTTCCTGCTGATACTGATCTGTACGCAGAATTTCTTCCATCCACCATTTATTGCAGGAAGCTGCACTCAGCATACATCCCATCAGGTGATATCCCCCGTCTGCATGGGCAAAAGAATGCAGCGCATTATTTTCATCCACACCGAACGTCCGGCTGGAAATAAACAGTGTGCCCGAAGTTCCCAGAGAAAGATTACAGCCTCCCTCGCCCACAGTTCCTGTTCCCACTGCCGCCGCCGCATTATCCCCCGCACCGGCAACGATCCGCACTGTCCCCGGAAGTCCCAGCCCCTCTGCCTGCTCCGGAAGGATCTCACCCACTGCCTCATAGCTCTCACACAGTCTGGGGAGCTGCTCCTTCTTTATCCCGCAGATCTCCATCATCTCTTCCGACCAGCGCCTGTGTTCCACATCCAGCAGCAGTGTCCCGGAAGCGTCTGAATAATCGGTACAAAATTCTCCGGACAGCCGATATACAAGATAATCTTTGGGAAGCATGATCCTGCGGATCCTCCGGAAATTCTCCGGCTCGTGCTTCTTCATCCACAGAATCTTGGGCGCTGTGAATCCTGCGAAAGCAATATTCGCCGTGCAGGAAGAAAGCTTCTCCTTTCCTATCTCCCGGTTCAGATAAACGGTTTCCTCCTCTGTCCGTCCGTCATTCCACAGAATGGCCGGCCGGATTACCCGGTCCTCCTCATCCAGAACCACCAGACCGTGCATCTGGCCGCCGAAGCTGATTCCTTCAATCTGATCCCTGTCACACCCTTCTGTCAGCTCCCGGATTCCTTCTGCAGTCTGATGAAACCAGTCTTCCGGATTCTGCTCTGACCAGCCCGGATGGGGAAATGAGAGCGGATACTCTCTGGAAACAATCTTATGAATCTTTCCCTCCTGATCCATCAAGAGCAGTTTTACCGCTGAAGTCCCCAAATCAACACCTATATACAACATACCTTTCCCTCCCAGCTCTGCGCTTTTTTATGAGTCCAGTATAGCATATTTTTTCACATTATGAAATAATTTTTCTCACACTGGGAATCCCATATTTCTCTTCCGCCATGCGTACCGCCGCATTCACCGCTCTCGCCATGGCCTCCGTGGCAAGCGCACTTATCATGTCCACATTTCCCTTCAAATCTCCGACCGAAACTGCATAAATACTATCCCCATCCGCAGATGTATGTACCGGCCGGATCGTCCTGGCATACCCGTTGTGGCTGGCGGAGCAGACCCTCTGCAGTTCCATTTTATTTAAGCCGGCATTTGTTGCCACCACACCTATGGTCGTATTGGCTGTAAACAGATTTTTCTGCTCCGCCTTCGCAAGAAGCGCCAGAAGTTCTGTCTCGCAGTCATCAAACCCGTCTCCGGAAAGATTTCTCAGGCCGGCTATCTTCTCATGTGTATGACAGTCGTAAATATCTCCCAGTGCATTTACCACCACCATCGCTCCCACTTTTAACTCTCCCAGCTGCAGGCCGCAGGTTCCCAGACCGGACTTCATCATCCCCATTCCGCCCCGTGCCTTCCCCACGGAAGCGCCCATTCCCGCGCCCACATTTCCCTGACAGCCCCTGTGCTTTCCCTCCCAGGCATCTGCACAGGCGTCATATCCCATTTTTTTATCCGGACGGATTTTCGCCGATCCCACGCCCAGATCATAGATACAGGACTGGCAGACCAGTGGAACTTTCGCGTATCCGGTCTCGAATCCGATCCCTTTTTCCTCCAGAAACTCTGCCACACCGCAGCCCGCTTCCAGTCCAAACGCGCTTCCACCGCTTAAGACTACCGCATGGATAACGTCAGAGGCTGTCAACGGAGCCAGAAGGGCAGTCTCTCTCGATGCAGGGCCGCCTCCCCGCACATCTGCAGCTGCCGCCATTCCTTTCTCCGAAATCAGCACGGTACAGCCGGTACCTGCTTCCTCGTCCGCCGCGTGCCCGATCTTAAGTTCCCCGATCTCCTCAAAAGGAATCTCCCGGATCCCCAGCTTGTCCATCTTCATTTTTCTGCCTCCTTCTTTCCTTTCAGTTCATAATAAAAAATGTACTGCTGCAAGATTCCCTGCACCCCTCTGTACCTTCGTGCAGGAAATCCTCTCTTATAATGAAGCTCCAGCGCCTGGCGGATATGAGTATCCACGGGAAAAGCCTCCAGATGATGCAGGGCAAACAGACAGATACAGTCAGCCACCTTATCCCCCACGCCAAAAAGCTGCAGCAGTTCTTCCTTTGCCTTCTTATACGGAAGGACTGCTATCTTCTCCAGATCCGTCTTCCCATCGCACACAGCCCGGGCAGTCCGCACCACATACCGGCTCCGGTATCCCAGATTACATTCTTTTAGTGCCTCTTCCGGAAGTTCTGCCAGCACCTCCGGTTTCGGAAAAGCATAGTAAACCTCTCCCCGGAAATTCTGTTTTCTCTCCCCGTACTGCTCACAGAGATTCTGGATACAGCGCCGGATCCTTCCTATGTTATTTTGCTGGGAAATCAGAAAAGAAACGATCATTTCCCAAAGATCCTGGCGGAGAATCCGGATACCAGATCCAAATTCAGCCGCCTGCGTCAGATACCGGTCTCCGGGATTAATACGATCTATGCAGCTTCCATAATCTCTCTTCAAATCAAAATATTCTTCCCAGAACCCGGAAAATTCTTCCTCCTCACAGGAAAAACAGCATTTGTCTCCCTCCTGAGCCACCTCCAGATAACGGTCTTTCGCCACAAGCTGCCAGGTGTGCCCTCCCCTTGGCTCCATCCGAAAACACTGGCCGGAATCACAGATCTGGACAATACTGAAATTTTGAAACCTTCTTTCCATCCTTCTCTTCTCCTGCTGTCAGGGTCTGCATCGCTGACAGGCCTCATATCCCTGAGCCGTCACCTCTTCTTTTGTTCCTGTAAATTCCTGCCAGTTTTCCGCACTAATTTCTTCCACACTGGAGCAAGAGGGCCTGTGAAACTTCTTCGTGTTTGTATTCAAAATGTAAGTCTCTTTCTGCCCGTCCTCGCTTCGGCTGTCCGCCCCGTCGTCTGTACTTTCCCGGCTTTCCCCGGTAGCATAATCGATCTCCACTCCCGGCTGTACATTATAGACAAACACATTATAACTGATCCCTTCCCCCGCATCCTCTACAGAACGGGCTTCCATCTGAACTCCGGAGGCTACCAGATTATCCCCTTCATACACCGGAGTCACCCGGTACTGCACATGATTTCCCGTTTCTTTTACATAATCTGCCACCATGTTTTCAAAAGGGAGCATCCCCTCCACGTTCATATACCTGGTTCCTGTGATCAGATTTTCCTCATTGGCATTTTCTGCTGTAAGCTGATAACCGATCAGATGACAGCGGTTATACAGATATTTTCCATCCACATGATCATATTTCACTGTATGCCAGCCGGAAGGCTTTACCTGACCGATTCCCTCCCTCTCTTTCGTCGGCATGGTATCAGTTCCCACATTCGCCTCCGCCGTTCCGCAGCGTCCCAGTTCATCCAGCGGACTGTAAGTCTCATACGATTCCTCTGCTTCCTCCTCCAGCTCCGGTACGTTTCCGTTGATCTCCACATAAGGCTGCCCGCTGTACTCCGGTATTTCCTCCAGTGCAATATTTTCCGACTGCGCTGCATTTCCTGTCTGCGTGTCTGCGCTTCCGCTCACCGTCTCTCCGCATCCTGCAGTTCCTATACACAAAAAACCGCACAGCAGAATAATCCCGATCTGTTTTCTCCTCTTCATCTTTAACTGTCCTTTCTCATTCTGTAAATCTCTCTCGTTATCTTCTCATGAGATGTCCCCGGGAAATCTCCGGTCTCCTCCAGGATAAAATCTTCCCAGTTCCCCGGAAATGTTCTGTCGGAGGGATATCTGCGGTTCCACCAGTAAACGATCAGTTTCTCCACCCCTGCAAACCCATAGCATTCCGGCAGTTCTTCTGCAAAACAAAACTCTCCCGCCCCGGCTTTCTCCAGATAATCCTCCTCTATCCGAAGTGTGGGAATCTCTTTCTCAAAAAGCCCTGCGCTGTAAGGAGCGATCCACAGCACAGTTCCCTGCGAAATTTTTATCATATCTTCTGTCACAGCCCGATCCCGGCTCTGCCGCCGGCGATTAAAGAGCATCCCCTTATTTTCATCCAGACACACAATCAAAATCATGCGCTCTCACCTCTTTTCTCCTGTCAGTGTATCACATTTCTTCCTTCCTGCAAAACAAAAAAGTACTGCCAGGGAAAGGAATCCCCGCCAATACTTTTTTGCTGTTTTTCTGTATTCTGTTTTACTCCGCTTTCACCGGATTGGAAATGCTCACTTTATGATCATACCACTTTCCCTTGGTTCCCAGAATTGCCAGATCAAACTCCTGATCCAGAGCCGGAACCGGAATATCAAAACCATAAACCTCTTCTTTTGTTCCGTCACTGTACGTAACCGTGTCTGTGGTAGGCATCAGCAAAGCAGCACCTTCCTTTCCCGCATCCGCGGCAAGCCCCGGGAAAAGATTTACGATATTTTTGGATGCCAGAGCTACATGAAAGGTCATCTTTCCATTTTCCACGGTAAGCTTTCCTTTTCCATCGTGAGCCTCATTGGCATGAAACATTCCGCTGTCTGTATGAAACTCGGCCTCATAAACACCGTCTTCCACAGAAGCCGCCGCCGTCTCTTTCTGACTTTCTGCCGCCGTTCCTTCCATCGCAGCCTTCGTGTGTGCCACATACAGATCCTGAATAGCACTGATCTGCCCCAGACCTGCGATCTGAGTGTCCACCGTATCAAATTTTCCGGAAGCCTCAAACATGCTCTTCCAGGAATCTTCTTCGTCCCCGGCCATATCATTATTGGCATGATCTCCGGCTACCACCATAAGGGGGCGAAGAATTACTTTTTTATATCCCGCCTTGGAAACTGCATCGATTACCGCCTCACAGGAGGTTTCCTCAGGCTCTCCCTCCACGGTTCCAATAAAGACATTTTCATATCCCAGCTCTTTCATCTGCGTCTGCATCTGGCTGTAGGAAACTTTAGCCGTGTGGGATGTTCCATGCCCCATAAAGACAAAAGCGGTTCCGTCTTTCTTTGCCGCCTCCAGGCTGTCATATCCGGCCGTCTTCACTGCTTCCTCAGTAACCGCCTTGGCTACGGCCTCTTTATCTGTATTGATCACAGAAGCATCCTCGCCCACTTCGCCCAGAAGCGGCTCCGCCACCTTCACCGATTCAAACTTATCCTGATATGCCTCCAAAGCCTCCATCAGTTCGTCATACTCCGCCCCATGCATCAGATGAGTGGGCTGAACCACCAGATTCTTTACTCCATTTCCCACTGCCCGGTCAAGCGCCTGCTGCATATTGTCAATCTTTTCCCCGTCTCTGGCCTTCACATGATTGATAATAATCTGAGCTGTAAATGCCCTTCTCACAGACCAGTCCGGATTCGCCTCCTGCAGCGCATCTTCAATCCCTTTAATATCTTCCACCCGGCTGTCATTAAAAGAAGTTCCAAAACTGACTACGAGAAGCTCCTTCTCCCCAATCTCATCCTGATTGCGGGGATCATCTTTGGAAGCATCCCCGGTATCTCTTCCAAAATAGTCCGGGTCGGCATTTTCTCCTTCCACCAGCGCTTTCTGTTCCTCCGTCAGCGCATCCCAGGACTTCTTCGCCTCCGCACACTGCTCGTCTGTCTTATCTGTCCACTCCTGCACATAAATAGCGTCGATCAGCGCTGCCGTTTTATCTGCCGCCTCCTGATCTGTCCCCTTCTCTTCTCCTGCCTCCTGCTTTGCTGCGCTCTTGTCCGCAGAGTGATCTCCGCATCCTGTTATCAGAGATGCAGATACCGCTGCTGCACACAGAAGCATTGCGATCCGTTTCTTCATCTTTTTTCTCCCTTTCCTGTTTTCTGCAGATTTTCAGATCCTAAGATTGGGATAAAAAAACACCGCAGAACATACAATCCACTTTTTGACTGTATAATCTGCGGCGCCGCCTTCAAACGCGCCGGAGCATGCCGGAAAAAGATGAGTCGCCCCATCTGGTCTATTTTTCGGTACAATCAAACCTCGTGATCTGGAATATTATCCCGTACCACAGCTGGCAGGTCTCCTGGCTCACAGTTTTTTACGCACACCGCCGCCTTCCCGATTGCTCAGTGACTTCATGGCAGTCCGCTCCTGTATACAGTGACGAGATCGCACAGGCCTTTCACCTGTTTCCCTATTCTCCGCAGTTTCCCGCAGCACCAGCTGCTTCTTATTCTTTTTTCAAAAATCTACCAGATCAGTATAACACCGGCTCCAGAAAACCGCAAGGAGAAATCCTGTTATCCTTTCTGCAGATTCGCCTTCAGCACCTCAGATCCCACGGAACCGGCCACAATGATGACAGCTCCTATGATCTGAACTGCCGTCAGACTCTCATGAAAAACCAAAAATCCCACCGCGGTTCCCACCACAACTTCCAAAGCCGAAAGTATGCTGGTAGTCGTAACTGTAATATACTGTGTCGCCTTCACACAGGATACATTGGCGACCATGGTACACAAAATGCCGATTCCAAAAAGGTTGCATATCGTGTCTGCCACAGGGGCATCTGTTATAACAGATATCAAATGGGGGAAATCCACTCCAAAGCTGAGCACAAGCGCCGCTCCCAAAAAACCGTATACCAGAATCGTATCCCTCTCATAATCCCTGGCAAAAAACTTAGGCAGCGTCACCTGCAGCGCCACACCCATACCGTTGATAATACCAGCCAGGATCCCGATCCCGTCCAGGTCAAAACTCCCCTGTAGCACATCAGATACCATCACTGCGCCCGCAAGGCAGAGCAAAATGGTGATCCCGGTTATCTTATCCAGCTTCTCTTTAAAGAGAAGCTGACCTAAAATAGCTACCCAGATCGGACTCATAAACATCAGAACTGTCGCCACGCCCACTGGAATGCGGGAAACTGCCACTGTATAGCTGACAAAGCTTACGCTGTACGCCGCCGCTCCGTAGAGCAGACAGATCAGAAGCCCCTTCAGATCAATCTTGAGCATCCCGGGATTTCTCACCGCCTGATACAGAAAATATGCCGCTCCGGCGATAAAGCATCGGAAGAAAGAGATCTCCATGCTGGAAAATCCCTGCGCCGTCAGTCCCCGGACAAAGAGTCCCATAATTCCCCACATCACAGCCGTTAAAACAGCCAGGGTCATCCCTTTTGCTCTGTTGTTATTCAAGACAATTTTCTCCATTCTGTGCAATCGTTTCTTTATACCATGCAAAGGAATCCTTTTTCATCCGTTTCAGAGTTCCATTTCCATCGTCATCCCGGTCTACATAGATAAAACCGTATCGTTTGCTCATCTGAACCGTACTTCCGCTGACCAGATCAATACAGCCCCAGGGTGTATATCCCATTACATCTACACCGTCCTTCACAGCCAGTTTGATCTCCCGGATATGATCCCTTAAATAGGCGATCCGGTAGGGATCATGGATGGAACCGTCTTCTTCCACCCGGTCTACCGCACCGAGACCGTTTTCCACCACAAAAAGAGGCAGTTTATAGCGGTCATACAATTTATTCAGGCCAATCCGAAGTCCTTCCGGATCCACCTGCCATCCCCATTCCGTCATATTCAGATAAGGATTTTTGGCCCCCATGGACATGTTTCCAATGGTGATCTCCTCATCCTTGTTGGAACTGATACACATACTCATATAGTAAGAGATTGACAGGAAATCCACCGTCCCTCTGCGGATCACTTCCAGATCCTCCGGTTTATATTCAATCTGAATACTCTCATCCCTGGCCTTCTGAACTGCATAATAGGGAAATTCCCCGTTTACGCACACATCGGAGAATACGTAATCGTTCTCCTCCTCCTTGAAGGTTTTCCAGATATCAGCCGGATTACAGGACTTGGGATACTTTGGCGTGTAACCGAACATCATACCGGCCTGCGCCTCCTGGTTATGTCTCTTTACCGCCTGCACACAGTAAGCGCTGGCGTAAAGTGCATGAAACAGGATCTGTGCATATTCGTCCTTCGTCACCTCTCTCTTCATGCATCCCAGTGTGGTGCAGGAAAAATGGATCGTATTGATCTCATTTAAAGTCAGCCAATATTTTACTTTGTCCGCATACCGCTCCGTCACCACATCTACAAACCTGGTGAAGCAGTCCACCACATATCTGCTCAGAAAACCATTATACTCCTTTGCCAGGCGGAAAGGCATATCATAGTGCAGCAGCGTTACCACCGGCTCAATCCCGTATCTGTGCAGTTCGTCCAGCACGTCATCATAAAATTTCAGCCCTTCCTCGCTGGGCGTCATATCGTTATCCGGAAAGATTCTGGCCCAGGAAATCGAAAAGCGCAGACACTTAAAGCCCATTTCCGCAAACAGGGCAATATCCTCCCTGTAATGATGATAAAAATCACAGCCCACCACGGTCAGTCCTTCCCCTTCTGTCCTTCCCTTGGGAAGCCGGAAATCACTTCCAATCGGCGCACGGCCAAATCTTCCTTCTGCCTGAGAAGCGCTGATCGCTCCTCCCCACAAAAATTCTCTCTCCATTTTCTCTCTCACTTTCTTCTGTAAATTGTTTTTCCGTCTTTTATCGTCTCAAGCACCCGGATCCCGGTGAGCTCTTCCTGCGGCACCAAAAGCGGATTCTTCTCCAGCACTGCAAAATCTGCTCTTTTGCCCGGCTCCAGACTTCCTTTTTCCTCTTCCTCAAAATACTGACGCGCTGCATTTATGGTCACTGCCCTGAGCGCCTCTAAAACAGAGATCCTCTCCTCCGCTCCGATCACCTGACCGCCCCGGGAAATCCTGTTCACCGCGCTTGAAACAGTCCGCATCATATCCGGAGGGATCACCGGTGTATCCTGATGAAATGTTGCCTTCATGCCCAGATCCAGCGCATCCCTGACCGGAGAGATATGGCTTCCCCGCTCCGAGCCGAAATTTTTCAGGTGGATATCTCCCCAGAAATACGTATGATCCACAAAAAAGCTGGGGATCATCCCCATGTCGGCCATGCGCTGCAGTTGATCTTTCCGCACCAGCTGTGCATGTACCATCACCGGCCGCTTCGTCTCCCGGATTCCTTTTTCTTCCATCACCTTTTCAAACTGGGAAATATACTGCTCTGCAGCTGCATCCCCGTTACAGTGCGCCAGCAGCTGCTGCCCTCTATCCACGGACAGACCGATGAGTTCCTCTAATTCTTCATCCTTTAACATGGGATAGCCGCAGTATTCCGCTTCTCCCTCGTAAGGGCTACTCATCCAGGCGGTCTTTCCCTGGGGCGAACCGTCCAGAAATACTTTATAGCCGCCCATCTTCAGATGATTCTGATAAACATTTTTATACTGAGAATTCTCGTCCAGAAGATCCGCATCATGAATAAGATCTGCAAATCCCACCACATCCAGCCTGAGCAGATTCTGCTTTGCCGCATAGTCAAGAAGCTGAAAAAGCGGTTTCCCCACCATTCCGTCCTGCACTGTGGCAATTCCATAACTGGCATAATAATCCTGTACTTTTACAATCAGCCCCAGCAATTCCTCAAAAGAAAATTTCGGCAGCCTGCTCTGAAAATCCAGAAAGACTTTTTCTTCCATATATCCATTGGGAAGGGTAGTTCCCTCCACTCTGCCGTATCGGCCGCCCGCCGTATCTTCGGACTTTTCATCCACTCCCAGAAGTTCCAGTGCCAGTGAATTGGCGACTCCCATATGGGAAGAAGCATGTACGATCAGAACCGGATAACCCTCACCCACCTGATCCAGTACATAACGGTCCGGATGGCGCTCTTCCTTCAGAAAATTGTGGTCATAATTGCATCCCACTACCCAGGTCCCTTTTTCCAGCCTGTTTTCTGAGATAAAGGCTTGCAGAAGCTCCACGATCTCAGCAAAACTTTCCGCCGACGACAGACTGCACTGGCGCAGCGCATTAGCCGCCCCCACAAAATGAGAGTGTGCGTCAATAAATGCAGGCAGCATCGTGTGGCCTTCCAGATCAACCACCCGGTCTCCCGGTGCTTTCATCGCCAGGATCTCTTCCTCGCTTCCCAGGCCTCCGATTCTTCCGTCTTCCTCCCACAGCGCCTGCGCATAAAGCGCCTCCTCATTCATTGTAAGAATTGTTCCATTTCTGTAAATCGTCTTCATTCGCTTCACCTTCTTAAACATATCAAGGCGCATGCATTCCATGCTCCTTTTTTGTTACTCTAAGTTTTCTCCTTAACGCACTGCACGCAGAACTTCTTCTCCATGCTTATGATGTCCGTGATCCAGTTCCACAATGTCCAGATAATCATCTGAATTGGTGATCAGCATGGGGATCTCGCAGTTATATCCTTCTTTTTCAATCTTCTCTTTATCAAAGGTAATCAGAAGCTGGCCTTTCTTTACCTGATCACCCTGCTTTACATGGGCTTCAAAATATCGTCCCTCCAGGGAAACCGTGTTGATGCCGATGTGAAGCAGTACTTCACAGCCGCTGTCACTGGCCAGTCCGATGGCATGCTTCGTGGGGAACAGCGTTCTCACCACACCATCACAGGGCGCATACACATTTCCATTTTCCGGTAGGATCAGGCAGCCTTTTCCCAAGATCTCACTGGAAAATGCCTCGTCACTGGAAGTACTTAATGCCTCTACTTTTCCGTCTGCCGGCATGGCAAGCGCTGTCTGGCTTACCAGTTTTTTACTGTTTTCTTTTTTCTCCACTGAATCCCTGCTTCCTCCTTCCAGCTCCGCATTCAGATCCTCATAATCAGAATCTTTATACATAACCAGACCAAGAGCGAGAGAGACCACAAAGGGAATAACAGCCATCAGAACAATACCGACGAAATTGGGAGCTTCCGGATTGATAAAGCCGAGAAGACCGATAATGCCCATTCCCGCATAAGTCTCCATGGACAGATTCGCCAGGGCTACTACCACACCGCTGGCTGCGCCGCCCACACAGCAGAGAGCGAACATTTTCTTACGGGGCATGGTGATACCGTATGTCGCCGGCTCCGTTACACCAAAAATTGCAGAGATAAAGGAGGGAAGTGCCAGCTCTTTTAACTTTCTGCTCTTTGTTTTCAGAAGAATTGCCAGCACTACACCACAGGTCGCAAAAGAAGCGCCGTAGGAGAATGCCAGAATCTGGCTGGGATTTCCCTGAAGCAGATCCATAAATGCCACCACGGTAAGTACACCGTGGATACCGAAAAGTACAAATACCTGCCACAGACCGCCCAGAATAATGCCGGCCAGAAGCGGTGAGAATCCAAACACATAAATCATTGCGGTATTTAAACCGGTACCGATCATATTCGCCAGCGGTCCCACGATCAGGAAGGTCAGCGGGAAAGTGATCAGAAGGGTCAGGAGCGGAGTCATGAAGCCTTTGATCATACTGGGCATAATTTTATTAAACCACTTATAAATCGGCGCCGCGATCAGAAGACCGAAGAGAACCGGCAGGAAAGTGGATACGTAAGACGTATTGGTCACATGACCGAAAATCTCAATGTCCACATTCTGAATCGTGGGATAACACATGGCTGCTGCCAAAATTGTTCCAAAAAACGGATCAATCTCAAACTTCTTTGCCAGATTGTAGCCCAGGATCAGCGGCAGGAAGTAGAAGAAGCAGTCTCCCGCTGCATTGAGAAGCATATAAATTCCGGACTCTGTAGAAAGCCCTGCAAAAGTCAGAAGTACCGTCAGCCCCTTGATAATACCACAGGCACACAGAAGATGAAGGGTCGGCCCCATTCCTCCCATAATTACTTTCAGCGCCCGGTCCAGGATATTCTGTTTCTTTTTTGGCTCTTTGCTGCTGTCATTGACAGAGGCATAAGCTTCCAGCCCCAGCTGGCTGCACACTTCCGTGTATACGTCAGCCACATGTTCACCGATAACTACCATGTATTCGCCCGCAGCCTTCATTACCGTTACTACGCCATCCATGTTTTTAATTACGCTGTCATTGGCGACAGATTCATCTGCCAGTCTGAATCTCAGTCTTGTGACACAGTGTCTCAAACTGATCACATTGTCTTTTCCGCCCACATTTTTAATAATGTCGGACGCCAGGTTTGTGTACTTACCCATTTGTTTTCCTCCATTTTTAAGTATTTGTTTACTTGTTCTTCTGAAGGTTTAGCCAACTTAATGTTACCATCCTGATACAGACCTTTGTAACTTTATAAAAACATTTTTCAATGCAGTTACCGTTTATTTTTCGGTTTTGTAAATGATCCGTTCGATATGGATCGTCAGATACAGCTTTTCCTCATCGGAAAGCACATAATCATACTTGCGGTTAATAAAATCCGCAATCTTCTCCACACATTTATAGGAAGTCGCATACTTTCTCCGGACCACATCCAGAAAATTATCCTCTCCGCCATTATACGTTTTCCCCTGAACCAGCCTCTGGGCAAAAAATTTCAGATGGGTAATGAAGCGGTAATAATAGACCGAATCGGTGTCAAATTCCACCGAAAAATAGTATTTCACAATATTGCTGATCTCCTGCATGATCTTCGTAACCTTCATCGTCTGTGTAAGGTCACTCTCATCCATCTCCGCATTGACGATATGCAGGGCAATCGCCGCCGCCTCATCCTCCGGCAGATCCACTTTGAACCGCTCCCGTATCATGTCCAGCGCCTTTTTCCCCAGGCGGAACTCTTCCTCATAGAAGCGCTTAATATCCCAAAGCATGGAATTGCGGATAGTAGTACCTTCCAGATAGCGCTGAATCGCCGTATAAATGTGATCGCTCAGGGAAATGTATATGGAGTCATTCAGCTTTTTCCCCAGCTCCGTCTTGATCATATCAAGAATCTCCGTAGCCAGCTGAAGATGCTCCAGCGGGATCTCCGCCACCAGTTCCCGGAAGCGCTGATTCTGGATCTCATCCTGAATCACGAATACTTTGTTGACCGCAGACTCATTGACCTCGTCTCCCGGCTTTTTCTTAAATGCAATCCCTTTTCCGCAGATTACCCGTTCCATGCCGTCTGCATCCTTTACGATCACCACATTGTTATTAAGACCTGGGCAATAACCACTGAATCCCCCTCCTCCCTTTCTCCTTAAGAGTATTCCCCTCTTTCCCCGGATAAACTCCCGGTAAATTTCCTGTGAAATAAAAAAACCTGCTTATCCCTTCAAAAAAGATACTGTAATCCCTTGAAGCAATAAACAGGTTTAGCTCGCTCTTCGCAATGACTATCCTAATGATGATTATAACAAATACTGACGAATTGTCAACAGCTATTTTCTAATCTTCAGCAGTTCCCGGAACCCCTCCTCTTCCCTTAAAAACTCGTATTCCGGACTGTTTTCCAGACTCCTCAGAAGCACCGGCATCATCTTTTCCCCCATTCCGGCTGAATCTTTGGCAGAAATCCTGTCATAGAACACAGAATCCTTCAAGTTCCAGGGAACCTCAACAGTCCGAAGCAGCTGTGCCAGAAGATGAATGCTCTCTTCTTTGTCTTTTCTTGCCAGCGCTGCCTGGAGAGGAGCCAGATACCGGTTATACTCCCACAATTCAAAAAGTTCTGCAGAAGTCCTGGCTGCCTCTGCCAGTTTCCCGGCTCTCTCATGCAGACCCGCCCCGGAGGCCAGATCGCTCAGGAAAAGCAGCAGGCTCTGAATCTCATTTACCTCAAGCAGAAGACGGTTTTGCAGAAGTTCTTCCGCCTTCTCCTCCTTTCCCTGTCTGCGGTAAACATTCGCCAGAAGTATCGTCTTATCCAGCTGATCCTGAGCCGGAATACGCTCCAGCAGTTCTTCCGCCTTCTCCAGCAGTTCCTCCCCTCTCTCCAGTTTCCCCCGCCGCAGACATCTTCCCGCCAGCATATAAAGCGCTCTGTTTCGCACCTCTTCTTCTCCGCTTTCAGCGGCCCGCTCATACCAGCATTCCAGCTTATCCTGGTAAGAAGACGCCTTCTCCCCTTCCAGGCAGTAAAGCACTGCCGCTCCGTCCAGCACTGCCGCCAGCGCATAGATTAATTTACAGCAGCCAGGATATTCCCGGATCTTCTCCTCTGCCCTGGAAAAAGCCGTTTCAAATCCCTCTGTCCGTGCAGTCTCTGAAACTTCATTGACAAAAAGTCCGATTTCCTGATCGGTCAGATTTTCCCGAAAACAAAACAGTTCGTTCAGATCCATTTTCAGAAGCCTGGCCAGCGACGGCAGGGTTCCCACATCCGGGTAGGAAACTCCCGTTTCCCTTAGTTAAAGATATTGTTGGGTATCTCAAGATGTGTCATTCGATTTTGCCGATAAAGCGGTAGAAGATTTCCACTTCCTGTTCCCGGCTTCCGTCCTCACTTTTGACCGCTTCATGGACAAGGATTTTTTCAATCAGCGTATTCAGAAGTTCAGCCGTCAATTCTGTGGGATTGACATACTGTTTCATCAGACCTATCCACTTTTCAGCGTCAACCGCTGTCTGGGCGGCGACCTCCATCGCTTCGTGAAGCCGTTCAATTTTTGCGTCCAATTCTCGCTGTTCGCCCTGATACTTTTCGGACAGCATATTGAAATTGTATTCTGTAATGCGTCCGGCAGACCAGTCCTCATACATTTTTGCAAACAGGGTGTCTACTTCTGCTTTGCGCTTTTCCGCCTTTTTCAGTTCGGCTGTCTGCCGCTTCCTTGCAGTATTGCGTTCCTTGTCGCTGGCGTTAAGTAGCCGTTTCAGAAGTTTGTCCCCATCCTGCTGTGCCAGCACAGACCAGTATTGCAGACGGGAAAGGACATAGGCGTAAAGCACATCATAGCGGATATAGTGCATGGAACACTGGTGCAATCCTTGCCCGTACTTGCTACAATGGTAGTGGGCATAGGGATTTTTGTTCTGGCTGTTCATACCATAGGCCAGCGACCAGCCGCAGTCCGCACATTTTACCAGCCCGGAAAATATCTGTGTTGTGCCGTTCTTCTGCCGTCTGCGCCTGTTGCAAATCTGCTCCTGTACTTGACGGAACACATCTTCGGAAATAATCGCTTCGTGGGTGTTCTCCACACGATACCATTCCTCTTTTGGCTTGCGTACTTTCTTCTTGTTTTTGAATGAAATGTTGGTCTGCTTATTGTGGACGCTGTGTCCGATATAGGTTTCCTCTTTCAGAATACTTTTTACCTGCGCTATCGTCCACGCATAGGCTTTTTCCTCCGGCGCTCCGGCATAGATATTTGCGAAAGTGCCGTATCTCTGGAAATTCAGCCAGCCGGGAGTAGGTACTTTTTCTTCGACCAAAATCCGTGTAATGCTGGCGGCTCCCCGGCCATGAACGGCAAGGTCAAAAATCTTTTCGATAATCCACCTTGTTTCCGGGTCAATCAGAAGATGGCCTTTCTTATCTGGGTCTTTGACATAGCCAAGCGGAGCATAGGCTCCATAGTGTGCGCCATTTGCGAACCGTGTCCGCATGGCCGCTTTTACCTTTTTGCTGGTCTGGCGGGCGTGCATTTCATTCAGAATGTTGAGGAATGGGGCAAGCTCATTCTCTCCGTTGATGGTGTCCACATTGTCATTGACAGCGATATAGCGGACTCCTTTGCTGGGAAAGTAGATTTCCGTGTATTGGCCGGTCAGAATGTAGTTTCTGCCTAAGCGGGATAAATCCTTCGTAACAACGCAGTTGATTTTCCCGTCCTCAATGTCATCAATCATTCTCTGAAAATCCGGCCTGTCAAAGTTCGTTCCAGACCATCCATCGTCGATATATTCATCTATGACATTCAGGCTATGCTCGGCGGCATATTGCCGGAGCATCATGCGTTGTGTCTGAATACTCCCGCTTTCTCCTTGCAGTTCATCGTCCCGGCTCAATCTCATATAAAGCGCCGTGTTGTAAATCGTAGTATTGTAAGGTTGTTTCACCGTTAAAAATCCTCCTTCTAAAGAAACAACCCACGCTTACAATACTTTTGCTCTATGGCAATTATATCATAAGCGTGGGCGTGTTATCAATGATGGGCTATCAGGTTGAAGCGGCTTTTTCTGCGGTATGCCGCACCACATCTACAATCAGATCACCGAGGGGCTTCCCGCCTGCGGCGAAGTGTTCGGAGATTTTTATACGGTTGTTCCCACATACAAAATACTGCGTGCCGTTCTCTGCTTGTATGACCTGCCCTGTCCGGGGTGTAAAAATATCGCTTTCGCTTTTTGCCATCCAGTGTCCTCCATATTCAGTTTTCAAGGTACAATGCCGCACAGAGGCGGCGAAAATTTCTGCTTATATCTATCACCTTTCCTTTACCGTGTGCCGCTGCTGACGTTTCAGTTCCGCCAGTATATCCGGCGGGATACGGTCAACCAGCCGCTGTAAATTGTCCAGTTCGCTTTTCAGCTTTGCCCGTTCCATCGTATCTTTCATCTTTCCTTTTTCGCTGGCCTTTGCCCTTGCTTCCAACTTCTCATTCTCCGCCAACAGGTCATTGATTGTGACCTTGTACTTTTTCAACTGCCCGGAGAAGTTCTCCATCTGCGGGAACCACTTTTTCAGCATGGAGAGGGCTTCCTCTTTTTTCTTTCCGGCGTTCAGCGGGTTAATGCCGTCAAGGGCGGCTTCAATGGCTCTGGCCTGTTTGGAGAGGGAAACCGCCTGTTTGAAAAGCCGGGTGGGGATATGCTTCCGGCCTGTCTTGCTGGCACTCTCCCCACGCTCCAAGTCGGGATATTTCACCACCATATAGGCGTGAAAATCGTCCTGCCACTTCGTCAGGTTTGCCCGGTTGCCGATAATCTCCTTTGCACACAGGCGGTTGTCCTTTGTCAGCGGAACAAAGGTCAAATGCAGGTGGGGCG
>OLQH01001230.1_pt1 | contig 21439 bp, 25 predicted proteins | sample 1672671 | NCBI WGS metagenome assembly OLQH01 (sample SAMEA3136712, study PRJEB25190) | human gut metagenome
CAGCTTATTCAAGTGCGTCCATTTATGGTTTTCCTCTACTTTCTTTCACACTAATCCTGCAGGATGATAATAAAAAATACAAAGATAATAGACACGAGTTGGATTTCCAACTATAATTGATTATATATATTTTGACAAAGAAGTACTACCAACGAACCTGCGGAAAGATTGGATATCCAACGGTTTGGGAAAAGTGTCGGGGAAAAACGGGCAATGGATATCAGAATAGAAAAGACGAAAAGAAGTATAAAAAATGCTTTTATAGAACTGCGCTCCAGGAAGTCTCTGGAAAGGATAACAGTGAAGGAGGTATGCGAAAAAGCTGAAATCAACAAATCTACCTTTTACTCCCACTATCAGGACATTTATGATCTGTCGGATAAGCTGAAAACAGAGGTGGTGGAATCCATTATCGGCTCGCTCAACCATCCGGAAAACCTGCTGAAGAATCCGGAGGAATTTACGAAGGAGCTGTACCTTGGCTATGCGGCAAAAAATGCTCTCATATGTATTCTTTTTTCAGACAGCCGCAGCGGTATCCTTGTGCAGAAGCTGGAAAAAACACTAAAGGAGCTTGTTTTTTCCGTATGTCCCGAATACCGGGAGGACCCGAAGGAGAATGTAAAGCTGACCTACAATATTTACGGTGGGTATTATGACCTATTTTGAAAACAGGGAATATGGGGATGAGCTGGTAATAAGCACGATTGGAAGGCTCTCGGGGAATATGGATATCTGACCGTTATTTAATAAAAGAGGCAGGGCCTGCGGAAAAAACGTATTTTTGACCCTGCCTCTTCTATATAAATGACGATTGAAAATTATCCGCTTTCTGTGCCGTGTATGAATTCCTGAGATTAATCGGCCAGAATTTCATGCACCTGACGCATTGTGACTGCACAGGCCGCGGCAATATCCGACTCTGACAGGCCTTCCCCGGCCAGGCGTAATACACGCTTTGTCAGACGAATCCCCTGTGTCTTGCCCTTTGCAATGCCCTGAGCTTTTCCCCTGGAGAATCCCTTTTTTAATCCTTTTTCCAGTGCCTTTTCTTCAATGGCTTCACTTAAATTACACATCTGCTTCAGCTCCTTTTCTAATTCCTGTTCCATTGCCAGGCCATAATTTTCTGCCAGAATCCTTTCTTTTTGAGCTGCATCCATATCCGGAGACAGCAGGGTATTCAGAAAGCCATGCAGCTTTCCGGAATTTCCGGCAGGCGCCTTTTCATTCAGGCAGATAACAATTACCGACAGCTTGTCATAGCTTGCCTTCCGTTCGGGAATCCTTCCGATAAGATCCCTTTTGGAAATCCGGTATTCAGACATGGCATTTCCGATATGATTCGGTGCGTTCATACATATCCAGATACTGTATACTTTTTTCAGCGAATCATAATCGGAATCCTTGAATTCCCTGTCCAGCTGTTCCGACAGCATTCTTGCGCCATAGAAAATCCCTCTGGTCACAATCCGGTATTTCTGATAAAATTTCTTCTGTGCTTCCACATTGAGCAAAAGCTTAACCATGGTCATATTTTTGTGTCCGGGAAGCATGGCACAAAATCGGATATCAAATGTGATGCGACCCTCACCGGGAACCACGCTTTCCGTATTGTTCCCTGTAATTAAAAGCTCATTTCCTCTCTTTCCTCCGGGCTTTAAAGGCACCCTGGCAACCTCAATTCCCGGTTCAATCCATTCCGCAATTTCCTCAACATCGAAGTCTGCGTATTCAGCGGCAGCACCCTGCAGGATACGGGCCAGAACCTGTCTGTTGCTCAGGATTCTCTTTACATGTTCGTCATACTGCACTTTGATACCGGCTGCGTCAAGTTCTTCTGCGATCAGCGTCTTTTTCTTCATTGTACCTCCTTTTGGCGGCAGGAGAACAGAGCGTATAAAAAAAATTGACGCCTGCGGTTCCTGCCGTTAAATAAAATGTGATTTTGCGGCAGAAACTGCCAGAATGTGCGAATGCACAGAAATATAGTAAGACTACTTTGATGATACTTTATGCTTGATAAAAAGTCAATTAATAAATATTATTTTTCTTTCGTTTTTTCCACTTTTCCCGGAAAATATTTCGCTTAATGCGAGAAACTGTGATATAATAATTCCGGCAGCGGATAGCAGGAGCGGAAGTAAAGAGATAAATATATCCGCAGAGGAACAGCCGGATTATCCGGCTTATAATACCAAGGAGGAAAAATGAATGCAGATAAGTAAAGATATGTTAATCGGTCAGTTGGTCAATATGGACGAATTAATTCCCCAGATGCTGATGCGCGCGGGAATGCACTGTCTGGGATGCCCGTCTGCCCAGGGGGAAAGCCTGGAGGAAGCATGCATGGTACATGGAATTGACTGTGACGGGCTTGTAAGCCAGATGAATGAAATCCTGGCCACCAGATAATACAGTAATATAAAATAACGGAGCAGCAATGCGGATGCCGGACGGTATACTCCCCCCGGAGCATCGGTATTGCTGCTTTTTTTACCGTCAGGAAGCTTTAATCGGCTGAAAAGTCTCTCGCAAATTTTATAAAGTTTTATAAAGAAAGTATTTTTTGTATTGAAAATAACACGGGCATATGTTATAGTACATATAGAACAAATAATGCAGAGTATAATATAAATTTATGAAAGCAACTGTCCGGATCTCACCGTTGTGTGATGTATTTTGAAGGCCGGGGATGAAGCAGGCGGCATACATAGTTTATGTAATGCACCCGCTGTAATGCCTGACAGGCCGGAACCAAAAGCGGCGGACAGCCGCGCCTGAGAAAAGAATGAAGGTGAATAGAATGGTAGCAAAAAGAGATTATTATGAAATTCTCGGAATAGAAAAGGGAGCGGATGAAAATGCGATTAAAAAGGCTTACCGTAAGCTTGCGAAGAAGTACCATCCGGATGAAAATGCCGGTAATACCCATGCCGAGCAGCGGTTTAAAGAGATAACCGAGGCTTATTCCGTATTAAGTGATCCAGAGAAGAAAAAACTGTATGATCAGTTCGGGCATGCCGCATTTGACGGTTCAGCGCCCGGTTCGGGTGCATTTACGGGACAGCAGAACGGCGGATATCGGGAATATCATTTTGAACAGGGAAATATGGACGATATCTTCGGAGATATTTTCGGGGATTTGTTCCACAGTAAAGGCGGTAAAAAGGGCGGTTCCCGCAGCAGCCGCTTTTCAGGAGGCTTTCATAACGGAAGCAATGGCTATGGCGGATTTGAAGACAGTTTTTACGGAGGAGGTTTTTCGCAGGATAGCTTCCGCGGCAGGGGCAGGGATCTCCAGGCGGAGGTAGAGGTCAGCTTTGATGAAGCGGCCTTCGGCTGCGATAAGCTTATCAGTCTGCAGAATGCGGATGGCATGGGCGGACCGGCGCAGTCCCTGCAGGTCCATATCCCTGCAGGGATTGAAAACGGCAAAAAGGTAAGAATCCGCGGGAAAGGAATGCCGGGATACGGCGGCGAGGCGGGAGATTTGCTGCTTAAGGTCAAGGTGGGTGAAAAACAGGGCTTTGAGCGGAAAGGAATGGATGTGTATTCCACCATTACCATTCCGTTTACCACGGCTGTATTTGGCGGAGAGGCTCCCGTACAGACGCTTTCCGGTAAAATTATGTGCAGAATCAGGGAAGGAATTCAGCCGGGAACTAAAATCCGGCTGAAGGGAAAAGGAATCGTTTCTATGAAAAACCCCGGTGTATATGGGGATCATTATGTCACAGTGCAGGTTCAGGTTCCGCAGGATCTCAGCCCGGAAGCGAAGCAGAAGCTGAAGGAATTTGAAGAAATCCTCAGTAAGGATCGGCGGGGAGGGAAAAAGAAGGGCGCGGCATAGGCGGGAAGCAGATTACTTTATGACGAATCCACGGTAACAGCCCGGACATCCGGACTGCGGCAGACTTCCGGCTGATGGTATCGCTGTGCGGCGGCCTGCCTGCCCATAGTGTATATTTGTGCGGCCTGCGCAGTATATGCGCGGGCCGGCAGAAGAGTAAACGGCAGAAAAGTAGGAAAAAGTAAAATAAAAAACTTGATATAGTATGTAACTCTTACGAGGCATTCACTATACATGACACTTAGGATGGTTATGTGTATTGATGCCCTTTTTTTATTTCTGCGGCAAATCCACTGCAATTCAGCGCATAAATACCATGCATCCGGACAAAAACAGAACAGGGAGGGGACGCTTCGCGTCCTGCCAACGAAGCCGGGAATGCTTCGCCCCTGATTTTCATGCGGTCTGCGGCCGTGAAAGGAGAGAAAGAAAAATGAAAGACAAGATTTTTGGTGTTTTGCAGCGTGTCGGACGGAGTTTTATGCTTCCCATTGCCATTTTGCCTGTGGCGGGACTGCTTTTGGGAATCGGCAGTTCTTTTACCAATGAGACCAGAGGCACTTTTCGCGGTAGACATATACGAATCATGACAGGGATAAGACGGCAGTCCGCCGGAACGCTGGAAATTGCCGCAGCAGCCGCTTTTTCCGGGCGGTACAGGAGGGGAATATGTATAGAATCAGGAAAGTTTTGAATCATAATGCGGCAATTGTAATCGGGATGGAGGATAACGAATATCTGCTCATGGGAAAGGGAGTGGGATTCGGAAAGAAAACGGGCGAGCGGGTGGAGGCGGGGCCTGAGACTACCGCCTACTGCCTGCAGCAGCTTACGGACAGAGGGGATGCGAAAGAGGTCATAAAGTCGGTTTCCCCGGTCTGTCTGGAGCTTGCCAACGAAGTGCTCAATGAAGCGGAAAGAATTTTCGGCAGGATCGACCGTTTCATCCTTTTCCCTATGGCCGGCCATATGGAATACGCGGTCAGGCGTATCAAAAACAGGGAGCAGATCAGCAATCCCCTGACAGAGGATATCAGACTTCTGTTCCACCGGGAATATAAAGTCGCCCAAAGTGTTCAGCCGCTTTTGTGGGAGCGGATGAAGGTGAAAATTGACGAGCATGAAATCGGTTATATAGCGCTTCATGTCCATGCGGCCATTGAGGATGAAAAAGTATCCCAGGCCATGCAGATTGCGCGCGCCGTCCGGGAATGCGTCACTCTGGTGGAGCAGCAGACGGGGATGAAAATTGATGTCATGTCCCTGGCCTACAACCGGCTGATGAACCATGTGCGCTATATGGTGGCAAGGGCTCTGAGCGGGGAACGGCTCAAGCTGAATATGAATGACTATATGCGGGTAAAATTTCCCGAAGCCTTTGAAACGGCGGCTGTTATATGCGAAGAAATCGGCAGGAGCCTGAACAGAAAACTGGATGATGTGGAAACAGGGTATCTGGCGATGCATATTGAGCGGGTGAAGGATGATGAAACAACGGGAAGAGCAAATAATAAAGCAAAAAAGACAACGGAGGAATATCATGCTGGATGCGGTCATTAAAATAAGAAGTATCCGAAAATATAAAGAGGAAGAAATCCCGGTCCATATGGTGGAGGAGGTTCTCCGGGCGGGGCTTCTGGCGCCTTCCTCAAAGAAATGCGGTAATGTTCCTTATTACCGGAAATGTGGAAATTATAGAATCCGCATGGCTTTATGTGGCGGCCTCCAAAGACTGGGCCTGGTTTGAAAGGAATAAGGAAGGGCTGGAAAATTTCTTTAACCAATCTGCTGGACCGGCAGAAGACATTCCTTCTGTGTATGGACGGAAAACAGAAAAAGGTTGCATTGGGTGCGGGCGAAAGCCTTGTTTGGGATATGACCGAAGGATGATTGCTGTGCCTTTCATCAGGCCTTAAGAGATTCTTAATTTGCCAGCCACTGCCTGGAATGATAAAATTTCTGTATACAAACAGAACAGAGGAGGTATCTTATGTACCAGATTTCGAATTTTATGGATAATGATGATGTGAAAACACTTGCGTCTGCCGGCCCGTTTTCAGTGATTGAATATGTCCGGGATCTGAGCGTTATGCCATCATCGGCAACGGTTGCCTACTTCAGCAGCCAGATGAATGTGAGAAAACGTCAGGTGGTATGCGACCTGAGCAAAGCCAGTGTTACGATTCAGGCAGGGGCCATGCAGTGGATGCTTGGCAACGTAAATGCGACAACCGGCATCAAAGGCGTGGGAGATCTGTTCGGGAAAGCGGTGCGCGGCAAGGTTACCGGAGAATCAGCAATTAAGCCGGAATATACGGGGGACGGGCTTCTGGTGCTGGAGCCAACCTATAAACATTTGATTTTAATGGACGCGACGGACTGGGGAGGCTCTGTTGTACTGGATGACGGACTTTTCCTGGCCTGTGATTCCAGACTGAAGCACAAGGCAGTTATGCGTTCCAATCTTTCTTCCGCAGTGGCCGGCGGCGAGGGCCTGTTTAATTTAAGCCTGAACGGAAGCGGCGTGTTCTGTATTGAGGCGGACTGTCCGCGCGAGGAGCTGGTGGAAATTACCTTGCAGAATGATGTGCTGAAGGTCGATGGGAATATGGCGGTTGCCTGGAGCGGAAGCCTGGAATTTACGGTGGAACGTTCCGGCAAATCCCTCATCGGTTCGGCGGCTTCCGGCGAAGGACTTGTCAATGTGTACCGCGGGACCGGCAAGGTGATGATGGCTCCCATTTCCAAGATGCCGAACGTTTAAATTATCCTGTAGGAGCTGCTTTGCTATCTGGCGGGAGGCGTCTGCTTTTCCCTGGCTGAGTTTGCCGGGAAAAAGTCTGCCTCTATAGGAAAAACCAAAACGGATATAATATGGAATAACAGAAAACCACTGGCTCATAAACCGGTGGTTTTCTATTCTTTATCCCCCAAAATTACGATAAAAAGGAGGAAAATATGAAGTTGCTGATTGCCGAAGACGATCCGGATATGCAGAAAATCCTGAAGCTCTATCTCCAGCGGGAGGGCTGTCAGGTGAATATTGTTGACAACGGCCGCGCCGCCATTGATTTTTTGTCAGAGAATCAGGTAGATCTTGTGATTCTGGACTGGATGATGCCGTGTACGCCTCCTGCATAAAGGACGGCCTGGATGACGGCGCCTTCCTGGATACAATTGAAGAACAGAATGCCAGGATTTCCCGTCTGGTGGAACGGCTGCTCAGTCTGTCCCGGATCGAAAGCAGGGAATACCCGCTTTCGCCCATCGCCCTTGATACGATACTGCATAAATGCATGGAGGAACAAAGAATGGCCCTGCATGCCCGGGGACTGTCTTTTCAGGAGGAGCTTGCCTGCGAAGAAACAGTGAGCTTGTTGCCCTGCTGTTTTCCAACCTGCTGTCAAACGCGGTAAAATATGCCTCTTCCGGCGCCGTGGAGGTGACGCTTTGCAGGATGGGAGAACGGTGCCGGTTCCGGATATCCAACGGGTTTAATAATGCCGCGTTGGATCAGGAACGGATTTGGGATCCATTTTATGTAGGGGAGCCTTCCCGCAGCAGAGCACTGACCGGAACCGGCCTGGGACTTGCTATTGTAAAAAGAATTGCAGAGCAGTACGGCTATTCTGTCCGATGTGAAATCGGGGAGGGAAGGATATTGTTTGAAGTATTGTTTCCGGCTGCATTGAAAAATTTGAGCAGGCGCATTTACTGTGCCTGCCGCAAAAACAGCTATGAAAACTGATAGGAGAGAAAGAGATGAAAACAGTAAAGCTTTAAAAAAATCCGTCTGCCTTATACTGCCGATTGCGTTGATTTTGGGCGGATGTGCCGGAAAAGATCCATCTGTGGATCAGTCAGCGCAAGACGGAAAGGAATCTCCGGTGAGCATTGCCGATGGGACAACGACAGACTCATCGATAGAAACACAAACAGATCCAGCAGTTACCGGATTTATCTGACCGGCCCGGATCCGGTAAGCGCAGCCAGGCTTTACAGAAATTACCGCATGGAACAGGGTGATTTTATGACACTGGAGCAGAAGGCGCAAAGCAATCCGGATATCCGTAAGCTTTATGGCGCTCCGTTCATTTATCTGTGGGGAGAATTCCTTATTTCCCCTAATGATATTGACTGGAAGGCTTTCCGGCAGGCGGCGGATTCTCCGCTGACAGAGTATCTGTCATCCTTTGCCGGCAGCCAGGAAAACGGTCCGGAATTTACAGCAGCGCTGGAAGAAATAAAAAAGCAGGATTATGTAGCAGAATATCAGAAAAATACAGTATGCAGTTATCTCAGCCAGTTGCTGAAAAGGGAAGATTTCTGGGATCCATCTGTTTTTACACAGCATTCCCCGGCGATGACGGAGCTTTTGGCAAACCTGGTTTATTGACTGTGATGCAACCGGGGAAATTTATGACAATTATTCACCATCCCACCCTGCAACCCAGGAAGTTTTCCTGGATGGACGATGACATGAAAAAGAACCGGGACAGTGAGTACTATATCGGAAAGTATTACAATCCCGCCGGCGGAGTGGCCGAACATTTTTCAAAAAGGATCCCGGGACATTCCGTGTGGATACAGATGGACGGGAAAAGCATGATTTACAGCCCTTCCCTCCAGCCCGGGAATGCATAAACGCTTATGATAACAGGAGAAGCAGAGCTTTTGATTTGGAGAATACATTGCGGTTAAACTTCAAACAGGGTATAATCAGAGAAAAGATGCATCTGGGAAATGCAACTGTAAAAGCATAGGATAGTTATGTAAAAGGAGTCAGTGAAAGACAGTCAGTGAAAGGCAGAAAGCGGGGATAAAATGGACAGACCATTGCCAATCGGAATCGAAGATTTTAAAAAACTGAGAGAAAACAACTTTTACTATGTGGATAAATCATTGCTGATAAAGGAACTGCTGGATAACAGAAGTGAAGTAAGCCTGTTTATGAGGCCGAGACGTTTTGGCAAGACATTAAGTTTAAGTATGCTCAGATATTATTTTGAGCAGGTGCCCGTGAGCGATACGAATACAGATAATAATAACTTGTTCAAAGGGCTTAAGATTATGGAAGCCGGTGAAAAATATACGAAACATAAAGGTCGGTATCCGGTAGTTAACCTTTCCTTAAAGTCTGCAAAGCAGCCGGACTGGAATATGGCTTATGATGCAATGGTGAATGAAATTGCAAAGGAATTCGAACGCCATGACGATGTGCTTGAAAGTGCAAGGCTGCTGCCGGACGAAAAAGAACTTTTTTGCCGGATCAGAGGAAAAAAAGCAGCCAGAATTGATTATGCGATGGCAATGGAATTTCTTACCCGTTGTTTGAAAAAGGTTTATAGAAGAAATGTAATTATCCTTCTGGACGAGTACGATGTTCCACTGGAAAATGCATATTTTAACGGATTTTATAAACAAATGACAGATTTCATCCGTTCCTTTTTTGAATCGGCGCTAAAAACCAATTCCAGCCTGGAATTTGCCGTAATCACTGGCTGTCTTCGTATAACAAAGGAGAGTATATTTACCGGCCTGAACAATCCGGAAATGATTTCAATCCTTAATGTAAATTATGCGGAGCATTTTGGTTTTACCCAGCCGGAAGTGGAACAGCTTCTGGAAGCCTATGGAATCAGTAACAAGAAAGATGAAGTCAGGCGCTGGTATGATGGCTATGTATTTGGAAAGACAGAAGTATATAATCCGTGGAGCGTACTGAACTATACGAAAACGGCGGCTGTTGATAAGAATGCTTTTCCGAAGCCATACTGGGCGAATACTTCCTCCAACAGTATTGTCAGGGAACTGGTGGAACGTGCGGATGGCAGCGTAAGGCAGGAAATGGAAGCATTGATTGAGGGAGAAGTGATAGAAAAGCCGGTTCACGAAGAGATTACCTATGATGAAGTATATAAATCAGAAGAAAATCTGTGGAATTTTCTGTTTTTTACAGGATACCTGAAAAAAAAGGGTGAACGGTTTGACGGTGAAACTGTTTACCTGGAATTGGCGATTCCAAATACAGAAGTAAAGCTGATTTACAGAAATACGATAATGGACTGGTTTCAGGAAAGAATTAAAAAGACGGATTTCTCGGCTTTGTATCAGGCCGTCCTTGGGAAAAATGCGGCGGTTATGGAAAAAGAACTGTCCGGGAATCTGATGGAGACCATTAGTTTTTATGACTATAAGGAAGATTACTATCATGGTTTTCTTGGCGGGCTGTTGAAAATGATGGACGGATATATAATAAAGTCCAATCGGGAAAGCGGCCTGGGGAGAAGTGACCTGCTGCTGCTTTCCGCACCCTATGAGGGGAAGGCGATTATAATTGAAATAAAAATCGCAGATACCTATGCAGAGCTGGGAGCTAAAGCAAAAGAAGCATTGACTCAGATCGAAGACAGGCAATATGATGCTGAACTGAAACTGGAAGGCTATCATACCTTTATTCTGTATGGAATTGCTTTCTATAAAAAGCTTTGCAGAGTAGCCGTAAAAGAGTGATATGTCAGCCAAAATTCAGGGTATCCCCCATGCGTCTGTTTATGCATGGAGGATACCTGTTCATTACTTCACAGTTATTGCCAAAATCCATCCTAAATCGCCTGCGGCGATGGATTTTGGCACTCCTGAATCACTTCCTTACGGTCAGCGCGAAGCGCCGTCCTGCCGATTAGTTCCCCTGGAGGATACCTTCCTTATATTTGCCGGGAGTCGTCCCCTTGAGCTTCTTAAATATGCGGATAAATGCGTTGCTGTCCACAAAGCCGGTCATCTGCGCGATGTCCGCAATTTTTAAATCCGTTTCATTCAACAGGGAAACGGCGTTTGAAATCCGCACTTCATAAAGGTAGTCGATAACGCTTTTCTGATACTGCTCCCTGAATTTCCGTGACAGGTAGGACGGGGTAATCTGAAAATGTTCGGCTATTGTATTCAGATTGATGTTAACATCAAAATAGTTATTGTCTATAAAGCGGCAGATATCCTTTCCCCATTGTCCATAGGAGGGATTTTTGCAGTTTTCCGCAATCTCCCGGCAGGCAGCCAGATAAGCGCGGCAGGTCTGGGAGAGCGCTTTGGGCAGAGACTGGGAAAAGAAGGACTCATCCAGGAAGCTTAAGGACTCTGGCTGCAGGCCGTAATGCGTCTGGCAGTACAGCCGGAGCTTGACAGTGGCCTGATAAAAGAAATAATAGCAGCTTTTGGCGTCGGCCCAGGAGAGTTCACATTTTTCAAGATTTTTTTCTATATCATTAAAATATTCGGTTATCTGCGCCTGATTACACGTGGTGACAAGATTTACAATATACTCGCTGGTGTTCAGCGGGATGGAGCCTATGATCTGTTTCTGGGGAATCGTCTCATAGAGACAGATCCGGCCCGTTTCAAACAATCTCTGGTATTCCAGCGCGGTATCCGCCTGCAGGCAGGCTTCTGGTATCTTTTCCTGGGACTGCAGGCTGCTGATTCCGGCTTTCAGGGAAAGCTGGAAGGTATCCGACAAAAATTCTATCAGCCTTTCCGTGAGCTGTTCGATCTGTACAAGCGGACGGTCAAGCTGGCCGGAAACCGGAATCAGGACCGAAATCTTTCCTTTGCGGATACCGAAATGGCTGTCAGGAAACTGTGGGGAAAGAAGCTCCTGGAATACATTTTCGATCGTAAAGGCGGTCAGTCCCGCCAGCCCCTCCGGTTCATTCAGGCTGCCTGTCCCTTCCACGGAAAGCAGCACGACGCAGACCGTGGGAAAGGAAAGGTTAAAGGAAAACTGTTCGGCAACCTGCTCCGGTATCTGGCTGAATTCTATTTCTCCGGAAAAGATTTTCTGGAGATAATTATTTTTCAGCATCATTTTTTGTCTGGCTATTTCATTCCGGTTCTCGGTAAGTATTTTCATGATCAGATGATATTCGTTTTGGGCCGGCCCCACAGATTCGTCCGTATCCCCTATAAATTGCAGGATCTGGGACACCGGCTCATAATTTTTACGGGAATAATACATGATTACCACAAGGCCTGTAAAAATACAGATCAAAATCGTAAGCAGCATGATTTCCAGCAGCCGGGTCATCTGGGCCTGGTAGTCCTTCTTTTCCGTAATGGATATGAGCGCCGTACCGGAAATCTGTAACGGATAATAATTTATAATTACCTTTCCCTGGTTTTTCGTCTCATAAAAGGACGCATCCGGCCGGTCTGTGAAGTAAGAGGCGATTTCCGCTATGGGCAGGGCGGAAAGGCTGTCGTCTTTGCTGCCGGCGGCCAGCAGAAGCTGTTCCTGATCCACCAAAGCAAAGGCGCAGGAATATTCCAGAAGAAGCCGGCTTTGCAGCCGGGTCAGCAGGCTTTTGTTGTCAATCTGGATGCAAAGCACAGCCAGCGGCTTTCCTGTGATATCCGTCAGAAGGTTCTGGGCTATAACGATGAAGTTTTTCTCCCTGTTTGCATAGCATATGATACGGTTTTCCTGCAATGCGCTGCCGATCGCATCCCAGTCGCCGTCCGTCATGGTATTGCTTTTTGCTTCCATGGCAGGCAGCAGGGACTTTTCAAAAGTGGAAACAGGGTTTACGATATAACCGGAATCAGGAAAATACAGGTTGATTCGCTGGATGAGCGCATTGGATATCTGCATGGCCGCCAGATCCTTTTTCAGATAATAGCGGTCCATGACAGGCGTGGATCCAGGCGTGCTTTTGCTGTTGGAAAGAGCGACTACATATTTATTCAGCTGAATATGGGAGCCAAGCGTAATCGCATCACGGAATACGGAGTTGATCTGCTCACCGGAATTTTCCAGCATCAGATGCTGGCTGTCAATGGTGCGTTCCTTTAATGCATTGTAGCTGTGAAAATAGTAGAAGGAACAGATAATTATGGGAAGCAGCAGAACACTTACATAGGAAATAAGTGTTCTCCAGAATAAGCCTGTTTTTTTCTTTTTATTATCCGTTTGCCGCCTCATAAATCAATCATCCTTTTTGTTATTATTACTGTAAAATAAGTATACCATAGGCTGTATAAAAGCCAGTATGATTTTTCTAAACAAATATTATATTTCTGAAATATTGCGGCAGATACATATGAATTTCCTTTTTCCAAGATTTACGCAGCCGGTTTTCCGGGCTATGCTGTAACTGACATTAACCGAAGCGAGGCGCGCCGGTTCGGAGTGATTTTCAAAAAAACATCATTTCATAAAAAGGAAGGACAGTAATTATGAAGAAGAATTTTCCAAGCAAATTAGGAACTGCCGCGCTGGCAGCCCTGCTGACTTTTTCGTCTCTGTTCACAGGCTGCGGCAGCAGCGGACAGACTCAGGCGGATGCATCCGTTTCCAATAAAGAAGAAACCGGAAGCGCAGCGACATCGGGAGAAGAGACGCCTGTGCTCACAGTCTGGTCTTATTGGACAAATGGAGATCTGTACAGTGACCAGGGGGATTGGGAATATTGGAAGGCGGTTGAGGAGGCCTGCAATGTAGATCTCCAGTTCGTTGACAGTACGGGTGGAAAGGATGCCCTGTCATTGCTTGCAGGGACGGACGATCTTCCTGACATTATTATAGAATATGATACAACGTTTCCCGGCGGGGTGCAGAAGCTGCTGCTGGACGGTTCCATTATCCCTCTTAACGATCTGATGGATAACGGCTCCATGCCCAATTTCAAAGCATATCTGGAATCGGATCCGGAGGTTGATAAGCTGTGTAAAAACAATGAAGGGCTGTATGCCTGGACACCTATGATCAGGAAGCCGGATTCCCCGCTTGTTTTCAATGGAAATATGATTAGGCAGGACTGGCTGGATGAACTGGGGCTGCAGATGCCGGAAACTGTTCAGGAAATGGAAGATGTTCTGGTTGCCTTCAAGGATCAGAAGGGCTGCGATTCCGCATTTTCCTTTATTTATGGAAACTATAACATCATGGTAAACAGCTTCGGAATCAGGGAAGGGATGTACGTAGACGGCAATAATAAAGTCCATTTCGGGGCAATTGAGGATGCGTATCTGGATTTCCTGACGCTGTTTAACCGTTGGCTGAACATGGGAATCCTGGATCCTGATGCCTTTACCCAGGATTCGGACGCCTTTTTTGCCAAAATTTCCAGCGGAAGAGCAGGGCTTGTATGGGGCTATACCGGCGGAACTCTTGGAAAGATACAGACCATGCAGGAAGAAAACAAGGAAATGAATTATCAGCCCGCCCCCAACCCTGTATTAAATAAAGGAGATAAATTCATTGTTGACCAGAGCAGCTACCGGATCAATAATATCGGCGGTGTGATTTCCGCCACCTGTTCCAACCCGGAGGCTGCGGCCCGCGTGCTTGACTATACCTATGGCGAAGAGGGAAATATGCTGGCCAATTACGGCAAGGAAGGCGTGACTTATGAAATGGTTGACGGAAAACCGGTATTTACGGACTTTGTCCTTCATAATCCGGACGGACTGTCCATCGAAAAAGCGCTCTCCATTTATGCCGGCTGCAATAATAAGCCCTTCCTGGTGGAAAAGGATTATATGCTGGGCGGATATGCTTATGATGTGCAGAAAAAATCCCTGGAAGTCTGGGCAACTCCCGATGCCACAGTGAAGGATATGCCCCCTGCAACCATGACGGATGCGGAGCTGCAGGAATATAACTCCATCATGACTGATATTCAGACCTATCTGGATGAATTCAAGCTGAAATTCATCCTGGGCACGGAGCCTCTGGAGAATTTCCCTGAATTTGTGGAAAATATCAGGAACATGAATATTGAAAGGGCGATAGAAATCAGACAGGCGGAATATGACAGATACCTGGCAAGATAATTGATACCGGCAGGCCCGGGCTTTGGGAAAAGCTGCGGGCCTGTTTGAAAGAAGGAGTCTTTATGAAAAAGGACAGTTATGCTGCCAGGCTCTGGCAGAATGTAAAAAGACATAAGGGACTGTATCTTATGATATTGCCGATTGTGGCCTATTACCTTGTGTTCTGCTATTACCCCATGTACGGAGCGCAGATCGCTTTCCGTGACTATACCCCCAAGCTGGGAGTGCTTCACAGCCCATGGGCCGGCCTGAAGCATTTTGCGGAATTTTTCAAAAGCGTGTATTTTGAACGTCTGATCCGCAATACCCTGAGCATTAATCTGAAAAATCTTCTTTTCGGCTTCCCTGCGCCGATTCTGCTGGCGCTGCTTTTAAATGAAGTGCGCAGCCAGGGATATAAAAAATTTGTGCAGACGGTGAGCTATATGCCGCATTTTATTTCCACGGTGGTAATTGCCGGAATGGTTCTTCAGTTTACGGCTACGGACGGCTTCCTGACACAGCTGATGACGTTATTTGGCTATCCCAAACAAAATCTGATGATGAACCCTTCCTTTTTCCAGCCCATTTATGTAATTTCCGATATATGGCAGGGGATCGGCTGGGGCTCCATCATATATATTGCAGCGATAGCGGGGATTAATTCGGAATTGTATGAAGCGGCGAGAATGGATGGAGCGGGACGGTGGAAACAGATGATACATGTGACGCTGCCTGGCATCCTTCCCACGATCATCACCATGTTTATCCTGAGAGTGGGGAATATGATGAATCTTGGCTTTGAAAAGATCATCTTGCTTTATAATTCCTCAATTTATGAGACTGCGGACGTAATTTCCACGTATGTTTACCGGAAGGGGCTTGTGGATCAAAGCTACAGCTTTTCCACAGCGGTGGGACTGTTTAATTCTGTCATCAACCTTACATTGCTTTTTATTGCAAATAAACTCTGTAAAAGGTTGACAGAACATAGCTTATGGTAGGAGTATATATATGAAAAAAAGAAATCTGGGTGAAGGGGTATTCCAGATATGCAACGGCCTTGTGCTGCTGCTTGTCTCGCTTGTGACGCTGTATCCCTTTTTATATGTCATTTTTGCTTCCTTCAGCGATCCTCTGAAGCTGATGGGCAATTCAAGCCTGCTGCTTAAGCCGCTGGGATTTTCGCTCGGCGCTTATAAGAAGGTATTTTTAAATCCTTCCATTTACAGCGGCTACATGAATACGGTTTTTTATGTGACCGTGGGAACGCTGGTTAATATCCTGGCGACCTGCATGGCGGCCTATGTGCTGTCAAGAAAGCAGTTTATGCTGCGCCGCGTGCTTACTATCATGTTTATTTTTACCATGTATTTCAGCGGCGGGCTGATTCCCGGCTATCTGCTGATTAAGGATCTTGGAATGATAAACAGCAGGCTTTCCCTGATTCTGCCCGGCGCTGTCAGCACCTTTAACCTGATGATTATGATAACGGGGTTTGAGGGGATTCCGGAATCGCTGGAGGAATCGGCGCGCATTGACGGAGCCGGGGACTGGACTATTCTGTTTCGGATCATCATGCCGCTGGCCAAGCCTACAATTATGGTAATCCTGCTGTATTATGCGGTAGGACACTGGAATGCCTGGTTCCATGCCATGATATATCTGCGGGATGCGGACAAAATGCCGCTGCAGATTTTCCTCAGGGATATTCTCACCAGAAGCCAGCTGGGGGCCATGACCGGGCAGACAGATGTGGAGGATGTGGGGCAGACGATAAAATATGCGACGATTATTGTTTCCACGGTGCCCATACTCTGCGTGTATCCGTTCATCCAGAAGCATTTTGTAAAGGGCGTCATGATCGGGGCCGTCAAAGAATAGCGGTTCTGCAGTTACTTTAAAAATAACAGTTCTGCAGTTACGTTAAAGAGTAAGAAAAGGAGGCTGTACGGATGGTACGGACATTTGCAACACACAGAATCAGGAAAACACAGGAGTTGTCCTCCTGTCTGTGGGATTTTGAAACGCTGCCTGAAGAGGGAGGAACGGTTGGAGAGACAGCCGGGGGGAAAAAGGCTGCCCCGGGTAAGGAGGCTGCCCCGGGTAAGGGGACGGCTCCGGTTAAAATGAAAACCGCAGTTCCGGGCTGCTGGGAGAACTGCCCGGATACGTTAACCTACCGGGGAAAGGCTGTTTATGAAAGAAGGTTTGCCTGCGAAGGCAACATACGCCTGGAATTTAAGGGGGTCAGCCATACGGCACAGGTATATCTTGATGATATGCGGATAGCGGAGCATTACAATGCCTATACCCCGTTTTCGGCAGTGGTAAAGGAGCTTCCGGCGGGGGAACATACGCTGAGAGTCTACGTTGACAATTCCTTCGGCCCGGATTCGGCGCTGCATGTGCCCAATGATTACCAGACCTACGGAGGAATTACCCGTCCGGTGGTTCTGGAGGAGCTGAAGGATGCGTACTTTACGAAGCTGCATTTTACTCCCCTGTGCAGGGCCGGGCAGTGGTATTTCGTGATAAAAGGAGAAGTGAAAAATTTATCTGCGGCGCCTTTTGAGGGAAGGATCCTGCTTTCCCTTGGGGAAGAGACGGTGGCGGAGGCTGCCGTGCGGGCAGAAGGAAACGGCGTATGCGGATTTGAGACGGGGGAAACACTTTTCCCGCAGGCGCAGGAGTGGTGTCCGGAAAATCCCGTATTATATCTGCTGAATGCGGTTCTGCTGGATGCGCAGGGCCGGGAAACGGACGATCTCATTGATCGGGCAGGCTTCCGCGAAGTCCGTATTGAGGGGAGGGATATCCTGCTGAACGGACGGAAGCTCAGGATTAAGGGCTTCTGCCGCCATGAGGATCATCCCCAGTTTGGCTGCGCCCTCCCTTTTGCGGCCATGCAGCAGGATTTACTGCTCATGAAGGATATGGGAGCCAATTCCGTGCGTACCTCTCATTATCCCAATGATGAAATTTTCCTGGATCTGTGCGATGAAACAGGCATGCTTGTATGGGAAGAGAACCATGCGAGAGGGCTTTCAGAGGAAAACATGCGAAATCCCAACTTCGAACGGCAATGCGAGGACTGTATCCGGGAAATGATTGAGGCGCATTACAACCATCCTTCCATTTATATCTGGGGGATTCTGAATGAATGCGCAAGCCATACGGAGTATGGAAAGGAATGCTACCGTAAGCAGTATGAGCTGATCCACCAGTTGGATCAGAGCCGGCCGCGCTCCTCTGCAAGCTGTCAGTTTAAAACGGATATCTGTTTCGGACTGCCTGAGGTGGTATCCTATAACATTTATCCCTTATGGTATCATGACACGCCTGTACAGGATTACCTGAAAGGCCTTTATGACTGGGTTCAGGAGGAATCGGAAGGCGCAGGAAAGCCGTTTTTGATAACGGAGACGGGCGCGGGCGCCATCTATGGCTGCCGCACACCTTCGCGGGTAAAATGGTCTGAGGAATACCAGGCTTATGCCATTGAAAAACAGCTGGAGGCGGTTTTCGGGCAGGAGGGCTGCAGCGGCGTTTATCTCTGGCAGTTCTGCGACTGCAACGTGTGTGACAGCTGGTTCGGCGGCCGGCCGAGAACTATGAATAATAAGGGAATCGTGGATGAATACAGACGGCCGAAGCTGGCTTATGAGACGGTTAAGAGAATGTTTGGCAGTGTGGATACGTATTTCTGACAATAGAGAAAAAAGATAAGGTTCTGTTGCAGATATTTTTGGGATGAACAGATGGATATTCTCCCGGAAGAAGCAGGGCAAAAAAGCAGGACGAAAGCAGCATGGCGGACACAAAAAGAAACGGCGTGAAATATGCCGTTTCTTTTTGCAGTATGGGCAATATGGAGCATGACGCCGCCGCATTTTTATACGGCGTCCGAAGCATTGGTGTGTTTGTTTCCAATGATAACCGGCGCTGTCCGGGTCTTGCAGAATTCAAAGGAGCCGTCAGCCTTTGGCTCGCCGAATCTTTCCCTGGCGCTGGTTGGATGGAAGGCTGTGTAAATCTGGACGTTCGGCGCGATGAGGGCGTTGTCGCCGATGATAATTTTATTGGAGTCCAGGAAGGTGCAGTTTAAATTCACCTCGCAGTTGTTTCCAAAATAAATGTTGTTTCCGTAATCCACATAAAAAGGAGCGGTGATCCACAGGTTTTTTCCGCGGCCGCCAAGCAGTTCCGATAAAATCCTATCCTTTTCTTCCACATCCCGGGTATCGGTGAGATTGTAGTCACGCATGAGATTTTTGGCCTTGTGCCATTGGTTTAACAATTCGCTGTCCCTGCAGTCATACAGCTCTCCGGCCAGCATTTTTTCTCGTTCTGTCATAGAAACTCTCCTTATCCTTCACTGAAATGAAACAGCTGCCGGCGCATTCCGGGAGGCAGTATGTCTGTGTTAGGCTTATGCTACCTCCCAAAGCTGCTTTTGTAAAGATATTTTATGAATTAGAAAGATGCTTTTCATAGCGCTTACAGTGCTTCCCGCAGGACAATTTCAATGTATTCCTCCAGTTTCTGCCTTATGAAATTCCAGTCGTATTTCTGAACCGGGAAGATGCTGTCTGTTTCCTCGATTTTGGAGATAGGAAGAGAAATGCCGGTATTCCATTCGGAATCAAAGGGGATTACCCTGCATTGAATTGTTTCCAGCGCATTTGCTATCGTGTCGTTTACCATTGCTTTATAACTTTTCAGCGCCCATTGCGCACCGCCGCCATGTGAGATAATCCCTGCGGGAAGATGATACAGTTCCGGGTAAGCAATATGCTTTGGTCTATGATGCAAGTGTTTGACGGAGGTTGTGACGACAAGATCCGACAAAATAAGCCTGAATCCAATTAAAAAATAGAATAATATAATGTCGAATATATTACTAAATATTTGGTATAAAACACGACATTTAAAACAATATTTGATATAATAAGGAATAACCTTAAAAACAAAATTGAGTGTAAAGGGACATATAATCTGGATGTTTTAGAAAATCGGCTACGAGATATCCATCCGTCCTTGCGAATGGGAAAACTTATCTGAGATTTTTGGGCCGCGGGTTAAATATAGTGCCAGTTCTAATGAGTATAGGGATTTGATGCATTTTCTCTCTACAGTTAAAATGTCTTTGACAGAACTTGTAAGTAATGAACAGGAATACTACGACTACGTTAAGCTTCAAATTACTGTAAGGGCTCAATCAACGAAAATATGTGAACTCTTAGATAAATGTCGAGATATAATTATTGGCGGAAAGCCCGGAACAAATATTTTACGGTATCTACTTCACAAGATGAATAATAGAGTTATTAAGTGGCAGATTTGGAACGAACAATGTGGTGGCTTATCTAATCTCTATTTGAATTATGGATGCATACCTTTTGATCAGATGCCATATTGCACCTCCCTCCGTCAACATAATCCGAGGATATATGATCTTTTTGAATCTATTCCCGTTGGAGGACATGAACATGAGTTGTTTGCCAGATATATAAAAAACAACACTGAAATTGAAGGGCAGCTCTTCACATCCAAAGCAGATATAGAGGGATTTGATAATATCAATGCCTTGATTAGAAAATATAATAACGCTCTATATTATAAGCACACAAATCGAAGATTGGAAGAGTTTAAAAATTATATATATATCAGAGGATATGCCGAAGATAGTACCGAGATAATCAAGAAATTTATGATGCATTATATGCTCCTTTGATTTTTGGAACAGATGCTGGTGAAAAGTTTATAACAGCAGAAAGTGTGTATGCTGTTTTTGAATCTAAGCCAACAATTAATAAAGAAACTTTAGAGTATGCAAATAATAAAATAAAGAGCGTAACTGTTCTTGAACGTTCTGCCAGAGGAGTGATTAATGTAAATATTGCCAGCCACGTAAATTGACTAGGATTATTGGTGGTATTTTATCGATAGATTCCATTAATATTGATAATATTAAAGAGTATATAAATTTATTTAAATCTATTGATCTTGGATGTGCAATTAAGAATCATTCATTTTTAGTTAATCGAGAGACTGAAATTACTCTATTGCATGCTTCTGGTGAGGAAACAGTTTTAGCGTTTTTCTATATTATTTTGGATGAATTGTATAAGTTAGGGACAGTTGCCGGAATTGATATTAGAAGCTATGCAAACGCAACTTTAGATAATTTTAAATTTAATATAGATAAAGAATAGTTAAGAATTTTTTAGTGGTCTTGACATAAGGGTGGAGGAGGTAATGACGACATAATTCGATGAAACTCGTTTGAATACGATTAAAGCAGTATCGAAAAATGTCGTACATATTCCCAAATGTGCTGTTGGAAATACAAAATACTTGGGATTGCATAAATAGAAGTAGTTTATTATACTATAGTCATGATACTGAAGTTTTTATAATAGTTGAGGAGGTACCATATGGAATTTGTAAGAAAAATTGTTGATGCAAGTAGCCTAATGAAAATTATGCAGCTGCCAGATACATTAATGAATAGAAAATTAGAGATTATTGTCTTGCCAGTCGATGATAATCAGAAGGGTTCGATTCAGGAAAGCAAGGATGTTTCCGGTCTTTCTGAAATTACACAATCTTTAATGGGGAGTATTCCTATTTCTGATATTACTATAGAGCAAATTAAAGAGGAGCGTCTGAGAAAATATGAAAGTAATATTTGATACAAATATAATATTAGATTTATTAGATGTTGGGGTCAAAAGAGTTTGTAAAAACTCTCTGACCTACCATATAGTACCT
>OLQH01001240.1_pt1 | contig 21286 bp, 22 predicted proteins | sample 1672671 | NCBI WGS metagenome assembly OLQH01 (sample SAMEA3136712, study PRJEB25190) | human gut metagenome
ATAATCTTGGTGAGAAGAGCGCTTCCACCTTTACCGAAGATCTTCACAAGGACAAGAAAGTCGATTTCATTATGGCTAACCCGCCTTTCAACCTTAAAGGATGGCGTGGCGAAGACCAGTTGCTTGATGACCCCCGTTGGCAGGGGTATGGTGTACCACGTGTGTCAAATGCAAACTATGCATGGATTCTGCATATGATTTCCAAGCTGGATGTCAACCACGGTATTGCCGGATTCCTTCTGGCAAATGGCGCTTTGAACGATCCGGATGAATATGAAATCCGCAAACGGCTTCTGTTGAATGATAAGATTGAGGCTATTATCGTTCTGCCCCGTGATATGTTCTATACTACTGATATTTCTGTCACTCTGTGGATTGTGAATATGAATAAGAAAGCCGGTATGGTCAACGGACGACAAGTGCGTGATCGCCGTGGTGAAGTCCTGTTTATGGATCTGCGCCGCTGGGATCAGAATGTTGAAGAAATTGTTATCGATAAGGGCAAGAAAAAGAAAAAGACTGTGTTGACCCCTGCACAGATTGCAGATATCAAAAAGGTATATAACGCTTGGCAGGGTGTGGATACTACCCTCTATGCTGATGTGCCAGAGTTGTGCCAGTCTGTGAAAACACTGAAAAAAGACAGACGGAACCCCGATGATATCACCATCGAGGATAAAGACTTTTCTCTTGCCCCAAGCAAGTATATCGAATTCATTGACCATGATCTGGATATCGACTATGCTAAAGAAATGGCTCGTATCCAAAATGAAATGCGGCTCCTGATGGTTTCTGAGGAGTTGTCGCAATCCATGTTAAAGGACGCATTCAGGGGGATCGGTTATGGCGTTGACTAAATATAACTTGGGGCAGCTAATTGAGTTGACAACTGAGACCAATGATGACCTTCTGTATGGAACAGAAGATGTGCGAGGAATGACTATTACGAAGCAAATTATTCCCACCAAAGCTAATGTTGCAGCGACTGATCTTCATAAATTTCTTGTTGTCCATCCCAATGAGTTCGTGTATAACCCTCGAACTCATGGAGCAAAAATTGGGTTCGGATTTAATGATTCCGAGGATACATTTTTAATCAGTTGGAACAATATTGCATTTCGTGTGAAAGCAGAAATGCAGACGGTTGTACTACCTGAATATTTGTTTTTGCATTTCAATCGTAGTGAATGGGATCGAGAAGCGTGTTTTCGTTCTTGGGGTAGTTCCACTGAAGTATTCTCGTGGGATGCTTTGTGCGAGATGGAACTTGATCTTCCGACGATTGATATTCAGAAGAAATATGTGGATGTCTACAATGCCATGCTCACCAATCAGCGCAGCTACGAGCAGGGTTTGGAGGATTTGAAACGCGCTGTATTTGCAGAAATCGATATTATCAAGCATACCTCACGCAAAGTTCCTGTGGGGGATTTGCTTGAGGAAATCGATGTGCGAAACACAGATGGCAGTATCACAAGTGTGCAGGGGATAAATATTGAAAAACAATTTATGCCATCTGTTGCTGATACTTCTTCTGTAAATCTTCGCAATTACAAGGTGGTACATGAAGGGCAATTTGCATACAGCTCTATGCAGACAGGCAGAGATGAATGTATACGAATAGCGTTGCATGACAAATCAACCCCCATATTGATTTCGCCGGCATACTCTGTTTTGCAAGTGAAAGACCCTTCAATCGTTGCAGAATATATCATGCTATGGTTTTCACGTCCTGAAACCGATCGCTATGGTTGGTTTGCGAGTGATGCCAGTGTTCGTGCAAATTTGGACTTGGATCGTTTCTATGAAATTCAGATTCCTATGCCGGATACTTCAAAACAGCAATCCATTGCCAACATTTATATTGCGTATATGTTGCGCCGTGAAATCAACGAACAGTTGAAAACACAAATCAAAGACCTGTGTCCGATTTTGATTAAAGGCTCTATTGAGGAGGCATCTGCCTGAAAGGAGGGCGTATGGCATATTATACAGAGCGCCACGGTATGAGAAGACCGGTGGAAAAAACCTACGAAATATCCATAGAGAAGTATGCCTTGTTGCTTCATTGTATCGAGAAATACTATAACAATATTGCATGGAAGTACCCTGCACAGTGTCCTGATGGGCAAGGGTGCTGTGGTGTCGATTACGAGCAATTTCGGTTAGATTTGCAATATGAAATCCCTACGCTCTACAAAGACGATGCCGACTGCATTGTTGCCCCGGCTATTCGACACAATGTTTTCGGTGGAGATAAGCAGCCGGAGTACGACCAGTATGCACTACTGGACCTCATTGAGTTTTTTGCAGAAAATGTTCGTGATGTGGTTGTGGGTGGATTTCATAGCTATTGGGGTCATCACCATTTGATTTGTCAGAACAGCCGTAATGTATGTACTCAGTTCAGGGATGAATTTAACAGTATCTTTCAAAAGACCGGTCTGCTGTACGAACTGAATACTAATTTGCAGGTGGAGCGCATTGTTGAGAACAGTCCTCTTACTTCTGCTGTCGAATCAGCAATCGCAACGGTAAGTGAATCCGGAACCCGTGAACTGTTGCAAGAAGCCATTCTCCTCCACAGAAGCCCTTATCCTGCAGATATCCGTGATGCGGTAGAAAAACTATGGGACGCCTATGAGCGACTGAAAACCTATTATACAACGATGAACAAGCGTGATTCTGCTGCGAAAATCGTTTCAGATATTTCTGGTGGACAAGCAGATTATATTACTTTGTTTGATACAGAGTTCCAAGCACTGACTAAGATCGGCAATAATTTTAGAATTCGCCATCATGAAACGGACAAAGTGGAAATTACCGATGTCCGCCACTATGACTATTTCTTCAATCGTTGCCTGTCGCTGATTGCATTGGCAATTCAATACTTACAGTAAAGGAGGCAAACACGTGGACTATACATTCGTGAAAGGACAATTCACCGAAGCACAGATGGAATCTGCCATTATTGCTTTGTTCGAGCAACAGGGTTATGACTATGTCCACGGTGAGAGCATCCATAGAACCTATGAAGATATCCTGCTTCTGGATGATCTTCAATCTTTCCTTTTGTCCCGCTATGCGAAAGATGGCTTGAGTGAAGTTGAGCTCCAAAAAATCATAAACCGACTCTCCTTGATTCAGGCAAGTCCTCTCTACAGCGGAAATAAAGAGACATTCTGGTTGGTGAACGAGGGTTTTGATTTGCAAAGAGACGATACCAGTAAGGTAGCTCTCCATGTGGATTATATTGATTTTGATGAGCCCGACAACAATATCTTCAAAGTGGTAAACCAGTATTCTGTGCAGGGAGAGCGTCTGCGCCGTCCCGACCTTTTAGTGTTCATCAACGGCATCCCTATTGCCATTTGCGAATTTAAGTCGGCTATCAATGAAGACACCACGGTTTATGATGCCTGGGAGCAAATTACTATTCGGTACAATCGGGACATTCCAAAGCTGATGAAGTACTGCTTTTTATCTGTCATCAGCGATGGGGCCAATACAAAAATGGGTAGCATTTTTACGCCTTATGCGTATTACTACGCCTGGAACAAAGCAAACGATCGGGACAAGGTTTCCAACGGAATCAGTTCTCTGTTTACTATGATCGCCGGTGCTTTTGCCAAAGACCGTATTATCCAGTTGCTTCGAGATTTTGTGTTTTACCCGGATAACAGTAAAAAGAGCGAAGCAATTGTATGCCGCTATCCTCAGTTTTTTGCAGCCGAGAAAATGTTTGCGAACATCAAACAGCACCTCCGTCCTGTCGGAGATGGCAAGGGTGGTACATACTTTGGTGCGACTGGCTGTGGTAAGACCTATACCATGCTGTTTTTGTCTCGCATGATTGCATTGCGTGACCCGGATACTTTCAATAATCCGACCATTGTTATCATTGTTGATCGTGAAGACTTAGACACCCAGACGGCTGAATTGTTTGCCACAGCAAAGAAGTACTTACACGAAAGCGATGTGCGGAGCATCGAATCTCGTGCAGATATGGAAAAAACGCTCAGAGACAGACCGAGCGGCGGTGTCTACATTACCTCTATTCAAAAGTTCTGTGAAAAGACAGGGCTGCTGTCTGACCGCAGCAATATCATTTGTATTTCTGATGAGGCACATAGAACCCAGACAGGCGTTGGTGCCAAGCTAAAAAAGACCGATAAAGGTGTATTCACTACATATGGTTTTGCAAAATACCTGCGAGACGGTTTCCCTAATGCTACTTACTGCGGATTCACAGGCACTCCAGTGGATGAGACCATCGCTGTGTTCGGTGATGTAGTAGATAGTTATACTATGAAAGAATCCAGCGATGATGGTATTACCGTTCGCATTGCCTATGAGCCTCGTTTGGCTCGTGTGATTCTGTCCGATGAACAGGCAAAGCAGATTCAGAAATACTATGACCGCTGTGCAGAGCAAGGCTCTACAGAGGAACAAATTGAGGAGAGCCAGCGGGCAATGGCTCAGATGAAGGCTATCCTTGGACACCCAGATCGGCTGAAAAAGCTGGCTGCAGATATGGTTCTCCATTATGAGGCTCTTTGTGCTGAAAAGCCAGAAATTGTGCAAAAGGCAATGATTGTGTGTGCAGACCGTGCAGTTGCTTTCCGCCTGCTTCAGGAGATTTTGGCTATCCGCCCTGAATGGGGAGAAAAACACCGGGCAGAGGATGAGTCCACTCTGGCAAAAGAACAGCTTGATAAGCTGATGCCGTTACCGAAAATCAACTTGGTTGCAACGCAGGGCGCTAATGACGAAAAGCCGTTGTATGATGCCTGTGGCACAAAAGAATATCGTAAAATGCTGGACAAGCAGTTCAAAAACAACGATTCGAACTTTAGAATTGCCATCGTGGTTGATATGTGGATTACCGGCTTCGACGTTCCGTCACTAGCCGTCATGTATATCGATAAACCGCTCCAGAAACACACGCTCATTCAAACCATCTCTCGTGTCAATCGTGTGTTTGATGGAAAGGATAAGGGGCTTGTTGTTGATTATATCGGTATCAAAAATGATATGATGGAAGCTGTCAAAAAATATGGCAGTCCCCAGGAATGCCCTGTTGACGAGCTAAATATCACGCTTGGCATCTTCCGTAATCACCTTGCTATGATTGATGAACTTTTGGTTGGATTTAATGCAACTAAGTTCTACACTGGGGAACCATTGGAGCGTCTGAATTGTCTGAACAATGCTGCGGAATATGTTCAAAGTAGCAAAGAGATGGAAACCAGGTTTATGGGTCTTTCTCGCCGCTTAAAAAGTGCGTACACGATTTGTTTCCCGTCCGGTGAACTGACAGATATTGAAACTGCCAAAGCGCAGTTCTATTTGGCAATCCGATCCATCATTTATAAGCAGACAAAAGGTAACGCCCCCGATGCAGAGGTCATGAATCGTGTTGTTGAGGAAATGGTTCGTAATGCTATTTCTTGCACGGGTATTGAAAATATCGTTGACGAGAATAAGTCTGTTGACCTGTTCAGCGATGAATTTTTAGCGGAGCTGGATACGGTTAAGTTGCCAATCACAAAGTTTAATGCTTTGTTGAAATTGCTGCGCAAAGCCATCAGTAGTTATGGACGAACAAACAAGGTGAAAGCCCAGGAATTTGATGAACGGCTGAGAAATGTAGTAGATGCCTACAACAACCGAGATAAACTGGTGTTTACCAGCGAAGTTGTTGCTGATTTCGTGAATGACCTCTCTGACCAGTTGTTGAAAATTCTTCGTGACCTTCAGGATGATAAAACCTCTTTTGAAAAGATGGGTATTTCCTTTGAGGAAAAGGCATTTTACGATATTCTAGTGAAAGTACGTGATGAGCACGGATTCCCCTATGCTGACGAGAAGTGCCTTGTTTTAGCCAAGAAAATCAAAGAGTTGGTCGATGATAAATCTCAATTCGCAGATTGGGCTACCCGTGATGATATCAAAAATCAGTTAAACATGGATTTGACAGTGCTTCTATATCAAAACGGTTATCCGCCGGAATGGGATGAGGAAGTCTTTCAGAAGGTTATGGAACAGGCTGAGAACTTCAAAAAATATATGGAGTAATTTAGAGTATCAAGGGATGCCGTTAGAGGAAAATCCCCTTGGCTCTGGGTCATCCAATAGGGGCGAGCAGCATCCCTGTTGGCAAGGGGATTCAAAGGGGAACAGTGTTCTCCTTTGTCTGGGGTGTTCAGAGGGGATAGTGTTCCCCTTTGACCGGAAGAATCCAAAGAAACCGGCGGTTTCGTGGCACACGACTTTCCTCGGAAAGTCTAGTGTGTTATACCTTTGTGGAGCAGATAGTAGCCGAAATTGTAGCACGCCCCGGAAAGTGTGGCTACAGTTGCGGCGTTCTGGCGGGAAAGGTTGCCCCTTGCGGGGCAGCATAAGCGACAGAAAAAGGCTGGCAGGCGGTGCGGATATGCACTGTCTGCCAGCCGTGTCATCTGCGGAAATGTCAAACCATCCTGTCATAATAAAAAAGAACAGGAGCATTGTGTGATGGTAAGGAGATTACTTAAATTTATAAAAATGGTTATTCTCATCCTTTTCCTGATTTCTGCAATGATTGCGATTCTCTTTGTCTACGCCCTTAAAGTTGAACCCTACAGGCTCAGAACAGAATCGTTGACTTTACAAACAGGATTTTCTGAATCATTCAATGTCGTACAGATTTCAGACATTCAAATCAGTGAGAGCTTTACCATTGAAAATCTAAATAGGGTGGTGCAGAAAATCAACGAACAAATCCCCGATGTTGTTCTTTTTACCGGGGATTTATATGAAGTTTATGCGGATTATCATGATGATGCAGCCCTGATAAATACGCTTTCCGGGATTAATGCGAAGTATGGGAAGTTTGCCATATGGGGTAATCGGGATTATGGAGGAGGCGCAGAGTGAAAATATGAGCGCATTATGGAGCAAAGCGGATTCCGGTTATTGCGTAATGAGCCGGATGTGGCTGATAAATACGCTGATCAGGGGTTTGATCTGATCGTATCGGGACACAGTCATGGAGGGCAGGTGAATGTGCCGTTTCTGCCCCGGATGACAACAGCTTTGGCGGAGAAATATGTGGATGGATTGTATCAGCTGAATGACCAGACAAGTTTGTATGTCAATTCCGGCATTGGGACGTCCAGATATCCCATTCGCGTTGGTGTAATACCGCAAATTACGGTGTTTTCATTGGAATAAGGAGGAAATGAGGGATGCATATTCTGATTGCGGAAGATGATCTTGATATGTAGAAAATACTGAGATTATATTTACAGAAAGACGGATTTGAAGTAAGCGTTGCATCAAATGGAAAAGAGGCCATTGATTTTTTGAGCGAACATCCGGTTGATTTGGTGATTATGGACTGGATGATGCCGGTTCAGGATGGGATCCAGACCTGCCGCGAGATTCTGCTTCTGAGGAACCGAAAATTATGTCAGGCTGAAAACATAATGTCCTATCGGGATGTTTTCCTGAATCCGGATACAATGGAAGTGACGAAACAGGGTGAAAAAATCATGCTTACCAAAACGGAGTATGAGCTGCTGAAATTTTTTCTTTCCAATCAGCGCCGTGTTCTGTCCAGGGAAGTATTGTTGGATCATATATGGGGCATAGATTATGAGGGCGACATCCGTACGGTTGATACGACAATCCGCCGCCTGCGAAAGAAGATCGGCGAAGATATGATACAGACCCGAATCGGCCTCGGATATGTGATGGGAGAAATCCTATGAGGCTGCCACTTATATCGTTAAACCGGTTATCCCGAAAATTCATTTTCGGTGTGGTCTTGATTTTGCTTTTTACCCTGGCAGGTACCCTGTATGTGAATTCTCAGCTCGTTGAAAGATTTTATTTTTATAAGCAGCGGGAGGCTGTGCGGGAAATCGGCTGCTGGCTGGAGGCAGAGCTTGAAAGCGGAACGACTCCGCAGCAGGCGATTCAAATGATTGAAGATCAGGAAAAGGTGCTGATTGTCCATTCTGAAGAGACGAATGATCCCGATGCGCTTGCCGGAGCCTTGAGGGATAACTTCAGGCAGAAAGGATTGGGATTTCACCAGTTCTGGCTATGGGATCGGGATTATGAAATGGCGATGCAGAAAGGCCTGAAGTTTCATCTGTATAGGCAGGACAAAATGAATTACAGTATCCTGGTAGAGTATCTTCCGCTGGAATCAGGGATGTATGCGATTGCCACCATTGTGCCGGACGCAGAAGGATTTCTCTCTATTGTGAACCATATCGGGTTTCTGATTTATTCTTTTGCTATCATAATAGCAATCGTGCTGATATTTATTTTAACCAGGTATATTACAAAGCCATTGGCAGATGTGTGCGCTTTTACCCAAAAGGTATCTTCCCGTGACTACCAGCCCCTGCAGATCAAAACCGGTGATGAGTTAGAAGATGTGGCAAACAGCCTGAACGAAATGGCCCGTGATATTGAGCAATATCAGACGATGCTGGAAGAAAAAAATGAGCAGATGAAGAAGCTGCTCAGTGATGTGGCACACGACCTGAAAACGCCGATTTCCCTGGTGAGGATGTATGCCGCAGGAATGAAAGACGGGTTGGATGACGGGACATTTCTGGATACAATTATTCGTCAGAACAATAAAATGTCCCAAATCGTAGAAAACCTTCTGCACCTTTCAGGAATCGAGCAAAAAGAGCATCCCTGTGAGGCGTTATTCCTGGACGAAGTGCTGAGTCAGTGTATTGAGGAGCAGGAAGTCCTTTTTGAACAGAGAAATCTGGAAATCAAAAAAAGCATACAACCGAACCTTGCTGTTCAGGGCAATCCCGAACTGTTAGGTGAGCTGTTTTCCAATCTTCTTTCCAACGCCGCAAAATACGCATCGGCTGAATCTGTGATGGTTGAACTGGCACGGCAGGAGCAATCCTGTGTATTCCGCATTACCAACCAGACAATGCAGAATTGGATACCGATCAGATCTGGCTGCTATTCTATGTAGGCGAACAGTCGCGCAATAAAGAACTGTCCGGCACAGGGCTTGGCTTGTCCATTGTAAAAAAGATTGCGGATCAGTTCGGGTACAGGGTTTCCTGCATGATACGCGGCTCTGAAATTTCTTTTGAAATTATTTTTCCAATAAAATCGTAGGACTTTGTCACATGGATGTAACACAGGCACGCTATCCTGTTTGGAAAAATGATTGAAGGAGGACGTGCGATGTTATGAAAAAAGTCACTTCTATTTTGCTGGGATTGATATTGGCGGCATCTTTTTCCCTTACAGGGTGCCAAGCGGGAACGGAAACGAGTGTTTCCCAAATGGGGAATGAGGTGGAAGCAAGTCAGCCAGAACAAACGGTGAGCGATTTAAGAATTATTGCGGAAGGCGTTCCTGTGGAAGTTCGCTGATCCTGCCGGCGATCAATGCGAATATCACCGTGACGGGCAACGCGAGTTCCGTAATGCGCAGCCTTCCGTCTGACTACAATAAGACGTTAAATTATACGGGAAATGCGAGCTCCTGTTCTCTGTCCATGGGAGGTGTCAATGATTTTGCTGTCAGCGCAAAGATTTCCACTTCGACGGTTCTGGTTCCAAGCGGGTGGCCTGCGTATGATATGCTTCGTTCAGAGTACAGTTACACAAGCGGAAATGGCACGGCAAAGATCAATATTGATGTTACGAGCAGTTCTTTTACATTCGGCTGAATGGCAGCACAGAAAGGCAGCGGCAATTTTTTGCAGCTGCTTTTCTTTTGTCAAATGGCTGTAACAGCATGCCTCCATACTAGCATGGAAAAGCAAACAACCATTTTATTGCGGGAGCCTGAGTCTTACAGAAGCAAATTTCTCTAAGGGTTCGGAAAGCGGTGCCGGAAGCGGTGAACAGAATGATCTGTTCACGGTTCCCCCAGATTAGATATGCGTTTCCGGATACTCTCTTCAAATTCCCGCTCCGTCAGCCCGGGATCTCTTGTCGCCTCCCAGATATGGCAGGGAAGCTGATCACAGGTTTTGCAGGTAATGTATCGGTGCCGGTTCACGCAGCAGGCATAGATGGGACAGGGGCTGTCCTTTGGGGCGTGGAATACCCTGCCGCCGGTTTCATTGCATCCTTTGCATGAAGAGCCGTAAAAACTGCATTCCGCACAGCAGAGGCCGCAGACGGTCAGCCCCAGGATTTCGCGCTGGCGCTTTTTCGGGAAGCTCGCCAGGATGAGCGAATAGGACTGATCCAGCATAGATTTCAATAATTCATCCGGAACCGCTCCGTCCGGTTTGACGGAATTCCAGTGCTGCTTGTCAGAGTAATAACCGGGGATGACATCGTCATATTTGGAACGCAGATACGCCCCATACATCGGCTCCAGTTTCAGATTGATATAGTAGGGGGTATCCTGGCTGTCCAGGCAGACGGCGGCGAACATTTTCCCTCCCACCATATATCGAATCCAGTTCCAGCTTGGCTGCAAATCTTTCGTTACCCCTCGTTTGTTCAAAAGATATTCATCCATCCAGGTATAGCGCATATTTTTTCCCCCTTTTGGCATATTCCCTTTCTTCTGCATTTTTGAGATACTTCGGCATAACAGAAATGGGCAGAATGCGGGCCGGGCCGTTTGGCCGGATTTATGGAAGCCTATGATTCTGAATGATAGCACAGATAACAGGACAACAGTATGTCCTGTTTGAAAAATACGTTCGTCTGCAGAGGGAGAATACGGCTTTCTGTGCCAATATGATGAGGAACCGGATTTTGAGACGGTATGGAGTTTGGTGGCCGACCTGAAAAAAACGGATGATTTACCGCGCAGAAGGCGCTCTGCGTAAAGAGCGGGTTGTTGAGGATGAAAGGCTGCGCCTGGCATTTCCTTGACTTCCTCCGCAGTATATGTTACATTTGTTGCGTAACGTATGTTGCATATTGAAATGGAGGAATCACTTATGCCGCCGAAACCGAAAATAACAAAGGATATGATCTTGCATACGGTTCTGGAGATTACACGGGAGGCAGGGTTTGAAGCGGTCAATGCCAGAAGCATTGCGACCCGGCTGCAGTGTTCCACGCGTCCGATTTTTACCTGTTATGAAAATATGGAAGAGCTGAAAAGAGAATTTCTTGCCTTCGCGTATGCGTATTACAGCAGATATGTCAGCGATTACGGCAGAACCGCAGATGTGGACTCCCGTTTTGTGCTTCCGCTTTCTTACATCGAATTTGCCAGGGAAGAGACCTGCCTGTTCAAGCTTCTGTTCATCAGCGATATGGAGTTGGATATGAAGGCGGCGAATGATTTCTATCAGGAGATCGGGAACGTGCAAAGGGCGGAAGCCTTTGCAGAGGAAATCGGCGTGGAACAAGGAGAGGCGAAGCGGATTTTCCTGGATCTGTTCCTTTACAGCCATGGCCTTGCCGTCTTAACGGCAACGGGGAAAATGGCTTTGGAAAGGGAGGAAACGGAAAAGATGCTGCGGCATGTTCTGTCGGCGCTGATTGGCCAGAAAGGGTGAGGATATGGAGACGACCCGCTATTTAGTTGATTTTTATAGTCATTATGAGGAAGAAAACCGGCTTCTAAGCAGGCACGGAATGGTTGAATTCCTCACCACCATGCGTTATATCGAGAAATATTTAAAGCCCGGGGATAGAATCTGTGAGATCGGAGCAGGAACAGGAAGATATTCCCATGCGCTGGCACGGCGTGGGTACAGGGTGGATGCGGTAGAATTGGTTGAACACAATATAGAGATCTTTCGCCAGAACACCCGGCTGGATGAGAATGTATCGGTTATCAGGGGAAATGCGTTGGATCTGTCCGCCTTTTTGGACGATCAATATGATATTACCCTTCTGTTGGGGCCTCTCTATCATCTTTATAACGAAGCGGATAAAAGGCAGGCAATTCGGGAGGCGCTCCGTGTGACCAGGACGGGAGGCGTCATTTTTGCCGCATATGTCATTTCGGATGGCTGTCTGCTGGATGAAGGATTCAAACGCGGCAGCATCCCCGTCGCAGAATATATCCGGGATGGTCTGCTCGATGCCAAAACCTTTGCGGCAAAATCGGAACCCAAAGATTTGTTCGAGCTCGTCCGAAAAGAGGACGTGGATGCTTTGATGTCTGTATTTCCCGTAACCAGGCTTCATTATGTTGCGGCGGATGGCTGTGCACTGTTCATGCGGGAGGCTGTTGATGCAATGGATGACGAGCAGTTCCGGCTGTATTTAAGGTATCATTTTGCCACCTGTGAACGGGAGGATATGCTGGGAATTACCAGCCATGCGCTGGATATCTTCCGAAAATGAGCAAGAATCATGAAAAGCCCGACCTTTCATTGTGTTATAATGCTTCCCTGAGAAAGGAGGGAGCGCGATGAAAGGACAGGAGGCGCGGATTGCTTCACAGGCGCTTGGGTACATCGAAGAGAACCTGGATAAGAAGCTGGAATTGGAAACGATTGCGGCGGCTCTGCATTATTCCAAGTATCATCTGCATCGAAGTTTTGCCCGGACGGTGGGAATGACGATGCATGCGTATGTTCAGAGAAGACGGCTTACAGAGGCCGCCAGGCTGTTGGTTTTTTCCAGAAAGCCCATTTGGGAGATCGCATACGTTGGCGGATATGAGAGCCAGCAGGCGTTTACATCCTGCTTTAAGGAGATGTATAAAAAAACGCCTGCCCAATACCGGACAATGGAAAACTTCTATCCTCTGCAGTTCGCCATGTGCCTTGACGGGGAACCGGCAGCGATGGATTTGGAAGAAAGTGACGTTTCGGCAGCCACACCGGCAGATATGGATGACTGGATGGAACTGGCCCGGCTGGCGGTAGACGGATATCCCTGCCTGAATGAAGCGGAGTATCGCGGCAATCTATATCGCCACATCTCAAGCGGGCAGGCCCTTATCCTGCGAGATGAAGGAAGGGCGGCCGGCGTCCTGGCATTTACGGCCGAAAAAGGATGGATCGATTTTCTGGCGGTGCATCCGCAATACCGCAGTCTGGGCATTGCCGGGATCCTTTTGAACAGGCTGAGGGCGGAACTGCCCAGAGGGGCAGAAATCAGTGTGACGACCTACAGGGAGGGAGACAGGGCGGATACGGGTTACAGAAAAGCATATCTGCGCCTCGGTTTTGAGGAAAGGGAACTGTTGACAGAGTATGGCTATCCCACACAGCGTTTTGTGCTTCCGTCAGAGAGGAAGGAGGCGGCTTTCGATGATGCGGATGCGGGATAACTGGAAAAGGAAAATCGTGCTTTTCCTCATCAGCCAGAGCATAACGCTGTTTGGCTCTCAGATCGTACAGATGGCAGTCGTCTGGTATGTGACGCTCCAAACGGGCAGCGGCGCCTGGGTTGCCGCATTTTCCGTCTGCTCCTATCTGCCTCAGTTCCTGGTTTCCTTCCTTGGCGGCGTGTGGGCGGATCGATACAGCAGGAAACGGCTCATCATTGGTGCGGATGTGGGGATAGCGGCTGTGACGTGGGGGATATATTTGATGCTGCCGCATATATCCATGAATGACGGTTTTATGAACGGTAGTCTTATGAACGGCAGTCTTATGAACGGTAGTTCCATGAACAATAGCGCAGAAAACGGCATGTTGCTTGGAATGCTGTTGGGCATGTCGCTCCTGCGCTCTGCCGGCGCAGGGATCCAATCGCCTGCGGTGAACGCTGTCATTCCTCAGCTGGTTCCTTCGGGGCATTTGATGCGGTATAACGGGATCAATGCCGCGATGCAGTCCGTTGTGCAGTTCGCAGCTCCGGCTGTGGCAGGAGCAGTTCTCACAGCCGGGACACTGCGGTCAACCCTGCTGATCGATATAGCGACAGCTGCCGCCGGCATCGGCCTGTTTGCCTGTGTGCGCCTGCCGGAAGGGAACGGGAAAAAGAATGGGACGGTTTCCGCCTGGACCGAGATGGAAAGCGGAATCCGTTATGCCATCCTGGACAAATCGATCGGAAGAGGGCTGATAATTTATGGGCTGTTTACGTTTCTGTGCGTTCCCGCAGGGTATCTTTCCGGCCTGTTTGTGAGCAGGGTGTACGGCGATACCTACTGGTATCTGACTGCGGTTGAATGCTGCGGCTTTGGAGGAATGGTCGCAGGCGGGATCCTGATGAGCCTTTGGGGCGGATGGAAGGAGCGGGGCAGAACGCTGTATGCTGGCCTGACCGCATTCGGCATCATGGCAGCAGGCATGGGGATTGTGAAGTCATTTCCTCTGTATCTTGTTTTGATGTTCCTGTACGGCGTCGCTTTAACAAGCGTGCAGACCGCGCTCACCACCACGCTTCAGCAGCATGTGAAAGCCCACATGCAGGGCCGGATATTTGGCTTTATGGGCGCCATGTACGCCCTGTGCTATCCGGCAGGAATGGTGATCTTTGGCCTGATGGCTGACTGGCTGCCGCTGTCCTGGCTCATGGTGGGGTCCGGAATCGGCTGCCTGCTGCTGGCAGTCTTTTGCGGCCGGCGGAAATAATATAGGGATGGGTACAGATAGAAAATCGGAGAGTTGCGGATACAGGCCGGGGCGCTCCGGTTTTTGTCTGTGCTTATAGCCAACCAAACGGCCTGTTCAGCGGATCCGTTCCATGATATAATGAAAAAAATAATTCCAAGGAAGCGTGATGCAGATGATTCTTGTAATTGAAGCGGTTCTTTTATGCATTGCATTTACCATCATGGTCTATATTCTATCCAGAAATCCGTTTGCCACATTGTATAATTATCCGCCGGAAATCCAGGAACGAGTAAAAGCATTAGAGGAATATAAAGATCGTATCCCAACAACAGGGAATACATTTTTGACCAAGATCGGTGCGTCGATCGTAATTGCCATTGTGTTCGGCCGTGGGCTTGATCATTGCATATATTTAGTATAGGAGAGAAGATGGAGGAGATCAACAAAACCCTGTTTATCCCTCTGTATGGGAAGGCGTGGGTGAGCGAAAAGAATGTGATCCTGCATGATGAAAAGGCAGAAGCCATATGGGCCAAAGAAGCGTTTCCGATTCATGGAAAGGCGAAGTCCAAGTGGCTGGCATATTATATGGCTATGCGGGCGAGGGTATTTGATGACTGGACAAAAAGAACGCTTCAGAAATGTGAAAAGGCGCTTGTTCTGCAGATAGGATGCGGCTTGGACGGCAGATGCCTGAGGGTAAGAAGCGACGGACAATGGATTGATGCGGATATGGCAGATGTGATTCGGCTGCGCAGAAACTATTATGAGGAAACGCCGCAGTATCATATGGAAGCAGTGGATGCGTCAAAAGAGGAAGAACTTATGAAATTACCTTCCGCAGCAGAGGCCGTCGTGCTTCTTGAGGGGGTCAGCATGTATCTGACGAACGGGGAATTAAGGGCATTGCTTCGGCTGCTGCAGGATAAATACGAGTCGGTACATCTTTTGATGGATATATATACAGAGTGGGCCGCCAAAGCGTCGAAATATAAAAATCCGGTAAATGAAATGGGCGTGCGGAAGCTCTACGGAGTGGCGGATATGGAACGGCTTGCGGAGGGGACCGGGATGAGGGTGAAAACGGAGCATTCGATGACTCCTAAGGAACTGGTCCGGGAACTGAAAGGCTTTGAGCGCGTATTTTTTAAGGTCGTTTTTACGGGGAAGATGGCAAAAAGATTGTACCGGCTTTATGAATTGGAAAGCGGGAGCCGATACTGAAGGCGGAGCAAAAAGAAAGCAGAGCAAAAAGAAGGCAGAGCAAAAAAAGAAAGCAGAACAAAAGGAAGGCATTACATAGGGAAATACAGTTCGGGAATGAGGTTTGGAACATGACATACCCTTGTCATGTTCTTTCTGTTATAATCAAGAAAAAGCCAAAGGAGCCCGTATGAAAACAGACCGATTGATAGGAATATTATCCATTCTTCTGCAGCAGGAGAAGACCACAGCGCCCAGGCTGGCTGAGAAGTTTGAAGTATCCAGGCGGACGATCGGCCGGGATATCGATGCGCTTTGCCGGGCAGGGATCCCCATATGTACCTCCCAGGGGGCGGGCGGAGGTATTAGCCTGATGGAAGGATACCGGATGGACAAGACGATTCTGACATCCAGGGATATGCAGATGATTCTGGTCGGACTGCGGAGCCTGGACAGCGTCAGCGGGAGCAGGTACTATGAGCAGCTGATGGAGAAGCTGAAGCCGGGAGCGTCGGATTATGTGAGCGGCCGGGATTCCATTCTGATCGATCTGGCCTCCTGGTATAAGGACAGCCTGGCGCCGAAAATTGCGTTGATCCAGGAGGCGGTGGAGAAGCATAGGCTCCTTTCTTTCAGGTATTATGCGCCCGATGGGGACAGCGTGAGGCGGGTTGAACCCTATGATCTGATTTTCAAGTGGTCCAGCTGGTATGTATGGGGCTGGTGCCTTTTGCGGAAAGATGTTCGGCTGTTCAAACTGAATCGGATGGATGACCTCGTTATGGAGGATGAAGAATTTTCGCCCAGGCAGGTCCCTATGCCGGATCTGTCCAATGAGAGAATCTTTCCGGCAAAGATACGGATAAAAGCGCTTTTTCGCCCGGAGACGAAATGGAGGCTGGTGGAAGAGTTCGGCCCACAGTGTTTTACGCAGCAGGAAGATGGAAAGCTTCTGGTTTGCCTGGATTATACGGATGAAGGCAGCCTGATCGGATGGCTTCTCACCTTTGGCGAGAAAGTCAAAGTCCTGGAGCCGGAATCCGTGAAGGAGAAGCTTGTGAAGATTGCGGGAGGCATTCTGCAGCTGTACGGTGCGGAGGAAAAACGGTCAGAAGGGGACGGAATTTTGCAGGAAAGGCCCAAGGAGCCGGGGAAGCCGGCTGAATGAGCATGGAAATGGTAGGAAATGAGCATCATGGAGACGGAGGGAAAAAATGGCATTCGATTATAAGAAAGAATACAAGGAGTTCTATTTGCCCAAGAACAGGCCGCAGATTGTAGAGATACCGGAGATGAATTTTATCTCGGTCAGAGGGAAGGGAGATCCGAATGAAGAAGGCGGGGCATATAAGGCGGCCATCGGGCTTTTGTATACGGTCGCCTTTACGATAAAGATGAGCAAAATGGGCAGCCATAGAATCGAGGGATATTTTGATTATGTGGTCCCTCCGCTGGAAGGTTTTTGGGAACAGGAGGGCGTAAAAGGCGTGGATTTTGCGCATAAAGAAGCGTTTCAGTGGATATCTGTCATCCGTCTGCCGGAGTTTGTGCAAAAGGCGGATGTGGAATGGGCAGTTGCGGAGGCAGGAAGGAAGAAGGGGCAGGACTTCTCTAAGGTGGAATTTTTGACGGTCAGGGAAGGGATGTGCGTACAGTGCATGCACATCGGCCCTTATGACGAGGAGCCCGCGACCGTCGCCCGCATGGATCAATATCTTCTGGAAAACGGATATGTGAATGATTTCTCATCGGGACGGATGCACCATGAGATCTATCTTTCCGACGTCAGGAAGGTCGCTCCGGAACGCTGGAAGACGGTGATACGGCATCCGGTGAAGAAAAAGGAAGGCGGAATAGAAAACAATGGAAACGAATAAAAACATAACCTCCCACCCCAAAACCGAAAACCGCCTTCTTCTCTCCCTCATGCTTCCCATCCTTGCGGAGCAGATCTTGCGGTCATTCATGGGAACGGCCAATACCTTCATGCTCAGCCGGATATCGGATGAGGCGTCGGCAGCAGTGGGCGTTTCCAACCAGATCCTGAACGTGGTGATCATTACGGCAACGATGATCGGCTCCGGCGCTTCCACGCTGATTAACCAATATCTGGGAGCGAAAAAGAAGCGGGAGGCAGCCCATATCATCATGAACAGCCTGATGGTGAGCACCTTGGTCGGGCTGTTTTTCAGCCTTGCGATTTCGGCATTGGCGGCGCAGATCTTGGGGCTGGTGGGGCTGGAAGAAGGCTTGATGAACGATGCGGCGATCTATCTGAGGATCGTGGGCGCTTCCTGTGTGATCCAGTTCATTTCCAGCGCCATATCCGCCTATTTCCGCTGTTACCAGAAACCGGTCGTGGCAATGCTTGTCATCGTCTGTACGAATCTGATGAACCTGGCCGGTTCCTGGGCAGTGGTGAGCGGTATGTTTGCCGGTCAGATGATGCAGGGGGTGGGAGGGATCGCACGGGTTCGTCTGGTGAGCGAACTGATCGGGCTGGCTTTAAGCATGGTGATGCTGATGCGGCAGGACTGGGATCTGCAGATCGGGGATATGGTGCGCCTGAAAAAGGAGTATGTGACGCAGATCCTGCGTCTGGGATTCATGTCCGGAGCCGAAGGGATCTGCTATTATACGGCACAGCTTGTTACCACCGGTTTCATCACCAGTTTTCCCTCCCAGGTGCTGTCCGCCAAGGTATATGTGCAGACAGTGAACAACTATACCTATCTTGCCGGACAGTCTGTGGGCCTGGCGTCGCAGATCATGACCGGACACATGATCGGAGCCGGGGAAAAAGACCGGGCTTATGGATTCGTGAAAAAAAGCTGGCTCTATGTGCTTTCCTGCAACATCTGTTTCAGCCTTCTTTTCTTTGTCTGCTCCCGCCAGATCATCGGAATTTTCACGGATTCAGAAGAGATCCTCTCCATCGCGCGGATGCTGTTTTTTATTGATATTTTCACCTGCCTGGGACGTTCGCTGAATCATTCCTTCAATCTGGGGCTGCGCAGCGCGGGATATGTGTTCTGGCCGATGATTATCGCCGCTTCCTCCATCTGGACCTTCCAGTGCGGCCTGGGATATCTGGCCAGCATCGGCCTGCACTTAGGAATCATCGGCATCTGGATCGCCCAGACTGTGGACGAATGGTTCCGCGGCCTGTGCGCCATGCGCCTGTGGCTTGGCAAAAAGTGGATGAAAATGGATGTGGTGAAAGAACGGAGGGGAAGAGAAAAGGAATAGGGCCACATTCTTAAAGGCATTTTGGGAGAAACAAAACCAACATTAAATGAAAACGGAACATGACCTTTTCATCCCCCCAATTCTTTTAAAATGCATCAAGGGGGCTGTAAAAAAACGTCCCATTCGTGATCCTCAGGAAGCAGGGGCCTTTTGAGAAAGACCGCAACTTCACGGAAAAGGGCAAGAATGCTGCTCCTTTCGAGTGCCAGAAGGAGTCGTTATCGTGTAATGCGATGCCTGCACATCCCGGTCTTTCCGCATTTGGGGCATGTCAGTCTACGCTTTGCAAAGGTGTGATAGCTTTTTACATATTCGCCCATACTTGGGACAAAAAGTCCTTTACAGTATGGACATTCAAAATAACCTGCTTTCCTATCCAGCATTGCGGCCGTTGCTATACCTGCCACTGCCACAATAACAGAAAAAACAATCGCGGTAATTCGAACAATCGCCGGCAGATCGATGAAAGAAGCTATTACAATAAGAGCACAGACGGCGATAATCGTGATCGAGCCGATGATAATGGACATTATCAGGTTTCTTTTGTTTTCTTCGTTTTCTTTGATTAAATTCATCATGTTTCCTTCCGCTTTCTTTTGGTAATCCGTTGAGGAAATCTTTTCGCCGGAAAGCAAATCATTTACAGTAATATCCAATGCTGTGCACAATGGCAGCATGAGAGAGACTTCCGGAAGCCCTTTTCCGGTCTCCCATTTGGAAATTGTTTTGTCGCTGATAGAAAGTATATCGGCAAGCTGCCTTTGTGTAAGATTCCTCGCTTTTCTTGATTCGGCTATAAATTTGCCGATTCGGATTTGCTCCATCATATCCCCTCCTTTCTGTCTGCATTGTAGATGAACAGAAACTGAATTGCCACATACGAAGCGTAGGGTTTTGAAGATCTACGGAGCGTAGATTAGTATTTCACAGCCATAGTACCTGTATCATAACATTCAAAATAGAACGTTTTCTCAAGCCCGTTTCCCTGTGTGAATGTAAAAATTACATCATATTCCCCTGTCTCCGTGAGGGTTGGCGCAGCGGTGCTGTATGCCCAGGTCCATTCATTAAAATAATTCCAGTTGCTTTCCCCATCTATCACATGATCGATCAAAATTCCCTGCTGGCCATTCTCCGGGCTGATAAAACCATAGGCTTTATATTTCCCGCTCCCCGATTGGCATAATAAGACGATTGCGTCTTTTGACAAGTCCTCTATCTTATTTTTATAGGCTTCCGCATTGTTCAGATCATATTCCTGTGTGATTCGGTCTATGACCTGCTGCAATTCCCGCTCTGTTGGGATATTCTGTGAAGAATCCGCATGTACGGCCGATATAGTCGATACGGTTTCTGATACAGGTTCTTGTGCGGAATGGATGTCTGCAGGGATGCCGCATCCGGTTATGAGAACCGCCGCCAGTACAATCCAAATCACCGTGTCTGTTTTCTTTCCCATTTTTCTGCCTCCATAAGCTTGTTGATGCAGGTTCGCGTCCCCGCGCTCTGCGCAGGAAACACGCGGAGCGGGCGTCCCTTTTGGGCCTGTCGCGCTTTGCCTCACTTGCTGCATTTCAGGGCATGCCCTCCTTCATGTAAAAGGATGTATACAGGAAGAATGGATAGAATACTTGCAGCCAAGGATAAAATTTTTTGGACTCACAAACTCATCGTAGCACTTCATTCCGCTTTTTATAATAATATACTACTTACATCGCTTGTTTCAAGGAAGAAGCGAGGATGGGGGCAAAAATCGTTGTGCCTCTGCAGAAGCTCATCCGCTGCTTTTCTTTAGGCGGGGAGCCTGTGCGCCATACGGCCCCTGAACCCGGCCCTCAGACAGCGCCCTGCAGTCGGGGGCTCCTTTGGGGCACGGTTATCCGTCCGCCTTGACCACCTCAAAAATGGGCTGTTTCTAAACGTTTGCGAACGGGGCGTTCTTCCGCATGGCGGCTGAACTCCGGCCTGACGGGCGTCAGACAACGCCGCCAGGGCGTGCAGATGGACCTTTTGCATGCAAAGTCTAAGAAACAGCACAATTTTTTCACAGGCCTGCGGGAAAAGAAATCCCTTCCGGCCCCGTGCGTTCTTCCAGGGCGTGCGCGGAGGCTTAAGGAGAGTGGGCCGAGCCGTATGGGCAATGCGGGAAGGGCGCTGCGAAATGCCGGGGGTGCAGGAAAATGTCAGCTGAAGTGAAAACTTCATTGGATTTATCCTAAAATGGCTTGTCAGGAAAAAAAGAATGGGATATACTTAAAAACAGGAAGGCTGCCGGATGGCGGCCAGATAATTGAAAGCAGTACATGCGACTGGCGGATTGGTGGAGCACCACAGGGAGTATGTATGAAGAAAGCCGGCCGC
>OLQH01001242.1_pt1 | contig 21223 bp, 17 predicted proteins | sample 1672671 | NCBI WGS metagenome assembly OLQH01 (sample SAMEA3136712, study PRJEB25190) | human gut metagenome
TCAAGCGGTTAAGACGCCGCCCTCTCACGGCGGAAACAGGGGTTCGATTCCCCTATCGACTGTTTTCAACCGGAAGCGTGTGCTTCCGGTTTTTTTGATTTACAGGAAATCGCAGTCTTTTCTGTAAAGGTCCTCTGCAAAAGCCGGGCAAACTTGTTTAAACAAATTTAAAGATAAGTATTGACATCTTGTTTAAACAAGATTATAATAAGGAACATAAAGAAGCGGCATGCATGCAAACTAAAAACAAACTGCGAAAGAGGACAGGGGAAATGGAAAATAGGAGAGAAGAGATTCGACAGATTATTTCCTGTGTGGGAGGCAAGGATAATATCTCTATGCTGACACACTGTGTAACACGGCTTCGTTTTGTGCTGAAGGATGAGACGAAGATCCGGGAGAAGGAACTGAAGGAAAATCCGCTGGTTAAGGGCTGTTTTGCGGCAAAGGGCCAGTATCAGGTGATTATCGGGCCGGGAGTGGAGAAAGTTTATAAAGAAGTCCAGGAAGAAACCGGTGCGAAAGAGGCGGACAGCGCAGAATTGAAAAAAGTGGAAACACAGAAAATGAACCGCCTTCAGAGAGCAGTGAAGATTTTTGCAGACGTCTTTTATCCGATTCTTCCCGCCATTGTGGGAGCTGGACTTCTGCTGGGAATCAGTAACATTTTAACGAATCCGGGAATCTTCGGAAGTCAGTCGGTGGTGGAGATGGTTCCTGCAGTGGCAGGCCTGGCATCTATGATTACCATGGTGGCGAACACGGCATTTACGTATATTCCGGTGCTGGTCTGCTGGTCGGCGACGAAACGTTTTGGCGGAAGTCCCATGCTGGGCGTATTTCTGGGATTGGTGCTGGTAAACGCAGAACTGATCTCCGGCGCTTCTATGTCGGCGGTGATCTCCGGGGATATCCAGCCGGAATACTGGAATGTATTTGGATTAAATATCATGAAACTGGGATATCAGAACTCTGTGCTGCCCGCACTTGCAGCTTCCTGGCTCCTGGCTTTCCTGGAGAAAAAGCTGAAAAAGGTACTGCCTGATGTGCTTCATCTGATTTTGGTAGCGCCGGTGTCTGTGTTTGTAACTGCATTTTTCACCTTCCTCTGCATTGGACCGGTGATGAATCAGGTGGCCTCCTGGCTGACAGACGGAATTTTGTTCCTGTTTGAGACAGCGCCCATTCCGGCAGGTTTTGTGTTTGGCCTTCTGTGGGAGCCGCTGGTAGTGACCGGTATGCATCATGCCCTGATCGCAGTCAACCTGCAGCTGGTAGCGGCGACGCAGCAGAGCAGTATGCTGGCGATTGTAACGATTACCTGTGTGGCTGAGGCGGGAGCAGTTCTTGCCATGAGTCTGTTAAGCCGCAGCAAAAATCAGAAGAGTATGTGTGTTTCTTCAGCAGTGTCCGCATTGCTGGGAGTGACAGAGCCGTCCATGTTTGGTGTAACGCTGGCAGCGCGCTTCCCCTTTATCTGTTCTATTGTAAGTGCCGGAATCGCCGGAGCGCTGATTATGGTATCGGGGATTTATACGGTGTCTGCAGGGCCGAGCGGTCCGCTGAGCTTTACCATTATTCCCGCACAGTTCTGGGGCATCCATTATCTGTATATGGCGCTGGCCTTTGTGCTGGCCTTTGTTTCCACCTTCCTGATCGGGAAAATGAGACGGGATAAGGAAGCAGTAAAATAGGAGAAAATCAAATGAACTGGTACCCTATATGGAGTTATCATTTTCAAAATTATGAGTCATTGCCGGCAGAATCTGCCGGCATGAATCAGATTATACACTTTTTTTCGCCGCTGGAGACAAAAGCAGTGCGGATTCTTTTTTCCAACAGTCAGGGAGAAGATCCGGTTCTCTTTGATCAGGCGGGAATCAGGACGGACAGGGAAGAAAAGAGCCTGCAGTTTGACGGGCAGAGCCGCCTTTTGCTCGCACCGGGAGAGGAACGGTGGAGTGATCCGGTGCGGATCCGGATTCCGGCAGGGGAAGCGTTTGTGCTTTCTGCATGGGTGGAAGGGAAGATAACGTCTTATGCCGGCCTTAACAATGATTCCGTTTTTCGAGTGTCTTTTTCGGATCACAGAGGAGAAGAGATAAGACCGGAACAGATTTCCAGGGCTGCGGAGAGAAAGTTTAATCCTTATGTGTATTTCGGAGTGCGCACCATAGAAGTACTGACGGAAGACAGGGCAGAAATTATTACAGCCTTCGGGGATTCTCTGGTTCAGCAGGGACACTGGTTTCAGGAGTGGTATAAGCTTCTTCTGCAAAAGGGGAAACGGAGCGTACTCTTAAATGAAGGGATCTCAGGCAACCGGGTTTTGCGGGATGCCAGTTCCAGTTCCCGGCTGAACAGTATTTTTGGAGAGGCTGGGATAAAAAGAATCCGGAAGGATGTATTTGGGCGGTATCAGCCGGATCAGGTAATCCTGGCTGAGGGGATTAATGATCTGGTACATCCGGGAGACGGCTGTTCTCTGGAAGAACTTCCCTGTGCCAAAGAACTGATAGAAGGGATAAAAGAGCTGGGATGCCTGGTGCGCAGAGAAGGAAGCTGTCCGGTTTTTGTAACCCTGTCTCCCTTCTGTGATTATGATGGGATCTGGTCAGAAGAGAGGGAGGCGATCCGGCAGGAAGTAAACAGCTGGATCCGTCAGCAGGAATCCGTGATGGATGCGGATGCTTTTGTGAGAGATGCAGGCCGGAGGGAACGGCTGCAGGAACAGTATGACAGCGGCGATCATCTTCATCTGAATCGGGCGGGAGGATGCAGGATCGCCGGGAAATGGGAGGAGAGACGATGAAAACGATTTATACCTGTTTTCCGGGAGGAAGATTTAAAGCGCTGACGTTAAGTTATGATGACGGGAAGGTTATGGACAGAAGACTGGTGGAACTGTTTAACCGGTACGGGCTAAAAGCAACTTTTCATCTGAACTCGGGTCTGCTGGGAGAAAAAGAAGGGCACAGATACCCTTATGTGGAGGCCGGAGAGGTCAGAGAACTGTATCGGGGGCATGAGATTGCCTGTCATACCTGTACGCATCCAACTCTGACACGAACACCGAAGCCGATGATACTGGAAGAGATCCTGGAAGACCGGAAAAAGCTGGAGAAGCTGTCCGGTTATCCCGTGATCGGAATGTCTTACCCCAACGGAGTTTTCAGCAAAGAGATCAAAGAAGCCATGCGCCAGTGCGGAATCTGTTATGCCAGGACAACAAAAGATACCGGCAGATTCGATCTTCCGGAAGACTATCTGGAATGGAATCCCACCTGCCGCCATACCGGTCCCCTGATGGAACTGACCCGGGAATTTCTGGACCGGGAGTATGATCAGAGACTGTGCCTGTTCTATGTATGGGGGCACAGTTATGAGTTTGAACAGGATCAGAACTGGGAGCAGATGGAGGCATTTGCCCGGGAAGCGGGCGGACGGGACGAGATCTGGTACGCTTCCAACCTTGAAATTTATGATTATATGAAAGCAGCGTCAGAACTGCGTTTTACAGCGGACTGCAGCCGGGTGTTCAATCCTTCGGCTCTGGATGTATGGATAAAGGCAGACGGGATCGTCTGCCAGATCCCGGCGGGAGAGATGACAGAGCTGAGAGGAGAGAACAGAAAGCCTTATTATCTGGATCAGGAGAAGCGGATCTGCTATCACCCGTCCACGGCAGGCGAGGGGAAGATGGATCCGGTTCTGGTGCATTACCGGGAAGGGCGTCCGCCGAAAACTTCCGGGAACCCATATTATTATCTGGGAGAACCCATAGGAGATCTGCGGGATAATATGTACCCCCAGGCTCTTCCGCTGGCGAAAGAGATAAAAATAGAAAAGCGGAAAGTGGCGGGGATCCCGGTGCGGTTTTATGAAAAGGATTCCGAAGAAAAAGGAAGACCCTGTCTGGTATTTCTCCATGGCGGAGCCTTCATCGGGGGAAGCGCGGAGACGGTGGAGGAACCCTGCCGGCTTCTGGCCGAGCTTTCGGGAGCGCTGGTGATCAGTGTGGAATATTCTCTGGCGCCGGAAGCGGCATTTCCCCGGGCGATCGAGGAATGCTGCGCCGTCCTGGAAGAGGTATGGAAAGATCCGGAGGTTATCTTTGACAGGGGACACCTGTTCCTCGGCGGAGACAGTGCCGGAGGAAATCTGGCTCTGGCCTGTCTGCAGGAGAAGGAAATCCGAAGAAAGATTTCGGGCAGTATTCTTCTGTATCCGGTGACGGACTTGAGCGGGAAGCAGGAACTGTGGAGCTGGAAAGCGGAGTCTTATCGGGGAGGAAAAGGAGAAATGGAGCGCCACTGTGCCTCCAGCCTTGCAGGATCTGAGAAGCAGATGAAAAAATTATATGTGCAGGGGAAAGCGGAGGGTAGAGATCCGAGGATTTCTCCTATTTATATGAAGGTTCCCGAAGACTTCCCCCGGACTCTGCTGATCACGGCGGAATATGATTATCTCAGGATGCAGGGGGAAGCGTTTGGACGGAAACTCTCTGACGCGGGAATTCCGGTGCGTATCAGCCGCTACGGGGGAATGTGCCACGCATTTTTTGATCTGCTTGGCCATGTGGAGCAGGCAGGCCGGTGCGTCAGAGAGATGGCAGAATTCCTCGCAGAAGGAAGGCTTTCGGAAAAGTAAGAAGGAGCAGAAGATGAAAGATACAAGAAATTTTGAAGATAAAGTCATTTACCAGGTATACCCGAAATCTTTCCGGGACAGCAATGGAGATGGGCTGGGCGATATCCGGGGGATTACGGAGAAGCTGGATTATCTGCAGTATCTTGGGGTGGACTATATCTGGAGCACGCCGTTTTTCGTGTCGCCTCACAATGATAATGGCTACGATGTGGCGGATTATTATAAGATCGATCCGGCTTATGGAACGATGGAAGATCTGGAGGAGCTGATCCGGGAAGCGGACAAAAGAGGGATCGGCCTGATGCTGGATATGGTGTTTAATCACACTTCTACAGAACACGAGTGGTTTCAGAAGGCCCTGGCCGGAGATGTTTACTATAAGGATTTCTACATTTTCCGGGATGGAAAGGACGGCAATCCGCCCACAAACTGGGAGTCCAAGTTCGGAGGGACTGCGTGGGAATACGTACCTCTCTGGAACCAGTACTATCTTCGCCTGTTTGACAAAACCCAGGCGGATCTGAACTGGGAAAATCCGGCTGTGCGCAGAGAACTGGTAAAGGTTCTGAAATTCTGGATTGAAAAAGGAATCCGGGGATTCCGCTTCGACGTCATTAATCTGGTATCGAAGCCGGAGCGGTATGAGGATGATCTGGAAGGGGATGGAAGACGATTCTATACCGACGGTCCGAAGATGCACACGTACCTGAAGGAACTGTGCCGGGACAGCGGCATTACAGAGAAAGGCCTTCTGACTGTGGGAGAGATGTCTTCCACCTCCCTGGAGAGCTGTGTGGGTTATACAAATCCGAAAGAACAGGAACTCAGTATGAGTTTCAGCTTTCATCATCTGAAGGTGGATTATAAGGATCAGAAAAAATGGGAGCTGCAGCCCTTTGATTTTCAGGCTTTGAAAGAAATTTTAAACCGCTGGCAGACCGGGATGGAAGAGGCGGACGGATGGAATGCCCTTTTCTGGAATAATCATGATCAGCCCCGGGCCGTTTCCCGCTTCTGCAAAGAGAAGAAATATCAGGAGAAGGCTGCAAAAATGCTGGCCTCCTGCATTCATCTTCTCCGGGGAACGCCTTATATCTACCAGGGGGAGGAGATCGGCATGACGAATGCCGGATTCCAGGACATCAGTGAGTACCGGGATGTGGAGAGCCTGAATTATTTTGAGATCCTGAAAAGCCAGGGGAGAAAAGAGGAAGAGATTTATCAGATCCTGGGGGAGAGATCCCGGGATAATGGCAGGACGCCCATGCAGTGGGACGATTCTGCTGGGGCAGGATTTGGCAGCACAGAGCCCTGGATCCAGGTAAATAAAAATTACAGGGAGATTAATGTGCAGGATCAGATAGAGCGTAAAGACTCAATCTGGCAGTATTATCACTGGCTGATCCGCCTGAGAAAAGAGGAGAAGGTGATCGCTTCCGGCAGTTATCATCCGCTTCTTGAAAAGCACCCTGCAATTTTTGCCTTTGAGCGAAGGACGGAAGATGCTTCCCTGATCGCGCTCCATAATTTTTATCCGGAAGAGACGGAGGCGGACCTGTCCGGTTTTGATCTGGAAGGGTATGTGTGCCTGCTGGATAATTATGGAGAGAGAGCCTGTGAAAAAACGCTTCGTTTACGGCCTTATGAGTCGGCCGCCTTTATAAAAAAGTTTTGAAGTGATCCGGAAAATATGCTATACTGAACCTCGTGTTCCGGCATAAAGCCGGGGGCGGAAAGGTGTGAGCATTATTTTGGAATTGTTAAAAAGTATTCAGTCGGCAGTCTGGGGAATTCCCACGATGGCGCTGCTGCTCTTTACCGGCCTGTATCTGACGATCCGGCTAAAGGGCCTGCAGTTTACCCAGCTGCCCCGGGCGATCCGGTATATCTTTGAAAAGGAGGAAGGCAAAGGAGACGTCTCTGCCTTCGCCTCCCTTTGCACAGCGCTGGCGGCCACCATAGGAACAGGAAGCATTGTAGGAGTGGCTACGGCTCTGCGGGCCGGCGGCCCCGGCGCGCTGTTCTGGATGTGGGTGTCTGCACTCCTTGGAATGGCTACGAAATATGCGGAAGGGCTTCTGGCTGTCCGCTTCCGGACTGTGGATGAGAACGGGCAGATTGCCGGCGGTCCCATGTACTATATTGAGAGGGGAATGGGAAGCCGCTGGATCTGGCTGGCGAAAGTGTTTGCATTCTTTGGCGTTGTCACTGCGCTTCTGGGATGCGGAACCTTTCCCCAGGTAAATGCCATTACAGAGTCTGTGGAATCGGCTTTTGGCGTTCCGGTCTGGCTGATGGGAGCGATCATTACGCTGGCCGTGACGGCGGTGATCCTGGGAGGAATCCGGTCCATCTCCAAAGTAGCGGAGGCGCTGGTGCCCTTTATGGCGATCGCCTATGTGCTGGGAGCGCTGGCGGTGCTGGCTGCGAATTATGAAGCGATACCGGGAGCTTTCCGGACCATTTTTGTCAGCGCATTTACTCCACAGGCAGCTCTGGGGGGAGCGGCCGGAACGGCCTCTGCGGCAGCGGTAATCACAGCCATGAGAACCGGAATTGCCCGGGGAGTCTATACCAATGAAGCGGGGCTTGGAAGTTCCCCCATTGTGGTTGCGGCGGCAAAGACAAAATCCTGTGTGCGGCAGGGACTGATCTCCATGACCAGTGTATTTTTTACTACGATTATAATCTGTACCATGACAGGAATTGTGGTGATTGCTTCCAGGCTTCTGGAGACTCCTGTGGACGGTGTTCTGCTGGATGGAGGAAAACTGTCAAATGCGGCATTTAACCAGGGACTGCCCGGCAATATGGGCATGTATATGGTGACGATCGGGTTGATTTTCTTCTCTTTTACTACGATCATCGGATGGAATTATTACGGGGAGCGGTGTCTCGTCTATCTGACCGGGGGCGTGCGCTGGAATAATCTGTATAAAGTTCTCTATATCGGCTGTATTGCCGCCGCGCCGTTTTTGTCTCTGGAACCGATCTGGATCCTGGCAGATATCACAAACGCCCTGATGGCTTTTCCGAATCTGATCGGAATACTGGGGCTGAGTCCGGTGGTGATTTATGAGACGAGGAAGTTTTTTGCGGATTTGAAAAAGTGAGGCAGATGAATATGAACTACGATATAAAAATGGTTGCGGTTGATATAGATGGAACCTTCGTCCGCTCTGATTATACTTATGACAAACCGAGGTTCCAGCGTATTCTCTCCAGGATGGAGGAGGCTGGCTGCCATTTTGTGGTTGCAAGTGGAAATCAGTATTATCAGCTTAGGGATTTATTTCCGGGATATGAGGATAAACTGTCTTTTGTGGCAGAAAATGGGGCGTTTGTCAAAGATCAAAAGGAGCTGATCTTTGCAGCAGATATGCCGAAAGAAACCGTAGATACGGTGATTGACATCTGCCGGGAATATCCTGAGGTATGGAATGTACTGTGTGGAGTGAAAAGCGCTTATTGCCAGAGGGGAACCGTAAGCCAGGAGTTTTTTTGAACTTACTTCTCACTATTATCATCGCCTGGAGTGGGTCGATGATTTTAAGAAAGTAGAAGATCAGATTTTGAAATTTGCTCCTTCCGTACCAGAAGAAAAGACATATTTTTATTATGATATCTTTCGTGAACGGCTGAGTGGAAAGGCAGAGCCTACCACTAGCGGACACGGCTCTGTTGATCTGATCGTGCCGGGATGCCATAAAGCATCCGGACTGAAACGGCTTGCGAAACGGTGGAATATTTTACCCGAACAATGTGCAGCTTTTGGCGATGGAGGAAATGATATTGAAATGCTAAATTACTGCGGTTTTAGTTATGCAATGGAAAATGCCCCTCTGAATGTAAAGGCGGCAGCAAAGTATGTATGCCCGTCGAATGAGGAAGATGGCGTGCTGGTGGCTTTAGAAGAACTTTTCGGGTGAAAATATCTTTGGGAACCCTTGAAAAACCTGGGTTTTAAGGATAAATTTAACCCTTTATTAATAAAGAAGCTGTCAGAAAAAGATACATCTTCGATTCGTCGGTATTTATGCGGAAAAATGCGGCATTTCTGCTCAACAGACTTTTAAACCGGCCGGATGATAAAAGCCTGCCGTTTCCGCAGTCAGGCTGATAAAAATAGCTTACAATCAGCAAGTATTCCGCATGAGCTGTCCTTTTATTCTGAATAACCACAAATAATATAGTGTCCCGAAGGAGAAAGAGGAGTATGGACAGTTGCATCGGGAACAACTAATGCGCCATTGAATAAAAATGTCCTCATGGTATGATTTTATCAGAATAAATCATTAGGAGGGCAATATGTTACATTTACCGGAAAATCTGAAAAAATACCGACTGCTGAAAAACCTGACACAAGAGGATGTTGCTGAATATTTAGGAATCACAGCACAAAGCGTTTCAAAATGGGAACGAGGTGAATCCTACCCTGATATCACCTTTTTGCCGGCCTTGGCAAATATTTTTGAAACAAGTGTCGATTTGCTTATTGGCATGGATACGATACGAGCCGAAGAAACGCGCTTCAATATCCATAAAAAAGCTGTGGCATATCAGCGATGCGGCGATTATAATTCAGCCGAGCAGACATACAGGCATGCCTTATTAATATATCCGAATAAACCCGGTATGATTCTCGGCCTGGCCAGTACATTGGCCCTAAAAGGAAATACCAACGAAGCTATTGAACTTATGGAAAGAGGGCTGCCCCTGTCCAGCAATGAGAAGCAAAAAGCAACTATGCGTGCAGCATTATGCTTCTTATACTTAAAAGCAGGAAGAGAAGATAGCGCAAACAGGCTTGCATCAGAGCTTCCGCACACAAGGGAAAGCAGAGAAGTGATCCAGCCGCTTATTCAGCAGGGATTAAGTGATATGGAAATTGACGAAAATATAAAAACAATAATCCTGGGGGACGGGAAAGGAATATGGTAACAGGGGAAAGGCAGGGTTATCTCTGTCCAGAGCATACGGTAAATTCTGTCATCTTTGCAAATACCCGGAACGGAGAAACAGCGCTGCATATTCCGGCACGCAGCGCTGTTTCTCATAACCCCCTTAAATATCCTTTTTTCATTCCCCGTTTATGTATGCCCTTCCCCTTCTCATTTCAGGACATTATTCATAAAATTCTTCTTCTCTGCCTCCTGCTTCAGAAGGTTTTCCAGCTTTTCCCTGTTTCTTCCGGGTATCCATGCCTTTCCGTTATTATAATAAAAATTGACGATCTTCCAGAACTTTTCAGGATAGGCAAACCGGTAATACAGCTGCATGCGATCCTCATCCGTAAGGCTTCTTTCCGTTTCATAAGCTGTAAAAATATTCAGGCCAAGGCTGACCGACCAGCTGTTTTTCTCCAGAAGCTTCCTGAGAAACAGATACAAATCCCGGACAGGGTTATCCAGCATGTATTTTTCAAAATTGATTACGGAAAAATTGCCCTGGGTAAATAAAAGGTTATGGTACTGGAAATCACCATGGCAGAAATTACCCTTTTCCCTGATCTTTTCCTCATCAAAGTCGGCCGTATATTCCTGAAGCTCCTCTGCCGCAGACAGAGCCATTTCATAAAAAAAGTCGTAGTGGTGCAGCAGATAGATTTCAAATTCCGTTTTCTGGCTTTTTTCCCGCAGATAACGGCGCACCTTCTTCAGTTCTCTGTTATGCTTTACATATTCATTTTCCATGCAGAAAGCGGGCACATCATATTCCCGGGCAATTCCGGGCTGACACATGGCCTTATGCAGCCTTCCCAGCGTCCTGGCCGCACTCTGGCACTCCCTCACATCCTTAAGATTACACTCCCTGCCTTCAAAATAGGTCTTCACAATATAAGGAACCCGATCCTGGTCATAGGAAATCAATTCGCCTTCTTTGTTCCTTTTTAGCTGCTCCACCCGGGAAAAGCCATTTTCCTTCACAGCCTCCAGCAGCTTTTCCTGTATTTCCAGCCGTGCGGCGGGACCTGTATATTCCTTCAGGATTAACCAGCCCTCCTGGGTTTCCCCCAGCAGCGCCCCTCTTCCTTTTAATATCCGGAGAATCTCTATTTCATAATTTTCAAAAACGCTTGCCGCTCTGTCATTCACTGATAATACCTCCCTCTCATACCTGGCACCTTCCGCCAGGCATATGCTGCCGGGCCTACGCTGCGGGACATACGCTGTGTGACAGCATTCGTCCGGCATCTGCCGCCGGATACCGATTAAAAAACTGCTGTCCGGACAGCGGTAATTTTCTGCCGCTAGGTATTACCTATCATATGAGAGGGAAGCTCAACTTATGTTTCTTTCGGAAGGTTTGAGAGCAAATATTCTTTGGAATTACGTGAAGGGTCCTCAAGGACAAGCTGAAGGAGGTTCTGAAGGGTTTGTCCCAGCTGCGGCCCCGGTTTCATCCCCGCCGCGATCAGGTCACGGCCGGTCACGGCCAGATCCTTAAGGGACAGGCAGTCCCCTTCTTCCTGAATCTGTTCATAAATGTCATGAAGGCTGCGCAGCCATTCCTCCTTCTGCGGGCGCTGGTAATCACTTTGTGCCGCCAAATCCGCCTGCTTTACCTCAAGCAGCAGGGGGAACAGCTCTTTTCCCACCTTGGATGCCGCCCGGCGCACAGCCCTTTTTTCCGGCAGGATTTCCATATCATGCCAGTAAACCAATTCCCGCACCCGATCAATGGTATCGTTGTCGTACCGGAGCCTTTTCAGTATCTCTTCCGCCATTTTGCTGCTCACGGCCCCATGTCCATGGAAATGATCCGTACCATTCTCATCGGCAGAGGCGCAGTCCGGCTTGCCGAAATCATGGAAAAGCATGGCCAGGCGCAGTATTTTATCCGGCCTGACCGCCTGCATGGCCCGCAGGGTATGTTCTCCCACATTCAGGCAGTGATGAGGATTCTTCTGGGGCGTACACATGAGCCGGTCAAATTCCGGAAGGAAAACCGCAGTGATGCCGGTTTCCCAGGCGCTTCTCAGGTATTCGGGATGAGGGCTTGTCACAAGCTTGGTCAGCTCCGTCTGGATTCGCTCCGCGCTCACCTTCCGAAGATTTTCCGCATGCCCCCGGATCGCGGCCTTTGTTTTATCTTCCATGGAAAAACCAAGCTGGGCGGAAAACCGCACGGCCCGCATGATCCGCAGGGCGTCTTCGGTAAACCGCTCATCGGCGTCTCCCACACAGCGGATAATTCCTTCTTCCAAATCCTTTTTTCCGGTAAAGGCATCCACCAGCCCGCTTTCCTCGTTGTAAGCCATGGCATTTATGGTGAAATCCCGCCTTTTTAAATCTTCAATGAGATTGGCGGTAAATACCACTTCTTTAGGATGGCGGCCGTCCTCATATTCGCCGTCCACCCGGTATGTGGTCACTTCATAGCCGGTCTTTTTCAGCATGACAGTCACGGTGCCGTGCTGGATTCCCGTATCTATGGTGCGGCGGAACAGCGCTTTCGTTTCCTCCGGCCTGGCTGAGGTGGTAATATCCCAGTCGTCCGGCGTCCTCGAAAGCAGAGAATCACGCACACAGCCTCCCACCGCATAGGCTTCATGTCCTGCATCCTGCAAGGTGTGTATAATAAAACGGACATCCTCCGGAAGCTGTATTACCATGTTCTTCGTTCCTCCTCTTTCAAAATTTTTTTTAAGACCTGAGTGTATTATATATAATATACCGCTTCTTTCGCAACTTAAAAATCGGTCCGGTGCCGCCGGGCGGGCTGAACCATAGGACCGGCGGCACCGGGGCCGTGTATTGTAACCACTAGTTCCTGAAAATTATTTTTTCCGCACTGGTACAGGCCATGATATCCTTCCCGGACTTTTTATAATATTTCATCAGCTTTCCGGGACAGGTGATGACTAATTGAGGGATGGGTTCCTTCATGGATTCCTGTCTTTCGGTTTTTTCCTTTCTGACACCGGCAATCACTTCCTTTAAATGGCTTCCGAATGCCAGAAGCTGGCTGTCCGGCTTTTCCGCCGTCCAGAGAAGGCAGTGCAGAGAAACTTCTTTCTCGAATTCTCTGAAATAGGATCGGTAAATATAATCCGTAATATAGGGGACATAGATGGCATACAGCTTCAGAATCCCAAGCTGTGTGTGGTAAAGGGCATACTGAGCGCCCGCCCGTTCTCCGGCCCCGTGCTTTTCCGGCTGGTAAAGCCTTTCCTTTACAATCTCGATATAATAATCACAGAAATCCTCCCAGAACAGTTCGTCTATTATTTTTCTGGCCTGCCCGGTCTCATATTCCTCCAGAAGCGCCTCCGCATCCGTCACCGTTTCCTTCACCCGCTCCAGAATCCACAGATCCGCCGGAAGCAGCACCGGTTCCGTCCCCTCTCCGGGCCGGTAATCCTCCAGATGCATTAAGGCAAAGCGGGACGCGTTGTACAGCTTATTCAGGAACCGTTTGGAGGGCCTTAAATCCTCTTCACTGAAAAAAGTATCTGTCCCGAGCTTCGCTCCGGCAGCCCAATACCGGATGGCGTCCGCGGAATGGGTTTCAATCAGCTCCATGGGGGACAGGCCGCCGTTGCTTTTGGACTTGCTTATTTTTTCTCCCGGTTTGGCAAGGACGAAGCCGCTGATCATGATATCCTTCCAGGGAATGTTTCCGGTATGGTAAAGGCTTCGTACTATGGTATAAAAAGCCCAGGTGCGGATGATTTCGTGCGCCTGATGCCGCATGCCCATAGGAAGGATTTCCCCGCTTCTGTCATCCGCTTCTTTGTATCTCGCATTAATCAAAGGCGAAACCGATGAGGTCGCCCAGGTATCAAAAACGGCGGTTTCCGGAATAAATTCCCGGCAGCCGCAGCGGCAGGCCTTTCCCGGGCCTTCCTCCGCGGGATTTACCGGCAGCCGGTCTTCCTCTGCAAATACAGGCTCCTTACAGCTTTTACAATACCAGACAGGGAACGGCACCCCGAAATAACGCTGCCGGGAAATACACCAGTCCCATTTCAGATTTTCCACCCAGCTGATATACCGGCTCTTCATATGGGCGGGATGCCACCGGATTTCATCCGCCGCAGTCAGGAACCGTTCCTTTTCCGACAGCACATCAATATACCACTGGCTGGACGGGATGATTTCCACATCGGTCCCGCACCTTTCATGTACGGCTACCATATGGGTCATCTCTTCCCTGCGTACCAGGGCTCCGTCTGTTTCCAGTTTCTGCAGTATGGCTTCTCTGGCCTGCCTGATCTTCATTCCGCCAATCAGAGGCACCTCCCGATCTATGGTGCCGTCCGGGCATATTACCCTCTTATAAGGAAGACCATGCTTTTCGCACCAGGCGGTATCCGCCGTATCCCCATAGGTGGCGCACATAACCGCTCCCGTCCCTTTATCCATGCTGGCCTGCTCATCCGTCAGAACAGGGATTTCAAAACCATAGAGGGGCACACGGGCCTTTTTCCCCGCCAGATGCCGATACCTCTCATCCTCCGGGTTTACAAAAACACATACACAGCCGTACAGCAGCTCCGGCCTGGTGGTGGCTATCAGCAGCGTTTCCCCTTCCGCCTCAAATGCCAGATAATTGAAAACCGATTCCTGCTCTTTCATTTCCAGCTCCGCCTGGGCGATGGAGGTCCGGCACTGGGTACACCATAATACCGGCGATTCTTTCCTGTAGGCCCTTTTCTGCTTTACCAGCTCCAGAAAAGCCCTCTGGGATATCCGGCGGGTATCGTCGGATACCGTCTGATACTGCAGGGACCAGTCAACGCTCAGCCCCAGACGCTGCCACATACTCTTGAAATCCGCTTCATATGCCGCTATCGTTTCCATACACTTTTCCCGGAACAGGCTTCCGGGCATATCCGCCGCCCGGATCCCGCTGTCCTTCTCCACAAGGCGTTCCGTAGGAAGCCCGTTGTCATCAAAACCGAAGGGGTAGAATACATCATACCCCCTCATCCTCTTATAACGGGCGATCATTTCCGCCTGGGTATATGAAAATACGTGCCCGATATGAAGCTTTCCGCTTACCGTCGGGGGCGGCGTATCAATGGAAAAGACCTTTCTGTCCCGCCCGTTTCGGTATCGGTATATCCCTTCCTCTTCCCACAAATCCTGCAGTTCCTTTTCCGTCTTTCTGAAATCATACTTTTTATCCATTCCGGATACCTCCATTTTACGGCACAGCCGTTGTTTTGTTTTACAAACCAGATAGGAAGCGTAGCGGCGGCGTACCTTACGGACAGCTTTCCACAAGAAGGCAATCATATACCTTGTTTCCGCACAAAAAAACGCCCTAAGCAAATATGCTTAGGGCGAACTATAGTCCGTGGTACCACCTAAATTCAGAAGAGACTTCTGCACTTTGTACAATACGGGAAAACCGTTCCGGCTTCCGATATCGCTTTCCCTGATAACGGTGGAAATCTCCGTTGGAGTCTACTTGGAATCCGAATCCGCCGGGCAGACACCCGCCGCCGTCTTCCGTTCAATCCAAAGCTCAAAGGCTACTTCCATGTTCCCTTCACGGAGATTTTCACCAGCCATCTCCTCTCTGTTCATCCGGAAGAACATGTACTCCTCCTCATCAACGCTTTTGTCTGAGTCTGTTATCGTTATTATAAGCATGGAATATGAGGAAGTCAATATCCATTTTTTATCTGTCGTATTTCAATGCCTTATATAAATTAGTTCCGAAGTCAAGCACAAAGATGAGTGCCATAACCAAAAGGAAGACTCCCGGGAAGCCTGTTATCACTTTCGCAATAAACATATCCTTTCCCTGGAACAGGCTGTCAATTGCCGGAATAATATCGGTATTCACCAGTCCCGGCGTGTTCAGGAAAAAGAAGAAGCAGATAAAGCTCAATAAATCGGCAATACCTGTAACCACTGCCAGACGTCTGGTATACCTGCCTTCAAAATAACCGAACAGATCCCTGCCTACTCCGAAAATCACCATACCTATCAGCAGGAACCATACGCTCCTGACTGTCTGCGCATTCAGAATCGGGATGCTCACCTTCTGTCCTCCCTGATTTACAATGACACAGAGGATCTGAGGCACTATCAAAAAAACAATGAGAAATGCGACGGAAAGACATACCCCTGCGATCGTTTCCCCTTTTCCAATCCTTTCCTGCTTTACAGGCACCGGAGGAAGATTCTCCCAGCTTCCGTTAATATCCTCCAGGCTGATTCCCTTTCTCTGGAAAAAAGCGAAAATCAGTGTCACAAAACCAAAGGCGAATACCAGTCCCATAATAATACTTCCCATCCATCCGGCCAAATCCGCAAGATATTCATAAAAAATTTTAGTTTTCTGCCAGTTATCCATAACCATGGTAATTCCTCCGGCCAGCAGCATTCCTCCTGTCACCGCAAGGAAAACTATCCGCAGCACATACTTATAGGCGCTGAAGTAAGGGGGGCCGATAAGGCATTTATCCTTATCCGGACTGTAATGGTTCGCCATTTCGGAAGGGGATCCCAGTTCCGCCAGCACAACGCGCAGATCCTTTTCCTCAGCAGGCCGATCCTGACAGCGCTCCTCCAGCATATCTTCAATCAGGGTATCCAGCTCCGCGCTGATATCCTCCCGCATCTTATGGGGAAGCAGCCTGGACACCGCATATACATATCGTTCCTTTAATTCCTGTACGCTCATTTTATACCTTCCTCTCCCTTTCCTTCCAAAAGCTGTTCCATGCTTGCCGCCGTCTTATGCCATTGTTTCTTCAGCTTTTCATAAACTTCCTTACCTTCCGGAGTAATGCAGTAATATTTCCGGGGCTTGCTTTCCTCCGTATTCCATTCACTGATTAAAAGTCCCTGCCCCTCCAGCCTTCGGAGCAGCGGATAAAGAGTGTTCGTTTCCACCGGCATTCCGTATTCCGTCAGAGTCGTCACCAGGCTGTAGCCATATTTCGGCTCATCCAGCTGGCTTAAAACACTCAGTACAATGGTTCCCCGGCGCAGTTCCATCAGCAGACCGGACAGCACGTCTTCTTTTCCCATATCTCATCCTCTTGTCTTTTGCTTGCACTATATTGTTTATTACATTATAGTGTGTGTCACACACTATGTCAATACATTAAATTATTTTCCGGTTAAATGAAAAAAAGAACCACGTTTCTCCCGTGGTTCCCTCTCATAAGTCCCTTTATTTATCCTCCACATCCATCCCCGTATCAGGATTCAGGCGGATGCGAAGCAGCTGTCCGTCCAGCACATACTGGGAAAAATTAGTTTCATTCCCGTTCCGCATCAGCTCCGTCACCCAGGTTTCCCCATCAAAATGCCCTTCTTCCACGGATAGGAAATTCAGCTGTCCCGACTGTCTTGAGGAAAGATGGCTGAAGCAGTCTTCATCCCCGGGCGCAGGCCTTTTGTAAAAATCCAGAGCCACACCGGCGCCTCCCAGATAGAATTCACAGGGTCCGGTCTGGACCAGCAGGGCGCGCCCTCTCACCTGTGCTTTTTTCCTGCCTTCTTCCGAGCCGGTATCCATGGTATATCCGAAATACATTTTCTCATGTCTCAGATATTTAGCCACCACATGATATTCCGGCAGCTTCAGGTAATGGCTTGTTTCGAATTCCTCTTCCGCAAACGCATGAACCCTTCCTGTATTCCGGTAACGGATCAGAAGAGGTGTCATGGAAGAGAGAATTCTCATGGTCAGAGCCATATCCCGGCAGTCCTCCATAAGCTTCCCTTCCTCATCCAGGGCGCTTTCGGCTCCGAAGGCACAGATGCCCACAGCGCCGTAATCTGCCGCCGCCAGAAGCGCGTTCATGGCATTGGCTTCCCCCCGGACAGGGGATTCCGGAATAAACAGCGGATTATCCGCTCTCGCATAGGCCTCACAGATCCTGACATATTCCCTGCGGTTCTGATTATAAATATCAGGCCCCAACAGATCCAGGGCCGGCGCTCCGGCCTTCCAGATATCCAGGACCCTGCCCACCGCCGCTCCGGCATTATAGCATAAGCCGGGCTCTTCATAGGACTGTTCCCCAACCATGACATTGGTTATCATGGGGATCCGGTAAATCCCTTTTCCCGCTTCCGCGATTTCGTTTATATACAAAGCATGGTGCCATGCGCTGAAGGCTTCGTGAGAATGCCTTCCGAACTGTTTTTTCCATGGGGATACCGCGCTGTCTGCCGGAATGCTTTCTTTCCCGCTGTCCGGCAGTTCCACATCCTTCAGAGCCTCCGGCACAGATTTTTCATAATCCCTGTCCGCCATACGGGAATAATCCCTGTCCGTATTGGCATACCCCATCTCATTTTCAATCTGAACGGCGAGGACTGTCCTTTCCTCTCCGTCATATGCCTTCAGAAATTCCATGAATTTCACAAAAGCCTTTTTATCCCGTTCCAGAGTCGCCCTGCAGTGCACGGACAGGGACGGAACCGGCGCCTTATCCGGCCCCAGAGCCAGCCTGTAGGTCTGCGGCTGCAGCTTGATATATTCCGGTACGTAATTCGGATGTCCGTTTTTACTGGTCCCGAACCAAAGAAGAATCAGATGAAGACCTGCGCTTCTTGCTTCATCAACAATCCCCTTTACCAGCTCCATATCATACCGATCCTGTTCCGGTTCCACGCAGCACCAGTAAACGGGAGCCTCCAGACAGTTTCCCCCATATGCTTTCACCGCCTGTACGGCTTTCTTTATCATGCTGCTTCCTGTAGATGAATTATGAACCTGCAGGCCGATGGGCATAAACGGCTTGCCGGCGGCATCCTGAAAGAATGTATTTTCCATTTCCCTCTCCTTTTTATGTTCCAGTTTTCAGATGCCTTTATTATAGATCCGGCGGACATTCATGAACAGGTGTAAAAAAACTCATCCCTCCTCTTTGTTTTTCAGGATATAATAATACATCTCCTGATTGTCCTTCTTCGCCCGATCCTCAAGCTGCTTTCTGTGAGCCTCCGTCAATTCGTCGCATATAATGGAAAACATGGTTACATTGTCCTCTTCGTAAGCCCTCACTGCAAAAGCCATCCTGTCGTCTTCCGACATGGAGTCCGTCGTAAGGGAAAAATGTGCCGCATCATCATCCTCATATGCCCGTTCTCCCAATTTTTTTGCTGTCCGGGGAGATACCTCATCAATCACAGACGCATACAGCAGCAAGCTGTCTTCCTCATCATATGTCTTTTCCGCCAGTTCATCGGCTGTCTGGGTATACGGCCCTTCCACATAAAATACCACCGGCTGCTTCATTTTGTTTTTTTCGTTCCAGAAGCCTGACAGGCCGCCTTTTTCTTCTCTCTGCTTCTGCACCAGAATACAGAGTTTCAGGGCTTCCATAAAATTCTCGTCTCCGGCAAGGGAATCCGTCCCATCCAGAAAAGCGATCTGCCAGTCTCTTTCTCCTGCTGTTATATTCCTCACCGTCCGGTAATTTTCCGGGCCACTATTCCATGCAAGCTGAATGAGGTATCCATTTTTAAAAAAACAGCTGCAGGCAAATTGTCCCTGCCATGCATTATTGTAGTTCGAATCCTCTCCCCAGAAGGGGACTGTCTCCCCTCCGCGTGTCACGGTATTTTTCGCCGGCTGCTTTCCTGCCACATCCATACCGGCGGCATTTCCTCCGGCCGCTGTCTTTCCTCCGCTTATCCCGGCGGTTCCCTCCGCCCTGGCGGAAAAGCCTCCGCAGACAAACCCTGTAACAAGCAAAAGTCCTGCCAGCATCACGGCTGCCGCCCTTCTTTTTCCCGCTGCCTTCTTATCATATTTCATAATCGCCGTTAACCTCTCCTTCATCAATTCCGTCTTTTCCCCCAGACCCGCACAGGCCTCCTGCCTTACAGGGGCGCGCAGAGCCTGCAGGGACGCTATAAGGGTATCTCCGTAAGCAATCCGGCCTGCCGCAGGGAGTCCGGCAATCACCTGCTCATCACAGGATAATTCACAGTCCTCACTGATTTTTGAGGCCGCCATCAGCAGCAGGGGATTGAACCAGTGGATACAGACCACGGCCTGTACAAGCCATTTATAATATAAATCCAGCCTCCTCAGATGGATCAGCTCGTGGCGGAGTACATATTCCATCCGCAGCACCCTTTGCTCCTCAGTCAGCTTTGTTTCCCATTCCCTGCACAATTCCCCGGGAAGGACCAGAAAAGGATGGAGGAATCCGGTCAGAATCGGAGAAGATATTCCCGGACATTGATACAGGACTACCTCCTTCTTCCATCCCCATTCTCTGCATAATGCGGTGCATACATGTAAAATTACGGGATCCTCCGGCAGAGTCCGGCGCTCTTTCAGTTTTTTCATAAAACGGCGGTAGCGGTAAATACGAAGCGCCAGCAATCCTAAGGCAGGAAGAAGCCACACCAGCCAGATCATAGCGGACATCCGGGTAAATGACGTTCTTTCCGCCGTCGCCGCCGCATATGCATCTGCTGTTCTGCGGGCTGCCGCCCTTCCCGTGTTCTTTTCCACATCCATTTCCGGCACATCAGTCCCTGCAGTCCCGGAAGCTTCCCCTGTACCTTTTCCTCCTGCCGTTTCCATAACAGGAACACTGTCCTGTGTCCCCGTCTCCGCCGTCTGCTGCCGTCCGGCCGCCTGTCTGATCCGCTCGGCCGTATAACCTGCAATTCCGGGAATCGGGGAATAAGGTATCAGGAACCGAAGAAGGATTAAAAGCCATATGTAATAACAGCCCGTCCTGCTGATATGACCGTTCAGCAGATACCTGAGCGCTAAAAATACCAACACCATCAAGGAGCCGGAAAGGGATGCGGACAAAAGTCCCTGCATCATCGTGTTCATTGCATATCCTCCCTGCACTTTTCCCAGAATGACTGCAGCTGCTCGATCTCCTCCGTTTCCAGCTTCTCAGGGCCGAGCAGCGACGCCAGCAGATCTTTTACGTTTCCGTCAAATACTTCCTCTACAAAATTCCTGGCCTGCCCGGAGAGATATTCCTCTTTGGTTATGGCCGCCCTGTATTCACAGTTTTTCCCCTGACGCACGCCGAGAAGCAGTCCCTTTTCCATAAGGCGGGTAAGGAAGGTCCTCACTGTCGTCCGTTTCCATTCACGGCCCGCTTCCGCCACGGCCTCCAGCAGCTCCGATATATAGATACGGCCCCCGTTATCCCAAATGATTTCCATTATCTCTTTTTCCGAGTCTGACATCAGCTGTATTGGTTCCATAATGCCCTCCTTTTATTACGCCTTGTAGTCATTTATAGTATTACACAGTGTAGTCATAATGTCAACGGGAAAAATATGCATTACATAAATGCTGTTTTTCGCATCCTGCAAGTCCTCTGCAGCCATGTCCCAACACCCGGCAATTCCGGCTCCCCAAAAACCGCAATCCTGTACGCACAGGGGCTTCAAGGAGTCAGACGGCCGGAAAATGCCGTTCCAAAAGGCAGGTTCAGGCATGGCATCCTGTCTTTTAAAACCACAGGGCCGTAAAAAGAAATATTTATTAGCGTATTAACATTTTTCTCCATTGATTTTTTACTTAAATTTTCAAAAAAACTCTTGACAGTTTCTTAAAAGAAGGGTACTATGATGCTGTATTCCAAACGATTCAATGATTTCACATATTT
>OLQH01001243.1_pt1 | contig 21181 bp, 13 predicted proteins | sample 1672671 | NCBI WGS metagenome assembly OLQH01 (sample SAMEA3136712, study PRJEB25190) | human gut metagenome
GGAAGAGGAGCCGACCCATCTTCTGATTCTGCCGCATTTTTCGGGAGCAGCCACACCGTATATGGATAATGGATCCAAAGGCGCAGTTCTGGGGCTTACCCTGGGAACGAGAAGACAGGATATTTACAAAGCGCTGATGGAGTCTGTAAATTTTGAACTGGCACAGATCCTGGAATGTCTGGAAAAGGCGGAGGTTCCTGTGAAACGGCTGATCGCTACCGGAGGCGCTCTGTCTCCTCAGCTGCTTCAGATCAAAGCGGATGTGCTGGGAAGAGAAATTTATACGGTAGAGAATAAACAGACCGGTACTTTGGGCTGTGCTGTTCTGGGAAGTGTGGCGGCGGGAGATTACGGCAGTGTGGAAGAGGCGGTAAAAGCTATGGTGCGTCCGGGGCTTATTTATGAACCGCAGGAGAGACGCAGCCGGTTTTACCGGGAGAAGTTTGCGCTTTATAAGGAAGTATATCCGGCTTTGGCCGGACTCAGCCGGGCGTTATGATTTTGGGAGGCAGGTATGATATCAAATTATACAGAAATTTTAAAATATGCGAGAAAACATAAGATTACAGTAGGAGCATTTAATTCTTTTAATATGGAAACGCTGCAGGCGGTGATCCAGGCAGCAGAGAAAAAGCAGGTTCCTCTGATCGTGCAGACCTATCATGCCCATGCAGATTATGCAGGGCCGGAATTTATGCGGGCTCTTTACGCAGCAGCTGCCCAGAAAGCTTCGGTCCGGATTGCTATGGGACTGGATCACGGGAAATCCTTTGCCCAGGCTAAGGCCTGCATAGATGCCGGCTATACAGGGGTTATGATCGACCTGGCCAGTGAGGATTATGAAAAAAATGTGGAAGAGACCAGAAAAGTGGTGGCACTGGCTCATGCGAAAGGTGTTTCCGTGGAAGCAGAACTGGGAGTGATCGCGGATGCGGACCGGTCTTTGGAGGAAATTGCCGCAGGTTATACAGATCCGGAAGTGGCGAGAAAATTTTACCGGGACACGGGAGTAGACTGTCTGGCAGTTTCGGTGGGAACGGCGCACGGAACGTATGCACATAAGCCGAAAATTAACTTTGAACTTTTAAAAGAGCTGATTGATACGGTTTACTGTCCCATTGTAGTTCATGGCGGATCGGGAACTCCCGAGGAAGATGTGGAAGAAATGGTCCGCCTGGGGGTTGCAAAGTTAAATGTGGGAACTGATTTTTTCGATGCATACAGGAAGGCGATTGCCGATATTCTGGAAGAAAAAGGTTCGGGCTGCGATGTGATTGAGATGATGGCGGCGGCCCGGGAGGCAGTAGAGAAGGTGGCTCTTCAGAAACTGGATATTCTGAGCCGCTTCCGCATTTAAGTGTAAAAGATTTCAGAAAGACTGTGAGAGGGGATGTAAGATTGTGGTCTTACATCCCCTCTCACAGTTTTAATATTTTCGAGTCAGTTTTTCATGTTCTCCCGTTTGCGCAGCCTGGAATCCAGAATTTTTTTGCGGATGCGAAGACTTTGCGGAGTTACTTCCAGAAGTTCATCCTTATCGATGAATTCCAGCGCCTGCTCCAGGCTCAGCACTCTGGGCGGAGTCAGTTTTAAGGCTTCGTCGGCGGAAGAGGAACGGGTATTGGTCAGATGCTTGGTTTTGCATACGTTCAGTTCAATATCTTCCGCTTTTCCGTTCTGTCCGATTACCATGCCGGCATAAACTTTCTGGCCCGGTCCGATAAAGAGAGTACCCCGATCCTGTGCCTGGAAGAGACCGTAGGTGACAGATTCTCCATTTTCAAAAGCGATCAGGGAACCCTGTTTCCGGTACTGGATTTCTCCCTTGAAGGGGCCGTAACCGTCGAAGGTGGAGTTCATGATTCCGTTTCCCTTGGTGTCTGTCATGAATTCTCCCCGGTAGCCGATCAGACCTCTGGCGGGAATGTTGAATTCCAGGCGGGTTGTGCCGTCGGCGGAGGGACTCATACCCTGCAGTTCACCTTTTCGGTTGGAAAGTTTCTGGATCACGCTTCCGGCAAATTCTTCCGGAACGTCAATATATACCAGTTCCATGGGTTCCAGAAGGTGATCTTTTTCATCTTTTTTATAGAGAACTTCCGCCTTGCTGACTGCAAATTCATAGCCTTCCCGGCGCATATTCTCGATCAGAACCGACAGATGGAGTTCACCCCGGCCGGATACCTTGAAGCAGTCCGGGGATTCTGTTTCTTCTACGCGAAGGCTCACGTCGGTGTTCAGTTCTCTCATCAGACGGTCACGGAGATGGCGGGAAGTAATATATTTTCCTTCCTGTCCGGCCAGCGGACTGTCATTCACCATAAAATGCATCGCGATGGTGGGTTCGGAGATCTTCTGGAATGGAAGGGGCTCCGGATTGTTCACATCACAGAGCGTATCTCCGATATGGATATCGGCGATACCGGAGATTGCCACGATCGATCCGATATGAGCCTCAGATACTTCCACCTTGTTCAGTCCGTCAAACTCGTAGAGTTTGCTGATTTTTACTTTCTTTTTCTTGCTGGGATCGTGATGATTCATCATCATGACCTCCTGGTTTACGGCAATTTTCCCGTTGTCAACCTTTCCCACACCGATACGTCCCACGTATTCGTTGTAATCGATGGTGCTGATCAGAACCTGAGTTCCGGCATCCGGATCACCGGCGGGTGCCGGAATGTGCTCCAGAATCGTCTCAAAAAGGGGAACCATATTTTTGTGTTCCTCTGTGAGATCTTTTGCTGCCCAGCCGGCCTTTGCGGAAGCGTAGAGGAAGGGGCAGTCCAGCTGTTTATCATTGGCTTCCAGATCCATCAGAAGTTCCAGGACTTCATCCACAACCTCAGCCGGGCGGGCTTCCGGGCGATCCACTTTATTAATGCATACGATCACATCCAGATCCAGTTCCAGAGCCTTTTTCAGGACGAAGCGGGTCTGGGGCATGGGACCTTCAAAAGCGTCTACGACCAGAATGACACCATTTACCATTTTCAGGACCCGTTCTACTTCTCCGCCGAAGTCTGCGTGCCCGGGGGTATCGATAATATTGATTTTTGTATTTTTATAAAAAACTGCTGTATTTTTGGAAAGAATCGTGATGCCGCGTTCCCGCTCGATGTCATTGGAGTCCATCACCCGCTCCTGAACTTCCTGATTGGCGCGGAAGACGCCGCTCTGTTTTAAAAGTTCGTCCACCAGGGTTGTTTTGCCGTGGTCTACATGAGCGATGATCGCAACGTTTCTCACATCTTCTCTTGTTGTTTTCATAACAGAATCTCCTCTTATTATTATGTGTTACCGATATTACAGTCTACCACAATTTTCCCGGATTACAAGGGGAAGCCGGAAAAATTGTGAAAAATGTAAAGAGCCGGTTTTGACAAATACCGCGTTTTCTGTCGGATCTGCCCGATGAAAAGTGGATGTGATTCTGTTCTAAAGTGAAAAAAAGGGACATACACTGATATAGATAAAATACCGGGAAGAGAAAGGGGAACTATCATTCATGGCAGATAAAATTATTGAAAACAATCAGGTATCAATTCTGGGGCAGATTGCTTCGCAGTTTGTGTTCAGCCATCAGGTCTTCGGAGAAGGTTTCTATCTGGTAGATGTACTGGTGAAAAGACTCAGCGAATCGGAAGACCGCATACCTGTAATGGTGTCAGAACGGCTGCTTGATGTGACACAGGATTATGAGGGAGAGTACATAGAAGTGACGGGGCAGTTCCGTTCTTATAACAGGCATGAGGAAAAGAAAAACCGTCTGGTGCTCTCAGTCTTTGCCCGCGAGATCTGCTTCGTGGAAGAAGAGGACGAGACCGTAAAAACCAATCAGATTTTTCTGGACGGATACATATGCAAGCCGCCTGTATACAGGAAAACCCCTCTGGGAAGAGAGATCGCAGATCTTCTGATCGCGGTGAATCGTCCTTACGGGAAGTCGGACTATATCCCCTGTATCTGTTGGGGGAGAAATGCCCGCTATGCTTCAGCATTTCAGGTGGGCGGCCATGTTCTTGTGTGGGGAAGAATCCAGAGCAGGGAATATATCAAGAAGCTGGGGGAAAATGAGACAGAGAAGCGAACGGCTTACGAAGTTTCCGTTGGCAAGCTGGAGTATGTAGACTAGAAAAAGAAGAAGGGGCAGGTTTTGGGGTGAGCCTAAAATCTGTCCTTTCGGTGTTGTAATTTTTAATCATAGGAACCGTTCTGGTTCCGGAACATTTCGGTCATTTCAAACATATCTGACAGTTCTGTCAAAATTCAGAGGATAATCGGTTGGAAGAGTTTGCAGAACTGGGAACTGATCCGAAGAAGAGGGAGGAGTGGATGCGGGAATACGGGATCTGAGTTTGTACAGGATTTGTAAAGATTTTACAAGGATTTATATTGACGCACCTTTTTTTTAGGTTTATCATCTAGGTAAAAGCATTACTTGTGAAGTTTTTATGACAGGAACTTCGAGAAGGAGGAGAAATGAAAAGAAAGGGACTTCTGAAGAAAGGGCTTGCAGTGACACTGGCGCTGACCATGACGGTTCCGGGCAGTCTTCCGGTTTCGGCAGAAGAGACGGGACAGGTGCAGGAGAACGCAGCGGATGCTGGGGAAGAGAAGCAGGATCAGGAGAGCGGCCAGACTGCGGAAGAGAAGGAAGTACAGGATACAGAGAAAGAGGATGCAGATCAGCCTGACGGGACAGAAACCGGCACAGAAGAGCAGAGTGATTTAAGTGCTTTGCAGGAAGAAAATCCTGCGAAGGAGGAGATCACAGCTCAGGAAGAGTCTCAGGCTGCAGAAGTTTCTGAATTCAAGGGGAAAGGCACAGCAGAAGATCCGTATCAGATCGGTACGGCGGAAGAACTGAAGCTGGTGGCAACGAAAGTAAATGCCGGGGAAACCGGGTATGCGTCTGCATATTATAAGCAGACCGCAGATATTGATTTGCAGGGATCCGGAACCAACCAGTGGACGCCGATCGGACAGGAAGGAAAACCGTTTACGGGAACGTATGACGGAGCCGGATATACGATTCAGAATCTCTATAAGGTAAGAGCGACAGGGAATTCGCCCAAGAATCATTATTATGGTCTCTTTGGCATGATCCAAAATTCGGCTGTGATAACGAATGTGACGGTGGAGAACGTCACGCTGATGGGCTCCCTGTACGTTGGTGCCATTGTAGGAAATGGATATACTGGGAAAGAAATCTCTAACTGCACGGTAAAAGGCGATATTAAAATAGATGCTTACTGGTATGCCGGCGTGATTGGCGGCAACGGTTATATAAATAAAGTTGAGAACTGTACGGTTTCCGGAAATCCCGGTTCTTATATAAAAGGCAATAATGGATCTTATATCGGTGGGATCTGGGGATTTCGCGGAGAAGGCGGACAGACGATCACAAACTGCCATGTTTCCGGAATAAACATTTCCGGAGATGACCGTCTGGGCGGAATCTGCGGTATCGCACATTATGGAAACAAGATTTCCGACTGTACTGTTTCTGACTGTACCATTACAGCAAATAATGTGCCGGATCGGGCGGAAGGAACGGTTGGGCTGATTGCAGGCGCCAATCTGGGAAGCCAGGCATCTCCTTCTATTGTAGTTAACAATACCGTGGAGAATACTAAGGCGACGGAGATTGACCGGGAGATTACAACGCACACGGGGGCAAATAACCATGAGGGAAATCCTCTGGATTCTTCTGTGGTGGGAACGGATGTGACCTTTGATGAGCAGGGCAAGATCCTTTCCGGAAAGTTTGAACACGTGGAAAAGGGGCTTCTGGCCGAAGGGTCTGTTCTGGAGCAGAATCCGGACGGATCTTTTACGGTAAAGACGGAAGAGGAAGCAAACGCAGCGGTTCAGGTGGGCGGCAAATATTACAGCACACTGCAGGAGGCGATGGATCACGCGCAGGATGGAGAGACAGTAACACTTTTGAAAGACATTACGGTAGATACTGGAGCCAATGCAATTCGGTATTCTGGAGGGAAAAGTATTATTGTTGATTTTGCAGGTCATACCGTGACAGGGAACACTTCAAATTCTGTATTTTTGATTAAATCCAGCGAAGAAACTGACACGTCCGTTAAACTGACAGGAGGAACAATTACTGCTGGAAGTTCTGCATATTGTGCTGTGATAGCAGCTGGTGTAAATGGTCATAAAGCCAAGGTTGATCTGGATCAGATGACGATTTCGAATTCCCGGCAGTTTGCATCAGGAATAAAAGCCTTTTCGGATGCGGTAATTTCAGTAACGGATAGCACCGTAAATTCTTCTTCAGGAGCAGGATGTGTGACAGCAGCTGGCGGAGAAGTAATTATTGAAAACGGAACCTTTGTACAGCAAGGCTATTATGATTGGAATAGCAGCTGCATATCTGCATCAGAAGGGGGAAGTTTGATTGTAAAGAGTGGTAATTTCACGGCCGATGGTTATGGGGCTTATGTATTTAATTCAGGAGCCAGTCTTGTTATCGAAAAGGGTAATTTCAAGACGAACCAGGATGTTTTGAAAGCAGACAAGTCTACCACAGCGATTCCTTCTGAAATTAAAGTGAAAGATGGAAGCTTTGAAGGAACATTTGCTATTGCAGACGGGGCTGTCCTTCAGATTTCCGGCGGAACTTTTAGTGCTCCGTTGAAAGAGGAATATTGTGCAGACGGTTTTGTACCTAAGCAAAATGAGGATGGAACTTATGGGGTAGAGTCTGACAGTGTTGTTCAGATTGGAGAAGAAAAATATTCTACACTGCAGGAGGCGATTGAGGCGGCTAAGGCAGGAGAGACGATCCTGTTTTTGAAAGATATGACGGAGAATGTTTCCGTTCCTGAAGGGAAAAAAGTTGTTTTTGATTTGAACGGGAAAACACTGACCAGTGATAAGACGTTAACTGTCCATGGAGATCTGACGGTTAAGGACAGCACTGCGGCGGCAGAACCTGTGGTAAGTAAGGATTATAAAACTGTAACCTACCAGTCAGGAAAACTTTTGAATAATGCGTCAGGAAGAACTGCAGATGCGGTGAATGTAACGGTGAGAGGAAACGGTACCTTCCGTCAGGAATCCGGAAGCATTGTATCTGAAAAGAATTATACCGTTGCAGGTTATGATAAGTCTCATCTGGTTGTGGCAGGCGGTTATCAGGAAGGTCCGGAAGGCGGACCGGGAGTCTTCAACAACAGCGTTCTTGATATTGAAGGCGGCGTACTTGTGGGGACAGATAATGCGGCAGCGGCAGGAAATGGAAGTGCAGGACTTACAGGAAGTACAACCATTAATCTGAAAGGTGGAACTCTGATCGGAAGAATTAAGAGCCCCGGATATATCGCCTGTGGTATTTATCATCCTCAGAAGGGTGTGCTGAATATGACCGGAGGAACGATTTATGCGGACAATGGAGTCGGCATCTTGATGAGAGCCGGAGAGGCAAACATAACCGGCGGAACGATTACAGCCACTGGAACAGGAACGGGATACGTAGGTGATAACAAAAATGCAATTGGTCATTTTGGTATTGTCTACGACATCAAAGCGGGTTATCCCAAGTATGAGGAAGGGGATAAGGCTGCTGTCGGTGGAGAAGTGAAGGTTACTGTTGAGGATTCGGATGGGAAAGCTGTTCACATTTATGCCGGTGAGAACCAGAAAAAAGATAATGTGCTTGAAGTAAGCGGCGGAACCTATAATAAACCGGTGGGACAGGAATACTGTGCGGACGGTTTTGTACCCAAGGATAATGGGAACGGTACCTTCGGTGTGGAAGAGGCAAAGGTTGTACAGATTGGTGATCAGACCTATGCTTCCCTGGAGAAAGCGGCAGAAGCTGCAAAAAGCGGAGATACTTTGACTTTGCTGACGAATACGGATATCAGTACTGCAGAAAAAGCCCTTGTGATTGCAGAAGGAAAAGAGATCACGCTGGATCTGGCCGGCCAGGAGATCAAAGCAGCCAATACGGAAACTGGAAGAATCCAGATTCTGGGCAAGCTGACGCTGAAAGACAGCAAAGGCGGCGGAAGAATTTATACAGAAACAGAATATACAGGTTCTGCGACAGGATATACGCTGATCGAAACGATCGGAACCTTTGTGATGGAAAGCGGAACGATAGAAGCGGTTCTTCCGGATGCGGCAAATAAGGGACAGTTTGCTGTTTCTGCAAAAGATAATGGCGTCGTTCAAATCGATGGCGGAAAGATTGAAGCCGGATGGTATGCGGTTTCTACTAATGGAAGCAATTCTGGAACGAGTAAAATTATTGTAAACGGAGGAGAGCTGATTTCCACTTCAGACTTTGCCATTTATGGAGCGCAGAGTAAGGGTGGAGACAGCGGAAGCGTAGAGATCAACGGCGGAGTGGTCTACGGGGCGGCCGGAGGCGTTGCCATGAAGAGCGGTACCCTTTCTGTGACTGGCGGAACTGTCACCTCCAAAGGACAGGGAAGCACTGGAGAGTGGGGAGATGGAACCGGAGGCATGAAAAATGCAGCTATTAATGTGGATGCAGCCTACGGAGATGTAACAGCTGAGATTTCCGGTGGAAAGATTACGGCAGAAGGAGACGCCATCGTTCTGACAACAGCCGGTGAAAATAAAGCCGACATTACGGTCAGCGGAGGAGAATTCAACAAACCGGTACCGGAGGAATTCTGTGCAGAAAACTATAATCCGGTAGAGATCAAGGATGCAGACGGAAATATCACCTACGGCGTAGTGGATGAGGTGAAGATTGATTTCCTGGGCGGTTCTCTGAGAATGGATTACAAAAATTCGGATGGTACGTATGATTTCACCAAAACCAGTCTGCGGTTCGGCTATCAGATTAAACTGCCGGAGGGAGCAGCACTGAAGAGCTGGAAGTGGGATTACGGAACAACAGCAGAAAATTTTTCCATGTCAATAAAGGGAGTAAATAAAGTTCCTCAGGCCGATGGATCTTTTGTCAGCAATCTGGTTCTGATGAATGCACCGGTGGCTAAATATGATGTTCCTGTCTACACAGCGCTGTCTGTTACTTATGAGAAGGATGGAAAGACCATTACGGTTACCGATCAGACAGAATCCCGTTCTGTGAAGGCGGTAGCAGAGGCAATTGTAAAGGCTCCGAATGCTACAGAGGCAGAAAAAGCGTATGCACAGGGACTTCTGAATGCTTTTAACAAGAACGGCTGGACCGGTTACTATTAAAAAACAGAGAGGAGAGAGAAAGATGGATAAAAAAGCGTATGAAACTCCGGAGATGGAGATCATCGAACTGGAGCAGGAGGATGTGATTACTGCCAGCGGAGACAATGAAGGTCAATTTCCCGTAGATCTGTTTGGCTGATCTGCAGAAGGATCTGCCATAAGAGAGGGGAAAGAAAAGATGCAGGAGATAACTTCTGCATCTTTTTTTTATACATGGATTGTAAAGATTTTACAGGAATTTGTATTGACGCTCCTTCTTTTTGGGATTATGATTTATGTAAAAGTATGATTTGAGAAGAATTTTCGCAAGAAAGTTTGAAGGAGGAGGAGAAATGAAAAGAAAGGGACTTCTGAAGAAAGGACTTGCAGTGACACTGGCGCTGACGATGGTGGTTCCGGGCGGCCTTTCTGTTTCAGCAGAAGAAGTGGGGCAAACAGAAACGCAGGAGACAGAGCCGGGCGTGACGGAAGAAGATCAGATTCCGGAGGAAGGTAAGAATCCGGAGGATGTTCAGGAGACGAAAGAGCAGGAAGGTGTGCCGTCGGAGGAAGAGAAGGAATCTTCGGAGAAGAAAGAAGATGTGACGGAGGAAACCTCCAGGGATGTACAGGATTTGGCAGAGTCTGAGGAAAAGGAGGCTGCAGAAGGGGACGAAATCACAGCTGAAGATGTGGTGACGATGACAAAACCAGATGGCACAGCCGTACATTATAAAAGTATACAGGAAGCGGTAACAGCAGTACCGGATTATGATTACAAAGAAAATAAAGGGATGTATACCATTCAGCTGCAAAAAGATGTGTCAGAAGATGTGAAGATCCCGGAAAATAAATATATTGTAATGGATCTTGCCGGCCATAAGCTGACGAATGTGGCGGGACATACCGTGACCAACTGCAGTATGAGAACTAAAATTTCTGATACTGTGGGCGGGGGTATCGTAGATAATCTTACGCATGGAAAAGGTGCTGTTTATAATGATGTGAATGCATCGATTACATTGAATGGAGGCATGTTTACCCGCTCTGCAGAAGCCAGTACGGACGGCAGCAGCGCTGGAGGGAATTCTTGGTATGTTCTGAAAAACTACGGGGAAATGACGATCAATAAAGGCGTCTCGGTGAAATTTTCTGATGGTAATCCGGGATATTTTTCTTCTTTGATCGGGAACGGCTGGCAGAACGGAGCGCAGGCGGAAAGTGGAAACAATGGGGAGCCGAAACCTTCTGCGAGTAAGAAAAAAGCGAGTCTTAGGATTGCCGGAGGAACCTTTACCGGTGGAAAAATTGTTGTAAAAAATGATGATTATGGAACTTTGAAAATTTCAGCCGGAACCTTTTCTCAGCCGACGGCCGGATATTATAATATATTAAATAATAATACGGCAGAAATCAGCGGGGGAAGCTTTGAGGCAGAAGGCACGGCTGTGGGTTCTATCCATTACGATGGCGGAGCCAATAATGGAGACATTACGGTTACCGGCGGTACGTTTACAAGTGCGGAGGAAGAGGCTTTGCAGCTGCTGGGAGGAGCGAAAGGCACTGTAAATGGCGGCACTTTTACCAGTATAGGGAGCAGTGCTGTTTCTGTGGAAGGCGGTTCTTCGGTAACCGTTACCGGCGGAAGTTTTTCTGCCAGAGATAAGGAGACAGCCGTAATTTTTATGGATGATCACGCTTCCAGTAAGGCACAGATTAGTGGAGGCAGTTTCAAAAACACTACACAGGAACATGTGGCAAATAAAGAGAATTCGTTTGCAGAAGGATATGGGCCTGTAGATCCGGATAGAGACGGAACTTTTGAGATGGGTGTCGTAGATGCCGGTGCAATCGTGACGGAAAAGGATGGTACTGTGACCAGCTATGCTACCTTGAGAGAGGCGGCAAAAGCGGCGCCGGAAGGCAGTACGGTGCAGCTGCAGAGAGACGCAGTTCTGGGACAGTGGGGAATTGAGACTTCCCAGTTCGGGGTGACCCTTGATTTAAATGGGCATAAGATAGATGGAAGTGCCGTGACGGGAAATAGAGGAAGAGCGGTTTATCTGCATACTTCTTACGGAACGACGCCTTCGGAAGGAATCGACAGGATCGTTCGCGTTATCAACAGCAGTGATCAGGAAGCGAAGATCAGTGCCAGAATTCCGGTGGAGAGCAGTTGTGGAAATTCGGAGTATTCTCTGCCTGTAGAAATTGCAGAGAATGTTTCGCTGGAAGTTCTGGAAGGCGGAACGGATGCAGTGAAGCTGGGAAGCAGTACTTATCTGATTTATACCGAGAAGAGTGCGGAGTATATCAAAAACGGAGGCTTTAAGGCAGAGGCGGAAGGAGAAGTGCGCATTTATGGCACATACAGCAGCGCAGCTTCTGCGGCGGCAGGAAAAACAGTGGAAATGCTGCACGATTATACCGGATCCGATACGATTTCTTCCGGGTCTGCAGGTGGAGTGCTGGATCTGGGCGGCCATACTTATATCAGTCAGAATCCAAATGAAATTGTTGATTTAAATTATGATAATGTAGACCTTACGATTAAGAACGGAACTCTGAAAAGTGGTCAGGCTTCCTTGAAACAGGCCGGAATAACGATGCTTTACAATAAGGGAAGCCTCACGTTGGATAAGGTGAATCTTATAGTGCCGGGAAGTTCTTATGGAATCGTCACAAACGGCACCAATAAAGAAAATAAAATTACGCTGAAAGATTCTGTTTTGGATGTTTCAGATGGGTTTGGAATTTATTTCCCCAGCAGCGGATCTGTGAAGATCGAAAACTCTGTAATCAAAGCAAAACAGTGCGGAGTACAGATTTGCTCAGGAAGTCTTAGCGTCAGCGGCAAAGACACAGAGATTACTGTAACAGGGAATCCGGAGCCTAAGACAGAAAGTGACGGAGCTATCATTGACGGAGCGGCTGTTTCTATTATAGAGCGGGAAGGGTACCAGGATCTGGGAACTATAAATATTAAGGAAGGAACTTTCTCTTCTGTAAGTTCTTCGAGTCCGGTTAAAGCTTATAAATTTAATAATACAGATAAAACAGAACAGGAATGGGACGAGGCCGGGAAATATATAGAGATTTCAGGCGGAACCTTCAGTTCTAAAGTACCCGGGGATCTCTGTGCAGAAAACTACAACCCGGTAGAGGTCAAGGATGCAGACGGGAATATCACCTACGGCGTAGCGGATGAGGTGAAGATAGATTTCCTGGGCGGTTCCCTGAGAATGGATTATAAAAAGGTGGATGGTTCTTATGATTTCACCAAAACCAGTCTGCGGTTCGGCTATCAGATCCAACTGCCGGAGGGAGCGGTGCTGGAGAGCTGGAAGTGGGATTATGGAACTTCAGAGGAGAATCTTTTCCTGACAGTAAAGGGAGAATATAAAGTTCCCCAGGCGGATGGCTCTTTTGTCAGCAACCTGGTTCTGACAGATGCGCCGGTAGCTAAATATGATACCCTTGTTTACACAGCGCTCTCCGTTACTTATGAAAAGGACGGAAAGACTATTACGGTTACAGATAAGACAGAATCCCGTTCTGTGAAGGCGGTAGCAGAGGCAATCGTAAATGCTCCAAACGCTCCGGCTTCAGAAAGAGAGTATGCAGAAGGACTTCTGAATGCCTTTAACAAGAAAGGCTGGACCGGTTACTATTAAGAGAGGAGAGAGATGGAAGCAGCAGAAAAGATGCAGGGAAGAATTTCTGCATCTTTTCTGCTCTTCCTGGTTTTTGTCTGCAGCCCAGGCAGATGTCTGGAGTATGCGGAAAGGATAAAAGGATGAAGAAATCAAAAATCATAATCATTGTTCTGATGGTTCTTGTGGTGGCAGCGATGGCGGGAACTGCCGTTTACTGGGTCTGGAATAACCGGGATGGCGCACCTTCCCAGGAGTCGTCCCAGAAGGAAGACAAAGAGAAAAAGGAGCCGGATCAGGAGATAACGACAGAGGAACAGGGAAGTCAGGATGCTCAGGATGTTCCGGATAGCTCCGGGGAAAAAGAAGGAGCAGAGGGCGGTGAGGCGGAGGCGGTTTCCCCTCAGGAAATGCAGCAGTCCGGCCAGAACAGTGCAGACAATGAAGTAGACAGCAGTACACTGTTTGGCGGCTCCGGAACCTCCGGCAGCCAGGGCGGCAGTACTTCCGGCGGAGCAGGCGGAAGCCAACAGAAACCGGGAGATAATGATTCGGAAATGCCGGACGGCGGAACCGGGGAAGAGCCTTCAGGAAAACCTTCCCAGCCGGAAGAAGAAGGAAGCTGGACCGGTTACTATTAAGAGGAATGTATGGATGGAGGAACAGAAATTTACGGTACGCATGGCCGGTCTTCCCATAGAGATAAGAAGCCGGATGGAATTTACCCGCAGTTTGTGCCGGGATTATGAGATTCCGGAAGAGCAGGCGGTCTTTACAGCGGCTTCCTCAGAGGAAGATTTGAGGAAGGAGCAGCTTCGCAGTCCGGAATATGATCTGGATTATCTGGAGAGTCTGTGTATTCAGAGAAAGATTGCAGAACGGCTTCCGGGATATGGGTGTCTGCTTTGCCATGGTGCGGCGATTACTTTTGAAGGGCTGGGCTATCTTTTTACAGCGCCCAGCGGAACGGGAAAGTCAACGCATATCCGGCTGTGGAGGCAGTTTCTGGGGGAGGCGGCGGATATTGTAAATGGAGATAAGCCTTTTTTATCTGTGGAAGAGGGAAAGGTTTTTGTGTGGGGCAGTCCCTGGGCGGGAAAAGAGAACTGGCAGAAGAACAGAAAGGCTCCCCTTCATGGAATCTGTCTGTTGAAGCAGGGGCAGAAAAATAAGATTTGCAGGCTGCAGCCCTGGGAAAGTCTGCCGGGACTGCTTTCGCAGATCTACATGCCGGAGAACAGGGAAATGGCAGGAAGGACACTGGAACTTCTGGATTCTTTGCTGCGGCAGGTTCCGGTATATCGGCTGGAATGTGATATTTCGGCTCAGGCGGTGCAGACCGGTTTCGAGGCGATGACAGGAAAAATTTTCAGGACACAGGAGAGAGAGCGATGAGAATCAAAGACGGTTTTGTAATGAGGGAAGTAGCAGGACAGACGATGGTGATTGCCACGGGAGAAGCAAGCAGGAACTTTCATGGTATGATAAAGCTGAACAGCACCGGCAAAATGATCTGGGAAGGGCTCATGCAGGGGCTTTCCCGGCAGGAGATCACAGAGCGGATCACAGAGACCTGCGATGCGGAACCCGGTCAGGTGCAGGAAGATGTGGGAGCCTTTCTGGAAAAAATGGAAAAAGCCGGATTTCTTGCACAATGAAGCATAAAATAGAGGAAATCCTGCAAAAGGAAGGCTGTCTGGTGACTACGACGGCAGGGGTCAGTATGTACCCTATGCTGCGGAACCGTCGGGATACGGTAGTGATCCGGCCCGCAGCCGGACGTCTCAAAAAGTATGATGTAGCGCTTTATAAAAGAGGAGAGAGTTACGTTCTCCACCGGGTGGTAAAGGTGCTTCCGGATGGGTATGTGATCTGCGGAGACAACTGCCTGAACCGGGAATATAATATTACAGAGGAAGATATTCTGGGGGTACTTACAGAATGTTACCGGGGGGAGAAAAAGTTGAATCTGGAGGGCTGGCCTTACCGGATTTATGTACGGCTCTGGTGCGCTGCCTATCCCCTGCGGTATGGGTGGAAGAAAGTGCGGATGATGGCGGGGAGGAGAAGAAAGTGAAGACAGCCGGATGGGTCTGGAAGACAGCGGGAAAACAGAAAAAGCTGGTTCTGGCAGCAGGGATTTTTCAGGGTCTGACAGCATTTGGCGGGATTATCTTTGCTCTCCTCATGCGCCGGGTCATTGATGCGGCGGCAGCCGGAAGGGGAGAAGATTTTCGTCAGAATCTGCTTTTTCTGTCAGGGCTTTTGCTTCTTCAGATACTGCTGCGGTGTGGTGTGCGCTTTTTTACGGAGGAGGCCAGGGCAGCGCTGGAAAATCAGTTTCGTCTGACCGTTTTCCGGGGGATTCTGGGCAAAGATTATCGGGAAACATCAGCATATCACACAGGAGAGCTGATGAACCGTATCACTGCAGACGCTTCTGCAGCAGCAGATACCCTGGTGACGCTGTTTCCATCTGCAGCAGATATGGCGGTGCGGATCGGCGGTGTTCTGGCGGTGATGGGGGCTCTGGCTCCCTGGCTGGCGCTCTTCCTTTTCCTGGGCGGCATTTTTCTGGCGGCACTTTCCATTTTGCCCCGGAAATGGATGAAGCGGGCGCACCACAGGGTACAGGAGGCAGACGGAAAGGTTCGCAGTTTTCTCCAGGAAAGCCTGGAGAATCTGTTGACAATCCGGGCTTTTGGATGTCAGGAGAAAATAGAATCCAGAGGAGCAGAGCAGATGAATGGGCATCGGAGGGTGCGCCGGCGCCGAAATCTGCTCTCCAATGGATTTGCCACGGGATTGAATGCTCTTTTCCAGTGTGCGTATTTGGCTGGATTTCTCTGGGGAACGTCGGGAATTCTGGCTCATACGGTATCTTACGGAACGCTCACGGCGGTTATGCAGCTGATCGGACAGCTGCAGGCTCCTTTTGTGAATCTGGGAGGGGCCGTTCCAAAGCTGGGGGCGCTCTCGGCAAGTGCAGAGCGGATGATGGAACTGACGGAAGGATCCTGGGACATTTCTTCGCGTGCGGAGGGAGTGCAGGAAGTCTATAAAAAGATGGATGCCCTCTGCTTTTCTCACGTTTCTTTTCGATATAAAGAGGGAGAAAGACAGGTTTTAAAAGATCTTTCCTTTTCGCTTCCGAAAGGTACGATGGCAGCGATCGTGGGGAAGAGCGGGATTGGGAAGAGTACGGTGATGAAACTGATCCTTTCTGTCTATCGGCCGGAGGAAGGCGAGATTTTTCTTGATATGGGGCAGGAGAAGCTTCCGATCCGACAGGTTCCGGAAGGATTTTTTGCCTATGTACCCCAGGGAAACGGCCTTATGAGCGGAACCATAGGGGAGGTGGTCAGCTTTGCGGGAAAGGACGGCCAGATTGACGGGAAAAGAGTGAAGGAGGCCTGTCAGGCAGCCTGTGCCTGGGATTTTATCTGTGCACTGCCAGGCGGGATGGAAGCCAGGATTGGTGAGAGGGGAGCAGGCCTCTCCGAAGGACAGATGCAGCGCCTGGCGGTGGCCCGGGCAGTATACAGCGGCTGTCCGGTACTTCTGCTGGATGAGGCGACTTCGGCGCTTGATCCGGCTACGGAAAAAGAACTGATCAGAAATCTGAAAAATCTTCCGGGGCGGACGGTTTTCCTTATTACGCACCGGAGAGAAGCCTGGGAAATGTGTGACAGGATTCTGGAACAGAAGGAAGGGGAGATACAGTGAGTGAAGAGACAGGGATTTCTGTAGAAACAGGAAAGGAGATGATCCTCCTTCTGCGGGACGGTGCAGCGATCGGGGAGGGGAAGCTTCCGGGACGGCGGGAGAGCTTTCACAGCTGGGAGAAGCTTTACCGTCTTGCAGGAAGAAACAGCGTGGAGGCGGCAGCCTGGCTGGGAGCAAAGAGGTATCAGGAGGAGATGCCGGAGGCGGTGCGGACATCCTGGAAGAAGGACAGTGACCGGACACTGCTGCGGCAGCTGCATTTTGATACGGAGAGGGAAGAGATTCTGAAAGAGCTGGAAAAAGAAGGAATCTCTTATCTCCCCCTGAAAGGGATCCTGATTTCCGGATATTATCCCCGTCCGGGGATGCGTTCCATGGCTGACAACGATATTTTGTACGGTATCATACAGAGAGAGGGCGCGGGCTGGAAGGTTTCGGGCAGGGATGAAAAGGAACAGGAGCGTACCGCCCTGCAGGCACAGAAAAAACTGGTTGCCCTGATGGAAGGAAGAGGTTACTGGACTGAAAATCTGAAAGGGAATCACGATACGTTTCACCGGAAGCCTTTTTATAATTTTGAGATGCACCGGAAGCTGATGTCTGCCTCCAGTGAACAGGGAGATTATTACAGGAATCCCTGGGAGAGAGCCTGCCAGGATCAGGAAAATCCTTTTCATTTCTATTTTTCAGATGAAGACGAGTATCTTTATCTGATCACTCACGATTTTAAGCATTATGACGGCAGCGGCTGCGGGATCCGGATGGTGCTGGATCTTCACTATTTTCTCCGGAAAAAGGGAGGGACTCTGGACTGGGATTATGTGGAGAGAGAATTAGAAAAGTTAAAGCTGCGGGATTTTGAGAGAAAACTGAAAAGAGCGGCGGAAGAGATGTTCAGAGAGGGGGAACTCTCAGAAGAAACGGAATCTTTTCTTTTGTATCTGCTGGGCTGCGGAACCTACGGGACTCAGAGTGAGAAAATAAGAAGAAGGCTGGACAGACTGGATCAGGGGAATCGAAAGAAAGCAAGGCGGGATTACGTGAGAGAGCGGTTTTTTCCTGATAGGGAGACGGTTCGGGAGAATTTTCCTTTTTTTGCCCGGCACAGGTATCTTTTGTGGCTTCTGCCGGTCTATCGGCTGGGGCGGGGGATGGTGAAGAACCGCCGCAATTTGATCCGGGAGCTTAGGCTGCTCTGGGTTGACAGAAGAAATGAAGAATGATATATTTATCATAAGTATTGATAGAGGTTGCGTCTTTCAAAAGTAGATCGTCGGATGCCTGCGGGGCAAAGGAGGGCGGAAGAAAGGGGAAGATGCCGAAGGGGCAGGATTCCGGCAGATGCTGTTCCTGGGCATGGGGTGAACAAGTCCATGACTGTCATCGGAAGATGGAGAGCTATCAGAGAATCCGAATAAAATTTGTATTCTTTGGGGCTGACTTTTTAAGTCGGCCTCCTTATCTGTAAGGAGGAAATCTTATGGCAATTTTTGAAGGGGCAGGCGTAGCAATTGTAACGCCTATGAATGAGGATTTATCGGTTAATTATGAAAAGCTGGCAGAGCTTCTGGATGAGCAGATTGCCGGGGGAACAGATGCGATTATCATCTGCGGGACAACCGGAGAGTCTGCCACCCTCACAGTTCCGGAGCATCTGGATGTGATACGATTTGCGATCAAGCACGTAAATAAGAGGATTCCCGTAATCGCCGGAACCGGATCCAACTGTACGGTTACCGCGATTGAGATGTCAAAGGAAGCGGAGGAAGCAGGGGCAGACGGTCTTCTGGTGGTTACGCCTTATTACAATAAAGCGACCCAGAAAGGGCTGATCACGCACTATACCCGGATTGCGGAAGCTGTGAATATCCCGATCATTATGTATAATGTACCCAGCCGTACCGGATGTAATATCCAGCCAGCAACAGCAGCATATCTGGCTAAAAATGTGAAAAATATTGTGGGAATCAAGGAGGCAAGCGGAAACATCTCTCAGGCGGCAGAGCTTATGCATCTGGCTGGTGATTCCATTGATCTGTATTCCGGAAATGATGATCAGGTGATTCCGATCCTGGCTCTGGGAGGCAAAGGCGTGATATCTGTTCTGTCTAACGTAGCCCCCAGACAGACTCACGATATGGCGGCGAAGTATCTGGCCGGAGAGGTAAAAGAGGCTCTTCAGATTCAGCTGGATGCCATCCCGCTGATCAGCGCCCTCTTCTGTGAGGTGAATCCGATTCCGGTGAAGGCTGCCCTGAACCTGATGGGCAAAGAGGCGGGACCGCTCAGAGGTCCGCTTTCCGAGATGGAACCTCAGAATGTGGAACGTTTGAAAAAGGCAATGATTGAATTTGGCATAAAGCTGGCGTAGAGTCGGGAAAGTGAGCGAGAAGAATGGTAAAAGTAATTATGCATGGCTGCAATGGCCATATGGGTCAGGTGATTAGCGGTCTGATCAAAGAGGATCCGGAGATTGAGATTGCAGCGGGAATTGACCTTGTGGATAACCGGGAAAACGGCTATCCGGTATTTACAGATATTGATGCCTGTGATGTGGAAGCAGATGCGGTCATTGATTTCTGTTCGGCAAAGGCGGCAGATAAACTGCTGGATTTCTGTGTGAGAAGACAGATTCCGGTGGTTCTGTGTACGACCGGCCTCTCAGAAGAACAGCTGGCACATGTGGAAGAAGCCAGCAAAAAGGTGGCAGTACTCAAATCTGCCAATATGTCTCTGGGAATCAATCTGCTGATGAAAGTGCTCAAAGAGGCAGCTCCTCAGCTGGCGCAGGCTGGCTTTGATATTGAGATTGTGGAGAAGCATCACAGAAGAAAGCTGGATGCGCCCAGCGGAACAGCGCTGGCTCTGGCGGACAGTATTAATGAGGCTTTTGAGGAGAAATATGCATACACCTTTGACAGGAGCGGCAGAAGGGAAGCCCGCCCGGATAAAGAGATCGGCATTTCCGCTGTTCGGGGAGGGACGATCGTGGGAGACCATGACGTGATCTTTGCCGGGACAGATGAGGTGATCACGTTCAGCCATACGGCGTATTCCCGGGCAATCTTTGGGAAGGGCGCTGTTCAGGCAGCTAAATTTCTGGCAGGAAAAGAGCCGGGCTGGTATGAGATGAAAGACGTACTGGCATAAATATTGTAAAAGGGAACAGGAGATAACGCATTTTGTGTTATCTCCTGTTTTTTGTGGAAGTGTGCCTGTTTTGGCTTGATTTCATATTTCTTTTATAGTTGAAATTGTTTTGAAATCTATATATATTGCTGAATCCTGTATCAATCCCGTCACAAAAGCTCAGATACATTAACGGTAAGAAGGAAAGATGATAGAATAAATTACAAATATCTTTGTGAGAGGGAAGGAGGAGGCGTATGGCAGCAGAAGAACAGGTGAGGAGATGGATGAAAGAACTGGAACCGTTGTTTCTCAGGGATTTTCGCTGGCTTCATGAGAATCCGGAACTGAGTTTCCGGGAATTTCAGACAACAGCGTATATCAGAAAAGAGCTGGAAGAGATGGGGCTGGAGATTCTGGATACCGGTCTGGAGACAGGACTGGCGGCACTTTTGAAGGGAGATGGGGAAGGTCCCTGCATTGCCCTGCGGGCGGATATAGATGGGCTTCCGGTGGAGGAAGACTCCAGCAGCAAGTATCCTTCCCGGACTCCGGGGGTCATGCATGCCTGCGGACATGACAGTCATACGGCTTCTCTTCTGTCGGGGGCAAGGATTCTGGCGAAGATGAGAGGGGAGCTGCATGGGAGCGTAAAATTTCTTTTTCAGCCGGCGGAAGAGCTGAATCTGGGAGCTAAGAAAATGGTGGAGCTGGGCTGCCTTGAGGGGGTGGATGCAGTTTTCGGACCTCATAATTCACCGGAAATTCCGCTGGGAACTGTGGCGGTGAAGCGAGGTGCTCTGATGGCGGCGGTGGATCGGATTGAGATACGGATAAAAGGGAAAGGAGGGCATGGTGGGATCCCTCAGAGGAATGCAGATCCGGTGGTATGTGCAGCGGCCCTGATACAGGGGATTCAGACGATCGTGAGCCGGAATATCAGCGCGATTGATTCCTGCGTGATTTCCGTGTGCAGCGTAAAAGCGGGGGAGGGAGCCAATAATGTGGTGCCGGATTCTGTGACGATGCTGGGAACGGTGAGAACGTATTCTAAAGAAATACAGGAAAAAGCTGTGAAGCGGCTGAATGTTTTGGTGGAACAGATTGCAGAGGCGTATGAGTGTAAAGGGGAATTGAAATATATTTATGAACTTCCTGCTACGATCAACAATGAAATGCTCTACGAGGCGGCTTATCAGGCAGTATCATCCATAGGGGCAGAGCCGGCAGATCCGATACCCTCTACCGGAGGGGAGGATTTCTCTGTTTTTATGCAGGAACGCCCGGCTTTCTTCTACTGGCTGGGCACGGGAAATGAAGAAAATGACTGCATTTATTCGTGGCACAGTCCTCATTTTAAAGCGGACGAGAGGTGCATTGCCATAGGAGCCGGGACATATGCAATGAGTGTCTTTAAAGGAATGGAATGTCTGAGAAAGGAGAAACTATGGAAAAAACATTGATCACCATCAGCCGCCAGTACGGAAGTG
>OLQH01001247.1_pt1 | contig 21140 bp, 27 predicted proteins | sample 1672671 | NCBI WGS metagenome assembly OLQH01 (sample SAMEA3136712, study PRJEB25190) | human gut metagenome
AATTCCGAACCCAATGAAAACTCCTATGAATGAACCAATAACGATGTTTAAAAAAACAATTCAACTTTCTCAGCATAGCAGTACCCCCTTCCAAAATTCCGATTTATCAAATAAGAATTTCCGTCAATTTTTCTCTTGATGCGGCTCGCTTCTAAGAGTAGGAACGAACTGTTCTGTTGCCGGAGACGGACCATTCGGGTCGGTCTCCGGCAGTATTTTTGTTATCGCCTATTAAAAAACAGCCGGAACGACTTTCTGCTGCGCTACATCGATGATGCCGTATGTATTCAGTCTGAGTTTGGGAATGACCGGAAGGCTGACGAAGGCGAGGGTCATAAAAATGCCGATGTCTTCCGCCACGCCATGTGCCTTGAGGGCATCGTTCAGCGCCTGCATTTTCGCCGCAACGCTCTCTGCGCTTTCGGTGCTCATCAATCCGGCCACCGGAAGCGCAAGTTCTGCCACGACCTGTCCATCTGCCACAAACGCAAGTCCGCCTTTGTTTTTCCGCACGGTGTTGCCGGCCAGCATCATATCGGTATCGTTGTCCCCTGCCACGATCAGGTTATGGGAATCATGTGCGATGCTCGATGCAACGGCTCCGCATTTCAGGCTGAAGTTTCCTAAAAAGCCAATGCCCACATGGCCGGAGTGATGATGCCGCTCAAAAACGGCCAGTTTTACGATGTTGTGTTCCGGGTCCACACCGGGAGCTTTGCCCGGATGCCGTTGGAACGGGATGATTTTTTCCTCCGTAAGCAGTTCGCCCCGGTTCAGGCAGATGACACGCTCCTGCTCCCCGCTTTCCCGAAGTTTCAGGTCCTGCAGTGTGATCTCATCCAGATCAAAGGAATCCATAACGTGGGAAAATCTCACACGGTCGATGTCAAGCGGTGCGGGTTTCAGCGTTTTTCCGTGCTCGGCCACCAGCGTGCCGTTCTTGTAAACCTGTTCGACCGTAAAGGATTCCAGATCAGAAACCACAACCAGATCTGCCCGGTACCCCGGTGCTACGGCACCGCGCTGCTTGAATCCAAAATACTGTGCCGGGACCAGCGTCGCCATTTTGACGGCCACTGCTGGGTCTGCGCCCAGCCGGATGGCTTTACGGATGTTGGAATCGATGTGGCCGCTGTCCAGCAGGTCACCGGGGTGCTTATCATCTGTCACCAGCATACAGCGGCTGCAATAGGGCTCCCGGAACAGCGGCATCAGGGCCTCCATATTTTTGGCAGCCGTTCCTTCCCGGATCATGATGTATTGTCCGCGCCGGAGTTTTTCCATGGCTTCCTCGATGTTGGAGCACTCGTGATCGGATTGAACGCCTGCCGCAATATAAGCATTCAGGTCCTTATCGCTCAAGAGCGGTGCATGGCCATCCACGATCTTTCCCGCTTCGGTGCAGTCGCGGATCTTCTGCAGGATCTTCGGGTCACAGCGCACCGTTCCATAGGCATTCATCAGCTCTGCAAGCCCCAGCACACGGGGATCGCCGTAGTAAGGCCGGAGCTGTTCTGCGTTCAGCACCGCACCGGATTCATCCAGATCCGTGGCCGGAACACAGGAGGGCAGCATGAAATAAACCGAAAGGGTCAGATTTTTTGTCGTTTCCAGCATGAAATCCAAGCCTTCCAGCCCCGCAACGTTCGAGATCTCGTGTGGGTCTGTGACCACCGCAGTGGTACCGTGGGGCAGCACTGCCTGCTCGAAGGCCGGACCACAGAGCATGGAGCTTTCGATGTGGATATGCCCATCGATCAGGCCCGGACAGACATATTTGCCGTGCAGATCAACTTCTTTCCGGCCGTGATACGCACCCACACCCACGATCCGGTTTCCGCTGATGGCAATGTCAGCGGTGTCGATCTCATCGGTAAACACATTGACGATTCTTGCATTTTTCAAAACCAGATCAGCCAAAGCATCTCCTCTGCCTGCCGAGATCCGGCGTTTCAGCTCATCGGACTGCATAGAAACATCTCCTCTCTCTGAAGTTCGATTTTCTCACCTGTGGATTGGTTCTGCCCTTATTCTACCACGCCTTGCCGCTGCGGAAAAGATGTCGGGAAACAAAAATGGCCCCGGAGGGCTTGTTACAGCTCTCCGGGGCCACCTTATGTGCGTTGTGCTTTGGCGCACACAACCGGCGTTTTACTCGATCTCGATCAGGTTCGGGTTCTCAGGCAAAGCCTTCGTCTGCTGAGGAGCAGGCAGCTCGACGTGCAGGACGCCATCCTCGAACTTTGCGTGGATGTCTTCCTTCTTCACATCGCCCACGTAGAAACTGCGTGCGCAGGTGCCGGAGAAGGATTCGCGCCGCAGATAGCGGCCCTTCTTATCCTTTTCATCGTTGCTGTGGCTGCGCACTGCCTGAATGGTCAGGTAGCCGTCGTTCAGATCCATCTGAACGTCTTCCTTCTTGCAGCCCGGCAGGTCAACAGCTACTTCGTAGCCATTGTCCGTCTGTTTGACATCGGTCTTCATCATGTTTGCACCACGCTTACCAAAGGCGCCACGAGCCTCACGGTTCATAGCACGTTCCAGTGCAGCGTCATTCCAGAACGGATCGAAGAAATCATCGAACAGGTTTTCATGGAAAACAGTCGGCATAAGCATAAATCATTCCTCCAATCCCGGCGTTCGGGTCGGGGCAAAAAATCTGAAGCGTCCATTCAGAAGGGCTTTCCGGGGAGCCTAGCGACTCTCCTTTTGCCCTTCCTCCTGAGCACGCCACTGTTATAGCACTGTTAATTAGCAGTGTCAATAGAAGAGTGCTAAAATTCATAAAAGAATAATACTTTTATAAAATCCTATGCAATCTTTTCAAAATTCAGTCGTATCATCGTGTTTTTATCATTTCTGCCGGTACATCGGCGTAGACAGATATTTCATGCCGTTGTCCGGGACGATGACCACGATGTTCTTTCCCTGATTCTCCGGTCTGCGGCCCACCTGCACCGCTGCGTGCAAAGCCGCTGCTGCCGATGTGCCCAGAAACAGTCCTTCCGCCCGCAGCACCTCATGGGCCGTTTCGTAGGCTTCCTCGGTGCGGACATTGATGCACGCATCGCTCCAGTCTGGCCGCAGATAGTCGGAAAGTGTGCTTTCCGGCACATCATACGCCGGCAAAACGCCATCTATGATCTGCGCATCCGGGTGCTCCGGGGTCAGGCGGGAGTCCGGATGGGGCTGCGGGTATTTTTCGTGCAGCAGGGTCAAAACAGCGTCCGCTTCAAAGGTCTCGGTTCCGGCAAGGGCGCAGGCTTCCACCTCGTTGACACAGAGTACATCTTTTTTACTCCATTCTCTGAATCACCGCACCCAGCCATCGGCACAGGGTATCGCCTGCCTGATTTGCGATCTCCAGCACGCGGGCGTGGCTATGCTTGACCGTCTGGATGCCGGTGGCCATGTTGGTGATGCAGCTGACGGCCAGCACCTTCATGCCCATGTAGTTGCAGACCATGGTTTCCGGCACGGTGCTCATGCCCACGGCATCGGCTCCCATCCCCGCAAAGGCGCGAATTTCAGCCGCCGTTTCATAGCAAGGGCCCATAAAGCCCATGTAAACGCCCTCCTTGTAGGCAATGCCCAGTTCATCGGCGGTCTGCTTGGCAAGGTTCCGCAGTTCCAGACTGTAAGGTTCGGTCATGTCCGGGAAGCGGGGGCCGAAGCGCTCATCGTTGGGGCCAATGAGGGGGTTCGTGCCCATCATGTTGATGAAGTCGGTAATGAGCATCAGGGTGCCCGGCGCAAACTCCCGGTTGATGCCGCCGCAGGCGTTGGTCAACACCACCTTTTCCACGCCCAACAGCTTGAACACATAGAACGGGTAGCAGACTTCCTTCATGGAGTAGCCCTCATAGAAATGGAAGCGGCCTTCCATGGCGTAGACTTCCGTGTCCCCCAGCTTGCCAGCCAACAATGCGCCTTTGTGTCCTGCCACCGTGGATACCGGGAAGTTGGGGATATCCTTGTAGGACAGTTCTTCCGTGTCCGTAAAGTCCGCGGTCAGCTTGCCAAGGCCGGAGCCCAGCACCACCGCGATCTTCGGGCGCTTTTTCGTGTGCGTCTTGATATATTCCGCACTTTCCAGTGCCTTTTCATAAAGATGTTCCATACCGTTCTCTCCTTTTCCCAAAAATTCGATATACTCTCTGGGTTCAGTATATCGGATTTTTCAGGCCGATGCAAGACGCCCTTCATCGAGTCTTATTAAAAACCAAGGAGCAGATACTTCACATCACGAGTGTGTTGTATCTGCTCCTTGGTTCTCCGAATGTCTTATCTCTGGCCGATGTTCCACCGAAACAGCTCATATCCTTCCCGGATATCCTCCGGCAGACGTTTCAAAGTCTCGTCCCGCAGTTCCTGCGGCATCCCGTAAAAAGCTTCGGCAATGCCGCCGGTGATACAGGCAAGGGTGTCGCTGTCGCCGCCCAGAGAGACCGCATTGCGAAGTGCATCCTCAAAACTGACGCTTTCCAGAAAAGCAATGATTGCTTCCGGCACAGTTTCCTGACAGGTCTCCACATGATGATAGGTCGGCCGAATTTCATCGCAGATACGGTTCAGGTCATAGCCGAAGGTCTGCTCCACATACCGCTTGATCTCCGGCTTGCTGCGGCCGGTACGGGCCAGAAAAATCGCTGCCGCCGTGGCCTGCGCGCCTTTGATGCCCTCCGGGTGGTTGTGGGTGACTTCAGCGGTCACTTTTGCCATTTCCAATGTTTTGTCCAGCGTATCGAACAGCCAGCCCGCTGCCGACACCCGCATAGCCGAGCCGTTACCGAAACTGCCATAGGGATTCGGATTTTCTGCGTGCAGCCACCGGCGGAACATCCCGCCGTAACCGGCATGGGGATATTCACGGCCCCAGAACTGCATTTCATGCTGCACTGCACAAAATGTTCTCTCCGGCAGACCCTTTCCGTCAATCAGACCAACTGCCACCGCAGCGGTCATGACGGTATCATCGGTGAAGTGCGATTTCTCGCTCAGCAGCGGAAAATCCTTGTGCTTGTAATTGTTGTGGTCAAATTCATAGGGACTGCCCACGATGTCACCCAAGATTGCTCCTAACATGGCTGTTTCCTCCCTTATCTATGATGCCGCTTCTGGAAATCAGCTTCGATTTGTTCTTTCCACTCTGCGCCGATAGACGCGCAGCAGGGTGCCTCCCGCATCCGGGAAACCGTCTCGCTGACAACGTGGTAGTTGACCGCCACGCCCTGTGCGTCATTCTCGAACCGCACAGCCCGGTCGGACGAGATGCCGAAGCGGGCAGCTTCCTTCACAGCGTCCATGTTGGCACCGAGGAACAGGAACTCCCAGCCGTATTGCTCTTTTTCCCGCTCGATCATCCGGCGGATCTTCTCATAGCCAAACCGCTTGCTGGCGTTTTCCAAGCCGTCGGTGGTATCCTGCTCCAGCCCGCCCATGGAACCGCTGCGGTCCAGAATGAAAACAAGCTCGGTAAGATTTTTCTTCACAACAATGCCCTCCGTTTTGTGGTGTATCGCTTTCGTTGGCAAAAGGATACCACAAACCGGAGGGCAAAAGGTCAACGGGCAGGCGACAAATCACGCACCCAGCTGTTCCTGATCGTATTCAAACAATAGCGTATGGCATCCGCCGCCACTTTGGTGATGTCGTTGCGGATCATCAGAAACGGCATGGTGGTTCCTCCCTCACATGGTTTTCTTCATCCTATCACATCCGATGGGGCGGTGCAAGGGGTGCTCTTGTTTCCTGTCCGCGCAGCTATTATAATAGGTACAGAAAGAGGGTGAGCTTCCTGCACGACATCTGGAATCCATGGCACGGCTGCGTCAAGTGCAGCGAGGGCTGCCAGAACTGCTACATGTATTTTCTCGACCGGATGCGGGACCAGAACGGAGCCGAGATCTACAAAACGAAAAGCGGCTTTTCCTATCCGCTCCAGAAAGACCGCACCGGACACTACAAAATCCAGAGTGGTGAGCAGATTCGGGTCTGCATGACCTCGGATTTCTTCTTGGAAGAAGCCGACCCGTGGCGGGCTGAGGCGTGGGACATCATGCGCCAGCGCAGCGATGTGGTGTTTTTTCTGCTCACCAAACGGCCGCAGCGGGTACGGGAGTGCCTGCCGCCGGACTGGGGCAGCGGTTGGGACAACATCTTTTTCAACGTCACCTGTGAAAATCAGCGCCGCGCCGATGAGCGCATTCCCATCCTGTTTGACCTGCCCTTCAAGCACAAGGGCATCATGTGCGCGCCCTTCATCGGGCCAGTAAGCATCCGGCAGTACCTTTCCGCCGGGCAGATCGAGCAGGTCATCTGCGGCGGCGAAAACTATGATGGTGCCCGCCCCTGCAATTTTGATTGGGTCAAGTCTCTCCGGCAGGAATGCGTGGATGCCAACGTGACCTTCTGCTTTATCGAGACCGGCACCGTGTTCATCAAGGACGGCAGGCGCTACCACCTGCCCAGCAAGCAGCTGCAAAGCCGGATGGCTTATAAATCCGGTATGAACTTTCAGGGAAGGCCCATCCGTTTTGACCTCGTGGACGACTGGGGCTACCCTATCCCGCAGGAAGATCTCTATGTGCCGCATTTCCGTACAAACTGCGAGACCTGTGGCAGCAAACTGATCTGCAACGGCTGCAGCGATTGCGGAAAATGCTTATAAAATAAAGGAGTTCCAGGAATCAATACAAATGAAATTTACGGCTGATCTGGTGTGCAATTTCATCCGGCAGCGGGCGGAAACCGATGCAGGTCAGGGTCATGCCTTCTCCGTTTTCATCAAATTCTTCCGGCTCCAGCTCGGTGTGGCAGGCATCCCGGATAAGGAAGAAGTCTTTGTTTTCCACAAGGCCCAGTTCTTCGGCAATGGTCTTTGCTTTCAGCAGTTGATTGCGGTTCTTTGCCCCACATACGGTCTTGGTAAACGAACCATCGAACCATTCTTCATAGGTTGCTTTCTCCAACATGATTTCTGCCCGATAGCCGGTAATTTCTCCGTCTTTCTCGATGGGTTCCACGCCCTGTCCCATGCCGATGGGGTCGGTGAGGAACGCCAGCGAAGCATGGCAGCACTGCGCCGCCAGCTTACCGGGAGACATCTGCAGATCTTTTCGGGCAATGATGAGTTGACGCATTTTTTCTCCTTCTTACGACAGCTTGATCTTCAAATCTGCCAGCAGATTCACCGCTTCCGGCAGCGAAAATTTCGCATCCTTCAGGCGGCTGCCCAGAATGTCCACCCTATAACCGGCGGCATCCCGGAAATCCGCCTTGCGCAGGTCACACTGGTAGAATTCCGTTTCGTGAAGTTCCACGCCCTTGAAATTCGCCAACTGCATCTCGCATTTGGCAAACATGGAGCCGACGATCTCGTTTCCGTCTGAAAAGTTGAAGCGGTTGAAGTTCATTTCGGTGAAGGTGTTATATTTCAGACTGCACTCTTTCAGCGTGTGAATGGGGTCTGGGAAGGCACCATTGGACATCAGCGGTGCCCACTCGATTTCATTCAGGCGGCAGTCCTCAAAAGTCTCCTCGGTGAACGACAGGTCAGCAAACCGTTCACCCTCACAATAACGCTCTGTCATAAAATTCTCCTGTCAGCGCAGTTCTTCCAGCAGAGCCGTGCAGCCTTCCAGCACATCCTGCCAGGTAGCTTCAAAGTCCCCGGTATACCATGGGTCGGCCACATCGCCGGGGCGACGGGTATGATCCATCAGCAGAGACACTTTATGCTCCGGGTCGCCGCCCACAAAGCGCGCCATATTGCGCAGGTTGTTGTGATCCATGGCGATCAGATAATCGTAGGTTTCGTAATCCCTCCGGGTCATCTGCCGGGCGGTTTTACCCTCGCAGGAGATGCCGTGCTCGGCCAGCTTCCGCCGGGCGGGCGGATAGACCGGGTTGCCGATCTCCTCGGTGCTGGTGGCGGCGGATGCGATTTCAAATTTATCAGAAAGCCCGGCTTTGGCCACCAAGTCTTTCATTACAAATTCGGCCATTGGGCTGCGGCAAATGTTCCCATGGCAGATGAAAAGCACTTTCGTCATGTCAAAATATTTCCTTATATCGTATCATTTTGATTTTTGCACACATGCGTGCAAAATTCAGTTCTGCTTCAAGAGCTCCCGCAGCACATCCTCTGGGCGGGGTGTATGGTTCGGGTACTTTTCCCGCAGCGGTGCGGCGACACCATCCATAATGTAGGGCACACCCACAATGTCCAGCATCGACACATCGTTATAATTGTCGCCAAAAGCCATCACATCGGCAAGGGCGATGTCCAGAGTCTTGCAGATGCTGCGCACACCGATGCCCTTGTTGGCAAAGGTGGTGTCGATCCAGTACGGCCCTGCCACAGCGCAGTTCGCCTCTTTCCATCGTGGGACAAACCGTTCCGTGTAAGATTCTACGCCTTCGTGCAGATACACCGATACTTTTGTGATCTCCTCCGGCACCTCGGAAGGGTCATGGATGATTTGATAATTGTTCCCGATGAACTGAATACGCTTGAGCATTCCCAGACCCCGCTCCATCAGGTATGCAGTATTCTGGCTGGAAAGCATCACTTCGCCCTGCCCATCGCTGCGGGTCCACAGGTCATTGGCAATTTCTTCGGCCAGTGCACGGGGCATCGGGTTCTTGGCGATGCACTGTTCGTCTTTATAGATCACGCCGCCGTTCTCACAAAGAAACACACAGCAGTCTGCCACCGGTGCAAAGAGCTTGCGCAGGCTGGTATACTGCCGACCGGATGCCGGGCAAAACAGAATGCCGCGCCGATGCAGCTCCCGTATCTGTTCAAAGATCTCGTCTTCCAGTTCCTTTTTGCCGTATTGCAGCAGCGTACCGTCAATGTCGCTACAAATCAGTCTGATTGACATTTTCCGTCCTCATTTTTCAAGATAATTCGGTGCAATTCCCCGGCATCCAGAACACGGACACCTTCGTCCATCAGCATCTTGGCAAAAACACCCTGTCCGGGAATCTTTGTCCCGGAAAACGTTCCGTCGTAGATTTCCTTCACACCGCAGCTGGGGCTGCGGGATTGCAGGATGGCAAGCTCCACCCCATTTTCTTTTGCGATGGCAAGGGCCTTGGCTGCGCCCGCTCGGAACTCCCGGTCCACATTGATGCCCTCTTTGTTCGTGACAACGCCCTGCACGATTTCCGCCGGGCACCGCGGTGTGGGCAGGCCGCCCAGCACCTCCGGGCAGACCGGAACCACCTGATGCCCCCGCGCAAAATCACAGACCGCCTGATTGTAATTGTTTCCGCCGCTGTATTTGCAGTTTTCGCCCAGCAGGCAGGCGCTGACCAGAATCTTCATTGTTGCGCGCTCCGTTTTTCAGATACTGAATCTTTTACCTATTCTACCACGCTTTTGGGCATTGAAAAAGAGGATTCTGCCTTTTCCGCAAATCGCGGATACGTCCGCCGAATTCTTTTGCATCAAATCGCATTGTTCAATCCTTTCCTTTGCGCCGAAAACACAAACAGGCCGAGACTCCTTTTCCGAGTCCCGGCCTGTTTTCAGCTTGAAAATGCCCCCTATTTGCACACAGTTCCGAACCAAAAGAACCGCATAAAGTTCTCATCAAAAAACAGGGAGTGACATCAAATCACTCCCTGTTTGCATTGATTGTATCAGAGTTTCGTCATCCAAAGGCCATGCAGATTGCAGTATGCGTAAACAGCCACCGGCTTTTCACTTCCCAGTTCAAACCCCACGTTGGGAGCCTGCCCCGGATTCAGATAGCGGATCTGCCCGCCGTTCTCAGTCTCCACGAAGATCCACTGGATATAGTGAGCATCCGCCATGGGGTGCTCCACCGCGCCCACTGTGACCGTGAGACGACTGCCGGAAAGCTCTGCCACCGGCAGATGCTTCTCGCCGCTGGCTTCCACCGTATTGGGAACCAGCTCTTTCATTTTCTCCCCGCAGCAGACCAGAGGAACGCCTGCGTTATGGATGGTAGTGACGAGGTTGCCACAGTGATTGCAGATGTAAAACTTTGCCTTCATATCGAAATCCTCCATCGGAATGTTATCGGTGTGTTTCTTGTATCTATATGATAACATTTCCTATTTATGATTTCTGTGACTGAATCACGCAAAGCGTTTTTCTGCCGTCTTCACCCTTCCCTCTGCTCCATGATTTCCAAGCTGTCACGCCCCACACGGCAGAGCAAAAACAGCACTTGCACACCTGCAGCCTTTGCTTCGGCCAGTGCCGTGCCAAACTCCGGCTGTGTGCTGACATTTGGCCGCACCTCGGTGATGCCTTCCATCTGAATCACAAAGGCCACAGCGCATTGATATCCCTTCCGTTGTGCCTGTGCCAGCTCGTGCAGGTGCTTCACACCCCGCTCGGTGGGTGCATCCGGGAAATAGCCGATACCGTCCACTTCCAGTGTGCAGCCCTTGACTTCCATCAGATACTTTTGCTCACCCTTTTCCATGTAAAAGTCGATGCGGGACTTCCCATAGGTGAATTCCGGCTTGATATAGTCGTAGCCCTGTTTTGCAAGCCACTCCCCTACCACCTTATTGGGTGCCTGACTGTCCATATTGATCCAGCCAAGACCTTGCTTGTGTACCGCCACAAGGTCGTATTTTGTTTTGCGTTTCGGGTTGTCCGACACTTCCAGCCGAACCGCCGTGCCGGGCAGCAGCAGTTCCCTGCACCGCCCGGTGTTCTTGACATGGACGGTTTCCACCGCTCCATTCACTTCCACATGGGCAATAAAGCGGTTGGGACGGTCAACAAAAATGCCGTCTGCGATTTCTCTGTATTTCAATCTTTACTCCATTTTCAGTACAGGATTCGGGAGCCATGCTCATCCTGTTTACCAAGATACAGTTCCACGACCATCCTGCCGCTTTCACTGTTGCAGAGTTCTTCCTTGCAGTAGCCGCAGAGCTTTCCTTCCGCTTCCGATACATAGCGGTGCAGCGGTTCCTGCAATTCTTTCGGGATGCTGCTCCACGGAATGACATAGCTCATGCCGGTATCCCCCACATCCACGATGCAGGCCCGCTCACTGTCCTCATCGGACAAAATCAGGTTCACCAGAAACACATCCGCAAACGGTGCCCCCTGATACTCTGCCTTTTGCCGTCTGCGCTCCGTCCGAAGCTCATCCAGCGCTTGATTCAGGTCATTCTCAGGCAGTGTGGATTTATACAGCAGGATATGCAGTTTCTGCTCCGCCGCTTCACTGTCATTCTGACCGTTGGCCGGGAGTTCTACATCTGCATGGATGGCGCAAATTTGTTTCTGCATCGCAGTGCGCAGAGTTTCCAGTTTCTGCTGCCGTTCTGCTTCCAATTGCTGTGCGGACTTTTGATGTACTTCTTTGGCTTCTGGCTGTTGCGCAGCATGCTTCTGCTTGGGTTCTGGCTTAGGCTCTGACCGTTCGCTGTGCTTTTCTGCATCAGCCTCTGATTCACTATGCCCTGCCGCTGTCGGCACCGACGCGCTTTTGGCACCGCTTTGTGCTGCCGATGCTTTCTTCTCCGCAGAAGGGCGCTCCGTTCTCTTTGGTTTTACCGACCGCGTTGCACCTGTGCTCGTGCTTTTTGCCTCCGGCCTTGGTGTTTTCACTTCAGGAGCAGAATTCTTGACACTTGCCGGTCGAGCCTGTGTCCGCATCTGCCAGAAATCGCCGCCGGTGCGCTGATAATAGGACGTCTCCGCTCGTTTCCGGCTGCTGCGCACACCATCACAGATCCACGAAAAAATCAGGTAGCGCTCCAGTGTGTTCCAAAAGCTGCTGCGCCGATGGCAGGGTTTATGCCGTCCACGGGACGCATACACAATCACTGACAAGCATCCGAAGAACAGAAATCCTGCCGCAAAACCGATCCCTGTAAACAGCTTTTTGAAAAAGCCCATCTCTCACACCTCTTCCGGTTACAGCCTTGCCTGATACACCCGCTCCGTCCGGGCATCGAAGCAGCAGAAAATCACCTGCATGGCGTAATCCGCGTGATCTTCCAGCCACTGTGCCACTGTTTTGACTGCAATCTCCGTGGCATCTTCCAGCGGGTAGCCATACACGCCGGTCGAAATTGCCGGGAACGCAATGCTATGGACATCATGCTCTTTGGCAAGGTTCAGCGAATTGCGGTAGCAGTCCGCCAGCTGCGCGGCATCCTCTGCTGTGCCGGAATAAATCGGGCCTACCGTATGAATGATATACTTTGCTCTCAACCGGTAGCCCTTGGTGATTTTTGCTTCGCCGGTGCGGCAGCCGTGCAGCGTACGACACTCCGCCAACAATTCCGGCCCTGCTGCCCGGTGGATGGCACCATCCACACCGCCGCCACCCAGCAGACTCCGATTGGCCGCATTCACGATGCCGTCACAGTCCAGTTTGGTAATATCACCCTGCACCACTTGAATCTGATTTTTTACTTTTTCAGAAATCATTGTAAACTCCTCACTTTTTGAGCAGTTCCAACGCTTTCTCCATAGGCACGCAATCGGCATAACAATCTGGCCAGAGGAATTCATTGTAATAGTGGTAGCTCTGCTCCCCTGTCATATACTCGTTGTCCTTCGTGGAATTTGCATAGGCAGGAACGATCATGTGCAGGCCATGCTCAAAGCCCGCCTCCACCGTTGCATTGATGCAGAAGTCGGTCATGATGCCGCAGACCATCACATCTTTTTCGCCCTTTTCCGTCAGATATTCCAGCAGACCGCTTTCTTTTTTGAACGCGCTACATACGGTTTTGACGAACCGTTTTTCAGTCAGCAGCGGCGCAAACCCGGAATAGACTTCAAATTCATCGTCTCCGATGGAAAAGCCTGTACCGGGCCCATCGTCATGCTGGACATAGACGACCTCGATTCCCTGTTCGCGGGCAGTCCGGATCAATTCCCTGATGTTGCTGACAAACTTTTCAAACGCATACAGGCGTTCATCCACGATACCTTTCTGTGTATCCACAACCAGTAAAACCATGTGTAAGCCCTCCTGTTTTTCTTTGGCTTCATTCTACCATAGACCGTTGCTTTCTACAAGCGGATTCAAAAAATCCCCACAGGGAAAACCTGTGTTTCACCTGCAGGGATTGATTCAACCACCCAAGATGATCAGGATCAGCACCACGACCACTGCAATAGCGATCAGGCAGCCGCACCCGCTGCCGTCCCCGCCGCCACCGCCATTGTTGTTGTGGTTTCCGCCACCACCGCCGTCGCCGGACGAACCGCCGAAGTTGCGGTTGAACGCCGTCATGTACTGGGCATAGCCCGTATCACCTTTGCCGAAGTAACCATAATCACCGTTTGACATTGTTTTGTCCTCCTCAGAAATATATTTTTTCCCTCCTGAGGTTCATTTTATCGAAAGTGATGTCCAACAAGCATCTCTTTCAAAGCATTTTAAAAGGAGCTGCTGAACGTGGATACGATCTATCTGCTACCCGGTGAGGAACGCTGCGTTGATTTTCGAGATGCCAATGGAGTCCCGAAGGTACACTACACTTACTGTTCCATCCGTGGCAAACTTTTCAACTGCACCTGCTGTACAAAGGACGAAGCCCAGCGGCTGTGTGAAGATTGGCTTATAAAACAGGACCGCTGCTATATAAACTAAAAAAGCCTCCGAGGACAACTCCCAAATGGGAAGAGTCCTCGGAGGTATTCGTTTAGCGGGTGTTCTGCTGTCTGCGAGCGTCCTTCCGCACAGCTTTCTGTCCGCATCAAAGATATTTTTGGATGGTCGGAACAAGGATATTCCGATTGATTAACTTTGCGATACTGTTCATGTTGTAGTTGGTTCATTGCAGTTTCAGCTTACAACAAAAATGAGATAGGCATCCCCTTTCGGGGAAGTCTATCTCATTTTTTGTTGGGGCTATTTTGCAACAGCCCCCCCCCCCCTTTTATAACAACCCTGCCTTACAGTTTGGGAGAAACGCTTAATGCTTCAGTTCCAGCAGCGCATCGCCCTGCTTTACGGCACCACTGGCTTTAGCCTCGACAGCGGCATAGTCATCCGTATTGCAGACAATGAGCGGCGTGGTCACAGGATAACCTTCGGCCTTAATGGCTTCCAGCTCAAAGCGGATCAACGGCTGACCTTTGCGCACCTTGTCACCCTCGTTGACGAGGTAGGTAAAGTGCTTGCCACCCAGCTTGACCGTATCGATGCCGATGTGCATCAGCAGTTCGGCACCGTCAGCCGTGGTCATGCCCACGGCATGGTGGGTCTCAAAGGTGGAGGAGATCTCACCGTCAGCAGGTGCCACCAGTTCACCATCGGTGGGCTCAATGGCAATGCCGTCCCCCAGTGCACCGCTGGCAAAGGCTTCATCCTTCACATCGGCCAGCGGCACTACAGTGCCGTTCAGGCAGGCAGACAGCACGGTATCCTTTGCTGCAGGGGCCGCCGGGGCGGGTGTTGCGGTCGCCGCCGGGGTCTTAGGTGCATTTTCCAGATAATCTTCCAGCTTTGCCTTGATGACGGCCACCTTGGGGCCGTACACCACCTGCACACCGTCGCCCTTGCAGATCACGCCGGAGGCACCGGAGGCCTTGAGCACATCCTGTTTGACCAGCGCAACATCCTTGACGGTGCAGCGCAGGCGGGTTGCGCAGCAGTCCACGTCGGACAGATTAGCGGCACCGCCCAGACCTTCTACGATCAGGGCGCTGACCGGGTCATCCCCTGCGGGGGCGGTGCTACCGGAAGCGGCGCTGCGGGCGTTCACGTCCGCACGGGTGTACAGCTTGACTTCCTCGGCATCATCGCGACCCGGGGTCTTGTAGTCAAACTTGGAGATCATAAAGCGGAAAATGATGTAGTACAGTACAAAGTACACCGCACCGACCACGACCACCCACATCCAGTGGGTCTTGGCGTTGCCCTGCATCACACCGAACAGCACCAGGTCGATGAGACCGCCGGAGAAGGTCATGCCCACGCCCACATTCAGAATGTGCATCAGCATGAAGGACAGACCGGCCAGCACGCAGTGCACCGCGTACATGGGCAGTGCCACAAAGATAAAGGTAAATTCCAGCGGCTCGGTGATGCCGGTGAGGAAAGCCGTCAACGCAGCAGACAGCAGCAGGCCGCCTGCCACCTTTTTCTTTTCCGGCTTGGCGCACTGGTACATTGCCAGCGCCGCGCCGGGCAGACCGAACATCATAAAGGGGAACTTACCGGCCATGAAACGGGTAGCGCTGACCGAGAACACAGTGGTGGACTTGGAAGCCAGCTCGGCAAAGAAGATGTTCTGTGCGCCGGTCACGGTGACGCCATCGATGATGGCGGTGCCGCCCACAGCGGTCTGCCAGAACGGCATATAGAACACATGATGCAGTCCAAAGGGGATCAGTGCACGCTCCAGCAGGCCGTAAATAAAGGTGCCTGCGTAGCCGGAAGCCAGCACCAGTGCACCCAGCGCGGCAATACCGCTCTGCACCACCGGCCAGATGTAGAACATGGCAATGCCGACCACCAGATACACAATAGAACTGACGATGGGCACGAAGCGGGTGCCGCCGAAGAAGGCCAGCACCTGCGGCAGCTCGATCTTATAGAACTTGTTGTGCAGCGCCGCCACGCCCAGACCGACCACGATGCCGCCGAACACACCCATTTGCAGGGTCGTGATGCCCAGCATGGTGGTGGTGGAGTTGGCGGGCATTGCTTCTACGCCGCCTGCCGCATTGATCATGGCCTGAATGGCTGTATTCATAATGATATAGGCCACTGCGCCGGACAGGGCGGCCACCTCTTTTTCCTTGCGGGCCATGCCGATGGCCACGCCCATGGCGAACAGCAGGGCCAGATTGTTGAACACGGCGCTGCCGGTCTGGCTCATCACGTCCAGAATGGTGTAGATCAGGGTGCCGGGGTGGATGACGCTGTTCAGGCCATAGGCCGCCAGCATGGTTTCGTTGGTGAACGAGCTGCCGATACCCAGCAGCAGGCCCGCTACAGGCAGCAGTGCAATGGGCAGCATAAAGCTGCGTCCCACGCGCTGCAGCACGCCAAAAATCTTGTCTTTCATCTTCAGTTCTCCTTTTCTCAAGTTCGTATCCAGCATATATATCCACACAGGAAAGACCTGTGGAGAATCAAAGGTAAAGCAAAAGAGCTTATTTTCCCATCCGGATCCGTTTCAGATGGATCGTAAGGAACACCAGTTCCTCGTCCGAAAGCTCCTTGTGCCAGGTGTTGCGCACATACTCCGCAATGCAGCAGGCGCATTTGTAGTGTTCGCTGCAATTGCGGGCGATCAGGGCGCGGAACACTTCGTCGTGGGTATCGTTTTCCTGTTCCTGTTTTCCTTGAAATACGCGTTGCGCAAAAAAGCGCAAATGCACTGTAAAGCGGCTGAAATCCAGTGCATCCCGGTCAAAGTGGCAGTTGTAAAAGTATTCCACTACCTGCACGCAGCCATCCACAAAGCGGGTGACATCGTTCACCACGCTCATGGTGGTGTTGAGCTCTGCGTTGACGATGTGCAGCGCAATGAAGCCACCCTCGTCGTCCGAAAGGTCTGCATGGCAGCGCTGGCGGATGGCGGCAAGGCACTCCATGCCAAGGCGATACTCTTCCGGGTAAAATTCCCGAATGGGAGCCATCAGCGGGTTGGAAAAGCGAATTCCCTGCTCGCTGCGCTGAATGGCAAAGCTGATGTGGTCGGCCAGCGTGATGAGCAGGCTCTCGTTCAGCGGGTAGTTCACCCGGCTGCGGATCATTGCCACCAGCTCATCGGTGAGCAGCAGATGCTCATACGGGATCTGTTCCAGAAGTTCCACCAACTTCTGCTGCACGGCAGGGCTGGTCATGCGGTAGCTGCGCTCCACGGTTTCAGCCTCGATTTTATAGCCCGGCTTAACGCCAAAGCCCAGACCGCGCCCGGTGACGATCAGCTCACAGCCCGTGGGGTCCACCACGCGCAGAATATTGTTGTTGATCGGTTTTTTGACGGTATATTGCATTGTTCCTCCTCCTCAGGTTGAAAAAAGCAATAAAAAAAGACCACTCTTGACACAGCAAACATACCGGAGGCTGAAACACGCTTTCGGCTTGTGCTATGCAGAGTTGGTCTAGCCCGCCAAACGGTAACAATCCAACGACGCTGCTCACGTACAATTTTCTTTTTTGTAAGGCACGAACAAATTAAGCACTCAAATGGAAATTTATTCTATGCTTGTTTACAATACCATATTCTTTGCGGAATGTCAAGATGGGAACGGGTTTCTTTTTCACTTTATCAATTTTGCCCAAACTCAGGTGATTTTCTACAGCAAATTGACAAGTAAGAATATTCCTTTTTTGCTTTATATGTGCAGTTGTTTTCAATCGAGATCATTGCGGAGAAAGCTGTGCTCCATCTCGTAACTCATCACCTTCACAAAAAACGGTCAAGAATTGTTGCCCTATATACAAAAAAGCCGCCGAGGACACCTCCACAATGGGAAGAGTCCTCGGCGGTATTCGTTTATCGGGTATGCTGCGGTCTGAGAACGTCCTTCTGTACAGCTTTCTGTCCGCATCAAAGGTATTTCCGGATGGTCGGCACAAGGACATTCATATTGATCGGCTTTGCGATAAAGGGATGCTATTTTGCAACAGCCCCAAAATCAGCTTTTTCTTAATTACAGCTGGCCCATAGCATGCTTTGCAGCCAGCATACCAAAGGTGTAGCAACGACCCAGAGACAGACCGGTCTGGTGGAACGGATAGTCCGCGCCGCCGTAGAACACGCCGCCCACGTTGCCGACGCAGTACAGGCCGTCGATGACGTTGCCGTCAGCATCCAGAGCCTGACCGTTGGCGTTGGTGTTCACGCCGCTGTCGATGGAGGACACGCGGATGTGCTTGCGGATGCCCCAGAAGGGAGCGGTGACGATCTTGTGCATGTAAGCGCTCTTCTTACCGAAGTCCACGTCAGTGCCCTTGTCGCACAGCTCGTTGTAGCGGTCGATGGTCTTCTGCAGCTCGTCTGCAGGCACGCCCAGCAGACCGGCCAGCTCTTCGATGGTGTCAGCCTTGTAGGTATCGATGAGGTTGGTGAACACGCCCTGCGGGTTCTCCACGGCACCGGGGATGTACTTGGTCATCACCTGCTCGGGGATGGGGCCGTTGGCGTAGCTCATGTAGTCGTTATCGTAGATCTGGCAGTACCAGCCCAGAGAACCGTCCGGATGGTTTGCATCCACGTTGTTGCCGTTGAACTTGGGCACATACTTGGTGATGTTGCCCATGTAGACAAAGCCGGTGTCCTCGTTGCAGAAGCGCTTGCCCTCCATGTTGACGTACAGGAACGGTTCCTCGTACATCAGGCCGGAGTCGAAGTCGTGCATCATCTTGGTGTGGCCCAGATTTTCCATCTTTGCACCTGCATCGATGGCCATGATGTGGCCGTCGCCGGTCTTCTGGTACTGCTTCTTGTCGAAGCCGTCCACATCGGGGCACCAGCGCTTGACCATGGCCTCGTTGTTCATGTAGTCGCCGGTGGCCAGAATGACGCCCTTGGAAGCGTTGAACTGGATGTACTTGCCGTTTTCGTCCTTTGCGATGACGCCGGTCACCTTGCCGTTCTCATGCACCAGCTTGACGGCGGGGGTGTTGAAGAAGGCCTCCAGATTGGAGTTCTTGGCCTGCACGTTCTCCAGCACAGTGGCCAGCACGTCGCCCACGTTCTTGGGCTTGGGGCCGATCCACGGAGCAAAGAAGTAGCAGTGCTCATCGCCGAAGTCGTAGGTGTCCATGCGGTCCTTCCACACGCCGGTCAGATCCTGGCTGGTGCACATGTAGGCGAAGATCTCCTTCTCGTCGTTGTGCAGCAGGTCGGAGGGGTTCTTGTTGCTGTCCACGAGGCTGCCGTCGCCGTACTCGGTCTGGTCGGTCAGGCCGGCGCGGTTCAGGTACCACATCAGGGCCTCTTCGGAGTTCTCGACGTAGGCGTTCAGCAGGCTGGTATCAGCGCGCCAGTCGCACAGGCCGTTGGTCATGTGCACCCACATCTTCTTGCCCGCGTCGGTGGACTTGGACTTGATGATGGCGGAACCGCAGTTGCCCTGGCTGACCACGATGCTCTGCTTCTGCAGCAGAGCCACATGGCCGCCCAGCTCGGCAGCCCAGCCTGCGGCGGGCACACCGGCAGCACCGGCACCCACGACGACCACGTCAAAGTCCTTGGTCTCGTCGGGGGTGATGTCGCCCAGCTCGCACACAGAGGACTCCACTTCCTCCACGCTCAGGCCGTCGGGGACAACGGTCTCGGCCTTGTTGGCCTCGGTGGGGGCAACGGCCACGCCCTTGGCCTGATTGATGCAGCTCTCGGCAGCCTTCCGGATGGCGTCGGAGGTGATGGTTGCGCCGGAGTGGCCGTCCACCTCGCTGGACTGTGCGTCCAGGATCTTCTTGACCATCTCATCGGCGATGTCGGCACCGTAGCCCTTGGTCTCGTTTGCAACGTCGATCTGCACATCGGTGATGGCGTCAGCGCTGAATGTCATGGTCACGGTGACGGGGGTGGCGGTGTTGATGCCGGTAGCGGTGGCGCTGTACGTGCCTGCAGTGTAGGTGCCTGCGGCGGCGCTGCTGGAAGCGCTGCCGCAGCCTGCCAGCAGACCGGCAGCTGCTGCGCCCAGCGTAGCGGTGCGCAGGAAGTTGCGGCGAGAGATCTTTTCGCTCATAGTGTGTTCTCCTCTTTCTTCTCAATCGTGTACTCTGTCAGAGCAGCAAAGCCGGAAGTCCGACTTTGTTACTTGCTAAACAAAGTTTACACGTTAGAGCAGCGCGAAGGTCAAGGGCTATTTTGACAAAAATATCACAAAAATTTGTCTGATATAACAAATTCTCGTGATATTGCAATTTTATGTATATATTTTTGTCCGCGTCAGGTGGTAATTCACGATGCTCCCATCAGGATGCTCCCGGCTAGCAGCGATGCTGCTGAAAGTCTCGCCCACCGCACGGAACCCGCGCTGCACGATCTCCGCATGCAGGTCGTCCAGCGAGTCCCACCCAAAGGACCCGCGATAATCCTTTTTCCAAATGGTAGTCAGATAGTCTCCGCCGCACACCACCTCCACATGCTTTGTGCGCTTCAGCCCCAGCCTGCGGGCGGCATCGGCCTCAATCATAAGGCCGTAGTCGTACTCGTTGCGTCCCACCCGAAACTGCTCCATCACCCGCCGGGGCAGGCGGCTCACCCAGCGGGTCGCAGGCATACATTCCAGCCATTCAGCCTTTTCCTGCTGCAATTCTTTATCCCGGTCTGCTGCTTCTTCCTGCGAGAAGGTCAGTCGCCACATTTCCGGGAAATTCTGCACCCAGATGCGCCCGGCATTCTGTTCCAGTGTGCGGTACTGCTCCCGCTTGTGTTCCAAAAAACGGATGGCCAGTTCGTCCAGCACCTGCCTGCGCCGCAGCTGGGCGATCTGATGGTTGAACATGGCGTCGCTCTGCTCCACCGTGGGTGCGCCGATCAGCTCCCGGCATTCTTCCAGCGAGAGCTCTGCCGCCCGCAGTTCCCTGCACAGGTTGAACCGCCGGGTATCAGTGACTGTATAGTAACGGTAGCCGGTATCCTCGTTGACCTCGGGGTGGATCAGGCCCATTTTTTCGTAGTAGCGCAAAGTATGGGTTGTAACACCAAGCAGAGATGCCATCTCACTGATGGTATAGCGCATAACAGTAAGCTCCTTTCCGGGCAGCAGAACCTTAGAGCTGCTCGAATGTTATTTTTCTATCCATCCTTATTATATCGTATCCGCGCACCGTTTCAAGTAAAAAACTTTGCCGCTCTCCGCCGGAAAATACCGGGCAGCAAAAACAGGGCGTTGGCTTGGATGCCGTGACCGCCAGAGAGTAGGACTGCGTTTTAACAGAATAAATCCAACATCTTAAACCTGCTGCATAAACAAAAATCCGCCGAGGATGCCTCCCAACTGGGAAAGCTCCTCGGCGGTATTCGTTTATCGGGTATGCTGCGGTCGGAGATTGCTCTTGTTCTCCGCAAAAAACAACTCCACATTTTTCTGTGCTTTCATCAATTGTTGCATCTCGTCCCGTGCTTTGCGATAGTCTGGATAGGCTGCTTTCTTCTTGGTCAGCAGTTCTGCAAACTCCGCATCCAACTCCTTGACCTTC
>OLQH01001257.1_pt1 | contig 20960 bp, 22 predicted proteins | sample 1672671 | NCBI WGS metagenome assembly OLQH01 (sample SAMEA3136712, study PRJEB25190) | human gut metagenome
AATGAGATTGGTTGAGATACCAGCGGAGCTTTTCCAGAGCCGTCTGTCTGCTTCCCAAAATACAGGAAAGGGGGTGTTGCAAAATAAGTGATACTGATATGCTTATTTTGCTGATATATGAACAAGACAAAAGAGCGAAAAACCAGCCAGCCGATTACTGTTGATATAGAGGGACTTTCTGCTATGCTCTCATGCGGTCATGCTACGGCAAGGAAAATCGGTGAGCAGGCAGAAGCAAAAATTGTCATAGGTCGCAGGGTTCTTTACTCCGTGGAAAGGGTCAAAAAATATCTGCTTTACCTTGCAGAATAGTACAGTCTTCTATTTATGTTCTTGCGGAAATATGGTATAATTATTTATAGGCAAACCACGCTGTGAGAACATGAAAAGAGGGCTACAAGAAAGGAATGGTTCTCATGGCAGTTAGCAGAAAAGACCCGAAAGGGAGAAAATTAAGAGAGGGCGAAAGCTGGCGTAATGACGGCAGATACAGTTATCGCTTCACAGATATAAGAACAGGAAAACGTCGCACAATCTATGCACAGGATTTACCAGAGCTTAGAGAGAAAGAAAAAAAGATTGCAAAGGATATGGACGACAACATTCTGACAGACAGTGCAATCAAGAAAATGACGTTAAACACCTTGTTCGAGCGATACATGGCGACCCGTGAACTGAAAGAGCCTACACGAGTGAATTACATTCGTGTATGGAATAATCGGGTGAAAGATGAAATCGGCAACATTAAAGTTGTCCAGATGTTACCCTCTCACATTAAAGCCTACTATTCAAAATTATCCAAAGCTGGATATGCTCATTCTACTATCAAGTATATTAACAACATGATTTTTCCTGCGTTGGAAATGGCGGTTGATGATGATATTATCCGTAAAAATCCAGCAAAAGGTTCTATCAGCGATTATGGCAGACCAGCAGAGGAACGTGTGGCGTTGACAATCTCACAACAGGAAAAGCTCACTGATTTTGTGAAGCAGAGCAATGTCTACAATACCTATTATCCTATGCTTACGATTATGATAGGCACAGGGTTAAGGTGTGGAGAGCTGATCGGTCTTACATGGAAAGACGTGGACACGAGAGCAAGACGCTTGAATGTAGACCACCAGCTCATTTACAAGAACTATGGAGACGGCTGTCGTTTCCATATCTCTACTCCAAAGACGGACTCTGGTATTCGTGTGATACCTATGACGCAGGAAGTACAGAAAGCATTTGAAGAGCAGAGAAAAATCAACTTCATGCTGGCAAAAGATAAGTCTTATGAGGTGGACGGATATTCTGGTTTTGTTTTCACTGCTAAATCCGGCAGACCGCTTATGCCTTATGGTGTAAACAGTGTATTGTATAACATTGTAGACGCTTATAACAAAGCGGAAGTCCAAAAAGCAAAGAAAGAACACAGGAAAGCAGAACTGCTTCCAAAGGTTTCCGCTCATGTTATGCGACACACAGCCTGCACGAGAATGGCAGAGTGCCGTATGGACATTAAGGTATTACAGTACATCATGGGACACGCTCATTTTGATGTGACTATGGAAGTGTATAACCACTTGGGCGACAGAGCAAGGATTGAAAACGAGATAGCAAAGCTGGATAGTATGGCAGTGAACTTCTGACACCAGAAAAGAAAAAATTGGTGTCAAATTGGTGTCAAACCTAAGAAAAATGACAATTTCAAGAGTAGAAAATGCTTGCAAACCATTGATTTTACTGGGTTTGCAAAAAAATATAAAAATTATTAGCACTCACCTCTTGGGAGTGCTAATAAATTTGAAATTTTTATTTTTTTCTAAACGGACTCGAAAGAGACGGCACCGGTTGGGTGTCTGCAGCGTGGGCAGGGGAACTTTGAGCTAGTCACCAACTCCGACTATGATTCACGAGGGTCAGCTGACCCTCGCGAAAAGTCTGCGTAGGTGCCGGATCTCAAAGCTTCCCCTAACCGCCCACAAAGTGCTGCAGACACCCAACCGGTGCCGCCTCTTTCGCTGGTATTGGCTGTTTACTTTTAAATTATATTAGTACATCATTTTCGAAATAGCCGTATCATTCACGCAGTATACAGTTATTTACGAAATGATGTGCTAGTTGCTAAATTTTGTCCTTATGTTGCTAAAATCTTTTAAAACAGACTGTATAATACGTCTTCCATTATTTATATACAAAAAGGGATACCGTATGTTCAGGTACGGTATCCCCAGCTTTGACGGATCTGTGGTAATATTTCGCTCATGGACCAGTGTTTTTTGGTGTTGGCGGGGCTGTTTGGGTCGTTGACGGTAATTGCACCGTTTTCATCGATTCCGGTCAGAACGATAAAGTGACCCGTGTAGGTAAAATCACCCGGATACATGGAACAGATCAGGGGAATGCCTGACCGCAGGGCGGCAAGGATGTTTTCTTGTGTTACCGGGATGTTTTCTGCTGTGAGGCCCAGGTTGTTGGCACCTTCGGTCATCAGCGACCAGGAGGTTCCTTCACCCGGAACGTAATAGCCTTCTTTTTCTGAAAACTGAGCTACGGCCAGGGGATTCCATGTTTCGGAACCGGTCAGACCACAGGTGATCATGGACAGGCAGGTTGGACCACAGCCGGTGACGGCAAGGAAATCGCTGCCGTAGTTTTCATACCCCCAGCGTTCATCCCACTGCAAAAAATACGGTATCTCACTGTTTTCTCTGGCAGCTTCCACTTCGGATGAAATATCTATCGTCTGATAGTGTCTTCGCTTCGGATAATTTTTTACAAAATCTGTAGCCTCCGGATATTTTTCTTCCATGTTAAGAAGACTCTCCGGAATCTGCTCGTGCTGCCGGATCCAGGTTTTCCCTGCCAGCACAACGATGCAGAATGTGGCCAGCAAACCGACGGTCCAGACTATTTTTTTCCGTGTCATATGAAATTTATGACCGCTTTGATTATGTATTTTTTGCTGTTTCCGGTAGTTTTTCTGTGATGCCACTGTCGCAGCAACGGATGTTTCCTGTTTTACCCTGTAATTGTTTACTTCCCGCAATTCACGTTTTCTTCTGGCTTTCCGCGCTCTTTCTCTTCTTATTCTGCGTCTCTTTGCCAAAAAGCCGATCAGTTTCATCACAAAATACGCCAATAATACAATGCCAAAAATGATCAATGCCCCTTCTTCCGTCAGTCCTTCTGTACTGTCCAGCCAGATGAGCACTCCGACCACTGCCATCAGATACAGTAACAATTTCAATATTTTCTTTCCCATTCCCCTCTAAACCTCTTTCTGCCCGGATGGCGTTCTTTTCTCTCTAATTATAAAGAACACCACACGGGCAGACAATTACGTTTCTTTTAAGATTTTCTTATTTCTTCGTCCTCTTCTTTCCGATCCACAAAACCAGACAGGAAGAAAAGATTCCGACGGCCAGACCTCCCAGCACATCGGTCGGATAATGCACACCCACATACAGGCGTGAAAATGCGATCAGTGATGCCAGGATCACTGCAGGTACGCCGTATTTTTTCGGTAGAATCCGGTACAGCACCAGCGCACAGGCAAACGATGCACAGGTATGTCCCGACGGGAATGAATAATCCGTCGGTTTGCTGATCAGCGGCACCAGTCCCTCCACCACTTCATACGGCCGTGTGCGTGCTACCAGATTTTTCAGACACACATTGGTGATCAGCGCGCCGACTCCCATCGACAGCAGACCATACCATCCGGCTTTTCCAATCATCGCCCAGGAGCAGTTGCCATTTTTTATCGGATATTTTTCTCCGAGCGTTTTTGCAAATACAACCATCAGGATACATAATACGATCCAGAACCATCCGCCGTTTCCCAGGGAAGTGATCCCTTTCCAGAACCAGTTCATGCCCTCCCAGCGAAGGTGATCCTGTATCCATAAAAGAATGTTTCCATCCATATCTTTTTCACTTTTGTAACTGTTCAGTACCTTCACAGTTACGAGCCAAAATGTATTTAAAATCACCTTCGGTGATGACATTTTGACTTGTATGTCTCGGGATTTTGGCATGTTCATGCCAAAACACCTCGCGGAATATTTCCTACTGAATAGTTACTCACTTTCTTCTTAATTATATTTTTGTCGTTTCAGGCTTTATCCGTATTTGCCCCGTACACATCCGCGATCTCTGCGATCGATATATAGGCGGAGCGATCATTTTCATGAACCAGTTCTTTCATCTTCCCAACCTGAAAACGGTTTACCACAATGTACACCACTGTCTTCGGGGAATCCGAATAATATCCCTTCGCCTCGGTGATCGTCATCCCACACTCAAAGGCTTCTGAGAGTGCCGCGCAGACCTCATCCGGATGCACCGTGACGATGGTAGCCGCTTTGGATCGATCCAGACCTTCCACAATAAAGTCCACTGTCTTCAGCGCTGCCCCGTAGGTTACGATCGAGTACAGTGGAAGGATCCAGCTGTGAATCACAAATCCGCAGATAATATACAGTACCAGATTATATGCCATCACAAACGTACCCACCGTGATTCCCAGCCGTTTTGCAAAGATGACGGCGAGAACTTCGATACCGTCCATCGCTCCTCCAAACCGAATCGCCATACCACTTCCGATACCGGAGATCAGCCCGCCAAAAATAGCGCAGAGAAGCAGATCCGATCCGGCAAGCGGCGATACGATGCTTACATCCACCGGAAGTACATCCGTGATCAGCCATGCTCCGAACGAATAGACCGCCACCGTGTAGATCGCATAGATGGTAAATACGACACCCTGTTTCCGGAGTCCGTATAAAAACAGCGGAATGTTCAATACCAGCAAAAAGAGGGACAGTGACAGCCATTCCGGTGTCAGCTGTGACAACAGGATCGATGTTCCGGAGATTCCGCTGTCATACAGATCTACCGGGGCTATAAACATCGTGACTCCGAAGGCATTCACCATACCGGCAACCGTGAGGAAGAGAAAATTCTTCCATTTCAGCTTTTCAAGTTGTTGTTTCAAAGTCATGCATAAACTCCTTTCCTTTTCCGTCTGCGCAGTTTCTTCTCATTTTCTTCGCTTTTCCTTTTTCTCCCTGTTGCCATACCTGTATCGAATCCCATCTGTTTTCCGACATTCAGGCAAATACGTCATTCATTTTTTAACACAAATCGCTCGATCGCATACGCAACGCCGTCTTCCTCATTCGACTTCGTGATAAATGCTGCCTTTTTCTTCGTCTCCTCATCCGCATTCGCCATCACCACCGGAAGTCCCGCCATCTCAAGCATGTTCCAGTCATTTGGCGCGTCGCCGCATGCCATGATCTCTTTCCTTTTGATGCCGAGGATCTTTCCCAGTGCCACCAGACCGTTTCCTTTTCCGGCCTTGCCGGAAATGATCTCCATGTTAAACGGTGTCGCATGGCAGATACTCAGATTCGGAAACATCTGCTGCAATTCCTTTTCTCTGCGATCCCGCTCTTTTGTATCGGCAAAGATCAGATGCAGTTTTTCCATCCCGATCTTTTCCTCCCGGATTTTCTCTGTCAGATGTTTCTGGCGTGTCCGGGTGCTTCGGATATACTGTTCCATTGCGGGACTCATCGATTCGTGTCGCACAAAATGATACGTCTCTTCCTCTACATAAATCTTTCCGTCAAAATATGTTTCCCAGTTGCATGATTCTCCCGCCCACTGTTTCATCACTTCGATCACCTGTAACGTGACATCCCAGGGAATCAGTTCTTCATACACCGTCTCCCCGGAAGGGATCCGGATAATACGGGCACCATTAGAAGTCAGCGCATATTCCACACCGGGGATCTCCAAAAAAGCTTTCGGAAGTCCGATTTCCGGTCTTCCGGTGGCAGGAAGCACAACGCATCCCTGACGGATTGCCTCTTCCAGAACGTTTCTGGTATGTGCTGTAATCTCTTTGTTGTTATTAAATACCGTTCCGTCCAGATCCAGTCCGACCATGAGAATCTCCGTTTTCATATACTCTGCCTCCTCGTTTCAATTTTCTCCGCGCTCCAGCCATCCGCATGCGCCCAGCCCGGAATACTCCATCAGCATCTCCCAGCCATGCACTGCCATCTGCCGGATCTGCGCCGTACTCCACAGTTCATCCGTCGCGATCCCGTCCTCACCCTGGAATGCCAGATGAGCATCCTGCGGATTGCCGTTTTCGCCTTCCTGTAACAGTTCCTGTAAAAGATAAATCGGCGTATCGTACCGTTTACTCAGTTCCTCGTTTCGATAGGTCAGAAAATCCTTCTCCAGCAGATATTCCCGCTGTCCCTTTTTATCAGCAAATGAAACCGCCGCCGGCTGAAAATACGGCTGTGCGATCCGGAAAATCTCCTGGCGCCGCTTACAGTATGCACCGGTTCGCTCATCCCGCGGTGCCCAGCAGCACAATACACCGAGAACCAGATGAGCTGTCCTTTTCTGTTCTTTGGACAGTTCCATCCGTTTTCTTTTCGTCCGCTGTCCGGCATTTCCCGAAACCACTTCCGGCGTTTCTTCCTGCCCCCCGGCTTCTGCCTGATCCGCTTCACCTGCTTCCTGTTCCGGAACTTTCATGGTTTCCAGATCTTTCTTTTGAGCTTCTTCCGTCTCCACTCCCGAAACAGTTTCCGCCTTCGCCTCTTCCTCAGGTTCTTTCCGCAAAAGCAGCCATCCCATACCGGAAAATGCTGCCTCTGCCAGTGCAATTTCCCGGTCCAGATTTCTCTCAATCTCACGGATTTTCTTCAGACATCTGCTGTAATCTTCCTGTTTTTTCATGGACAACTGCGGCAGAATCAGCTTTTCCACCTCGGCTGCACGAATCGGACGTTTTCGGTTATCGCCCTCTTTTCTGGCTCCGTAGAGAACTTCGTCCATACACGGCTGGTTCAGATATGCATATAAGACTTCCGGCAGGATCTGTCCCTGATCCGGCACGATACGAAGTACACTGCGATCCAGATACAGCGGATCTTCCGCCTGATCCACCAGAATCAGTTTTCCGTTTCTAAGAAGGACATCTCCCGGGCAGACGCGGTATTTGTCATCAATCGCCCAGTCCGCACCTGCATTTTCCTCTGCTTTTTCTCCTGCGTGAAGTCCGGTGAGATAGGTCTTCCGGAAATCCTCCAGGCGCACACATGGAAATTCTCCGTTTGGCTCTTCATTTTTCGGAACGCCAGTTCCCACCGGTTCTTTCAGATAGTTTCGAAGTTTCGCCTTTTCTCCATATCGCAGCTGAGAGGCAAAGATTCTCTGAAACAATACCTGCTCATACCGTTCCATCCGGCTTCGCATCTCTTCTTTTTTCAACTTGATCTCTTCAAATCGCTGCAGGTTATCCACAATCTCCTGCTGTTTTTCCAGACTGTCCGGCACATAGATCCGATACTGTCCCAGTGTTTTCCTGCTGATCAGCGCCATCGTGGTCTGATTCGACAGTTTGCGGATCTCTTCCGCATGATATCGGAGTGCATAATATCCGTACAGTGGCAGCACCCGGGTCTCGTCAAAGATCAGAGATACGATCTGCTGGTTCGTAGCAAGTTCCCGACCGGCGATTCCCACTTTTCCGACCGTGCCGACAATGGAAAATAAGACACTGTTTTCCGGTACCAGATTGACCTTTTCTTTTCCCTGTTCCGACAGGTATTCCGATGCCTCCCGGATATAGCCCTGATCCAGATTCTCAATCTTGACCCATGGCGTTCCGGTCTCTGCATAATATTCCTTCTGCTCCCGCTCCGGTGTTCTTCCGGAGATCAGCCGGGCGAGAGATTCCAGTTTGTACATATTTTTCTTCTTACTCATAGTCCCTCGCCATCTCCATCAGTTCCTGTACTTTCTTCATCGTATCGGTTTCCAGATCTGCCAGTTCTTTCAAAAGCTGCGCCGGGGATTCTGTCACAACCGTCTCCTGCTCTTTCCATGGTTTGTATCTTCCTGCTGACAGGTTATTGTCATTTTTTGCGATCGTATCCAGACTTGCGAACCAGCAGGATTTTTCTTCCCAGTGTGCCGGAACCGGATTTTCCCACTGGTTCTGCGCAGCGGCTTCCTCTAACTGATGCTTCCACTGATCTGCCAGTTCTTTCCGATTCTCCCAGGATGCCAGCATCGCCGGAATATCATCCACACCTGTACGCTCCTGCCGGCGGTCCAGGCTGTATCCGAGGTTCTGGATCTCATAAAACCATACCGGCTGCTCTCTGTCGATCTCTTCTTCTCTTGTAAAAATCAGAACCGAAGCCTTGCTTCCCGTATACGGTAAAAATGCTCCCGCCGGCAGGGAAATCACCCCCTGAATCTGGTAGTCATTTAACAGATACTGGCGAACCTTCTGCTCTGCATCATACATAAACAGGGTTCCCTCATTGACCACTGCGATCACCATACCCTGCTTTTTCACATGGTTCATCAGCATCTGCATGTACTGCAGCTGTGCTTTTCTGGTACTGATCCAGTACCGGTCCTGGTCTTCGATCGGCAGTTCTCCAACCGGTGGATTCGTCACGATCAGATCATATTCCTCATACGTCGGCACTTCTCCTTCCGGCGTGCGCTCCCCGGTTTTATCGATGCGGTCGGTTTCCAGCGGATCATCCCGACGGATCCTCTCCATGCCGCCGCCATGATAAAACTGCAGCATCCGGGCAATCTGCCACTGATTTTTCTCTTCCTCACATCCGTATAACTGCCACTGTGGATACTGCCGGTGTGTTGCCGCAAGGAAACCACCGGTTCTCGTCGCCGGATTCCAGACTTTTTCGATCTTGCGGCCATCTGCCAGCCGGATCAGTGCTTCCGTGAGATTCTCCGGCATCAGAAACAGTCCGGTCGTTCCCCAGGCATACATCTGGCGAAGCATCTCCTCAAGCATCGCACCGAACAGATGCGGCATCCCTTCTTCCCAGTCACAGTGATCTGCGGTCCAGTCAATGAGTTTACATAATTCTCTCATCCACAGACCGTTCTCTTCCAGCTTCGCAGTTTCCATAAAATGTCCCGGCTCCACCATCGAAGAACAATACTGCACCTGATACTGCAGCTGCCAGATCCGCTGACCATCCTCCACTTCTTCGTCCCCCGGTGTCCATTCCATTGGAAATCCGGCAAACGGAAAGCTCTCCTGCAGACTGGCTCTCTTCTGTGATTCAATAAACAGGCGGACATACATCAGATACCCCAGCTGTTCCACCAGACGCAGCGGCTTTTTCTCCTGCTCTGCCTTCAATGTTTTTAAAAGTTCCTGTATTTTCTCTTTTACTTCTGTTTTGGTTGTATTTTTTTCCATACTATACTCCTGTTTTCCACATTCTGACTGGAAATCGTGATTTTTTCCACCGTCCACTCCTGGTTTTCCACTCCGTCTTCGATCGTAAGCACCGCCATCGTCAAAGGTGCGCCGAACCGCGGTCTGCCGCAGCTTCCCGGATTCAGCCAGAGTCTTCCGTCGATTTCTTCCACCGTAAACTTGTGACTGTGCCCGAAGACAACTACCTGTACGCCATTCAGATCCCAGGAAACATCTTTTCTGTCGTGCACCATGAAAAAGGAAACACCCGCCTGACAAAACCGCTGTGTTTTTGCGATACGTTCTGCCCACTCCCGGTCGTTGTTTCCACGTACCAGATAGAAAGGGGCATTCGGTTTCAGATGCATCCAGAGCTGATCCAGGGTCCGACTCTTATCCACATCTCCGGCATGCAGCACCACATCGCAGGCCGCGATCAGATCCAGAACCGGCAGATGCAATTTTCCATGTGTGTCCGATATGATCCCGATTTTCATCGTTCCATCCTCCTACTCTACGCCCACCTTTTTACAGATGTCGTTCACGCAGCACCGGTCGCAGTACGGTTTGGTTCTCGCCGTACAGACTTCCCGTCCGTGCATTACCAGCCGGTGACAGAAATCACTTCCCTCTTCCGGCGGAACCAGCTCCCACAGCGCCATCTCCACTTTCTTCGGGTCTTTGATGCCATCTACCACTCCCATCCGGTTAGTCAGCCGGATACAGTGGGTATCGGTCACGATCGCCGGTTTGCCAAAGACATCTCCCATAATGAGATTAGCACTTTTTCTTCCCACACCCGGTAATTTTAACAATGCCTTGAAATCGTCCGGTACTTTTCCGCCGTACTCATCCCGCAGCATCTTCATGCATGCACTGATATCCCGCGCCTTGCTCTTTCCCAGACCACAGGGGCGCACGATTGCCTCGATATCTTCCACATCTGCCTCGGCAAGAGCCTCCACACTTGGGTATTTTTCAAACAGCCCCTCCACGACCACATTCACTCTGGCATCAGTACACTGCGCCGCCAGCCGCACGCTCACCAGCAGTTTCCACGCCTGGTCATAATCCAGGGTGCACGCCGCATCGGGGTATTCTTTCTTCAACCGCTCTATAATCTCCAGGGTTCTCTGTTTTTTGGTCATCTTTTTTCCTCCTGAAAATTTTCTGTTTATAACTGTTCCTCATCTTTGCATTTTACACACTCCGAAACAGCTTTCTTTTTATCCTTTTCTGCGGGTTACTGTTTTCCCGCTGAATAGTTCTATTTTAACATACTTTGCCCCCTCTGAAATCCCCCGAATCCATTTTTCTTCTTATTTTATATTTACATTTCCGATTCTCCGGCTGTATAATAAACTGCAATTTTATGAAAACACAGGTGATATGGAGAATCAACATGAGTACAAATAAGAAAGCATTATTTTTTGATATTGACGGAACAATTTTAAGTGAGATTACCGGTAAAATCCCGGAATCTGCCTCTGCGGCTCTGCAAAAAGCCCATGATCTCGGACATCTTTTATTTATCAACACCGGACGAACCATCTGCTGTCTGCCGCCGATGATCTGTCAGCTGCCGTTCAGCGGGTATCTGTGTGGCTGCGGAAGCTATATTGTATACAACGATGAGGTGCTCACCTCCACGCAGATCCCAAAGAAGCGTCAGGCGGAGATCATCCGTCAGGTAAGGGCGGCAAATGCAGGGCTTCTTCTTGAGGGAAAAGAGGACTGCTACCGCTCCTCCCACATTACCCGGTTTGCAAAACTGGAGGGAACCTGCCGGTATCTCGCCACACTTGGACTGACCAGAGAGCACTATATCGAAAGCGGACTTTGCGACTTTGACAAATTTGTCATCTACACCGACGAGCAGACCGATACCGACACCCTGCTCCCTGCTCTGGCAAAAGATATGGATCTGATCGACCGCCTGGGCGGTGTCTATGAAGTTGTACCGAAAGGATATTCCAAGGGAACCGCCATCGATTTTATCCTGAAACACTTCGGACTGGAGCTGGATGATGCTTATGTCTTCGGTGACAGCAGCAATGATCTCGCCATGTTTACCTACGGAAAACACACCGTAGCTTTGGGACACCACGATCCGGTACTGGATCCGTATACGGAATACGTAACCGATACCGTGGAAAATGACGGGCTGATGAAAGCAATGGCACATTATGGACTGGTCTGATTCACTGCCCGCCCAGCTCACGCTTTGCTCGTTATCGTTGCAGTTCATCAGGGTTTTGACTCGTTGCTTATATGTATACAAAAATCCGCCTTGCAGACTTCTCTGTCGGGCGGATTTTCTATTCTTTATTTATGCATTTTTAATGCTCTTAATCTTATATTTTCTCTGGTATTCCTCTGTGAACGGGTTCTGTTCCTCACGGTCTTCCACTTCCAGATACGGTCTGTGGTGTCCCACATAACGGTATGCCGGACGGATGATCTTACCGGCGTTGACCAGCTCTTCCAGACGGTGTGCGGACCATCCTGCCATACGGGAGATCGCAAAGATCGGGGTGAACAGCTCTCTCGGGATGCCAAGCATCGTGTAAACAAATCCACTGTAGAAATCGACATTTGCACATACCGGTTTGAACAGTTTTCTCTTGTGCATGATCAGCTCGCCTGCAATCGCTTCCACTTTCTCATACAGGGCAAATTCTCTGGTCTTTCCTTTTTCTTCTGCCAGAAATTTTGCATATCGTTTCAGGATCACTTCACGCGGATCGCTCAGTGTATAAACCGCATGTCCCATACCGTAGATCAGACCTGCATGGTCAAAGACTTTTTTATCCAGAATGTCATTCAGATAATCTCTCAGGGAAGATTCATTTTCCCAGTCCGGACAGTTTTCCATGATATTTTCAAACATATCCTGTACTTTCAGGTTTGCACCACCGTGTTTCGGTCCTTTCAGGGAACCGATGGAGGCTGCAACTGCGGAATAGGTATCTGTTCCGGAAGAGGTTACCACATGGTTCGTGAACGTCGAGTTGTTACCACCACCATGCTCTGCATGAAGTACCAGCGCGATATCGAGAACCTTCGCTTCCAGTTCGGTAAACTGACCGTCTTCGCGGAGCATATACAGGATGTTCTCGGAAAAGCTGTACTCTTTCTTCGGGTTTTTGATCAGCAGATTTTCATCCTGACGGAAATGCCGGTAAGAATGATACGAATATACAGCGATCAGCGGCATTTTTGCGATCAACTGCATGGACTGGCGCAGGGCATTTTCCACGCTGGTGTTATCCGGATTATCATCGTAGGTGTACAGAGTCAGCACACATCGCTGCATGGCATTCATGATATTTTCGTTGGATGCTTTCATGACAACATCACGGATAAAACGGTTGTTCAGATTCATCATATCCGACAGCAGATCGTTAAACATCGCAGACTGTCTTGCGTTCGGGATACGTCCGAACAGCAGGGTATAGATGACTTCCTCGAAACCCTTTTTTCTTTTTTCCAGGCTTGCTACCATATCTGCTACGTTATATCCCTGAAAATATAACTGTCCGTCTGCAGGGATCTTTCTTCCGTCTTCGTAAGCATAACCAACAACGTCTGAGATCTCTGTCAGACCGGTCAGTACACCTTTTCCGCTGGAATCACGCAGTCCTCTTTTTACATCATATTCCTGATACAGGTTCTGATCGATCCGGCCGGATGCCAGACAATACTGTAACAGTTCGCTAAACTCTCGTTTATGTTCTTCTTCTATGTTCAGAAATTCTTCTGCTCCCATGGGAATTCCTCCTTGTTTCTCTCTATTTTTCCTGCTCTTACAGATTCTCAGCGATTGCTTTGATAAATCCTTCACTGTTTAATACGGTCGGATTTTCCATGGTTGTGATCAGAGCCAGGTCTTTTGTCATCTTTCCTTCTTCGATGGTGCGGATGGTCGCTTCTTCCAGACGATCTGCAAAATCCATCAGTTCTTTGTTGCCATCCAGTTCTCCACGTTTTCTCAGGGCACCGCTCCATGCAAAGATGGTTGCCACGGAGTTTGTGGAGGTCTCTTCCCCTTTCAGGTGTTTGTAGTAGTGACGCTGTACGGTTCCGTGTGCAGCTTCATATTCGTAATAGCCGTCCGGAGATACCAGTACAGAGGTCATCATCGCCAGAGAACCGAACGCGGAGGACACCATATCGCTCATTACATCGCCGTCATAGTTTTTACATGCCCAGATGTAGCCGCCTTCTGATTTCATCACACGGGCTACGGCATCATCGATCAGGGTATAGAAATAAGTAATGCCTGCTTCCTCGAATTTTTCTTTGTAGTCCGCATCAAAGATTTCCTGGAAAATATCTTTGAATGTGTGGTCGTATTTTTTGGAAATGGTATCTTTGGTTGCAAACCACAGATCCTGTTTCGTATCCAGTGCATAGTTAAAGCAGCTTCTTGCAAAGCTCTCAATGGAGTTGTCCAGGTTGTGCATACCCTGTGCAACACCAGGTCCTTTGAAATCAAAGACCAGTTCTTTTGTCTGGGTTCCGTCTTCTGCGGTATAGACCAGTTCTACTTTTCCAGGTCCCGGAACTTTCATCTCGGTATTTTTATATACATCACCGTATGCATGTCTTGCGATGGTGATTGGTTTTTTCCAGTTCTTTACGCACGGTTCGATGCCTTTTACAACAATCGGAGCACGGAATACGGTTCCGTCGAGGATCGCACGGATGGTTCCATTCGGGCTTTTCCACATTTCTTTCAGATTGTACTCAGTCATACGTGCGGCATTCGGAGTGATGGTTGCACATTTGACAGCAACACCGTATTTCTTGGTTGCCATGGCTGCATCGATGGTTACCTGATCGTCGGTTTCGTTTCTGTGTTCCAGACCCAGATCGTAGTATTCGGTTTTCAGGTCGATGTAAGGAAGCAGCAGATCATCTTTGATCATCTTCCACAGAATTCTTGTCATCTCGTCTCCGTCCATCTCTACCAGTGGTGTTGTCATCTGAATTTTACTCATTGTTTGTCTCCTCCTGTTTATTCTCTTATTTTATTCTGCTTTTGTCTTTCGAACCGTTTGAGGTTTCTGGTTTTTCTCTTTTACAGATTTTATTGGTATCTTTCAGTGCAGATCCAGGTTTTCGATTACATGCTGAATATGTTCGTTTGCCAGCTGCTCCGCCAGATCTCCATCTCGTTGTCTGATTGCTTCCAGGATCCTTTTATGTTCTTTCACGGATTCCTGCGCACGGTGTTCTGTTTTTACTGAATGGGAGCGCGCCATTTTCACATAATGAAGAAAATCGGTCAGCACGTGTTCGAGCATCCGGCTTCCCGATGCCCGGTACATGATCTCATGAAATCTTCCATCCAGCCGGACCATCTGTTTGCTCTCCGGCTTCTTTACATGAAATTCGGACAGAAGGATCACTTCTTCCAGTTCTGCCAGTTCTTCTTCTTTGATATTTTCCGCAGCTTTTCGTGCCGCCAGACCTTCCAGTCTTGCCCGCATATGATAGATGTCTTCCACATCTTTCCGGGAGATGCCGATTACTTTGGCACCTCGGTTCGGTGCGATCTCCACCAGCCCTTCCAGATCCAGCTGCCGCAGGGCCTCCCGCACCGGTGTCCGGCTGACACCCAGCTGTTTTCCCAGGGTTGCTTCTTTCAGTTCTTCACCGGGTGCATAATTGCCGGAGAGAATGTCGTTCCGGATCCGGTTGAAGATCTGTCCTCCCAGGGATTGTTCCTGATATTCCATAGTTGCCTCCAGATTGATTCTGTGCTTTTTCGCTTTATTTTTTAATTGCATGCTTGTATTTCTGTATCTTGGTATAATTGTATGCAATTATACGAGATATGTCAACAATAAAATTAAGAGAAAATAAAAAAGAAATAGCATTTTGGGTGCTATTTCTTTTTTATTTTCTCTTATGCTTCGACTTCGATCAGATCTTTTGTGAAGTGGTTCAGGACTTCGCAGCCGTCTTCGGTGATCAGGACCAGGTCTTCGATTCTTACGCCGACGCCGCCTGGGACATAGATGCCCGGTTCTACGGAGAAGCACATGCCTGGTTTCAGGACTTCTTCGTTGGTGAAGGAGACATCGCCAAACTCGTGGACTTCCAGTCCGATGTTGTGTCCGGTACGGTGGGTGAAGTACTGACCGTAGCCCTGTTCTTCGATGTAGTCTCTGGCTGCACGGTCTACGTCGCAGAATCTTGCGCCCGGTTTTGCTGCTTCGATACCGCGGCGGTTGGCTTCTTTGACGATCTCATAGATTTTCTTTGCCTCTTCGCTGGCTTTTCCGATAAAGACGGTTCTTGTCATATCGGCACAGTATCCGTTGACCAGGCATCCCACATCCAGAACAACGGCATCGCCATAACTTCCCTTGGAATCGTCGGTTTCATGATGCGGATCTGCTGCATGGGCGCCGTATGCGATGATCGGCTCGAAGGAATGTCCCTGGGCACCGTTTTTCAGATATATTTTCAGGAGTTCTTCTCCCAGTTCCGCTTCTGTCATTCCTTTGCTTACAAGCGGGATCAGTTCTTCGATGCTGGTGTCGTTGCAACGGGAGGCCACGCGCATCTTTTCCTGTTCTTCTGCTGTTTTGATCTGGCGGATATGGTCGATAATTGTGGATGCATTGACATAAGCATCTCCCACCTGCAGTTCCATCAGGCGAAGCAGGAACCGCGCCGGCCACGTTTTGTCGATACCGATAGTTCCGCCTTTTCTCATATGGGAAGCCATAACTTCCACACAATCATCGGTATCATCAAAGTATACGACTTTGATTCCCAGTTTTTCTTCATCCTGCGGAAACAGCTTTCCGATCACCAGTACCGGCTCTTTTTCCACATCCAGTCGGAGAACCATCATACGTTCTCCACATGCATAATACTGTCCCGTCAGATAATACACAGCCATCGGATCCGTCACAAGAAACTGTTCCAGATTCATCTGGCGCATGCCTTCGATTACTTTTTCTATTCTCGTCATGTCCATCTTTCCTCGTCCTTTCTTTTTGCACCCGATATTTTCTTATGAATTTCCCAGGTGCACCCGCGTTTCTCACGGTCTCTGCCCTGCATTATACACCTGTTTTCTTCTATATACCATAGAAAACCAGGAAACCTATATTTATCTGTAATCCTTCGATACTTCCAGATAATCCCGCTTCCCACTGATATAATTCGCATAGGCAAGTTCCGGATCTTTTCCGTGAAATACCGTACACAATCCACACATATCACAATCCGCAATGCATCGGAAGGTATTTTTTATATATTGTCTTCGCTCTTCTTCCTTAGAGCGTGTTTGAAAAATCATTCCTGCAATCTGCACGCCCCACTTTGCGGGAGATTTTACCTTCATTCGGTTGACGTAGCCCGCTACGCCGCCCTCATTTAGGCAAAATCTCCCACAAACTGTGACGCACATCTTGCAGAAAGCCTTTTTCAAACACGCTCTAGAATGTTCTATCTCCGGCGGTCTCATATACTCACCACCTATCTCACAAGTCCCATATTTTTTCTGTACTCTTCGTTAATCTCACGCAATTCTTTTTCTCCGTTAATATACGGTTCATAAAAAGTATCCACGGATCCGCCACCCAGGTTGTCGCAACCATTACAGAAATCACATGCTCCGCCGCACTGATTCAGCCCTTCCTGCACAATACGGATTCTTTCTTCTTTCGTTGTATCTTCAATCAACAGACTTTTTATTTCCATTACACTTTCTCCATTTCTCCTAAAAGTTTCCCATTTTACTCGTTGCATTCATTTTTGTGATGCTTTTATCACCCCATCATTCATTATTTCCGCAATCATCTCCGCATCAATCCCCAGAAAATCAGCTATCATTTCTTTCGAATACCCTTTTTCCAAGTTTTTCTGAACCTGTTCTCTAAGAAGTTCCTGTTTTCCTTCTTCTCTGTCGAACTCTCGCTGTTTTTCTTCGTCATATTCATAAAGACACATTTTTACAACCTCCGCCCTGTTTCTCTTCAGAAAATCAGCCATCACGTCTTCTTCCATGCACTCCCGAATCGTCTACTCCACGGCATCTTCTAAGGTCTGCTCCTGTGAATACTTTCTCACCTTATCCACAAAGATCATATAATCGCGCATCGGCTTACACTTTTCAAAAAGTTCCTGGCTGTTTCCCATATTGATATTTTTTACTTTCACAATCACTTCCAGATTCGGATTCTCCTGTTTCTTCACAAATGCATCCGAAATTCTCAGCTCCCCTTCCTCCTCCATCTTCTGTTTTCCATTATAAAACACCACAAACGTAGGCGATGGAAGCGGAAGCATCTTCGTACCATAAATATTCTTATCATTCACCAATACCGAATACGTGTCACTTGCATAAAACAGACAGCGTAACGGCATATTTGCATTAATTCTGCATTGGAAATTTCTAAGTCCGCGAATGCGGTTTGAATAAAATAGATACGACTGAATGTCGTAAAGAAAATAGAAATATAAAATGCTTATAATTATCATACCCTAAAAGTTATGATTCGTCAAATACTATTTGATAACAAACAAGACTACAGAGAAGAGTTTTGCAAATGCATCTCATCCTTTCTGTAGTCATATTCTTAATATTTGTTGTTTTCCAAAGACAGCAGTCTAAACTCCATGTAATAACCTGTTCCCTGCCAATGAAACATTCCCCAAAAATCTCTACTCATGCAGCATCCATTCTTCTATCCCCTCAGTTCCAAATGTGCAATCATAGTTTTTCTCGATCTCCCTGTAATTTTTCACTTTTAACAGATATGCCAGCGGAGCACCTTCTTCATGATCCGTATGACAGTATCCAATTCCCTCTCCGCAATAAATAATGCATCCCTCATCTTCTTCCCGTGATCTCTCGATTGCTTTTTTCAGGGGTAACATTCCGGTATACGACAATCCCATGTAATATACATTTGTAAAATTCCCAAATTTTTTAAGTTCCTTCTCCAAGTATTTTTCTGTATAGTATGGTATCGAATGCATTATTTCTTTTTTTACATATTTTAAATCATGTAAAGACTTCAATGCTTCTTCTCTTTTGTTCGTTGATAATTCCCATAGAAGTCTTTCTTTTTTATGTTTTTGAAAAAATAAATTTATGATCATCTCTTCGTTCCACATTTTTATCCCTCGTAAAATAAGTCCTCTGACACCCACAGGTTCATTTTTCAGTATGTATAATTACATTATATAGGATAGCATATCTGCCAGTCAACTAATGAATCTGTAATGCGGAACAAATATATTCCTTGCCTTTTATCTGGAACATGTTACAATGAAAATCAGAGAAACACCTTCTAAAAAATCTCAGGAGATTATTGATTATGAAACCTTTTTTAGGAATTAACCTTTCTTCCGATGAGGGCAATGAACTGCTCAACGGTAATGAATTTCTGGTTGCAAAACCATCTGCTATATTAACAAATGCCTTAGATTCCGTGTCCGGAAAAACGCAAAAAATCGTAAAGAAATCCCAGCTTCCCCTTCCGCTCCGTGTCGTTATGTACGCTTGTGAACTGATCGCCTTAATAATCATTGGCGGTCTCCTGCGAGCTGAGGTTTCCCTGGCAGAAAGCTATCACAATGTTCCCTGGCTGTATTGGCTTTGTGCTGTCTGTGTGATCATTGGGGTTCTGCTTTTCATTTTGGGAAAACGAAAAGAGCGACAGGTTTTGGAAGATACAGAGACGAAACGCACACTTTCTGACTCTGACGCGATTGAGAAGGAAATATTGGCAGAACTTTCCGTCCCGGACAATGCGCGGGAGGTTGATGTGCTTTCTTTCTGTTATAAAGAAGAAAATGAAACAATAAAAATGGCACAGAAGGGAGTTCCTCTCACCAACATGTCCTTCCATATCTTCACAGACAGCGAGAATCTGTATCTTGCCGATCTGGATGGAAAATATGCTTTCCCCTTGTCATCCATCCAGGTAATTCAGACAATCAGAAAACCCGTTACAGTTATGGATTGGAACAAGGACGAACCTTTTAACAAGGGTATTTATAAACAGTATAAACTGACCAGCGATAATATCGGTTCTATTCACTGTAAGTCTTATCATATTATGGAACTATCATACCGTGGAGAGACTTATGGAATTTATATCCCCAGTTACGAATTACCGATCTTCGAGGAACTGACCGGACTGAAGGCGCAATAAAGTTCTGGATTTCATTCTTTTATAACAAACAAGACTACACATAGGATTGTTGCAGATGCATATTTTCCTACCTGTAGTCTTATTTTTTGATCAAAGATCTTATTTCACAAACTTTTTTTCATAATCTCTTCGAATCATTTCTTTCTATTGGGTTTTCTTTTCCCATCGTTAATATTTTTTTGTTTCTGCAAAACTGCTACTATTCCAAGTAACACAATTATAGTTTCTATTCCCCCTGCTGTCACAAACCAAAACTCAGATAAAAATTCTCCTACCGCTAAAATAGATCCTATATAAGTTATAATTTCCGTAAGTAATCCATTACCGCTCGAATCTCTTTGAAAATCATTTATTACTAGATGTACAAATAAACCACATGATAAGCATCCCATCACACATATCGTTCTAAATGCCGCTTTCTCGTCCTTCATCACTATCCCTAGAATAACATAGTTCAATGTCTGAATTACTCCCAAATATAAAATCATCCATACACGTATTTTATAAATCAATGTATTTTTCTTATATATTCTCATTCAACTTTTTCCTTCCAATATGGCTATTCCGCTTACACGAACCAATAAAAAAAGAAGAGAAAGGAGATGTAAACATATATTATCTGTATTTTTTCCATATCTTCTTTACTGTCTTCCATTTTTTCTTTATCCATTTTCCAAATTTAGGATAACCGATATTAGTTTTAAACGAAGACCAAAATGTTTCTCCAACTTTTTTAACAACTGTTTTTCTCACAGTAGTCTTTTGGGCGGTATATCGCATTATTTTCTTAGCGGACTTTAACCTTTTTAATTGTCGGTTTGATTCTTTCCAAATCCCACTTAGTTTTTTTCCATTAATTCCGCCATCTCCCTTTATATCTCCTACCGCACCAATTGCCACATTAATAGCCAATGTTTTTTTATTTACTTTTGTCCCTGTAACTTCACATTCTGCTAAATATGTTACTGTGTTAATTGCTGCATTCGCTACTGTCAATCCGCCCGCTGAAATTCCAGTTGCTGTTAATAATCCTGAAAAGGCTGCCCCCATTAAACCTGGAATTTCTTCCTTTTTTACCAACAGAGCTTCTTTTAATGAATTGCCCTCGCCTAACTTCAAGACAACATTAGCCGCATATTGAGATGCTGCTCCCACTACAGCCCCTATTGCTAAGTGCCAAAATTCTCCACTCAAATCAGTTCTGGTAATCGGATTGTTATCACAGTAGGCATACAGATTTTTATTACTTGATACGGTTAAGTTCATACCTGGTACATTGATATCATCCGCATTAATAAACCGTCCAACCTCCGGGTCATAATATCTGCTTGCCAGATAATACAGCCCTGTCTCTTCATCCCAGTAATATCCACGGTAGCGGAGCGGGTTTTTCTTTCCCAGATCTTGGTTGCCTTCGATTGCGGTTACATTTCCCCAGCTGTCATATGCATAGCTTACCACAGTGTTCCACTCAGTGTCTACCAGTGCGATCACATCTCCCG
>OLQH01001259.1_pt1 | contig 20934 bp, 15 predicted proteins | sample 1672671 | NCBI WGS metagenome assembly OLQH01 (sample SAMEA3136712, study PRJEB25190) | human gut metagenome
AAGAAAGTAAAAAAGAGCGGAAATTCGGGCTTCAAAGAGTTTCCGAGACCGCTCGATTTAAAATAGGGAGGTTGCTATGCTTAATCTGATAAAAATGGAACGGTATCAGCTGTTCAGGAACCGGATTTACCAAATAAGTACACTGGCTGTTTTCGTTCTTGGTTTTCTTATGGCGGACACCTATCTTATTGATTCCCCGGGGAATCCGGGCGGCGAGCCAAAAACTTTAACGGATATATGGAACAGCATGATTTATGATTCCACTTTTCTGCTGATCCTGCTTTCCTGCCTGCTCGCCTTTCTCCTGGGGCAGGAGTTTTCCTGCCGGACAATTGACCGGGAAATCACCGCCGGACATTCACGTTCCCATATCTTTGCCGCCAGGCTCGTGGTGCTGCTTCCAGCCTTTAATCTGCCTGCTTTCGTTTATCCGGCCGCGGGCTGTCTGCGGGAGCTGTCCCGTTTTGGCCTTCCGGACGGCGGCATATTTCTACAGACAGTGCTGAGAACCCTGGTTTATTCCCTTCTGCAAAACAGCGCATTTTTCCTGCTGCCGCTGCTCTGCTGCTTCCGGCTAAGGGACATGGCGAAATCCGTTGCCGCTGCCGCCCTGGTTACCTTTACGCTTGCTCTTTACTTAGGTTATGGCATGATGCTGGGATTTCCTGTCCGTTTTCTTCCCACCTTCCAGATCAGGGAGGCTGTCGTATTATCGGACTGGTTCTATCCGGAAGGGCTGATGGTGGCGCTGATCTGGTATGCAGTGCTGATTCCCGCGGCCTGGGGCGCTTTCAGGAGATGTGAACTGAAATAAGATACGTGACTGTAAAGTGTAATTGAAAAGTTATGGATATCCTGCAGCAGCCGCCTGGAGAATTTTGGGGCTGGGGCAGTTTAAACCGCAGGAAGGAAGGGGGGCGGACGCCATCGGTCTTTGCATCTTTTTTTTCGGTATTTTGTTCGTTTTTATCTGTACTAAATATTATCTGCTGAAAAAAGAAATCCGTCATCTATCGAAGCAGCTTACCCTGCTCGCGGACGGCGGAACTGAAAAAATGCTGGAGCTGTCCCTCACTGATCGTGACCTGGAGCGCCTTGCCGGGCAAATCAACCGGCACTATGCCAGACAGCGCTCCCTTACGGCGGGCGCCCTGCGCCATGAGGAACAGCTCAGGGAGTCCATCGCCGGGATTTCCCATGATTTGCGCACGCCGCTTACCGTTATTATGGGACATCTGCAGCTGTTGGAGCGCACCTTTCTTTCAGAGGAACAGCTGCGCAGGACGGATACAACGCTTCGGAAGGCCCGCCGTATGAATGAGCTTATTGAAGCCTTTTATGAGCTTTCTGTCCTGAATTCCGAACAGCTGCAGCCGCATAAAGAGTCTGTTAATCTCTCCAACATGCTCATTGACTTTCTCACGGAAAATGCATTTCTGCTGGAAGCCGGAGGGATACATCCTGATATCCTGCTGCCCGACAAATCTGTTTTCTTACGTACTGATCCCGGCATGCTGGAGCGTATCCTGCAGAATCTGCTGACCAATGCGGTTCGTTACAGTCCAGGGGATATCCGGATTTCCCTTTCAGAAAATCCGGAGGGGAGCATCATGCTGCGGATGGAAAATCCGGTCAAAGCAGGGGCGCGCCCTGACGTGGAGCGGATGTTCGACCGTTTTTATACAGGGAACGCCGCAAGGACACAGGGAAGTACGGGGCTGGGACTGGCTGTTGTGAAGCTGCTTGCGGAAAAGCTTGGCGGGGAAGTCACTGCAACGCTGACAGGGAATTGGCTGGCTGTCACATTGAATTTGTATGCAGACCTGTAGCTTAACGGGCGCCGGAGCGGATAATGATTACATTGTGCTGAATAGATTTGACACCCTCGTTGAAGCATATTACACTGAAGGACTGTGAACCGGATTGACAGGCCTTACTCTTCTGCCTCTTTTTGGGGTTTTCTGCGGGAAAGCAGGAGAAAATAACCAACGCACAATATAATCTGTACCACAGAGGAACAGGGGGTTGCCAGGCCCACCTTGAACAAGGATACCGGCTTGATTCTGCTCATGAGGAGGGACACGGGGATTCTGACGCCGAATGCGCCCGCAATGCCCTGCAGCATGACGAAGAGTGTTTTCCCGCAGCCGTTGAAATAGCCTATCATGCAGAACATGACGGACACCAGCAGGCAGTCGATTGCATAGGCCTTCAGATAATCCGCGGCTGCCGCAATGACCGCTTCATCCCTGGCGAACAGCCCTGCCAGAAGATCCCCGTGGAAGAAGGAAAGCCAGGCCATAAACACGCCGACCACAAGAGACATTCCGATTCCGCACAGCAGGGCGCGCTTGGCCCGATCCATTCTTCCCGCGCCCATATTCTGGGCTACAAAAGCGGACATAGACTGGTTAAAGGCCGAGGGCACCAGCATGATGAATCCGCACAGCTTCTCCGCCACGCCCACGCCTGCCGAAGGGATCACTCCCAGAGAGTTTACAATTGCCGTAATGGCAAGGAAGGAAATACTCACAAGAAGATCCTGGAAAGCGATGGGCAGTCCCAGGCGGAATACGCTTCCCATTCTTTTTCTGTCAAAAACAATATCCGTTCTGCGGAAGGTAAAGGGAAGCTTCTGCCTCCGGATAATCAGTACGGAAATGATCACGCTGAGCGCCTGGGCAAGAACCGTGGCAATCGCCGCTCCTGCCGTCGCCATGCCGAAAACGCCCACCAGAAGGAAATCTCCCGCAATATTAAATACACAGGCTATTGCCACTGTAACCAGCGGCATCCTTGAATCCCCGATTCCCCGGAAAATACTGCCCAGCACATTGTAGGCAACGATAAAAACCGATCCGGCCGAACAGATACGGACATACAAGACCGTTGCGTCAAAGGCCTCGATGGGCGTACGCATGATCTGCGCCACAGGCACCGCACACAGTTCCATAAAAAAGGTGATTACCACTCCGATGATGGCAAAGAGAACGATGCTGGATCCGATGATTTTTCCGGCTTCTTCCGGCTTTCCTTCTCCCAGCCTTCGGCCAAGAAGCACTGTCGTACCCATGGCAATCCCTACCACAAACGAAGTAATCAGCTGCATCAGCCAGCTTCCTGTGGAAACGGCGGAAACATCCGCCGCCGTGGCAAACCGGCCTACCACCAGCATATCCACCGCACCGTACATCGTCTGCAAAAATAACGCCGCCAGCACCGGCAGCGCAAACCGGACGAGGGAGGTGAGAATATTTCCTTTTGTAAAATTCTGCGTTTCTTTCATATCTTCTGTTCCCCTTTCTCTGTATGTATATATAGCTGACGCTTAAAAATCGCCGCACAAAAAACCGGATAAGAAGCAGGCATCTCAGCCAGCATCTTATCCGGTTACCATTTCCTTACGAATGGTTCACCCTCCGATGAACGGTGTCATTATATAACAGACTTTTTTCTTTGTCAATCCGTTTCCGGGTATTTTTGTTTCCGGACCTTTTGTCATCTGGTCATTTCCCCGGCCGGCGGAAAAGCCCGGGAAAATGAAGCCGCAGGAACCCAAAAGGAGCGTAGGCGGGAATCATCGGCACAGGCTTTGCCTGGAATCAGAAGCCTTTTTCCAGATTGTCCGGCAGCCAGCCTTTTTCCACGCACTTCCTGAAATCCCAGCCCTCCGGTTGGGAAAGCAGCTTGTAGCTCCAGAAGAAATATCCGCTTGCCGATTCCCATGCCATAAGCTGGGCATCACCGATAAGCCTGTAGGAAAGCTGTTTTTCCAATGCGGAATATTCTCTGCCGGGCTTCAGGTTATGGGACAGGCACCATTCTCCTATAATTACAGGAACCACTGCCTCCATTCGTTTCAGTTTTTTTACGTCTTCCTTTAATATGGCATTCATATAGGAAAGCTCATCCGTATCTTCATCGGGCTGTCCCATGCCCAGATACCAGTGCGCATCAAGCACCACATTTTCAAAACCTGCTTCCCTGAAAAAAGTATCCCATACCTCAAACCGGAAACCATCGTGGAACACGATTTTCTTATCCGGAGGCAAGATACTTCGCAGCATATGATAGCCTCTGGTATAAAAATCGTATAAAACCTCCAACGGTACAAAGGAGGAGCCTGCCGCCCTTTCCGGATCCTGCGGGAGATATCTGCTACGGATCATCTGCCACAACGGTTCGGATATGGGTTCATTCAACAGTTGAATCCCCCACAGCGCCGGATGGCTTTTATACCGCTCCGCCAGCATTCCAAGCACCTTGAGTACTCTGTCAATCCGTTCGGGACTCTGCGCCCATTTACAGACACCACAGATGCCGCCGTTATCAAAGCCGTTTTGGCTTTCCGGCGCCGTATGAAGGTCAATCAGTATCTGCAGGCCTGTTTCACCGGCCCAGTCAAATGCACGATCCAGATATTCAATACAGGGCACATACGGTTCACAGTACACCGGGTCATCTCCAAATATAAAGTGAGGTACGGGTATGCGGACCATATTCAGTCCCCGCTCACTGATGTATATAAAATCTTCCCTTGTAATATAGCTGTCTCTGTGTGCTGTCAGTCTTTCGATCAGCTCCTGTCTGGGGAGTTCCCTGCATAGCGCATCCTCGTCCTCCGCCTTCGTTCCTTCAAACAGCGCTGGACTCATCCATTTTTCCAGCACCAGCCAGTTACCCAGATTTACGCCTCTTATTTTCATGTTATTTTCCATTTCTGCTCCTATCTGCCCGCTGAAGCGCGCGTATTCGTCAGGCAGGATAAAAACGGCTTACTTCCTGCCAAACATACGGTTAAAATACGAAGGTTACGATGCTGTGCGCGGGGATAAAGGTCTGCGCTATTTCTTCATGGAACCGGAGTACCACCTTTTTTACTTCCTCCGATGCATTCATCGCCACAGCGGCTATTGAGCCGTCGGGATTTTGGAAAGCGCATACTTCCAAATCCGAGGTATAGACCGAGCTGCCGATTCTCTTTGCCCCACGTTTGATAAAACGGCTGAAATGGCCGATATAATAATAAGATGAGGCGTAATGCAGGCTTTTTTCCCCATGATCACACAGAAGCGGCGACTCGCCGAACCAGATTCCCTCTTCCTCCATCAGCTTCCGGAAGTCTTCCTTTTTCCAGTCGATTTCCAGGCCTCTTTCCAGGCGTTTCCGTGTGATGCTTTCCCACTGAAGCTGCTCATCCAGCCAGTGATCAGGGCCTCCGTTTTCATCCAGCAGCATATTCCAGTCCACCCACGCGCTCACCCAGTTATTCAAATCCCCTATGATATCATGGGCATAGGCCTCTCCCGACTCCCACGGCAGCTTCTCTCTCCCCTTGCACTGTTCGGAGGCAATAAGAAGCTTTTCCGGATACAGGCGGTGGAAAACATCCAGCGCTCCAAAATGATCACCGGAATACCAGTGAACCGCCATGCCGTCAAAGGCCGCTCTTGATCGCTCATTGCAAAGTGTTTCCAGCCCTCTGTCCACCGCGCGCTCTTTATTGTGATCCCAGAAAAAAATCTTTCTGTCACCCAGTCCTGCTTTTTCATAAGCAGGCTTCAGGAAACCTGTCACAAAATCCCGTTCCTCTCCTGCCTCATAATGGCAGGATTCCCAGCCCTGCTCCGCCTTTGCCTCATTCTGTACGGTAACGCCCCAGATGGGGATTCCTTCCTTTTCATAGGCCTGAAGGTACCTGGCCGTATAATCCGCCCAGACCTGTCTGCAGTCTGCCCGCAGGAATCCTCCCTTATCCATTTTCCCATTGGTTTTCATCCAGGCCGGAGGACTCCAGGGAGAAGCGAACAAGAGCAGTTCCGACGCCTTTTCCCGGGCTGCATGGACCATGGGAATCACATCCTCCCTGTCCCTGGCAATGGAAAAATCCTTCAGTTCAAAGTCTTCCGGTGTATCATCATAGGAATACATTTCCGTGGAAAAATCACAGCTGTTGATGGTAAGGCGGCAGAAGCTGTAGCCAAGCCCCTTTTCCCTGTCGAAATAAGCAGTCAGCACCTCTTCCCTCTGTGCTTCATCCAGCTTTTTATAGTTCACAGCGGCGGCCTGGGTAAAAGCCCCTCCGAAACCCAGGATTTCCTGATACTTTACCTGATCATATACATTCAGGACGTGTCCCTCATTACCATCATTTCCTGATTTGTCCGCTTTAAAAACAAGCGGCGTCTCTTCCGAAAGGCGTCTGCCGTTCCTGATATCTGTCAGATATACCTTCACTCTTCTTTCCATAAAAATCCCTTTCCCCCTTCTTTCCGGCATAATACCCGGTAAAGGCGGCGGAAAATTTATCGCCGCCTTTGTATACTAAAACTTTTCTTAGCTTTAAATCTTTATTGCTTTAAATTCTTACTGTTTTAAGCCTGCAACATAAGCATCCAACTGCTGCTGCAATACCTCGCGTACCTTTTCAATACCGGCCGCTTCCATCTTTTCCTGATATTCCTTCAGCCCGCTTACCGGATCCGTATAGCCAAGCTCCAAAGGCCACCAGTACTGCTGATGCACATTCTGACAGGCCGCATACTCCGTTTCAATTGAAGAGGTATCCAGTACGAAAGAACGGTACTTCTGGCTTCCCACGCCATCCTTAATATATGCATCCCATTCCTTTTTCAGCTCTGTGGTGCGCTCAGGTGTGCCGATGCCATCCCTGTTCAGTTCAGTGGTACGGGCCGCCCACATGGCGGATGCAGCATAATTGTCAGGATCCAGTGTTTTTACCTCGCCCTTGTCATTCAGTTCATAGGAAACATCCTTGATGCCATAGAAGAATGCGTCAAATGCTTCTCTGTCCGTAGTAATCAGGTTCCAGAGCGCCAACGCCCTTTCCGGATGCTTGGAGGTATTGGAAATAACCATGGCATCCTGTGTAAAGGACAGGTTCGAAACATCCTTCACCAGATTCGCATAATCAAAGGAATACTCCGGTTTGTCAATAACCAGTCCTGTAAAAGTATCCACATTATGGATTTTCAGCGCTGCCTTCCCGTTTTTCGTTTTTTCCGTATCCGTATCGGACAGGGCTGATTTGCTGAAAAAGCCTTTTTCATTCCAGCGATTCATCATTTCCAGGAATTCCGGGGTTTTGTCATATTCATAATAGGTGAAAAGCTTGGGATTTTCTTCCATGGGATCAATAAACAGAAAATATATGCGCTACCTGTTCCGCAGTCATCCCCAGCCCGTTGTCGGTGATACAAAAAATAAGATCCTTTCCTTCGGTCACCGCGGATATACGGATTCTGCATTCCACCATATCAGGCTCCCTGGCAATGCTGTACATAATCGCATTTTCCACAAAGGGCTGAAGGATGATGTTGATGCAGGACAGCTCCTCCACGCCCTCCTGCGCATCAATCTCAAGGCTGATGGCATTATCAAAATGGTAATTTTCTATCCTGACATAGGCACGTACATGGTTCAGCTCCTCCCGCACCCTGACGATCTGCCTTCCCTTATTCAGGCTGATCCGATAGAACTGAGCCAGATTCTGCGCAAGCTCCATGATTTCCGGCGCATTGTAATCCATGGCCTCCCAGTTGATCAAATCCAGGGTATTATACAGAAAGTGCGGATTGATCTGCGCCTGCAGCGCGCGCAGCTCTGCCGATTTCACATTTTTACCCAGCCGGTACTGCTCCAGCATCAGCTTGCGCAGCTCCTTGGTCATATAACTGAAGCTGCGGAACAGCTCGCCGATTTCATCGCTTTCCTCCTCCGGTATTTCCAAAGAAAGCTGCCCGTCCTGTACCTGTTTCATCTTCGTATTCAGCGTTACCAGACGCTTTGAGTAATATTTTCCCAGCAGCCAGGAAATCAGAAAGATGGAAAGCACAATCAGCACGGAAAAAAAGATGAGCGTCATTCCCATTAAATAAGTCTGCCTGTAAAAATCCTGTCTGGGAATGATGGAAACCAGCGTCCATTCCGCCTGCTCCAGCTTTCTCTGACGGTAAAGATAGGCGCTTCCTCCCATCCGCAGCTCCTGCCATGAGGAATTCCTGCCATGGCCGGGAAGGCTTCCTTTTCCGGACAGCTCATCCAGATTTTCCTGGCTGGATGCCGCCAGAATTTCCCCTCTCTGATTAATGAGGTAACTGATTCCCTTCTGCGTAACATCCGAATTCGCCACAATCCGTTCCAGTTCATCACTGGAAACACTCACCCTTGCGATACAGGAGCTGCCGCTTCCCGCCTCTCCGTATATTTTCTTCAGCATTGCCACACGCAGCTGCTTCTCTCCCACCAGCTCCGGGCCGCTTCTTTCAAGCCCTGTGAAATACAACAGCCCCTGATTGATTCGGCCGCACATTTCCTCATAATATGGTTTCTTCTGTAAATCGGATTCCGGGAAAAAATGGTATCTGTTATAGGCGTAAACAAGGCTGTCAGGCACATAAATTCCACATTGGTACATTTTGTCGGAAAACTCCAGCGAGGTCATAATATCATTGATCCTCCAGTAATCCCTCCACTGATCGCCCGCTTCCTGTCTGGTAAGGTAATTTCCCTCCTCCAGCATGTCCTGCAGCTCCCGATCCGCACCCACAAGCTCCAAAATATAATTCATATTCTGCAGATGGCTCTCCAGAAAGTTGACCGCCTGTTCAAAGGATTGATCTGCGGAATAGATAATCTGCGCTTCGTATCTTTTCTCAATCAGCATATAGCTGCAGGAAAGCAGCAGAATAAAAATCAGGATCATAGGGCCGGAAAAGGATACGGTAAGCTTAATCCGCATGGGCAGGCGTTTGAAATAATTTTTCATCCGGGACCATATTTTTTTCACAGGTTCTTGTTCTCCTTATATTCTGAGGGCGTCATTCCTGTCTGCGCCTTGAAAATCCTGGCAAAATAGGCGGCATCCTCATAGCCCACAAGATCCGCCACATGATACAGCTTCAGGCTGTTGTCACGCAGCAGCTTCTTGGCCTGGTCAATCCGCATGTTGGTCAAATACTGGTTGATGGTGGTTCCGGTCCTCCTTTTAAAAAGACCGGACAGATAGGAGGGCGTGAGGTATACGGCATCCGCCAGATCCTTAATACACAGGCTTTTGTCTGAATACCGCTGCTTCATCACTTCAATTACCTGGAAAATCACCGCATTTCCTCCGGTACCTTCCCTTTCCCTTGCTTCAATAGCTTCCATGGCCCGGGCGGCAACAAAGGTGTGCAGCTCTTCCAGTGTCTGCGCGTTGTCCCAGAAACGTCCGGATTCCCGGCGTTCCCTTCCTTCTCCTGTCAGCAGTTCCTTTTCCAGCTGTTGGATATGGCTGTAAAGCAGGAAATACATATTTTTTACCGAGCTGTTCAACGCGGCCTTTTCTGTTATAAGCTGTGCATAAATCTGCTCCAGAATACGGATGGCTTCCTCCTTCTCCCGCCTGGAAAGCGCGCCCACAAAGGCCTCCTCCTGTTCCTTTCCCACCTCAAAATACCGATCGGCCGGCGCTTCCCCACAAAATGCAAAGGAGGCAAAGCCCTTATAGGAAAGGCATCCTGCCGACTGGCAGGCGGACTGATAGGATGCATACAGCTTTCCGGGTTCCTCCACCATAGCTCCCACAGCAAGGAAATGACGGTATTCCCCTTTGGATTCCACGGCCAGTACGCAGAGGGCACGAATCAGTTCTCCATCCCTGTCCAGCATGGACTTCGTGCCGGTTGCCAGCAAAATCAGCGTTCTGTTGTCGTGGAAATCCATATTACAATAGAATTGTTCTTCAGCCATAAATATCTGCAGTTTTTCCCGGTAGAAGCGGACAAACTCCCCGGCGTCGTCCACCGTTCCCGCCAGCTTTACAATCCCGATGCGCATCCGGGTATCCCCGCTGTCCCAAAGGCCGCTCCGGCGCAGCTGACATTCCAGCTTTTTTACATCCTCCGGCGTGGAAAGCAGGGAAAACAGAGCCTCCCTCTTCAAAAAATCCATGCTCTCCGTATAGCTGTCCTGCAACGCCTTCTGCTTTTTAATCTGAACAATTCTTTCGATGCCTTTTTCCACCGCCCCGATTAATTCCTCCAAAACCACGGGCTTTTCCACGTACTGTATCGCCCCCAGATCAATAGCGGCCTTCAGATACTCCTTGTAGGAATAGCTGCTGACAAAAATAATCTGGCAGTCCGGCAAAAGGCTGCGCAGCTGTCTGCACATCTCGATACCGTCCATGCCCCTCATCTTAATATCGGAAAGCACAATATCCGGCTGCCATCTGGCACATATCCCGAAAGCTTCATATGCATTTTCCGCCGTTTCCACGGCATCCACGCCTATTTTTTTCCACGGGACATGCCGCATCAGACCGCGCCTGGTTATCAGCTCATCCTCTACGATAAGCAGCTTTATCATGTATTTTCCCTCCCCTGTGTGCTGTCCGCCGACGGCGGCAGCTGCGTTCCTGCCAGCAATGTATCCCCGGAAAACCGGGGCCAATCATTTTCATCCGATGTAAAAATGTATGAATTTCTCTGGATATTATAGCATAAGGAATATGGGGTGACCAATATATTTCGCGGATGTGGAACTGCGTGATATGGAACTGTGCACGGAACGAAATGCGGGACGGGGAGGGAATGTATATGAGAATGGTTTTATTAAGGGGACAGGTATGGCCAAAAAATAAGAAGCCAAAACAGTCTGCATTTTGGCTTCTTATAATTATTATGATCCTGTTGGGTCAATATATGTCTAGTTCAGTCAATCGCATGATCAATCTGTACGTGGCCGCCGCTCCACACTTTTCGGGAGGTCCAGTCCGCATCTTCATCGGCCCAGAACGGGTCAGAAACGGGAAGGCCCAGCGGCAGGAATACGGCGCTGCACAGGTACAGGCTTCCCACATTGATATAGCCCTCCGCCAGTTCGGGCTGGCATCCGCAGACTCCCGGCTGCAGCCAGCCATTTTGATCAAACATTTCCTGGTTTTCCATACATCTGCGGATAACCGCAGTCAATGCACAGCGGACCTGGGCAGGCTCCAGAGAGCCCTCCAGACGATGTTCCAGCGCGGCCTGGGACAGCATCTGAAAAGCGCCGAAACGATAGCAGATGGAACGTCCAAGGATTGGATAGCTTCCGTCAGGCGCGATCATCCGTTCCAGAACGGAGGCATAACGTGCGGCCCGGATGGCTACCCTTTTTTCCAGTTCCCGGAATTCTTCCCCCAGATTTACGAACATTTCCGCCAGATCCAAATACATGGGCTGGATAACAAAGCTGTTATAGTAATCCCAGTGGAACATTTCACCATCGCCATAGACGCCATCCCCTTTATACCAGCCGTCAAATACCCTGAGGGCGTATGCGATGCGCATTTTATCATAATCTTTTTCACCCAGCACATACAATCCGGCTTCCACCATAGCGGAGAAAAAAATCCAGTTGGAATTACAGGCCACAATCTGCCTGGAGCTTCTCAGGGCCGCCGCCAGATTCCTGTGCACTCTCTCCGGCAGGCTGCCTGCCAGCTGTCTGGGGGCGCGTACCAGCGCATGGCACAGGAATGCCGTATCCACCAGGGGCTGGCCGCCTTCGTTAAAAATCATAAAGTCCGCGGATTCCGGATCCGTCGCTTTGTCTATGCAGCGTACTGCCAGGCTGCGGTAGGTTTCCTGAAGTTCCTTTTCCTCTCCTTCAAGTCCCTCCGCCTCCAGCCAGGGCGCCAGGCCGAGCATGCTCCTTCCGAAAGCCTCCAAAGGCGCAAAGGGCGCTCTTTCTCCATGAAATTCCAGCGGCATGGTCTTTTTCAGTTCTTCTTTTTCCAAAGCCTGCAGCACCGGAGTTACGATGCAAAGCAGGGAATTCAGCCATTCTTTTCTTGTCGTATTTTTCATAATCGCTCCTGTCCGCACACATAGCACGCAATTTTTGCAACTGTTCAGTCACTCTCACAGTTACCAATTTTTTACAACCCTCTTACCAAATAAAGCAGTCCTTGTCAAGCAGGCGCAGAATCGCTTCAATAAAGAAATAATCACCGTAAATGATCGCTTCCTGTTCGGCATCGCTGTGATAAGCGACTTTTCCCATTTCCAGAATCGCATCCTCTTCCGGATTCCAGTTGGCGAATTTTTCTTCCATGGCGCGCAGAATGCGGTAGGCGCTTTCTTCATACAGCTTCTTTTCATGCTCCGGCACAAAGGATGCTATTTCTAAAAGACCACAGGCCGCACAGGCTCCTGCCGTGGAATCATAATATACAGGCTCCTGAGGCGCACGGAAATCACAGAGCGGCAGATAATCGGTCATGGCCGCATTGGCAATAAAATAATGTGCCACTTTTTTCGCGGCATCCAGATATCTGGTTTCACCCGTGTGATGATAGCTGAGAGCAAAGCCGTAAACTGCCCAGGACTGTCCTCTGCTCCATGCACTGTTTTCACCATAGCCCTGTCCTCCGGGCGCTTCCAGAAGCTCCCCTGTCATCGGATCGAGAACGCCGATATGGTTACAGGAGCCGTCATCTCTTAACAGCTTGTCCATGGCCGTATCCGCATGGATTTTTGCAATCGCCGCGAACCGGGGATCCTTGCTCTCCTCGCTCATCCAGTAAAGGATGGGAAGGTTCATAAGGCAGTCTATGATGATCCAGCCCACCTGGTTATCACCGTTCCAGGCGCGGATAAAATTCCCCAGCGGATTGAATCTGGCCGCCAGCACATTGGCCGCATTAACACCGCGTTTTTTGGCTTCCTCACTGCCGGTAAGGCGGTAATCGGCCACTGCGGTATGCAGCCACATAAATCCCACATCATGATACAGCCTTCCGATATCTGCCAGGGCGGTATCCATCTTCTTCTCCACACCCTCAGCGGCCTTCCGGTATTTCTCATCTCCTGTGGCGTGGTACATCTGCCAGAGCATTCCTCCCCAGAAGCCATTGGTCCACCAGAAGATGTCTTTTTCACCAAAATCCTCTGTATACCTGCCGTTTTCCGGTATATAGGGGATTTTGTCACCGACTCTGTCGCATTCGGCGCTCATTTTAGCGCAGATTTTGCCGTATACCTCCTCCAGCCATTTCTGTCTTTCTTCCTTGCTTTCCTGTTTTGCCATGGTTTGTACTCCTTTATTTTTATTTTTGATTGATTTACGATGAAGCAAGCGGCGATGCAGGCGGCAGTTATCAATACTGCAAAGCTTTCCATTCCGCTGTTTCGAAGTCTGCCTGACGGAAGCCTGAACAGTTGCTATTTTTACAACAGCACTGTACAAATCTGAAAAAGGCGGTAAAATATAACTGACAGCTCGGCTTCGGATATCAGGAGCAACAGCTCCCTGACTGGTTCTGCTGTTCGTCCTGACTGTCATTTTAACCGGAAAGGATAGGTATCTGCCATGATTACTGTCGGCCACTGCGGCTATGATTCCAGACACCGGACCAGGCTGGAAATGCGCCGTCCGGGAGGAACGCCTGACTATACTCTTCTGCTGATAAAAACGGAAGCGTTTTTCCGGATAGACGGAAAAACGCTGCAGACTCCGCCGGGAACGGTTATTCTGTATGAACCATCGTTTCCTGTCCATTACGGCAGCGTTGGCGCTTCCTATAATGATGACTGGATTCATTTTCTGCCTGAGGACTGCGACTTACCATTCCTGCAGGAGCTGAAGCTTCCCTGCAATACGCCATGCACGCTTTCCTTTACCGGACAGCTCTCCGAATATGCCCGTATGATCGTCCTGGAAAAAAATTCGGAGCATCCCTACCGGGAACAGATTCTGGATTCCCTCATGCGGACTTTGCTGTATTCACTGGCCTCCCAGCTTTTGTCTTCTCCTGACGAAGCCATGGAAAACAAATATTATTCCGCAATGAATGAGCTGCGGATGTCCATTTTAAATACGCCGCATAAAAAATGGACAATTGAGGCGATGGCTGAGTTAGTGCATATCAGCCCTTCCTATCTGCAGCATCTTTACCGGGAGCTGTTTGGTGTTTCCTGCATTCAGGATGTGATTCAGGCACGCCTGAAATCCGCCCGTTTTTACCTGCGGACCACGGAAATGTCCATCCAGTCCATTGCAGAGCTTTGCGGGTATGAAAATGAGCTTCATTTCATGAGGCAGTTTAAAAAATTTACCAATATGACGCCCAGCCAGTACCGCAGTCATTATCTTTGTGAACAGCAGAAATGAGTGGCGTCAGATACGCTTGGAAAAACGCTTAAAAAAGCCTCCGCACCGTGTTTCTGTCGGTGCAGAGGCTTTTTTAAGCTTCTGAATTCAGTTTCTCCGGCAGAAGAAGCTGCATCCGGAATTCTTTCAGCTGTTACGCAGCTTTGGGGCTGCGTCCCCTTCACTCCGGACGGCTCTTCTTCTTTATACCTTATTTAGGTTCTGTGCGCAATGAACTATTCCCTGTTGAACTGACATATCCTGCTTTTTTGTTCAGTGCTGTTTTATCTGGTTACGCAGTCCACTGCGGTATAGCCGGCATCCTCCACGGCTTTCCTCAGGGTGTCATCCGCTACGTCCGCAGACAGCTTAACCGTGGCTTTTTTTGCTTCCAGATCCACATTCGCTTCCTGCACACCTTCCACGGCTGCAAGGGCTTTCTGCACATGCATCTGGCAGTGTGCGCACATCATTCCTTCTACTGTGATTACTTTTTCCATTTCTGATTCTCCTTTTCCGGACAGTTCTTCCTGTCCATTCCTTTCTTTTTCTGGTTTTATTGTGTCCTGGCTGGAGGGGGCTTCCTGAGTAACGGATTCCTCCTGTGCAGCGGTCAATGGCTGTTTTTTGACGGCAGATGGCTGCTGTGATTCCGGTGCAGAAATTACTTCCGGCTGGTCAAAGGCAGTAATGTCTGTTGTTTTCCCTTTGAAGAAGCGCAGACGGAGGGCGTTGGTTACAACACATACGGAGCTCAAACTCATGGCTGCCGAACCGATCATGGGGCTTAAGCGCAGGCCGAAGGCCGGATACAGAACGCCTGCCGCCACGGGAATTCCCAAAATGTTATAAAAGAATGCCCAGAACAGGTTCATGCGGATATTGCGTATAACCGACTTGCTCAAATCTATGGCAGTCGCCACATCGACGAGGGAATCCTTCATAAGGACCACATCCGCCGAATCGATAGCAATATCCGTTCCTGCACCGATAGCGATTCCCACATCCGCCCTGGTGAGTGCGGGAGCATCGTTAATGCCGTCGCCTACCATAGCTACCTTATGTCCTTTTTCCTGAAGCTGTCTGATAACGGATTCCTTCTGGGTGGGCATAACCTCTGATATGGCTTCTTCAATATCTAATTTTTTACGGATTGCTTCTGCCGTAATCCGGTTATCGCCGGTCAGCATTACCACCTTCAGGCCGGCTTCCTTAAACTGCTTCAGGGCAGATCTGCTGGAATCCCTGACGGTATCCGCCACAGCTATGATGCCCTCAAGTTCGCCGTCTTTTGCAAAAAGCAGAGGGGTCTTTCCTTCATTAGCAAGGCTTTCCAGTTTCTGTTTGGCTGTTTTTTGCATGTCTTCTTTTTTAAGAAGGCCGTTTTCCTGTAAAAAGGCGAGGTTCCCGGCCAGATATTTTTTCCCTTCCACAACGGCGCTGACACCCCGGCCTGCGCGGGCGTCGAAGCTTTCCGCCTGGGGAACCGGAAGCTTTTTCTCTTTGGCTTTTTCTACCACAGCCATAGCCAGGGGGTGTTCGCTTCCAGATTCCACCGCTGCTGCTTCTGCCAGGAAGGTATCCTGGGTTATATTTTTGTTAAAAATAATCACATCGGTTACCGAAGGGTGTCCGGAGGTGATGGTTCCTGTTTTATCCAGCACGATGGTGTCGATGGAATGCAGGGTTTCCAGGCTTTCCGCTGATTTTATCAGGATGCCGTATTCTGCCGCTTTTCCAGTTCCAACCATAATGGCTACGGGAGTTGCAAGGCCCAGGGCGCAGGGGCAGGAAATTACCAGCACTGCGATAGCATTGGAAAGGGCAAACTCAAAGGTATGGCCGGTGGCTATCCAGGCAATTGCAGTCAGAACAGCAATAACGATAACCGTGGGGACAAAGATTCCGCTGACACGGTCCGCCAGGCGGGCAATGGGAGCCTTGGTGTTGCCGGCCTCATCTACCAGACGGATGATCTGTGCCAGGGTGGTGTCATCCCCCACTCTTGATGCACGGAAACGGAAGGTGCCGTTTTTATTGATGGTAGCGGAAATCACTTCGTCTCCGGGGTCTTTTTCCACGGGGATACTTTCTCCGGTGATGGCGGCCTGGTCCACATAGCCGTGGCCTTCTGTAACTACGCCGTCTACGGGGATGCTTCCGCCGGGTTTGATAACGACGATATCACCGGCGATGACGTTTTCTGCCGGGATCGTCTGTTCCTGTCCGTCGCGGAAAACCACGGCGGTTTTAGGGGCGAGATCCACAAGTTTGCGGAGGGCATCTGAGGTCTTAGCTTTGGAGCGGGCTTCCAGGTACTTTCCTACGGTAATCAGTGTGAGGATCATGGCGCAGGATTCGAAATAGAGTTCATGGGCATATTGATGGACGATGTCCATATTGCCGTGTCCGAAGCCATAGGACATTTTATACATGGAAAATACGCCGTATAGGAAGGCGGCAGCGGAACCGATTGCCACCAGAGAGTCCATATTGGGGGCCTTTTTTATCAGGGCTTTGAAGCCGGACTGATAGAAATGGCGGTTTATGATCATAATAGGGATGGTAAGCAGGAGCTGGGTCAGGGCTGATACCAGAGCATTTTCCATACCGTTTAGAATACCCGGTACGGGTAAGCCCATCATGGGGCCCATGGCTACGTACATGAGGGGAATCAGTATGGCTACGGAGGTTATCAGGCGGGTTTTCATGCCTTTCTGGTTTTCCTCGGTAAGTTCCCGGCGGTTTTCCCATTCTCTGCTTATTGTACTCTCTTTATTTTCATTTTGTATCGGGCAGGAAGCGCCGTAGCCGATGCCTGTTACTGTGTCAATTATTTTGGCTGTGTCGGCCTGGGTTTCGTCATAGGTTACGGTCATTTGGTTGGCCAGGAGGCTGACGTTGACATCCTGGACGCCGGGCAGCTTGCTGACGTTCCGGGTGATGTTGGCCTGGCAGGCGGCGCAGGTCATGCCGGTGATGTTGAATTTTTGGGTTTGCATGGGGGGATCACCTCTTTCTTTATTATTCGTAACTGTTCAGTACCCCTCACAGTTACTGCTAAAATCCATCCTAAATCGCCTTTGGCGATGGATTTTAGCACTCCTGAATCACTTTCTTACGGTCAGCGCAAAGCGCTGGCCTGCGCAGCTAAATGCGCTGACCTGCTGAACAGTTACTATTATTCTTATTTCTGCGATGGGAAGCTGGCAAATGAGTTGTTGTGGGGCATTGGGGCTCTGGCGCTTTGGGGCCTTGGGGCCTTGGGATAGGTGATGCGTTTAGAACCATGGATTTTTCATTCATTTGGCGGCTGTCGCATTGTGCAGATTGTAATTAGGGTTATTGTCTGAATTATTTCAGTTTTTTAATCAGATCTATGGCTTCTTCTAAAATTTCTGTGTTGCCGTTTTGGATTTCTTCCACGACACAGGTTTCCAGGTGGTCCTGGAGGATGATGTAGCCGAAGCTTTGGAGGGCGCTTTCTACGGCTGCTATCTGGGTGAGGATGTCGCCGCAGTAGCGGTTGTCGTCCAGCATTTTTTTGATGCCGTTCAGCTGGCCTATCATGCGGTTTAGGCGGTTTTGGAGCTGGTGGGCGGCTTCGGGGATGCGGGGGGTGTGTTTGTGGTGGGGGCAGGATGCAGGCGAGCAGACAGCGGCTGCGGAGGAAGCTGTCCTTATGGGAATATCCTTTGTCTCTGTGGAATCTTGCATAAAATTACCTCCTTCATATGGACACTTTTATAAGTTAAACTGCTGCACATTCATTTTCAGCAATACCCCATACGGGTATATTGTTTGCAAGAATTACATTATACCCTTATGGGGTATTTGTCAAGTACTTCTTGGTTCTTTCCAAGGTTAGACCCCTTAAGGAATCGTAAACGCCAAACCATGCGCTCTGTCTATATAATGTGAACTCTGCATATATTTTATTATAATCCTTTTAAATGTGCTGCCGAGCGTGAACAACTCGAAAAGCGAATTGATAAGTACAAAGAATTTATTAGAAAGGATGAAGGAACGGATCAGAAGTTCGGAAAGACTTATCTTGTACAAAGCAGCGAAGCTATGTCTGCGAAGCTGTTTCTCGAATTTACGACGCTCATCGTAAGAAACAGAATGTATAATCTGCTAAAAGAAGAGATGCTCAGAATAGAAACAAATCCTTATTATCTGACCGTTCCTGCCGCAATCCGTGAACTGGAAAAAATTGAAATTGTGCGATATAACGATGAAAAGTACAAACTGGATCATGCAGTAACGAAAAAACAGAAGGACATACTGGCGGCGTTTGGAATGAATACAGAATACGTCATTCAGATTTCTTGAGCTTCAAGAATCGCATAGAAAATATGAGGCAGAGCAGATCATGGATGCTTATATAAAAAGCGGAAAGAGCCTAAATGAAATGATGACATTTTTAGGGGTGTAAACACAACCCCCTAAGAATGTGTTTAGTCTAACTTTTTTGCAGAGTTCACAATATATAAACTCCCAAAGAAAAACCGATTTCCACAGAAATCTTGAATTTCCACAATCAGCTCCTGCATAATTAATACTGTATAATATCAATTTTTAATACACCAACTTCTTAGGAGCCTTACGAGGCTTTACTCTCCGTAAGGCTCTCATCATTTTATTATGGTGCGGTCTACTGTTTTACCCAGACATCAATCCTCTAATCTAAACGATAAGCAATCTCCGCCTGCTTCTTATAAAAAGCAATTCCCAGCTTCATCTTCTGTGTTATGCCCTCGTCCTGCATCTCAAATGCATAATTCTTCTCATCAATCTGCTGGAGTGCCATTTCAGAAAGTGCTGTCAATTTTTCGGTAACATTTTCTGGAGCAACGGTTCCACGCAGCACCTTCAGTTCAATCAGAATACCAGGCATCTTTTTGTTCAGCGGCATCATCTGAATGTCATACCTACCATCTCCGGCTTCACGGTTAGAGGTGATCCTATAACGATTGTTCATGATTGCGTACAGCCCCAACATCAGACCATGATAGAAGCTTTCGGATGAAGCATCATAAATACTAATGGTCTGCCGCAAAAAATCCTGCAAGTGTTTCTGTAAATTTGGTACATCCTGCATTATAATCGCCTGCTGGATAGCAATCGCAGTAGACGGTGAAATGCTATCGGCAAGGCAGGACAGAATTTCTTTTTCATACACATAGAAAATCTCCTTATTGGGAATCGCTATGGTACAGATATTATTCCCATCATGCAGCGCCTGTCGATCAACAATCTTCAAATATCCTGCCATCAACAGGAAACTGTAAATCGTATAAGGGTTTCTTTTTATTTCAGGGTAGATGACTGCTGTGTCCACATAGGTAGAGATTGTCTTTCCCTGCATCAACAGCTGCAAATTCTCCTGAATCTCCGATGTCGCGCCCTTGATAATTTCTCCAATAATACTGTTATTTCCGGTAGACTGCCAGAATGCTTGTGGCGAGCAATGTTCATTGATGTAGTTAATAACGGACCATGGATTGAATATTTCTGTTTCTCCGAACAAGTATCCGTCATACCATTCGCATACTTCACTGAGCTTCATCTCTACTCCATAATATTGAAGCATTACAGAAACCTCATCCTGTGTAAATCCGAAATACCTGCTGTAACGAACATCCAGAACAGAATCGACGCTCAGATTGTTCAGTCCGCTGAAAATGCTCTCTTTTGCAACCCGCAGAATCCCGGTCAGAAATCCATAGGAAAGATGGCGATTATCTTTGAATGCACCTGAAAACAGATTACGCATAAAGGAAACAATCTGATTGTAGTAGCCTTTCATAAAGCCATTCTGAATCGGTGTGTCATACTCATCAATGATAATGACAGGAGCTGTACCGTAGTAGGAATCCAGCATCTGTGACAGCTTACCGAGCGAAAATGCCAAATCCACTTCATTGGGTGAACCGGAAGCAATCTTCTCAAAGTCCTGTTTTTCATATTTATTAATGGCAGAACCATCCAATATTTCCGAATGGCGCAAATACTCATTTCGCAGCAACTGAGCGATTGAATTTAGTGCCAATTCCCATGTATCATATTTTACATCTTTAAAGGTGAGAAATATGACCGGATATTTACCTTGATGCTTGCGGTAATCCTTGCCGCAGCCCCAGATCTTTTTATCACGGAAATACACGGAAGTATCTTTGTCTGTCTTTTCAAAAAAAACGCGAAGCATATCCATATTCAATGTTTTGCCAAAACGTCGAGGACGGGTAAACAGCGTAACCTTTGCGCGGGTATCGAGGAAATCTTTAATCAGCAGTGTCTTATCCACATAATAGAAGTCCGATACCGCTTCCTTAAAATCAGAAACGCCTATTGGTAAGGGGCGAAGCTTCACTGTCTGCTCCTGTATAGCGGCATCGCTTGTTCGACCTACCTCCGGCTTTACAGCGTTGACGGGCAGCAGCCAGAACTTTCCTTCTTTCATAGCGCCAGCAATTCTTCCATTTCGGCACAGCATCGTAATACGGCGTTCTGAAATACCCCAAGCCTGTGCAGCGGTTTTCACATTCATATATTCCATACAGTGCCCCTCCCTCGTTTTCTATTATAGAATACCACTCATTTAGCCAAATATCAAGTTATCGGAACAATATTCAGCGCCGAAAGGCGCTGGCAGGTTGTAAAGAATCCTCTCGATACTTTTATACTTAAAAATTTATTTTCCACATGCTACGCCCTTTTCATGTTTTTATCCACATCCTTTAGGCATTCGTAGCCTTCGCTAGCTTCTTCGATGTTTTTTTATGTTTTTTC
>OLQH01001263.1_pt1 | contig 20870 bp, 17 predicted proteins | sample 1672671 | NCBI WGS metagenome assembly OLQH01 (sample SAMEA3136712, study PRJEB25190) | human gut metagenome
GTCGGTATCCACCCCGAAGACGCGCGCGCCGGGCATCTTGGCCGCAAGCGCCCCGGCCAACGACGCCCCGATGAGCCCGAGACCTATGACGGCCACGGCCGAGAAGGGGGCGTTGGCGCCGTTCAGTTCAGCAGATTCAGTCATGGGAGTGTCTGTTTCCTCAATCGATCAGGTACCAGTCGCCTCCCATTGTATACGAAGCCGCCGCCCCCGCGCCCAAACACCCGCCAGCGCCGCATTTTCCGCACGTCTCAAAACACTCGTCGGGGGCTATTCCGTCCAGGGGATCTCCCGATAGACGATACCGCAGGCATCCAGCTCGCCGAAAAGCTGCTGTGGCGTGATGGTCTTCACTCCCCCACCACGAACCTCCGCAAGTCGATGCCCAGCTCCTCGGCACGCTCGCACAGCTCATGGCCGTCCAGGGCGTCCGCCTCTCCCAAATCGGCCACAGCCGGCCAAAAGCCGCCCATCATGGCCGTGCCGTAGTAGTCCCGCAGGTACTCCCGCAGCGCATCAACGTCGATCGTGGCCATCAGTCTTCCCTCCAGCTTCAACCAGAAACGCGTTTCAGCATCTTTCGCACTTCTTCTGGACTGCGAACGCGACGAGGGTCGGCGTGTAGCACCCAATGGCAGTTGGGGCATACAGGGATCAGATCCTCAACCGGGTCAACAACATGCTCCTCCCTGATGGACGACAAAGGCTCTATATGATGCACTTCAATCATTCCCTTACACGCATCGCCGTAGAACTCGCCGAAATCGAATCCGCAAATCGCGCATCGGCAGCCGCGTACCTCCAAGCAGCGTGCGCGCGCTTCGGGATTCCTCTCGTATCGGTCGAGGACAACCGACGCATTTGCCCCTTCGCGAAGCTCCTCTTCCGCCTCTTCCCGTTGATAGCTGCAGGCAAATTCGCTCTCGAAATCGGGAACGACTTCGTAGATAAAACGATCCACCGCTTTCTCGACCTTTAGCTGCGCCATTTCCCCATGTTCATCACCTAGCAGCACCCACCGGTATTCAGCATTTCCCCTCTGCGCGCCAGCTTTTGGCTGCAAGAGGCCGCGGTTAAGCCGCTGCTCCATTTGGGCAGTCTTCTCCGCCCCCAGCAATTTCTCGTTTACGGCAAGCGTCGCGCTCAAGCCCTCCGGAGCATTGTCGATTGCATACATGATCGCATGGCCCGTACCCCGATTGGCCCTGAGCAAACCCTGCTCAGCGGAAAGCCTATCAAGGGCATCAGTGCCGAAGCGCACAACGCTGTAGCCCGAGCAATAGGCATCCTGATAATCTAGCCACTCCAAATCCAAGGCGGCCTCGGAGCAGCGATCCTTTATGATATTGCCCACGATTTGCCGCTGAAGCTCATCCCGGAAGTCATCCATAATCATTCCCCCATAACGACAACGGAGCCATAAGGATTTTCGACTGACAGATTATTCGCATCGTCCAGAACCACCCACAGGTTTCGATAGGTGCGAGGCTTCGGTATCGCTTCCTCGCCGAATCCGTCGGTAAAGAAAACAACGAGCGCATCACGAAACTCACGATGCGCGTTTATGTACTCAACAGCTGGAGAGAACGCCGTCCCCCCACGCCCTCGAACATCTAAACGCACATCCTCGACCCGGTTGGCCTTGTAAACTCTCTGAACCGCCGTGTCGCATTCGATAATCGTAACCGGATTCGAAGAACGGGCCAAAATGGAGAAAATCTCGTTGAAGAAACCCGCCAGCTCATCTCCGGTCACCGACCCGGAAACATCCACAACCACCACGATGTTCAGCTCTCTGGCCCTCAGGGCACCAGAGAGATCGAACCGCTTAGGTTGCCGCCTGTTGAGCCTCGATCGCGTTTTGCGGTATCCGCTCTCAACCGTGCCAACATAGCGCTTCAGCACCACCTGCCAGGGAACAGCAGGCGGCGCGTTCAGCATGTCGACTTGCTCGATAAAGCAGCCGGGCATGTTGCCGCGCGTCTCCTCGTCCATCAGCCCATCCACCGCATTAAGAAGCTCGCGCGTCTCAGCCATAACGGCTTCATAATCGTCGTCCTCGTTACCCCAAGCGTGGTCAGCCGCTGCCGAGCCCTTAGACGACGCCGCATCATCGTCATTCTCGGAATTGGCATTCTCGACGTAACCGCCGTCAGGCAATTCGCCCGACGCCTTGCCTTTATTCGCGGAAACGGGCGCACTCGCCTCCACAAGCGGCGACATGCTTCCCCGCTGCGCATGGGCGGTAGCCAAATCAGCCAGCTCCGCATCGCTCAGCGAGTTAAGAAGGAGGTCGTAATAATACCGATAGGATTGAAGGGGCAGAATCCTCTTCAATCCAAACCTCTGCTTCAGCGAATCTGAAGTGATGGCGCCTTGCGGCATTTCCATAAAGCTATGGATTCCGCACGATTCCTCGTTGAGGCGGTCGTTGACGGATGCGTCGGCAGCGAGATTGAACAACTCGCACTTGACGGGATCGCCCTCGGGGTTGAGCCTCACCATTTCAGCTGGATGGTTGAAGACGACGTGGTCGATCTCATGACAGGCGATGTACAGCATTTCCTTGAGGGTGAACGCGCCCAGAATCAGCGGATTCGCCAGAAATACCGGCGGGTACTCATTGAGTTTGATACCAGCGACAGCATTACTCTCAAAGTCCAACTCCAGCTTCATGGCCATGAGGAAGTAGCCGTAGTAGGAATCTCTCTCGGAAATGAGAAAGAGTTTGACGAGATCGAAAAGCTCCTTGAAATCGCGCTCAAGCATCAAGCGTTGCTGCGGTTCATCGAAACCGAATGCCCCGATTGTCTCGCGGACGCTATTGTGGAGGGTCGCGATGTCGGCACCTGAAGCCATCAGGAGCCTACGATCTGGCGCTTCGTCTCTTCCGAAAGATCGAGCATTGCCGTTACGTCATCGTCCAAGATATCGAACAGGAAGTCGATGAGGCTGTTTCCCTCGTTCGTAGTCGCTCCCGCGATTTTTTGAGCGAACAGCAACTGCGTGGCGGGATCCAATCGTTTCATCAGTTCCGCAATCTGCCGTTTCTTCAACTCGAAATCGCCTGCATTAAGCGCCATAAACTCGATATTGCCCTTAAGTTCCTCCAGCAGCAGATCCACCGTCTGGACTCGCTTTGCCACTGATAGGTTTTCTATTTTCGGTCCGATGCTAGACAAAGCCTCGTCGTCAGAAAAAATCTCCTGAGGAGTAAAGGGCTTGCTCCGAGAGACCCTGCTCGCAAAGAACATCGTTGCCACGGAAGGCCCGAGCTTTGCCGACACCAGCTTTTTCATGTCGCGCTCAACAACCTCTGGCGCGTTTTCTTTTTCGGAGAAGAATGGACGGAGCAGCGGTTCGCTGGCCAGCAAATCGCTCACCATTTCCCACCCTCTCGGGGAGGGCGTCGGCGGTTCATCGTCGTCCAATTCCTTGGACTGGTCGAAAAGGCATTTGGGGTTCTCTTTGATGAAAGAGAGAATGTCGGGCGAGATCCCCCGCGCCTTTCCGTAACGACGCCATTCGGCTGCCGAACTCGTCACCTTCAACTTCAAGAAGCGGTCGAGCTGCGCAGGATCCATCTCGTTGGTCGCGTACATGCTGCTTTGGGTGCTGGGGTTCATGGCCCCGACGAAAAATACCCACCAGGGAAAGCGGTATCCATTGACCGTTCTCGTGAGCAGAATATTCATTAGCTCTTTGTACACCGTGTTCTCGGTGCGATTGATCTCGTCGATGAAGACTATTGTCGGAGCCACCTTGCGCTCAAGCAGAAGAGAGATTTTCTCCTCGGGCGAAAAGTTGTTCAACGCGTAGGGATTGTCCCCAACAGCGACGCAATCAGCTCGCTCTCGCGCTCCAGAGAGCGACTCGAAGATCCTCCGTTCTTCATTCTGAATCCATTCGACGGCATAATACGGAAGAAAGCGGAATTCAGTTCGTCCGTCACCTGAGTCATATTGGTATGGCAAGCCCGTGATCTCCCCTTCTTTAAGGGTGCCGCCCTCGATGGTCAGGCAAACGCCGCCCAGCTCCTCGGCCAGCGACCAAATGATTTGGGACTTGCCAATGCCGTGGCGCCCCACAAGCAAGGGAGTTATCGACAAGTTGCTGTCGTCCTGCGTGAGATTGGCGAGCATAGCCCGCTTTGCCAAGCGCTTTGCTTCATTTACGCTTATCACACCATCACTCCCTTTAAACGCAAAAAGGTATCGAGCTTCTTCGAGCGTCCTTCTTTCGTTCGCCAGCTATTCACTCCATGATTCAGCACGACATCATAGTCGAAGTCTTTAAAATGACGCATGAAGAATGCTTCCGAGAAAGACTGGTGCCTAGCCACACTTTCGGGATCGAGGGCTCCAAGGTACTTTTCCAAGAACGACTCGCTCAACGGAACCGAGGACACAATTATCCTCAATTCCAGATCATCGAAGCGTGAGAAGTTTTCGTCAATGAATTCCTCATCGAAAAAATCGTTCCGCTCAATGTAGCTTTTGATCTGCGACTTTCTCTTGGACAAATGCCGCAGCGCTTCCAATTCGAGAAACGGATCCGTCTTAGCGACGCCACCTGCCCCGTCGGGAGCTCCGTAAGGAGACAACTCGCTGCCAACCACATAAACGCCATTGCACGAATCGGCCTCTTCGGCTGTGTCCTCCGAGCAACATGAATCGAGCTCCCGCGTTACACCAAAAGAGTCGTTGTCAGCGCTGCTTCTGGCACCCTTTGTCTGCCTTATGGTCGCGATGGCATCAGAGCATCGCCTCACGTAGGCGTTGTCGTAGATACCAGTTTGCAACTCCTCTTCCAGAAGTAGGAGATCCTCTTCGATGAGAAGTTCGCTGTAGTTCTCGACGATATGAGCGACGTCCATGGCGGCACTAGCTCACTTCCACTACCGGGTTGTGCAGGCCGCTGACGAGCTGCTTCAAGTACACGATCTTCTCCTGCCCGAACAAGCCGAATATATCCACGTCGTCGAAAGGACTCACCATGGTAAGGGCCGTGAACGTCACGTCGCCGTTTTCCTTGGCATACAGGACAATCTGCCGCATATACTCGAGCTGCCTGGGATCGAGAACCGCATCGTTCATGAACGAGCCGAATTTCATCTGGATCGATTCGTCGGCGATTCCCACTTGCTTCCGAAGGAACGGAAGCAGCGGCACACCCTTGGACCAAGTCGCAAAATCAGCATGGGAGCCCAGCTTCGACTCGAAAACCTCATGCAGTTCGCGCTTCTCGTCTTCCGAGAGTTCTTCCAGCATCCTCAACTTCGCTAAGGAAGGATCCCCTCCGTTCTCGATGTAGTCGACGGCCTTGTCTTCGTAATTGCGCTCTTTGACAAGTCCGTCGACAGCGGCTGCGTCCTTAATAAGCGTGTCGGGCAAATCTATGATGTAGTACCTGCTCCGATCAGTGAGATACACCATCAGGTCGCGCAGTTCTTTGCGGACAAACTCAGCGCGCTCCAAAGAGAAATCGTCCATCAGGTAGTCGGCATCTCGCATGGAGGCAATCAGGCTCTCCTTGCTGGCCACCGCCGGAATGGACTTCAGTTTCTGCAGCTCCTCCATTCGCCTGTCGATTTCGTCGCAGACATTGTGGAACCCGTTGCGTATGCGGCGAACGTCTTTTCCCTCATCGAAGCGCTTCTTATATTCTTGCTCAATGGCGAGAATGAGCATATCGAAGCTCTTGACCCTGGCGGGAGCCGCCTCGCCGGGGAACAGGGGCAGTATCTTTTCCTTGATCTCCTCGACCTTCTCATCGGTAAGAGCATCCCACGATGCATCGACCCGATACTTATTCACGAAAGCCAGGCTTCTTGCTACCTCGATAGCATCGTTATTCAGGTCTCGCGTCTCCGTAACGAACATGCCCTTCAATTCGTCCCGATAGCGCTTGTCGAATTCATCGACCGGCGCCACCTCCTGCAATTGCTTGAGGATCAGCAAACGCTTGAGATTCAATGCGACCGTTTGCGAGGTCTGGTAAGTCGACTTGAGCCCGTCGGGCGAATCTTTCGTAGTGGACCAAGTATCGTTCACGCTGAAGTAACGGAAGTTGTCAAAATAATCGAAGATGAGGAAGCCCTTCTTGTCGAGACCGGGTCCAAAGATATCTTCGCTAAGGCGAGTGCCCCGGCCGATCATCTGCAGGAACTTGATCTTCGATCTGACCCGCTTGAAGAACACCAAGTTGAGCGCATCGGGCACATCGATACCAGTATCGAGCATATCTACGCTCACGGCAATTTGGGGAAGACTATCTCGCTCGCCAAACCGATCGATCAGCGTCTGGTTGTTCTCCACTTTGCTGTCGATGAGCTTGCAGAAATCGGCGCCCTTATCTTTGTAGAGGCTTTGGAATTGCTCTACGATGACCTCCGCCTCCTTGTGGCTGCCGGCGAAGATTATCGTCTTGCCGAGCTTATCGCCCGCATCGATCTTCAGCCCGTTCTCCATGAGATCCGAGAGCATCGCGTTGATGGTGCCGACGTTGATCACGCGATCGCTCGCCGTTTGAATATCTTGCGGCCTTATCTCGTCTCCGTCATCGATCTGGGAAAGCAGGGCGTCCTCCAAGGCCTCCTTCTCCTCATTCGTCAAATCGTCGTAGCGTATGCCCCGCTTGAGCAGCTCCGTCGTCCTGTCCAGTACCGAGAATCCGACGAGGTAACCATCTTGGATGGCCTCTTCCAGCTCGTAGGCGTAATCAGGCTTCCCATGAGGGAGATCGAAGACGTCGTAGGTGCTCTTGTTCTCCTCGCAACGAGGCGTGGCCGTAAGTCCGACCATGAGCGCGTCGAAGTACTTGAACAACGAGCCGTATTTCTTGAAAACGGATCGATGAGCCTCGTCGACGATGATTAAGTCGAAGCGACCTATGCCGAATTCCCGGGAATCACCATCGACCAGCTTGATCATGGTTTGGTAGGTTGAGAAGATAATGCGGGCATTCTTGTCGCGCTTGGCCTCACCGCCGGTGAAGATTGATGTTGTGACGTTGGGCAGAAGCTTGTTGAAACTCTTGTGCGCCTGCCGCACGAGACTCGTTCTGTCCGCAAGAAACAGGATGTTCTTAACCCATCCCGTCTCCAGCAGAACGTCCGACAAGGAAATGGACACGCGCGTCTTGCCGGTTCCTGTGGCCATAACCAAAAGGCTCCTACGCCGGCCGTCGGCAAAGGCGCCGCATACTGCCCTGATAGCTTTCTTTTGGTAGTCTCGGTTGGTGACCTCGTCGCTGATTTGAGGGTCATCGATGCTCTTTCGAGACAGCGCCCTTTGCTTCAACAGCTCCAACTCGCTCATCGAGTGGAAGCCGAAGACACGGCGGGGCGGATAGCCCAGCGGATCGATGCAGAAGATGCGGTAGCCCGTCGTGTAGTAGGCCACGGGCCGATAGCCGTACTTTTTTTCGAGGCTGTCGACCGCGGCCAGCACGCGAAGACGGCCCTCCACGGGATTGTCCTTCGACACGCCATAGTCGACAACAGCCAAAGGCCGGTTGTCGCGACCTGTAAGTAGGTAATCGACCACCGTGCCGTCATCCAACGCGAAGTCGATGCACGCACATTCCGGCAGAGAGAGGTTCGCCTGCACAGAGATGGGCCAACCTGCCTCCCTCAGCGAGGCGTTCAAGAAGAGCCGCTTGTTCTCCTCCTCGTCTCTCCTATGAACGGTTGAGAATCTTGCAACCCGAAGGCGAGGCCCGAACACCGCCTGCGCCGCCGCCACGTCTTCTTCCGAGTCTTCCGCCTCTGCTGTTGGCGCATCGGCCCGAACGCCCGATGCCGTCCTTTGCGCTTCGCGCATTGACTTCGCGCGAAGCTCTCCGCCACTTGTCTTGGCCGCAAAGGACTCATCGCGCTCAGAATTCAAAACGAACACTGGATAATCTGCGATGGCGCCCATTTGAATGCAGACTTCGCCAACAAGGTAGTGCAGCTGCTCCAAGGAGGAAAGGGCCTCCTCTTTGGTGGTGGTGCCGTCATGGACGGCAACATTGCCGATCTTTCGAACAATATGGATAGCATCCAGTATGGTGGGGTCGTCGACGTAATTCACGAAGCGCGGATCCGTCGCCATTTCGAATGTCGTCATAGACATCATTGGCTTGCCTACGACCGAATAGTAGACGAGCCTGACAATCGACTCCATAGCCGTGCGCGATGCAGTCGCGCTAAGGCTGGGGCTGACCTCCAGCAACATCTCCGCCTCACAGCACGAACGATACAGCCTGCTCAACTCGGGAATGTCTTTGATGAAATCGAAAACCATAGGCTCGCTCCGTCTCGCAATGTCTTCTCATCGAACATTATACCTCGTTTAGCGGGAAGCCCGCATTCATGCACCATGAGCCATCGGAGCCAATATCATGACAAGTCCAATCAGATCAGCGCTATCGAGCGATAAACCCCGATTTGTCGGAAGTCAGGTGAAACTGGAAAAGCTATGCTCCAAGGGCAAATCATCACTGCGCCAGAAAGATCTTCTGAATGACGGCCCTTATCCCGTCTACGGGGCATCTGGCGTTATTGGAACAATGAGCACATACCAAAACGATGCTCCTTGCGTTTGCGTCGTCAAAGACGGTGCCGGCGTAGGGCACGCCATGAAATGCAGAGCACGCTCATCGGTTCTTGGAACTATGCAAGCTTTGGTTCCAAGCGAGGGCATTAATTGCGACTATCTTCTTCACCTTGTCCGTTCGCTAAAGCTTGGCGAAGGATTTACCGGCTCAACCATTCCGCATATTTACTTTAGAGATTATGGGAAACGATTGGTGCCCGTCTTCCCCTACGAGCAGCAAATTGCGATTGCTTCAATGCTCAATGGGATCGAAGCACTTGTGGATCAGCGGGAACTTATGCTTAGAAAGTGCGACTCGCTTGTCAAATCCCGGTTTGTCGAGATGTTCGGAAGCAGGGACGTGGGCTATAAATATCCAAGTAAACCTCTTGGCGAATTAGCAACATTCAAGAGCGGTGCGTCGCTTCCTAAAGACAGAGAGCAGAGTTCGGGCGATGTAATTTACGCTAAAGTGGGTGACTTAAACCTTACCGAAAATTCATTGGCCATTGTTACTAGCAGGGTGTTCGTTGATGCCAAGACGGCCGGCAAACACATTATCCCTGAGGGTGCGGTGGTGTTTCCGAAAAGAGGAGGAGCCATTGCGACCAATAAGAAAAGAATAACCGTCCAGGAATGCTGTCTAGATTTGAACCTAATGTCTGTGATCCCCGGAAAGAAACTCGGCACCCGCTATTTGCTCGCATGGTTCGATTCATTTGATTTGGCGGATATCGCAAACGGTTCGGCAGTTCCTCAAATTAACAACAAGGATCTCAACCCACTACAGATTCCCCTACCTCCCTTATCCCTCCAACAAGAGTTTGCCACCTGTGTCGCCCAAGTCGACAAATTGCGATTTGCTGGAAATCATGAGATAAACTTTCGATGCGAACGCTTCACGTTGTCCTGATCAACCATGGCATAACAAAGCGTTGTATCTATTTTGCTATGCCCCAGCAACACTTGCACCTGCTCAATCGGCATTCCTTTATCTATCGCCTTTGTCGCCAAGGTTCTCCTGAATTTATGCGGATGAACATGCTTTAGTCCAGCTCCGTCACCAAGTTTTCGCAACCGTGCCTCTACCCCACTAATCCCCAGACGCTTGAAAGGTTTGTGCAGCGACACAAAGAGTGCTGGCGAATCGTCGAGGCGACAATCGAGATACGACAGCAAATGCATCTTCGCCCGAGCGTCGAAATAAACCCGCCGCTCCTTATCGCCCTTGCCATAAACAACGCACTCCCTTGCATCGAAGTCAATGTCACTGCGATCAAGCCGAACTAGCTCACCAACCCTGATACCCGTTGAGGATAGGAGATCGACAATCGCCAAATCGCGCATCTCCTCGCAGCTATCGCGCAGCGCTTCCAGAGTTTCATCTGAATACACAGGCTTTAACACGCGAGGCGTCCTGATCTTTTTGATTTTGCGAACAGGGCTCTTGTAGATGTAATCCTCCTCTTCAAGCCACGAGAAGAAGCTCGATATAACACGCCTCACATTGTCAACAGTAACTCTCCCGACTCGACCGTCTCCGGAATAATCAGCCAAGTAATCACGAATATCATCACTTGTCATATCATGCGCAGCCTTGAAAACCTTCGCAGAAAATTTTGAGAGCGTGCTCGAGTAATACCGCAACGAGCGCTCCGAGCAACCCTCGAGTCGCTTTGCGGAAAGGAATAGCTCAATGTACTCTTCGGTTGTATGCTGCGAATGTGCGCTCTTACCCTCGCCGATTAAGCACGCTACCAGCACCGCATGCAATTCATCCGCCTGATCACTCGTAAGCACAGGAGCCATCAACCGATCCACCCGTTCAATAACATCCCTCATAAAAAGCACCTCTCTTCTACGATCATAATTAGAAGAAAGGCATCTTCAGCATCGATCATTTTCGCCAAAAGGACTTCTTACTATTGAGGCGATCCTGAACCATGCGCGGATCTAAGCCAAAGGAAGGAAATCATCCTCTCCCGCCGATAACACAATTCCGAAAGATTCACGCCAGCGCAAGATGCCTAAATTGTCTGATTTTCGACCAGCCGCCACTTGTTGTCTCTGTAGATAATTCTTCTATCTTTTTTAAGCCTAGCCACAGCAGCTTTCCAGCCGTTTTCTCCAATTTCATGAGGAACAATGATTTCCTTCTTCGTCTTGGGCCCTTCTCCTAGCTCATCAAGTATTAATTGATCAATGTCCACCCTTTCCGGCGGATTATTCAATACCGTATCAACAATTGAAACTAGGGAGCTTATTTTGATTATGCCTCTAGCGGTAAGATTAAACACTGTTTGTTTTTTCGCAAACGAACCATCTTCGAAAATAAAAGCCTTAGCTCCATCCGATCTAGTCACAAACGCAAAGCGACCGTGTGCAATGATATTCCTTATATGGTAGAACAGACTCATATATGTATTTGAGTTGCCCTTGTAACTTGCCTGGGTATAAATGGCGATTTCTCTATCTGGACATTGATAGAAATCGTCCTCTAGATCATTAGCTTTTGCCAAGCCCTCTAAATTACTCAGTTTGTCCTTGATCAGGATATTAGCATCACCGTTAAACACCACAGAATCCAAGTATGCCTTCATAGACCTATCAGAGAGTTTTTCGCCAATCCCCCACTCAACCTCAATCGACCTCCTTCTATGGCTCAGAAAACGGCACGGCGACTGCAGCAGGAAAAAATCGACGAGATGATATAGTGTAGCTTGCTCATCGGCAGAATCGGGCAACTGATTCTCAAGCCAACTTGGATTAATTTCGCCTTTCCAGGCCATGAATTTGCTCCTACCGTAATCAAGAATTTGTATTTATCCGAAATACTCCTGCATCAGGGAGGCTTTGAGCGTTTCTAGCTTCTTGATCTGTTCTTGTATGGCAAATCGCAATTTGTCAACCTGCTGAGTGAAGGCAACGAATTCTCCCTGAGCTTTAATTGGGGGAACTGGTATCTTGATCTCCTCAACGGATCTTTTGGATAATTCTTTGAAGGTTGCCCCTCGACCCAACGAGTTCAAGTATGCCGCATTGAATCCAAGCAGGTAATATAGGTACTCGGGAATAATACGATCACCACAAACAATGTTTTTAAATCCTTGGTTACAACACATTGAGTCTCCAAGAAGAGCCATTTTGCCAATGGGCGCTCTCGAACTGAGAATCACGGTGCCAACGGGCATCATGCGAGCTCCACAACTGTTCAAACCTTCCTCGGTGATATGTCGAGTTGAATCATAAACCCATCCAGACATGTCGCTCAGCTCTGCGGGTGTAATCCATTTTATGCCTCCGTCCCAGTATTTGCCGATACTCGTCTTGGGCGTTGCGCCGGATACAACTTGTCCGAGTTGCTTGATGGGATACCACGCGCTTTTTTGCAGGCTCAGGTCAAATGCTCCAAACATCTCGACAAACCGGGATTTGACGAGGGCATCAAGGTGAGAACTTAAATCACTCTGTTTTTCTAAGACGAGATCCATCTTTTCAAACTCACCTACAATATTCTGCTGGATCTGCACGTCTGGTAGCGGTATAAGCGCATCTTTTAAATTGCAAAGTTTGATGTACTTGATAACTCCGCCAATGGACTGTTCGCGAAGGGTCTGAACATACGATTTGAGGAATTGATACAAATAGAAGGGATCGAGAACTCTCCTATCGAGAACCTCAATGATATAGGTACGCTGGTAAGCATTAAATTTTCCATTATAGTATTTGACATTTAAGTCGCCGTTACCGGCAACAAGGACACATTCGCAATCATATGCGGCAGTATTAATCCTCAAAGTGTTTTCAGCACAAGTAAAGAACGGGTAGATTCCATCTTCATCAGCAGCATTTGCATCGAGCTTGCCTGTTTTAATGCTCACCAATTCCCCCAGCCGCACCCATTCCCCGACAAATCGGGGTTTATCGGTCTGATTGCTGTTCTCGGCACCCATTACAGCATCACCTCGAGTTCTGCTATTCCGGCGGCTATCTCCTCGTTCAGACGTTTGATGTCCGCAATAAGCTCGCTCGTGGGCGGATATTCAACTTTTTCATATACTATTTCTTTGTACTTATTAATGGAAAGATCGTAATCATTGTCAACGATTTCCTGTGCAGGCACCATGAAGCTCTTCTCGGTGCGCGCGCGAGCCGCTTCGTCCTTGAGGTTGTGAAACCGCTCAACGATGTCGGGAATGTCGTTCTGCTCAACAGGGGAACGCTTATCGTCTAGGCTGTAGCCATCGGCCTCCATGTCATAGAACCATACCTCATCGGTTCCGCCTGTTCCCGTTTTGGTGAAGATAAGCACAGCGGTAGAAACACCTGCGTAGGGCTTGAAGACCCCCGAAGGAATCGAGATGACAGCCTCCAGGCGGTTGTTATCGATCAACTCTTTACGAATGGCTTTGTGAGCCCTTGACGACCCGAATAGCACACCATCAGGAACGATAGACGCACAACGGCCGCCGACGCGAAGGGACTTGAGGAACAGGGCCAGAAAAAGCAGCTCAGTCTTGGTTGTGGAAACTAAGGCCAGCAAATCCTTCGAGATCGTCTCTTTGTCGAGACTGCCTTTGAACGGAGGGTTTGCCATTATGAGAGTGTAAGCATCACGAACGGTGTTGTCCTCCGAGAGGGAGTCCTGGTACTGGATGTTCGGGGCCTCCACGCCATGCAGCATCATGTTCATAGCGCCGATACGCAGCATGGTCTGGTCGGTGTCAAAACCGGAGAACATCGTTTTCGAGAAACGCTCCTGATTCTCCGAGTTCATCAGTTCGCTCTCGTTATTGTCCTTGACGTACTGAGCCGCAGCACAGATAAAGCCAGCGCTTCCCATGGCGGGATCGCATATGACATCCTCCAGCGTTGGATTCATGAGCTGAACCATCATGTTGATGATATGACGCGGCGTTCGGAACTGGCCGTTCTGTCCGCTTTGGGCAATCTTCGAGAGCAAGTACTCGTAGACGTCGCCCATGATGTCCTTGTTGTTCAAGTCAAGCTCGTCAAGCATGTCCACGACCTTGACTAAAGTTCGCGGCTGCGGAATGAGGAAGATCGCATCCTTCATGTAGCGGGAAAAAGCCGTATCCTTGCCCGCATGCAGCTCATTTTTGATGAACGGGAAGACGTTTTGATTCATGTTGTCGAGCATTGCCTGGGGCTCATAGTTTCGAAACACACTCCAGCGGCAGTTCTGATGCGCGTCGTCGAAGACCGGGTTTGCTACAGGAATGTCGAAGAGCGCCGCGTTCGACTCTTTGCGCAACTCGTTGTCGTCGAGAATCTTGATGAACATGAGATAGGTAACTTGCTCAATCACCGTAAGGGGATTGGTCATACCGCTTGACCAAAAGATGTCCCACATACCATCGATTCTGTTTCTCAGCTCGCCCGTTATCATCTGCTCCCTTTCCTTTATCATCCTGCGTCGAAGTGCATTATCGCACTTTTCGAGTTCCTGCCGTTTCAAGATGGGCGCCGCAATGACCGATCACGAGAAGCTTCTTTTCATTGTCGACACAGAAATGCACCCGGAACTTCGAGTCACGCTTGCCACATTTCCCCTTGACATGAGGAGTAATGTCGACTGTTCTCCCATCGTAGGATCGCTCGCGCAGCTTCTTCAAAGAGGCGTTATTGTTGGTCATGCTTGACTCGTGGAAGGCCAGCTCGTAGCCACTTTCGGCTTGGTATCTTGAATCGATCGCGCCCTCCTCGTCGTGGCTTTCGAAATACAGGGGCCAAAGGTTGACCGCCATTGTTCGAAGGACGTTGAATACATCGTTCGCCTCGCCAGAAGCGAACGTTCGGGCCGACTCGATCGCTTCAGGTAGAAAGAGCAGTTTATCCGGGTATACTTTTTGCGCAAGCTGCAAGGCCTCTAGTGGATCAGAAGGAAACGCCTCCAAGGTATTCAAAACTTGGGCCTGCTCCTTGGCGGCGTGCAAAGTCTCTTCGATAGAATTTAGGCGCTTTTGCAGTTCGCCGTTTCTGTAGTCGCTGGCCTTCAACTGGCTTCTTTGCTGTTCCATCTTCTCGCTCGCCTCGTTGAGACGATCTTCCAATTCAGAGGTGCTTGATTCCGTTTTCTTGGACTGCCTTTCAAGAAGGTCGATGTATTCCTTGTAGGTGTCTTCCATCTCCACCATTTGCTCAATTTGCTTCTGCTGCTTGTCGATGACGTCCTTCAGTTCCTGCTCCTGGTGAACATCGGAAACATCAACCTTTGCTTTCCCCATGCTGGCAATGTCAGCTTCGAGTGCCTTGACCTTGTTGCTGAGCTCTTCTCGCCGGAGCCGGTCGCGCTGCGCGGATACCGACGAGAGATCGAGGACTTCGTCAGCTCTTTTACTGTACATGCGAGTAAGAGCTCCGCAAACATCATTAGCGATGGCTCTTGCATCGCTTTGCTCCAGCTTGTCTTTGGTGTAAAAGTGGTGTCGCCTCACACCTTGCTCGTCATCGAGGTTCACTCCCGAGAAGAACACTCGCATAGAGCCGTTAGCGATTCCGTACTTATATGAAGGCTCGCCCTGCACAAACGTTCTGAAGCACATCTGCCGAAGATGGTAATCGGACTTATCCAGCGTGAAGACAATCGCTGTACCCCGCAGCTTTTTGGCAAGCTGTCCAGGATCCATGAGGAAGCGCGGAGAGCCATCTTCGGAGTTTGTTGCGGAAATCACCACGAAAGGCACTGTTCGCTTGTCGTCAACAAGATAGGAGGTGAACTTCTCGAAATTGTCAGTTGTCAAAGCTATGGGCTCCGTCGCCAAGTCAATGCCATTCGAAACGGTTCTACAGCCCTTAATATCGAGCATCTCGTGAATGAGGCGCGGCGTATTCCTGGGAGGTATCCGGGGTGTTTCCACCAAGAAGGTTGGATCATCGGCGAAAGACACGCGTACGTTAACTATATAAGCGCCGTTGTCGGAGGCCGTTACACCAATATTTGTGCACCATTTCCGATACCAATTCCTGCTATCCTGCTCAACGTATTCGAGCGCCCAATACTGCGGCGCATATTCGGATCCTGACCCCACTAAAGAACGCGTTGTCAGTCTTGACATGCTGCATGCGCATTCCAAATTGCCCAGGGCAAGACTATGAGATAGGTAACAAGCTTGATTCGTATTCGGAAAGTGATCCGAATACCTCTCCACATCGGACGTAAGCGTTTCCAGGAGATTGCCTTTGCGATCCCCTTGAAGCTGCTCCTCCTTGTCCTCCAGCCAGTTTTGTATTGCACGGATGATTTGGGGCCATATCTCGGGATCGGACGCCCTGTCCGGCACCACCTCGAAACGCGAGCGGTAAAACACCGTCCTCGCTTCTCCTGTGAGTCTGGAAATGTCTTCCTTCTCCATGGCTATGCCTCCTTTAGTTTGAGCATCTGCCGACCATGCACGCTTCTGAAAGAAGAAGGCTTTTTCGCCAAACTCCTCTTTTCGCGCAATCGTCCTGTTTTCGCCCCTTCGTGCTCGTAGGCACTTTGTCAACAGAACGCATTCATGCTCTCCTAATTAAACTTTGCTGTCAACTGTAAATATTCAAGCAGAGACAATTGCATTGCGTGATGAACATGTTCTCATTCGAGAAGCGGGATTTTGTTGCGCAACAAAGCTTACCATGGAAGCGAGCACACCGTGGCTTATCACAGCGCGAAACGCTTGCGAATGCGGCCCAAAACGGCAGCTGCCTTGAGTTTTAGTTTTAGCTTGATGAAGTAGCAGTTTTCCGCGTTATAGGGGGCAGCTACTTCGCTTTCTGGCCCTTAACAGCGGATCGATCATCTCAACGATCGCGAGAACGAATAAGAACCTATTGATCATCCCAGGAAACGGCCCAGCGCCACGATACCCGCTAGAAAGAGAACCGCCAGCGCCGGCCCTAGAAGATCGTAAGCAATGAGGGCGCCGACCACTACGAGAATAATTGCGCCCAAGATAAGCCACCCGAACACGATCATCACCGCCGTGAAGGTGCCGGAGCTCACGGTCAGCCACGCTCCCCTCTCTTTTCCGGCATCCTCTCCATCGGATCCCCCATGCCGCGCTTTGGACGACCGAGTGCCGACTTCACCGCCGCCGGTGCCGTGCACGGCACCGTGCATCAGAGGGCTGGAGAGATCCGTGAAGCCTCCACTGCCGAAGCCGAAATCCGAATGATTGCCCCAGGCCCCTGAGATCCTCCGAAACCGGGCAAACCGCCATCAGACACGATCGCTCCTTTCTCCACTGGCGCTTTCTTCGCAATACTACCCGAGAAATTTCGTCTACGTGTCCTGATTGCGGGACAGATAGACATGTTTCCCGAAATCGCACCACCTCAGCTCTTCCTCTCGCAGAGACCGGCGCCGCACCCAAAACTCTCATCCGAAGCTCGTTAATCCAAGTTCTCCTCACGCACCACGCCGCGCCAAGGAAGCCGAGGGCTGTCCGTCCGCAACATCGTTTGCCGCAACACTTTTCGATCGGAAAGAAACAAGTTGTTTTACCGCATGTTCTTGATGCGCTGGACGTGCAGACGGCCTCGTTTTTGGTTGAGGTCGCCATAGGTGGTCACGAGGGTTTCTCCGAGACGATCGAGCTGCTGCTGGTCCATGATGGGCGGCAGCTTTTCGCACTCGGCCTCTATCGCATCGACAAAAGAGCGAGCATCACACCCGGATGCATGCATCATGCTGTAGTTCCCGCATTCCGCGACGCTCACGTTGACGTTGTCAACGAACCCCGCCTCATCAGTCTCGAACGAGTCAAGCCGAGTGAATACCAACTGCTCATACACGCTCTCGAAAGGATACTTTGGGCAGATGTCCGCAAAAGCCACGGCATGACGAGAATTCTGAGTTAGGGCAGCGGTTTCTTCGGCGTCGTTGATGCCCACAGCCTCAAAAGGCTTGAAAGCCGTCACGCTCACCCCCTTGCGGCTTTTCACTTCCAGCACGAACGCCGCCTGACGCGTTGCCACGATAAGATCCACCTGATCCCAAAGAGCCCGTTCCCCTCGGTTCGACGGTTCGCGCGGGAAGTACAAGTTGGGCAGAAGCTGAGCCTGGTAAAGCGGCGAGGAAACGTCGCGCACCTTCTCGAGCACCTTCTGGAACACCTCGAACTCGGCCGTCATGCCCGCCACATCGCCATACCCTGCGGGAAGACGCCATGCTCCTGCTGCCGAGTACTCGGGAACGAGCTTGAAAGGATCGATCACTGTGCGCTCGAGCGGAAAGCCGGTGCGCAGGTACCATTCCCCCGTATAGTAGCGCGACAGAGCAAGGGCACCAAGGTCTCGCCAAGAATCTAACTTGTCAGCGCGGATATCGCCCAGCGTCTCTTCAATCGCCCGCAGCTTCCGATCCGCGTAGCGCTTCAGAGGAGCAACCCAGTCAAACAGCTTGCCATTGCGCCGTTCCTTCCATTTTTCCGCCTCCTTCTTCTCCAGAAGGAGCCTCGCTTCGATCTCATCGAGCGATTCGCAGATGGCGCGCGCCCGTTCGTCGTAGGCTGTTTCGGACAGAGCAGTTCCGCAGGACGGGCAGAGCCGATTAAGATACGCGCCTCCAATCTCTTCGGGGCTAAAGAGATTGGAGCATTTCGGACACAGGCACCGCACGTCCAATGGCGGTTCTTTCGGAATAACGGGCTCGGGGTTTTGCTTGCGAACCGTTCTACCAGCCTTGTTCGTCATTAACCCTCCTGGGATCGTTCGGAAAATGTTCGGCGCAAATCTCCCGCACCGTGCTACAATGCAGGAGAAGGCGGTTGCCGCTGCTACGGCGACCGCTCCACGAATTGACTAGTATTTCGTGGTTGGAGGGTCGCCTTTAGCTACTCGGCTGAGGGCGGCTCTTTCCTCTTTCTGAGCAATTCCCTGATCAGCCCTACAATGGCCGTTATCATGGTTGCCAGCTTGGTAATCAGCTCCACTGTTTCCATAGGGTGTTCCCTTCTCGCAGTGGAGCGGCCTTCCGCCTTCCCCCTAACGGATGCATCCCAGCGATGCACCCGTTAGGGGGAGCCGACTCTATGTCAATTCTAACATGGTGCTTTACGGTAAAGCAATATGCCATTTTCAACATTATTTCAAAGGAAACCTCACCTTGAAGCCCCAGGGGGTTGCCTGCTGCGCTATCATTCGATGCGTTCCAGACAACCGCCTTCTGCTCGCAACGCGCTCCTGAGGCGGCTGCCCCAATCCGAGGAAGATCCCGTGACAGACCAATCGACCATCAACGTGAGAATCAGCACAACGCTCAAGAAGCGCGGAGACGACGTGCTCAGCAAGGCGGGCGGCTCCCCTTCTCAGGCAATCCGAGCGCTTTGGGCCGAAATGGCACGCACCCGAGCCGTTCCGGATTTCATATTGCGAGATCTGCGGGAAGGCGCCCAAGACGAGCGCATGCACAAGCATTCCGCTTTGCGAGGCTTGGACAACTTGGCGGGCGCCTCCGCCTCGCGAAGCGATGTCCGTCGCGACGACCTGCCTTCGGCCGCACTTCAAGCAGAGAGCGAGGTGACCTCGTGAGGGTGCTCGTTGACACTGATGTCTGGCTCGACGTAGCGCTAGGGCGCGATGGGCACGACGCCTCCCTTGCCGCGCTTTACGGCTGCATCGACGATGGGATCATCATGACCGCTGCGGCTACCACCTTGAGAGACGCATTCACCATAGCGAGCGCGGCAGATGGCTGCACCATCGCCTACGAGATGCTGGAACGCCTCATGGATCTCGCCGAGATACTTTCCGTCGACAGCATCGTATGCCGTAGCGGCCTTCAGCTGAGGCTTTCGAGCTACGGCGACAGCATCATCGCCGCCTGCGCCCGCACAGAGAACATCGACCTCGTCATCACGCGAAACACCGAGCCATTCCTCTCCTTAGGCATTCCCGCAAGCACTCCGGACGAGTTCATCGAAGAGCTGGGGTTCACTACCATCGAACTTGGCGCTCTTTAGGGCAATGCCCTGCCCGAGAAGCGAGCTTCTCTACTCATGCAGCTGGCTTTTGGCCCAGCCTTCGTCGATGGCGGCGTTGCAGCGCTCGTCCAAAAAGGCGGCGCACTCCTCGGGAGTCGTCTTGCCCATGAGCAGGTCGTGGATGCCGGCGTAGAAGATGTCGCGCACGCTCTGGGTATCGGGGTTGTTGCCCGTGAAATCCCAAACGTTGCCGGCATTGGCGCGGAACAGATCGTAGAAGGGGATGTCGGCCCCGTAGCGGTCGGACACGCGCTTGCTCGCCGGTATCGCGCCCGCCGCGTAATCGAGCCAGTGCCCATCGCCGTACACAAAGGAGAGGAAATCCCTCGCCACCTGCAGCTTCTCGGCATCACCGTTGTCGAAGATCTGGAAGCCCGAGGCGAAGGCGGTGGCGCTGCCGTCCGCATCGGGTCCCGGGAAGTTCACGAGCCCCACCGCATCGCCGTAGCGGGTGATGGAGGCGTTGTTCACCATGTAGATGGCCAACTGCCCCTGGCGGAACAAACTGGAGCAGTCTTCGATCTCGAGATTCTCCGCGTGCGGCGGGAACCAGCCGCGTCCCACGCCGTCCTGAATCCACCGGAGCGCCGACACACCCTCGGGTGCCGAGAGATTGAAGTGGCCAGCCTCGTCGTAGATGTCGGATCCGGCCGAGCGCAGAAGCATCACGATATGGGTGTCGCCTTGGGAACTGCCCGCGTACATCATCATCGGGAAGCTTCCCTCGGGAAGCGAGGCGGAAAGCGCGTCCAAGATGCGCGTCCACTCGCTCAACGACCAGGCGGTGATTTCCCCTTCGGCGATGAACTCCCCAAGCCCCGCGTTGCGGAACATCTCCTTGTTGTAGGCGAGCACGTTCTGGCGCGCCAGATAGGGCATCATATACGCGTGGCCCTCCACCACGCCCATGTTCCACAGATCGTCGAAGAGGTCGTCGCGGATAGCCGGAGTGGCGACATCGTCCAACGGCACGACGCGCCCGGTGCGAATGTAGGTGGAGATGTTGAAGTAGTCGCCGTAAAGCACGTCCGGTGACTTGTCCGTATCGAACGACCCCTCGACGGCCTCGTCGTACTGGTTCTGCTCGAAAACGATGACCTCGACATCGACGGGGCGCGCGTAGGTGCGCTGGAACTCGTCGGCCATGCCCTGGATGACCATCTCCACCTGGCTGATGGAGTCGTCGAAGACGACATCGTGGCCCGTGCGGGGCACCTTGATCACCAGACGAACGGGCGCGGCACCCGTGAAGGGCAGGCTGCTGCAACCGGCAAGGGGCAGCGCCCCCGCGGCCGCGAGGAAGGCC
>OLQH01001267.1_pt1 | contig 20781 bp, 17 predicted proteins | sample 1672671 | NCBI WGS metagenome assembly OLQH01 (sample SAMEA3136712, study PRJEB25190) | human gut metagenome
TATTTAAAAAATAGAAGCATAAAATATATGCCCCCGCCTGTATAACCGCGAACTTCACATACACAAAACTATCATTTAAGACAAACATTCTCTCATATAGTATGTAAGAACAAATCTTTGGATATGATATGAAAGAAAATATCAAGCTTATCATAAGTTTACTGCTGATCATCCTCCTTCTCCCCTTATTAATTACCGCTCTCATATCGGGGAGAGAAGCATGTCCTATTATAAAAGAAGTGGAGGTGGAAGACTACCTCCCGGCTATTGTGGCTATGGAAATCCCATGGAACTATTCGAAAGAGGCGATCAAGGCGCAGGCCATAGTATCCCGGAGCAACCTCTATACACAATTAGAGGAGGGAGCTGTTTCCGGAGAAATAAAACATGCGGTGGATCAGTTAAAAGAAAATAAAATGAATGATGATTTTCTGGAACGTTTTCAAAACTATCAGGAGGCGGTACAGGAGACGGAAGGAAAAATCCTCTGTAATCAGGGGAAACTTACAGATATTCCCTACTGCAGACTGAGCGGGGGAAAGACCAGGGACGGAAAAGAGGTTTTGGGTGATACTTATGCGTATGTGCCCTCTGTAGATACCGGCGCTGACATTGACAGTGAAGACTATTTAAAAGGTTTTTACTTTACCTCTGAGGAAATAGAAGAGAAGCTGAAAACGAAATACCCAGGGTTTGCATGGGGGGATTCGGAAGAGGAACCCGTAAAAATCATAAAAACAGACAGCACAGATTATGTCCTGGAGATTCAGGTGGGAAACCAGGAATTCCAGGGTGAGGAGCTGAGAGATGCCCTGGGCCTTACATCCTCTTGTTTTACCGTGCAGGATCTGGGGGAGAAGATTCGCTTTCTGTGCAAGGGAATCGGCCATGGAATGGGAATGAGTCAGTATACCGCAGATCAGATGGGAAAAGAGGGAAAGAATTACAAGGAAATTATTACATATTTTTTCCCGGATTTGGAAATTCAGGATGTAAAAACAGTAATTGGTCAGAATTAAGAAAATAATGAATACTTTCACATATTCTGGAAACCCTATAGTTACAACAATTGACTATAAGTTGAGGTGAAGAATATGATGAACAGTAAAAAAATGATTCGTATTGTTGTTAGCAGTGTACTGTTGGTAGCTATTGTTGCCACCTGTGTGGGTGTTTATAAGACAGGGAGTACCAATACGAAGAAGGAACAGAGTTTAGCGGAAGAAACAAAAGACACAGACGGAGAAGAACTGGCGGCTAATGACAGCCAGGATATGCAGGAAGAGGAAAGCCAGGAATCCGGGACAGAGAATGTAGAAGGAACAAAAGAAGTAGAGGACCAGCCGGACCAGAATACACCAGAAGCAGAGGATGCGCAGGCAGAACAGAATACACAGGAAAATCCGGAAGCACAGGACAATGCAGCAAATGAAAGTGCAGCCACAGAGAATGTAGAGGCAGAAGCTCCGGAAATTAATTTCTCTGAGTCTTCTCTTATGGAGTGGCCGTTAAACGGGGATGTATTATTGGATTACAGCATGGACAAAACTGTTTATTTCCCAACATTAAACGAGTATAAATACAATCCTGCAATTGTTATTTCCTCAGATGTAAATGCACCGGTTTTGGCAGCAGCCAACGGCCAGGTATTGTCAATCACAACCAATGAAGAGACAGGTACTACCCTTACCATGGATATGGGTAATGGTTACCAGGCTGTCTATGGACAGTTAAAGGAAGTTCCGTATGAAGAGGGGGATACCGTGGCAAGCGGTTCCGTTATCGGATACATCAGTGAACCAACGAAGTACTACAGCGTAGAAGGAAGCAATCTTTACTTTGAGATGTCAAAAGACGGAACACCAATTGATCCTGTAATGTATTTGCCTTAGGATTTGCACAGGATTGGATAAATAGAGTATAATATACTATGTGAGCAATCATATACCAATATTAGCAGCCGGTTTTTCACAGCTTTACTATTTGTTGTTTGTTTTTTGGGTAGAGTACCTTTTTCTCCTCCGGTTGCTTTATATAAATCTGATAGATTTTGCAGACAGTTTGTTTGCAAAATCTTACATATACATAGTACAGGAGCAGTACCATGAATTATACTTATATACTTAGGTGTGAAGACGGAACCCTATACACGGGTTGGACAAACAATCTGGAAAAAAGAGTGGCGGATCACAATGCGGGAAAGGGGGCCAAATATACCAGGACCAGGCGTCCGGTAGAACTTGTTTACGTGGAAGAGTTCCCTACAAAAGAGGAAGCAATGAGCAGGGAATACGCCATAAAGCGGCTGAAACGGACGGACAAGCTAAAATTGCTGCAGGCAAGAAATACATAAGAAAACACACTTATTCCATAAGATATCCAACAAAGTTCATAAAAGCAATACAAAAAATAAAAGAGCGAAAAATATCCAACAAAGTGGATATAAAACATCATTTAATCACCCTCCATACAACTTTTATAATATAAATATTATAAAGAAAAAGGAGGAAATTAAATGAAGAAGAGTAAAGTCAAACGTATCATTGCATTGTTGCTGACCTTCGCTCTGGTGCTGGGCAGTATACCGGCAGATATGCTGGGAACTGTTCTGGAAGTAAAAGCGGAGCCTGAAAAGACTCCGCTTTTGCATTATGACTTCTCGGGAACATCGGCCGAAGACGGCCAGCTGATCGAGGATGTCACAGGGAACGGCAACGATGGTGTCATCAGGGGAAATCGTGCACAGATTTCTAACGGTACTCTAACCCTTCCGGGCGGCGATAACGGGAGTGATGCCGCATATGTAGAACTGCCGGAAGGAATGTTTGACGGAAAGGATACCCTGACCATTTCTCTGTGGCTGAAAAACGATACCGGCAAGGGAAATTATGCAGCTATGTTTTTCGGCAGCAAGGAACTTGTAAATGGCATGCCCCTTCACTACTGGATCTTAAATCCGTGTAATCTAGAGCAGGGGGCCTTAAAGACTGCGCTTACAGACGAGGTAGCACAGGATGGAATGCCTTATCTCCATGAAGCTGGTTTTACCACAAACAAAGACTCAACCGGAGAAAGAATAGTAGGACCCACTACTGACAACAACTGGGGTCTTTACACCACGGTTATTACTGCAGATACACTTACCGGATACTATAACGGAGAAAATATAGGTACGGTAAGTTTAAGAAGAAGCGCCAGTGACTTTGGCAGCGATCTGGTATCTTACATCGGAAAATCTCTGTATCCGGACAAACTTTACAAAGGCGGAGTCAGAGATGTCAAAGTATATACCGACGAGCTTACAGACGAAGAGGTACAGGCAGAGTACGATCAGGGTATCGTAAACCTGGATGCCTCTGAGCTGACCATAGGAGGACTGGACGCTGTTGTGGAGGATCTGGTGCTTCAGGATGCAGGGAATTATGGTTCTTCCATCACATGGGAGACCAGTGATGCATCTGTGGTAGAGGCAGACGGTACCATCCACAGGGCTCCTTCCGAGGAAGGGGATAAATCTGCGGTACTTACTGCTACCATTGCATATGGAACTCTCGGCGCAAGTACGACAAAAGAATTTCCTGTTACCGTAAAGGCACAGGCTGAGCTTACAAAAGAGGAAAGCCTTCTCCTTCACTATGAATTTGCCGACGGGACAGCGACAGACGGAAGTACTGTTGCGGATACCTCAGGAAATGGAAACGATGGTACAATTCATGGAAAAAATGCCGGCATAACCGATGGAACATTAACTCTTCCCGGCGGTGCCAATGGATCAGGAGCAGCATATGTACAGATGCCAACCGGGATGTTTGACGGGCGGAATACCCTGACAATCTCCTTCTGGCTTAAAAACGAGACAAAAAATGGGGATTACGCAGCTATGTTCTTCGGAACTACAGAAAACTACCCCAGACAGTACTGGCTGTTTAATCCATGCAACCCGGCAGGACTTATGAAATCAGTTGTTACAAACGGCAACAGCAGTTCACCCTGGACCACGGAGTACGGGATATCGCCCACAAATGCCTCTCAGGGAATTGCAGGACCCGCTACAGGTGAAAACTGGACCTATTATTCCACAGTTATTACAAAGGATTCTATCACAGGATATTACAATGGTGTAAAGGTCGGCACGGTAGAGACTAACAGGCCTGTTTCCCAATTCGGAAGCAATCTGGCAGGATACATTGGAAGATCTTCCTATCCGGATAAGTACTATAAGGGCGGCGTTAAGGATGTTAGAGTATATACAAAGGCCTTAACAGAGGATGAAATTATAGAAGACTACAGTGAAACAGCGGATGAATCGATTATCCTGGAAATGCTCAATAAGGATAAGGAAGCATTAACCCTTCCCACAACGGAAATCAGAGGGGATATCAGTCTTCCAAATGCTGGATCTGTGTATAAGTCTTCTATTACATGGGAATCTGATAAAACAGAGTATATTACGAATGACGGAAAGGTAAACAGACCGTCAGACCAGGATGTTAATGTAACGCTGACAGCTACCCTGACATTAAAGGGGCAATCCGTAACAAAAGAGTTTCCGCTTACCGTGAAGTACAACAATCCTGAGGGAGATCTGGTGGCAGCAGTAAAAGATCTCTCTATTGGAACGTACTACGTGACCAAGGATCTCACTCTGCCTGCCGCTGCTGCCAATGGTGCCACGGTTACATGGACATCGGACAGCCCAGACTATATCGGAGATGACGGTAAGGTTACAAGACCGGAAGACGGTGATAAGAATGTTACTCTGAAGGCGGAAATTACCCTGGGTGACGTAACTGCACATAAAGATTTTCCGGCCGTAGTCCTTCAGAAACCTTACGGATACCTGCTTTCTTACACTGGATCGAAGGACAAAAAAGGATTTTCCGATACCAGCAGTGAGAATAAAGCGGCCCTTGCAAACAGCCTGCATATGGGATACAGCCAGGACGGCAGTACCTACAGTGCTCTGAATTACGATTCCGGTATCTGCTTTACGGATAATAAAGATGCTTTGAATGGAATTTTATCACCGTATCTTTTCAGAAAGGCAGACGGAAGCTATGCATTTGCGGCGACCAATAATAATAACTACAGCTACATATATGTATTTGACTCAGAAGACCTGCTTCTTTTTAACAACGAATCGAAATTAGATCTGAATACGGATAAGAAGGTTTTGGAACCGGTATGTGAGTGGGATGGTGAGAAATATATCATTACCTGGACAGATGGAGAGAAAACCTATCAGAACACATCCGCAGATCTGAAAACAGCCTCTGCTCCCGTTGAAATACAGGGAAGAGATAAGGAGCGTGTTGAGGCTGCCATACCGGACGGAGCAAATGCCGGCAACGTGCTGGAGGTAAACCAGGAAGAATATGATAGAGTAGTTAAGAAACTGGCCCCCGTTGTAAACACAGGAGTCAGCAGTCTTCCATCTTCAGTAACCGTTCAGGCAGAAGAGGGTAAATTACCGGATACCGTTCAGTCTGTGGACGCATCCTACAGTGACGGGTCCAATGCAGAGATCCCTGTTACCTGGGATGATTCCAGTGTAAACTATAAACAGGATGGTTCCTATACTGTAACTGGTAAGGTGGGGTACCCTGAATATGACAATCCGTTTATTGAGTCTAAGGCAGATCCATGGATTACCAAGGGAGATGACGGGTATTACTATTTTACGGCATCTTATCCAATGAACGGCGGGGGTGACTCCAACGGGTACAGCCGTGTGACACTGCGAAGAGCTAAAACCATCAAAGGCCTGCAGACAGCGGAAGAAGTCTCTATCTGGAACTGGAGCGCTGCAGAGGGCGTATACCGCTATATATGGGCGCCGGAAATTCACCAGATAAACGGCAGATGGTATGTATTCTTCACAGGAAGCGTAGAAAAGAATAACGCATTTGGCATTCGTCCCCATATCCTTGTATGTAAAGAAGGCGGCAATCCAATGGATCCTGCATCCTGGAGTGTGCAGAGAATGGAAGCGTCCAGTGGAGATGCATTGTCATTTACAAACTTCTCCTTGGATATGACACACTTTGAGGCGGGCGGACAGCACTATGTAATCTGGGCACAATCCGTTGGAAATTCCAGTCTGCTGATCGCAACCATCGACCCGGATGAACCGTGGAAGCTGACTTCGGAGCCGCAGGTGCTTACTGTTCCGGAGTACGCCTGGGAGCGTATCCGTTTTAACGTGGACGAGGGTCCCTCTGTATTAAAACGGGACGGAAAAGTGTATATGTGCTTCTCAGCCGCAGGTACCGGAGCAGAATACTGCATCGGTATGATGACAGCAGATGAAAATGCAGATCTTCTGGATCTGGATAACTGGACAAAGACCCCGTATCCCGTACTGAATTCAGCAGATGTGACAGGAGAATACGGACCAGGACACAACTCATTTACTACAGATGAGTATGGCAATGATATCTTTGTGTACCATGCCAGATCTACAACAACCGTAAACGGAGATCCTCTGTATGATCCCGGCCGACATGCCAGAATCAAGACGGTACACTGGGCAGCAGACGGTACTCCAATTCTGAAAATGACTGCAGATCAGGCTGTGGATCCTCAGTATCAGGAAGTAACCATGACCGTTAAGGTTGAGGGAAATAAGGAAGAGCCGGATCCGGACATTATTGCCAAATACGATTTCAGCGATGGGGTGAAGGATGTATCCGGACACGGCAATAATGGTAAGGTAGTAGGAAATGTTACCGTCCAGGATGGTGTTCTCACCCTTCCGGGAGCTACTGCCAGCCAGAATACAAATTATGTGGAACTTCCGGGCAGTATGTTTGCAGGCCAGAATACCCTGACCGTGGACCTGTGGGTAAAGAATGAATTAGACCCGAATAATTACGCGGCTATGTTCTTCGGAACAAAGGAAGAACTGCCGGTCAGCTACTGGCTGCTCAATCCGTCCAACCCGGCCGGGAATATGAAAACGGTATTTACCAATACGGTAGATGAAGAGAAACCTTATTTGACAGAGGTGGGAATCTCACCCTCAGACAGTACAAAAGGGATTGCAGGACCATCCACAAAGTCTCTGAAGGGACAGTGGGTAAAATATACTACGGTAATTACAGAAGATGGAATCACTGGCTATATGAATGGAGAAAAGGTAGGAACTGTACCGTTAGACCGAAAAGTAAGTGATTTTGGTTCAGATCTGGCAGCATATCTGGGCAAGTCATCCTACCCCGATCCTATTTTTAAGGGTTCATTTAAAGATATTACGATTTACAGTAAGGCACTGACAGATGAAGAAATTGAGAAGAGCTACCTTGAAGGGCTGTCCGACGAGGAATCTGTCCGCCGTGCAGCAGAAGAGTATGTAGTAGAAGGTATTGACAATGGAATTATTACCGGAGATCTGGGACTTCTTACAAGAGATGACAAATATAATGTAGGAATCAAATGGGTCAGCGGTAATCCTATCTATGTTACCAATGCAGGTAAAGTAGTAGGAAATGTAAAAGAAAAGACGCAAATAAAGGTTACAGCTACATTCAGCAAGGGAGAGGCCAGCCTGGAAAAAGTATATGAGGCTTATCTGCTTCCAGCAGGGACAACCGATTATTCTATGGACATTGACGGAAATAATATCGGGGTTGATATCAACGATCGGCTGGTGGGATTATTCTTTGAAGATATTAATAATTCCGCAGACGGCGGCCTGAATCCTGAAATGGTTAAGAATAACTCCTTTGAGAATTACCGCTATGACAGGGGCAGCAGAGTCAATGATTACAAGAATATGTGGAACTGCGACGCAGAAGATAAGTTTGCAGTTGCCTCTGAGAATCCTCTGAACGGGAATAACCCGAACTATGCGGTTCTCACAGGAGATTTGACACTTACAAACAATGGCTATACTCCTATTAACTCTCTGGGAACACCTTCTATGGCGGTAAAAGAAGGGGTGGATATGAACTTCTCTGTATTTACAAAGGCGGATCCATCCTACACCGGAGTAATGAAGGTGAAGCTCCAGAACGCCGCAGGCGAGGCGCTGACAGATGAAATCACAGTTCAGCCCGCTAAGACAGGCGAGTGGGCAAAGGTAACAGGAAAACTTACCGGAAAAGCAACAGAAAAAGGTCAGCTGGTATTCAAAGTAGAGGGAGCAGGAGCAGGAGAACTCAGTGTGGACATGATCTCCGTCAGCCCTCAGGATACGTTTGGATACGGGGACACCAATTATGGACACGGCGCTGGTCTGAGAGCTGACCTGGTGCAGAAGATTGCGGACATCAATCCTGGATTCATCCGTTTCCCGGGCGGCTGTATCATTGAGGGCGCTTATGAGTGGGATACTTACTATGACTGGGAAAACACCATTGGACCTCTGGAGGAAAGAAAACAGATTCCTAACCTTTGGGGCAATGATGCTACCTACGGTTACATGCAGTCCTATGGATTCGGATACCATGAGATCCTGTCCCTCTGTGAGGAGATTGGCGCAGAAGCGTATCCGATCCTCAACGCAGGTGTGCTCTGCCAGGCAAGAAGCAATAATATACCGGCAGCAACCGGAGAACTGCTAGATCAGTTTGTAAAGGATGCAACGGATCTGCTGGATTACTGCTGGGGAGATCCTTCCACAAATGAAATGGCAGCCAAACGTGCACAGAATGGACACGAGGAAACCTTTGACCTGAAATACGTGGGCATTGGAAATGAGAACTGGGATGACAAATACTTTAAAAACTTTGACATTATCTATGACAGAGTCATGGAATACAAAGAGGCCAATTATCCGGATCGGGAACTGACCGTAATTGCAGCTTCCGGTACGGCCGCCGATGACGGAAACAATCAGAAGGCATGGAATTGGCTGAAGCAAAACCATGCAGGCGATAACATTCTGGTGGATGAACATTACTATGTAGGTACTAATTTCTCACAGAGACAGGACGATCGTTATGACTACTTCTTAAGAGAAGAGGAAGGCGGACTTCCCGTATTTCTGGGTGAATATGCTACCCATGTTGGGGTACCCAACAGCATGGAATCAGCATTGTCAGATGCTGCTTATATGACCGGTATTGAGAGAAACAGCGATATTGTAAAGAATGTTTCCTATGCACCTCTGTTTAACAAAATGGGCAGTACCAACTGGCAGACTGACCTTATCTGGTTTGATGAGTATAACAGCATTGGATCTATTAACTACTATGTGCAGCAGATGTTCTCCAGGTACACAGGGGATCAGACGATAAAGGCGCTTCTTGACAGACAGGGAGAACGGTATACGGTGAATACAGGAAGCCCGGTACTGGCTACCTACGCAACGAAAGGGTATGTGGAAAGCGTTAAGGTTACCAGAGAAGACGGAACAGTACTTTTGGACGAAACCTTTGAGGATGACAGCGAAACACTGGATCTCTGGGAGAAATTCCCTGGTTCAGGCGGCAGCTTTGAGATCAGGGACGGAAAACTGTACCTGTCTCAGGCATCTGCCACCAATGGGGTATGGATTCCCAGTGTAGTAAACGATCCTGAATGGTATAACTATAAGGTAGAGGCCGTTGTAGTAAAAGAATCCGGCAATGAAGGATTTATGGTAGGCGCAGGAGCCACCAGCGGCAGTGACTACTATTGGTATAACATGGGCGGATGGTCGGACAGCAGAAACTGTGTCCAGAGGTCACGTACCAATTCAGACGGCAATGTAATCTCCAACGATCATGAATGGTACAATTCCAGTTACTATTCATCTCCTGGATATACGAAATTCCCAGTAAATGAAGCGGTAACTGTAAGCTTTAACTATGGAATTAACGAACGTCTGGAAGCTGGCTATACCTCAGCAAGTGTGACACGCTATGCAGAGGATTACAGTATGAACTTAAGGCCATACCATAACGACATCTACAACACTGTCTCCAAAGACGATGACTATGTATATGTAAAATTAGTAAACACAGAGAGCGGCAATAAGCAGATTACCTTAAATCTGTCTAACCTGAATATCACCGGCAGTGAGGCATCTGTTATATCTCTGAAGGGTGACAGTCTGAATGCAGTAAATACTATGGACAATGAAGGAATTACACCTCAGAAATCTTCAGTTTCTATTGCTGGAAGTAAAGTGGTTTATAAGGTACCTGGATATTCAGTAAATGTAATTATGATTCCGCTGAGCGGTCAGGGACCTGTGGATCCGGTAGAAATCAAGGTGAATCCTTCTCAGGCAGAAGTGGCTGAGGGCGGCAGTGTTGCTCTTACCGCAACCGGAAATTATGAGGGAAGTCTGACATGGAGTTCCTCTGATGATGCTATTGCCGTTGTCGATCAGAGCGGCAAGGTGACAGGAGTGAAAGAAGGAACCGTGACCATTACAGCTGCTGACAGCAAGGGGAACAAGGGAACCGCAGAGGTTACCGTTACAAGAGAGCCGGAGGAGCCTGTGGAAATCAAACTGGATCCTGCTAAGGCAATTGTACCTGCCGGAAGCAGTCTCACGATCACCGCAGCCGGAAATTATGAAGGAAGCCTGACATGGAGCTCTTCGAATGAAAAAGTTGCGGCTGTGGATCAAAATGGCAAGGTAACAGGAATCAAAGAGGGCAAAGCAATTATCACTGCAGCTGACAGCAAGGGCAATGAGGGTTCAGCTGAAGTAACGGTTACGAAAAAGCTGCAGCCTCATTGGGTAGCAGAGAACGGAAAATGGAAGTATGACAACGGAGACGGAACCTTTGCTGTGAATTGCTGGAAACAGATACGCGGCCAGTGGTATTATTTTGACGGAGACGGCTACATGAAGACCGGGTGGATCTTTACCGGAGGCCAGTGGTATTATCTGAACAGAGACGGTATCATGGAAACCGGATGGGTATATGCGGGAAGCGCCTGGTACTATCTGAAAGATAACGGAGCGATGGCAACGGGCTGGCTGCTGGACGGCAGCACTTGGTATTATCTGAAGAGCAGCGGAGCGATGGCGACGGGCTGGCTGCTGGACGGAAAGACCTGGTATTATCTGAAGGGCAATGGAGCGATGGCAACAGGCTGGTTGCTGGACGGAAAGACCTGGTATTATCTGAAGGGCAGCGGAGCGATGGCGACAGGCTGGCTGCTGGACGGAAAGACCTGGTATTACCTGAAAGATAACGGAGCAATGGCAACGGGCTGGATACAGGTAGGCAAAAAATGGTATTACCTGAGAAGCAATGGGGCTATGGCCTCTAGTACATGGATAGGAAAGTACTATGTAAATGGTTCCGGAGTTTGGACGAAAACAAGATAATAGGTAAATTGCAGGGCAGTGCCGGGGGAATCTTCCTCCGGCACTGCTTTTATGTTTCGCTTTGGTATGGGCTTTTTAAGAAAAGGTAAGTATATTAACCGTAAGGTATCCTTTCTTTGACAGACCGGGGATGCAAGATTTTTATGCAAAAATATGATAAAGTGATAGAAATGGGAGATTCATTACGAAATAACAAGTAAGAGAACGTTATCTTACTATGACAATGCCATGGCAATATCCAAACACGGGGGCAGACACTATGAAAATCAATGAGAACAATTTTATTTCCCGGCTGAAAGCCAAAGATGAAAAGGCGCTGGTATATGTAATTGATGCATATGGATGGGTTATAAAAAGTGTGATCCGAAAGCATCTGTACCATATGAAGCCCTGCCAGGAGGAATGTATGAATGATGTCCTTATGGCGATATGGGATAATATCCAATATTATGACCCGGACAAAAGCAGCTTTCAAAACTGGATTGCGGGGATCGCCCGGTACAAATCAGTAGATTATCTCCGCAGGTATTTAAAAGATCTGAACAACCAGAGCTGGGAAGAAGGAATGGTGAAAGAGGAAGCAGGGGAGCAGATGGAACTTCTGGAAGAGGAACTTTCTGAGGAGACAGAATCCATGCTGAACTGTCTAAAGCCCAGGGACCGGGAGTTATTTCAACGGCTTTTTCTGGAGGAACAGGATATAGATACGGTAAGCAGTGAGACTGGCATGAAGAAGGAAGTCATCTATAACCGGGTATCCAGAGGAAAAAAGAAGCTGCGGAAGCTGTTTAGTATATCGTGAACGGAGGAGAAGAGCTATGGAAAAAAATATTTATGCTTTACTAAATGAAATAGAAACCAATATGGATCATTACAAAAGAGAGGATTTGTCAGAGTTTGAGAAGAAAAGGCTGAAGGTATTTACCGGTAAATTAAGAAAGAAAAAACACAGAGTCAGAAGAACCGCGGCAGCAGCAGCCTGTGCGGCAGTAGTACTGGGCGCTGTGGGTATAACAATGTTCAGCGATCAGGTATATGCCCAGATTAAGGCAGTTTCCTATGACATTGCGTCTTTTTTAGGAATTAAAAAGGATTTGGATCCATACAAAACAGTGGTTAGCAAGTCTGTTACCAAGGAAGGCTTGACAGTGACATTAAACGAGGTGATCCTGGACAAGGATGAACTGGTAATTTCGGTCACGCAGACCTCTGAGGATGGCTACCCAACAGAAAAAAGCCAGGCAGAAGCTTCGCTGGACGCGTTTCTTTATATTAACGGCAGGGAAGCGTCTGGTTCAGCCAGCGGGGGCGCAAGGAAAATAAGCGAGGACACAATCGAAAGTGTCATAAACTGTGATGTAAAAAATCTGAATATGGATGAAAAGTACGATATTGAACTGAAGTTTTACCGGCAGGGAGACTTTGACACTGCCTGGGAGTTTGCCTTTTCCACCAGCGGAGAGGAACTGGCAGAACATACCCGGGAGATACCTTTGGATGATTCCTTTGAACTCCCTGACGGCTCTGCCATTTCCCTGAACACTTATACCAGCAACGACCTGGGCCAAAAAATCTATTTTTCCTCAGACCGGAAGAGAATTGAGTACGATATTATGCTGAAGGGGGAAGATAACCTGGGGAATCCGGTAAGTTTCTACTTATCCAGATTAGAAGGAAATAAAGGAAAGCTTAAAATAGACGATTTGACAGGTGAGATTTCGGAGGAAGCCACCAGTCTGCAGCTGACGCCGTATGCAGTTGCCTTTCCTAAGGAAAGCGGTAAGATGAGCAGTGATTATGAGCAGGTGGGGGATGCGGTTGAAATTCCTCTGTCATAGGAGTGAAGAAAAGATAGACATAAATACAGGCATCACAGGCTTTTAAGCTCTGTGGTGCCTGTATTTTATCTAGAAAACTTAGATTTACTGTAATCATACGGGATGCTGGTCCCAACGACCACATCGTCAATTTTTTCAAGAATCAGCCAATCATCCATATTCCCCTGATGCTCAAAGGTAAGGGGCGGTATCTTTTGGACTGATTCAAATTCTACCAGGCAAAGGCATTTTTTCTGCCAGCGGGTTTTCTGCTTTTCCGATAGGTTTAACTTACCCTGGTTTTTTTCTAATATAGCAGTAATTTCATCTTCTGTGAGCTTTACATGATTCTCCACATTACAGACAACGGCTTTGGCCGAGATTAACAGGCTTCCCTTTTCCATAAAGTAGAGAGTTTCTCCTGGGAATACCCTGCTGTGGGGTATTTTTCTGCCAGCGGCACCCCTGACCACCATGGTTTTTGTTCCGTTTATAATTTTATCCAGTACCTTCTCTCCCTTTTTCCCTGTATTATCGCAATATACTAAATGTACCATTTTTAATCCTCCTTAATTATAATAGGTATCCATATTTGACTGAGATATTCACTGCTGTAAGAATTTCCGTCACTGTACCACTCCAGTTCCGGACATGAGGCGTGCTGAAAAGGATATTTCACCAGCCACTCTTTCCGCAAATAATCCCATCCCTCCTGAATGGACTGGGGGACCGGCCCCCTGCAGTCAAAGACTGCCCAGGACGTTTCCGGTATCTGCATTTCACAAAATCCTTCCGGCAGGATATAATCCGAAATTGCCATGATTGCGTATGAAAGCTGGTCTGATGCCTCGTCATACTTTTCTGATATGCCGAATAATCCCTTGGGTTTACCAGTATCTAAAGAAATTAACCGGGAATAAATGCCGTTTTTCTGGCATTCATTCCAGAAACCAGGTATTTCTGTCTGGGGAGATCCTGCTATGCATGAAATACTGACCCGTTTCCCAATAAGCCGGAAAGATGGCTTATGCTCAATCCTCCAGGAGTACTTATTCCTTGTATATACCTGCATTCGTGGCAGTACCTGCAGCTTGGCAGATGCGCCTCTTGCCTCTTTGGGTGAAATTCCATGAAACTGCTGAAATGCCTTTGTAAAAGATGTTGGTGAGTCATACCCGTATTTATAACTCAAATCCACTACCTTAATAGGGCTGCTTTTCAGATCATATCCGGCCAGTGTTAGTTTGCGGTGACGCACGTATTCGGCATAACTGATCCCGTTCATATAAGAGAAGACCTTCAGAAAAAAATGGTAAGAACAGCCGGATATTCTCGTGATTTCATCCATGTCTACAGGCTCCTCTTTCCGCTGCAGATGCTCCTCTGTATAATCAATAATCCTTTGAAGCTTGTCGTTCCAATCCATTTGCGATCCTCATTCTTTATATGATTTACTATTGTATCATTTGCGGAGGGATTTTACCTCTCTTTTTGTGTACGAGGGGGATAGTAAATAAAGGAAATTGGGGGAACTTTCCTGGGCAATAAAAACGGCGTGTTCCTGAAATAGAACACGCCGCAGCTAATTATACAGGCATACCCACAACAAAGAAGTACATAACAATAAAGTGGCAGACACTACCGCCCATAACAAAGAGATGAAAAATCTCATGTGACCCAAAATTTTTATGCTTAGAATTGAAAATCGGCAGCTTCAGGGCATAGATGATCCCGCCTACGGTATAGATAATCCCGCCGGCCAAAAGCCAGCCAAATGCAGCGGGAGACAGTGTATTCATAATGGGACGGAAGGCCAGAACACAAAGCCACCCCATAGCAATGTACAGTACGGAAGAAAACCATTTGGGACAGGTGATCCAGCAAGCCTTAATCAGGATACCGGCAATGGCCACAGCCCATACTACTGCACAGAGCATTGCACCAGTCCTGCCGTGCAGAACAATTAGACAGATGGGGGTATAGCTGCCGGCAATCAGGATAAAGATCATCATATGGTCCATTTTCCGGAGCCGTCTGTTAATAGTATCAGATGCATCCACTGTGTGGTATATTGTGCTTGCAGCGTACAGTAAAACCATACTTAAGATAAAAATACTCATGGCAATCATGTGTATATTTCCTGGTTCACGGGCCGCTTTCAGAAGCAGAGGCAGGGCCGCAAGAGCAGCCATGAGGCATCCGATAAAATGGGTAATGGCACTTCCAGGTTCCTTTGGTTTAAAATTCATAATAATTCCTCCTTTAATACTGTTGCTTAACTGCTATATAATTGCACTATTAATATATGGTAAAATAAGAAAAACCATTACATGTAGTTATTAAAACTACATGTTGATATAAGTATATTACACCTTTGTATTTAAAAAATCAAGGGTATATTTAAATTATTTGATAGACAAAGGATATGAAAGAGGGACGTGTTCCTTTTAAAAAGAACACGTCCCAAATTAAGAACGGCCTGTCCCAAATTGGATGAGACCTGTCCCTTTTACTTAAAAATTAAACTCTTCTTCCCATGGGAACTGTTCGGATTCCTCCAGACTTTTTGGCCAATGGCTGCACCATTCCGGTACCCTGGGGTTTTCTATCCGGTCTAGACTGGGAGTGTATGGCTTTATGTCCAGGACTGGAGTATTGTGGTCGGCATCGATGTAAGGGATATGAATGATTCCCTGCTCATAATTGATATGCGTAACTTCTACAGTGGACAGGGCGATGGGATTGGGACGCACAGGGGATCTTGTGGCAAAGATACCCATGGTCTCCGGGGCTTTTTTGTAGGGCTGTTCTGCGGTGAGGACTGATCGGGCCTCGTGGTCATCAAAGTGGCTGAACCACCAGATAATGTTAATGTGGCTGAACCCGTCTAATGCCTGTAGGGCAGGGATTACCCGGGGATCCAGCTGAACATAAGCACCGTTTTCATTGTTGCAGATGGTTCCGATAGAATGTACTTGATAGGTTGACATAAATTATCCTCCGTTTTTCCTGAATGTTTGTTTACGATCTCACGTTAGACCCTCACACCATGTGAGAGTCAAGGAAAAACGCCATGCAATAAGTAATTGCACGGCGCGGCGTTAGTTTTTTTCTAAAGGTATCTGTATTTCTGTCAAATAATTCTGGGGAGAGGTCTCATTCCAAGGACCGCGGTGGACGATTTGGCGGGTTGGGTTCCCCATTCTGTATTCGCTGTTCTTCTGCAGCCACCGGGCAAATGACAGGTATGCTCCGGCGATGTTGGAAAATGGTCCGTAAACCATGGTACTGGCCATAGCAGGTACAGGTTCGGTTATGCGGTATGCGAACTCCCCGCAACTGTTACCGAGAGTTTTTACCAGAGCACACAGCTCCACATCAACATTTTGCTCTTTATACCCCTCGTCGTAATATATAGAAAAGGTTTCTTCTGTTACAGGTACTCTCTGCTCTAAGGCAAACGCAGATAATTCACTCCACAGCTCTCCTTCGGCATAATAATCTGGTATCACCCTTCGCAGGGAGAGAACCTGATAAGCGGGAATAGATTTAACGGTAACATGGTAATGTATCTCACTTTTTCCGGTTAAAAGTTCTTTTTTGGCAAGTTGAATTTTCTTGAGTTTTTCTTTTTCCAGAAGAATAGATCGCTCAATTTCTGAATATTTCCTGTCCAGCTCTTCGATCATTGCTGCACTGTCACAGTTTTTAAGCACCTTTGCTATCTCAGACACCTGGAAACCGCTGTCTCTCAGGTATATAATTTTGTTAAGAATGGGTATTTGCTCTATGGAATACAGACGGTAACCGGTCTGGGGATCAATCCTGGCGGGTTTTAACAGCCCTGCTTCATCATAATATCTCAGCATGCGGATAGTTACCTGTGTGAGTTTTGAAAATTCTCCGATTCTGAACATAGGTGCCTCCATTTATAGAAAGATACTAAGGACTTTCTTGTGTATAAGCCCTTGCATAGTATTATATATAGTTCATACTGGTTCTTCAAGGTAAGAAAAGAGAGGGCACCGCATTTTAAACAATGCGATGCTCCTTGTTTTACTATCTACTGGAAATAACAGAATCTATCAGTCCATATTTTAATGCTTCTTCGGCACTCATAAAGTAATCCCTATCGGTATCTTTTTCAATTTCTTCCATGGTGCGCCCTGTATTTTCGGATAATATTCTATTTAATTTTTGTTTGCTTTTTTGCATATAATCGGACATTATTTTTATATCGCTGGCTGGTCCTTGGATACCGTTCCCATGCATAGCCGGCTGGTGTATCATGATTTCAGCATTAGGTAACGCCATACGCTTGCCATGTGTACCTCCGGCTAATAAAAATGCTCCAAAACTTGCAGCCATGCCAATACATATAGTAGCGACATCACACTTGATGTATTTCATGGTGTCATAAATTGCTAACCCGGCAGTTACAGAACCTCCCGGACTATTAATGTATATATGAATATCTTTGTCTGGATCTTGGGCTTCCAAAAAAAGTAATTGTGCCACAATTAAACTGGCAGAGGTGTCACTTACTTCTTCTCCCAGAAATATAACTCTGTCTGACAGCAAACGTGAAAAAATATCATAGCTGCGTTCCCCCCGGCTCGTTTGCTCAATGACATAAGGAATTGTACTCATGCTGCGTTCTCCTTGCACATACTGATAAATAGACTATATTTTGTTTTATAGAAATTCTTACACAGGGAGATTCTGCTTTGCTTTGGTACAAACACCCCGATATTCCTATAAGTTTTGGGGGGATATACATATAATTGCTTAAAAGCAAGTGAAAATGCCTGTTGAGATTCATATCCAGCTTCATAAGCAATTTTTGTGATTGGATCGTTCGTTTTTATCAATTTTTCCGCAGCGATTGTAAGTCTGCGGCTTTGAAGGTATTTATAAATGGTAATTCCAGTACATTCCGAAAATAACCGGTTAAGATAAAATTTTGAATATCCAACGCTTCTGGCAATCTTATCTACGTTAATTTCTTTCTCAATATTATCCTCAATATAATTCAAGACTTTTTTTACAATCTCGTTTTGCTGTTTCATAGTTTTGCCTCCTTTTTATTATTATAACAAGCCTGAGCTTGTGTGTCTTAATAAAAAGTGCTGTATTGCTTCTAACTTATTTTCAAATAGAGTTATGTAGTGTGATTTTTATAAGACATACAGGATCGCCTATCTTTATGCTTGCAGTGCTTGTCATTAGTTCCTTAACAAGCGCAAGCTTTTCATCAATTCCGTAACCACATTGGCAGTTCATTCGTATTTTCTTAATGCCCTCAATTTCAAATTTAGTTTCCAGGCGCCGCATGACAGCCTCCTTCCTATTGAAGCATTTTTAAATACTTCTTAATTTATAGAAAGAAAGCCTTGTATTAATCTAAAAACTTATACCAGTTTTTCTCTAGGTCCACATAGTTACCAATAAATCGTTCCTATAACACGGACATATCGTCCGGTTTTTTGTCTTCAATTTGCCCTGCATATTCCGCTGCTGTTTTGAAGTTAACAATCCGCTCTGGAGTACGAAGCTATAATTGGACGGACTATATCCACAATCCGGATCTATGTCTTTGATTGCTTATGTGGGGTTTAGCTTCATGTAAATTGCACTTTGATCGACTTTACAAATAGACACTCCCGCTGGTTTCTTCTTTAAATATCCGGATGAATTGGTATTTTGATATAAAAAAATGAGCGGCTACGGTATTAAGGGACCAATTTTCATTCAGATGCAGCATAATATAATCAATGCTTTGATTAACAAGTTTTTTCTTATCCATATACCGTTCTTCAATGCCTTTATTGCTTTTCTTTTTCAAGTATTCACCGTCAAGTATAGCATCTTGTAATTTCAGCTTCAAGGATGGCTTCTTAACGGCAAAACGCCGCCCCGTTTTTACAGGGCGGCCTTTTGCGTAAAGTGATAGGATTATATATTTTAATAGTTCTCAGCTTTTCTTTCAAAGTAAGCTCTCGGATGAGCACATACCGGACAAACCTCAGGAGCCTCGTCAGCTTCGTGTACATAACCGCAGTTTCTGCATTTCCATCCTAAAGGAGCATCCCCTTTAAAGGTTTCTTCTGCTTTCATATGCTCCAGTAACTTTAAGTAGCGTTTTTCGTGAGCTGCCTCTACTCTGGCAACACCCTCGAATTTCTGAGCCAGTTCCTCAAAGCCCTCTTCCCTGGCTTCCCTGGCCATGCGTGCATACATGTCAGTCCACTCATAGTTCTCACCGCTGGCTGCGTCTTCCAGATTAGCCACCGGATCCAGAATTCCGTGGAACTCCTTAAACCACATTTTAGCATGTTCCTTTTCCTGGTCTGCTGTTTCCAGATATAAAGCAGCTAATTGTTCGTAACCAGCTTTCTTTGCGGCGGAAGCGTAGTATGTATATTTATTTCTTGCCTGTGATTCACCTGCAAAAGCGTCCATCAAGTTCTGTTCGGTTTTCGTTCCTGCGTATTTAGACATTGTAAAATCCTCCTTTGGTTTGGTTAATGACTACACCTTTATATCATATATGCGGGCTTCGATTCCGTCAACCTCTGCCCGCATATACTGTATGAATATGAAATTTATGAGACAAATTAGTTAGAATAGTTAATGAATTAACCGAAGTATCTCTTTAACAGGCCTTCGAAAGCTTTGCCGTGGCGTGCCTCGTCTCTGGCCATCTCATGAACAGTATCATGGATAGCGTCCAGGTTAGCTGCTTTTGCACGCTTAGCCAGGTCAAACTTACCGGCAGTAGCGCCGTTTTCAGCCTCTACTCTCATTTCAAGGTTTTTCTTGGTACTGTCTGTTACAACTTCCCCAAGTAACTCAGCAAATTTAGCTGCGTGCTCTGCTTCTTCATAAGCAGCTTTTTCCCAGTATAAACCGATTTCAGGATATCCTTCTCTATGGGCAACTCTTGCCATTGCAAGGTACATACCAACTTCTGAACATTCACCTTCAAAGTTTGCTCTCAGGTCAGCAAGGATGTCTTCGCTAACGCCCTTTGCCACGCCTACAACGTGCTCAGCAGCCCAAGTTTTTTCTCCGCCCTGCTCGATGAATTTCTCAGCGGGAACTCCGCAAACCGGACATTTTTCAGGTGCTGCATCTCCCTCGTGAACATAACCACATACACTGCATACGAATTTTTTCATTATGATCTCTCCTTTTTTGTTTGAAATTTAATGGTAAAGTTGCTTGTTACTTTATGTAACATGTATGATTTATTAATAATAGTAATTGTTACTGATATCAATATAACTCATTAGATTAAAAAAGTCAAGTATAAAATACGAAAATTAGAAAAATGTGGATCAGATATTTAAAAAAGGATATGCGTCAGACTGCATGGCAGGGATAACGCGCCCCAACCTCTGAAAAACGAGGTAACTTTTGGGAGCAATGTTTACGTTGTAGCAGATACTGGTTAAAGGGCAATATAACTGGGTGATAATTCTCTGAATACTGAGGTTTGAGAGCTTAGCAGGTGGTCATGCATTTTTTGTGCGGCTGCCTCCCAGTCTTTTTTTAAACAGGGAATAAGAATCTCCAAGTGTTCTTTTTTGGAATCTTTCAGCCGTATATCTGTAATCTGTGCCGCTAAAATACGTGCCCTGTGAGTCTGGAGATGGATTTGTTCATACATATGAATGAAATACGGGTTTT